>Ga0209160_1000129_pt1 | contig 52322 bp, 41 predicted proteins | sample GraSoiAngelo_153_FD_186167 | JGI IMG/M metagenome (GOLD analysis project Ga0209160, IMG submission 186167) | Grasslands soil microbial communities from the Angelo Coastal Reserve, California, USA - 14_1009_12_40cm (SPAdes) (version 2) | ecosystem: Environmental > Terrestrial > Soil > Grasslands ...
GAAGGCGGGGGTGGCCGGGGGGGGCGACCTGTTCGCCGGCGTGGACACGACGCTCCGCGGCGGGGCCGCCTTCGCGGCCATCGTCGATTCGGCGCGCCGCCAGCTCAACCCGTGGCGTCCCGCCGCTCTCGTCCCGCTCCTCGCGCGTGCCGCCCGGGCGCTCCCCGCCGACGCCGACGATCAGCGCTGCCTCCTCGAGACCGCGCTTGCCGACGCGGCGGGCGTCGTCCTCGACGCCGTCGCCGACGACGACATCCTCGTGCCCGGCGAGCGCGTGCAGGTGGAGGGCACCGTCTGGAACGCGGGCGACGCAACCGTTCAGGTCGATGCCCTGGACGTGGCGGCGCCTGCCGGCTGGTCGGTGCAACGGCTCGACCTGACCGGTGGCGCGGCTGGCCCCGGGACCCTGCTGTCGCGGCGGTTCGCCGTCGCGGTCGCTCCCAATGCCGAACGGTCCCAGCCGTACTTCCTGCGGCGTCCCTTGGTGGGCGCGTTGTACGACTGGACCGGCGTGCCGGACAGCGTGCGCGGGGAGCCGTTCGAGCCGCCGCCGCTCGTGCTCGTCGCGCGGCTGACCGTCGCCGGCGTGCCACTGACGTTGCGCCGTGAGGTGGCGTACCGGATCCGCGACCAGGCGATGGGCGAGATCCGCCGTCCATTGTTCGTCACGAACGCCTTCGACGTGAGCGTCTCGCCCGATCTCGTCGTGTGGCCGATCGACGCCACAGTGGGAGCCCAGCGCCGCTTCACGATCGCCGTGACGAACCGCGCGCGCGCGGCCTCGAGCGCCCGGGTGAGCGTCGCGGTGCCGCGCGGGTGGGCGCCCGTCGCCGCGGAGACGCTGGTGTTCGCGCGCGAGGACGAGACCCGGCTGGTGAGCGTGGCGGTGACCCCCCCGGCCGCCGTCCAGCCGGGGGTCTACGCGGCGCGGGTGACGGCGACGGATCCCGCGGGCGCTCGGGTGGAAGGCGCGCTCGCCGTGATCGACTACCCGCACATCCGGCCTCGCCCGGTCGTGCACGCCTCCACGGCGGAGATCCGCGTCGCGCGCATCGCGCTGCCGCCGCTGGCCCGGGTCGGGTACGTGCGCGGCGCGTCCGATCGCGTCCCCGAGGCCCTCGCCGGCGTGGGCGTGCCCGTCGAGCTGCTCAGCGCCGACTCGCTGGCCCGAGGCGATCTGTCGCGGTACGACGCGATCGTGATCGGGAGCCGGGCCTACGAGACCGACACCGCCCTGGTGGCGAACAACGCGCGGATCCTCGACTACGCCCGCGGCGGTGGGCTCGTGATCGTGCAGTACCAGCAGTATCCGTTCATCCAGGGCAATTACGCTCCCTATCCGCTCACCATCGCGCGGCCCCACGACCGTGTCACCGATGAGACCGCCCCCGTGACGCCGCTCGACCCGCGGAGTCCGGTCTTCCAGTTCCCCAACGCGATCGGCCCGGCGGATTGGGAACGCTGGGTGCAGGAGCGCGGGCTGTACTTCGCCCACGACTGGGACTCGACCTACGTTCCGGTCCTGGAAACCCACGATCCCGGCGAGGCCCCGCTCAAGGGTGGCCTGCTGGTCGCGCCGCTCGGGAAAGGCGTCTATGTGTACACGGGCCTGAGCTTCTTCCGGCAGCTGCCGGCCGGCGTGCCGGGGGCCTATCGACTGTTCGCCAACCTGTTGGCGCTGAAGAGATAGCAAGTGCTGAGGCTCGACCTTCCACTGAAATTCCGCATTCCGCATTCCGCACTCCGCATTCTTCGCTGGCTGGCGTGTCTCACGCCCGTCTTGCTCGCATGCTCGCGGGGGAGCCGCACCCCCCTCGTCATTTACTCCCCCCACGGGCGCGATCTGCTGTCCCTGTTCGAGCGTCGCTTCGAGCAGCTCCATCCCGAGGTGGACGTGCGCTGGCTCGATATGGGCTCCCAGGAGGTCTACGACCGCCTGCGTTCGGAGCGGGCCAATCCGCAGGCGGACGTGTGGTTCGGCGGACCGGCGACGATCTTTGCACGCGCCGCGCAGGACTCGCTGCTCGAGGCGTTCCGGCCATCGTGGGCGGGGGCGATCGACGCCCACGGCCGGGGCCCCGGCGATCGCTACTTCGCCGTGTATGAAACGCCCGCGGTGATCGTGTACGCCGAGCAGGCGCTGCGGCCCGAGGACGCCCCGCAGGATTGGGACGACCTTCTTGCGCCCCGCTGGAGGGGGAAGGTGCTGATCCGCGACCCCCTCGCGAGCGGCACGATGCGCGCCGTCTGGGGGATGATCATCGAGCGAGGCATGAAGCAGACGGGCGACACGGCCGCGGGCTTCCAGTGGTTGCGGCGCCTGGACGCCCAGACCAAGGAATACGTCTTGAACGGGCCGCTGCTCGACCAGAAGATCGTGCGCCAGGAGGGGCTGGTGACGGTGTGGGATCTCCCGGACATCCTCTTGAACCGTCGCGACGGCCTGCAGCTCGGCTACGTGTTTCCCAAGAGCGGCACTCCGGTGATCGAGGATGCCATCGCCGTGGTGCGCGGCGCACGCCACGGCGCGGCGGCGCGCGCCTTCGTCGAATGGGTGGGCAGCGTGGACGCCCAGCTCCTCGCGGCGCGCGAGGTCTACCGTCTCCCCGCCCGGCTCGACATCCCCGCGGACTCGCTCCCCGTCTGGGCGCGCGAGGTGCGCCGGCGGATGCGACCCGCCGACGTGGACTGGGATCTGCTCGCCGGGCAGGGCGGCGAGTGGATGCGGTATTGGGACGAGCACGTCCGGGGCCGGGGGGCGGTGGCCCGGTGACGGCGTTCCTCGCCCTCGCGGGGGTCGCGAAGCGGTGGGCGCACGAGGTGACGGTGGGCCCGGTCACGCTCGACATCGCCCGCGGCGAGTTCGTGGCGCTGCTCGGTCCGTCGGGGAGCGGGAAAACCACGTTGCTGCGCCTCCTCGCCGGCTTCGAGACGCCGGACGCTGGGAGCGTCCAGGTCGAGGGCGAGGAAGTCACGCGGCTGCCACCCGCGCGCCGGCGCTTCGGCATGGTGTTTCAGCACTACGCGCTATTCCCGCACCTCGACGTGGGGGCGAACGTCGCGTTTGGGCTCCCGAAAACAGGAGCTGAACGGAGAGTCGCCGCCGCGCTGGCGCTCGTAGACCTGGCCGGCTTCGAACGCCGCCGCGTGCAGGAGCTCTCGGGCGGCCAGCAGCAGCGGGTGGCGCTGGCCCGCGCGCTCGCCCCCGAGCCGCGGGTGCTGCTGCTCGACGAGCCGCTCTCCAACCTCGATCCCACGTTGCGTGAACGCACGCGCCGCGAGTTGCGGGCGTTGATCAAGCGGCTGGGCATCACGACCCTGTTCGTCACGCACGAGCAGGACGAAGCCTTCGACCTGGGCGATCGCATCGCCGTGCTGAGCCGCGGCCGGGTCGAGCAAGTGGGCACGGCCGACGTCCTCTACGAGCAGCCCGCGACGCTGTTTGTCGCGACGTTCGTCGGGCGGGCGAATGTGCTGCGCGGCGCACCGGCGCAGGCCCTCGGGGCGGCGAACGGGCAGGTCCTGGTGGTGCGGCCGGAGCGGCTCCGCTTCGGCGCGAAGGGCCTCGCCGGCGTCGTGCGGGAGCGCCGCTACACCGGTGCTGCGGCGTTCTTCCAGGTCGAAACCGAGGGCGGGGAGCGACTCGAGGTGCTGGCCGCCCCCGACGCCGCCCGGGTCGGCGAGCGAGTGCACCTGGAGGCGGTGAAGGTGCTCACCTTCGCGGAGCCGCGATGACCGCGCGCGATCGGGGACGGGTCCTGGCGGCCGCGGGGTTGACGCTGCTGCTCGCGTGGCTCGTGCTGTATCCAATCCTGCTGGTGGGGGTCGACGCGGCGCACGGCGACGCCATTGCGGCGTTTGCGAGGCGGCCGGGCGAGTGGCAGGCGCTGTGGGCAAGCGTGTGGATCTCCCTCGCGAGTGTGGCGCTGGCCGCGGCCATCGGCATCCCGCTCGCGTTTCTGTTCGAGTGGCTCGAGTTCCCGGGGCGCAAGACCCTGGGCTCGCTGATCGCCCTCCCGGCGGTGCTGCCGCCGTTCGTCGGCGTGATCGCCTTCCTCTTTCTGTACGGTGAGTCCGGGTTCGTGGCGCGGGCGGTGCAGCAGCTCCTCGGCCTCGCCGAGCCGCCGTGGCGGCTGCAGGGCGCGGGCGCCATCCTGCTGGTGCACGCGTACTCGATGTACGTGTACTTCTACCTCTTTACGCGGGCCGGGCTGGCGAAGCTCGATGCGTCGATGCTCGAGGCGGCGCAGGCCCTCGGCGCGGGCCCGTGGGCCACGCTGCGGCGGGTGACGCTGCCGTTGCTGCGCCCCTCGCTGGCGGGGGCCGCGCTCCTGGTGTTCATGACTGCCCTCGGCTCCTTCAGTGCGCCGTATGTATTCGGTGGCGGGTTCCGGGTGATGACGACCCAGATCGTCGCGTCGAAGCTGAACGGCGAGCTCGCGCTCGCCACCGTCGAGACGGTCGCGCTGGCCCTCGTCGCGATCGTGGCGCTGGCCTTGATCCGCCGCACCGAAGGGAGTGACGTGCTCTTCGCCCTGGGGAAGGGGATCGCCCCGCGGCGCCGCCAATTGCGCCGGCCCGCGGTGCGCGGGCTCGCGGCGGCTGCGGGCTGGCTGTTCGCGTTCGTGTTACTGTTGCCGCACCTCACCCTGCTCCTCGTGTCCCTGGTTCCTTACGGAACCTGGACCACCGAGACGTTGCCCCCGCAGGTCAGTCTCGTGAACTATCAACGCCTGCTCGCCGAGCCGGATCGGCTGGCCCCGCTGTTGAACTCGCTGTGGATGGCGGCGGCGAGCACGGCGGCGGCCATCGCCATCGCGCTCGCCGTTGGGGCGCTGGTGCGCCGACGCCTCCCGTGGCGGTGGCGGTCGCCGATCGAGACGCTGATCGCGCTGCCCTGGGCGCTGCCGGGCACCGTGTTCGCGATTGCCCTCGCCGCGACGTTCGCCGTGCACGAGCCGCTCGCCCTGCGCTGGGTGCTGGTCGGCACTGTGGTGCTGCTGCCGCTGGCGTATGTGGTGCGCAACCTGCCGCTCACCGGCCGCGCGGTGCTGGCGGGGTTCGGCCAGATCGATCCGGCCCTCGAGGAAGCGGCGGCGAGTCTGGGGGCGGGGCGCTGGACCGCGTTCCGGCGGGTCACGCTGCCCTTGCTCAAGCCGGCGCTGATGGCGGGGGGCAGCCTCGCCTTCGTCGCGGCGCTCGGCGATTTCGTGACGTCCATCGTGCTGTACACGTATGACAACCGGCCGATCTCCATCGAGATCATGTCGAGTCTCCGGGTGAACGAGATCGGCGTGGCGGCGGCCTTCGGAGTCATCCTGATGCTCGTGAGCGCGGCGGTGCTCAGCGTGGGGGCGCGGCGATGAAGAAGCTGCTCGTGCTTATGGCGGTCGCTTTCGTGGACATGATCGGGTTGATGATCGTGTTTCCGCTCATGCCACTGTACGCCACGCGGCTGCACGCGACACCCTCCCTCATTGGGTTTCTCGCGGCCTCGTTCCCTGTGGCGCAGTTGGCCGCCTCCCCCGTCTGGGGCCGTCTCTCTGACCGGCACGGACGCCGTCCGGTGTTGCTCGTCGGTCTCGCCGCCTCGACGGTCGCGTACGTCATCTTCGGCTTCGCGGGCACGTTGTGGCAGCTGTTCGTGTCACGCTTCGTGCAGGGGTTGGGCGGAGGCACGACCGGCGTGGCGCAGGCCTACGTCGCCGACACGATGGCGCCGAAGGAGCGGGCCAAGGCGCTGGGCTGGCTCTCGGCGGCCACAAGCCTCGGCGTGATCATCGGGCCGGCGCTGGGGTCGTTCGCCAGGCGCGCGGGTGAGGCGGCGCCTGGTCTCGTCGCCGCGGGCCTGTGCTTGATCAATTTCGCGTTCGCGTGGCGCTGGCTGCCGGAGTCTCGCGTCCCGCATCCCGCCTCCACGGGTCCTCAGGCACCCCGTCCGCTGCGCCCTGTTTCGCAAGCGGTGTGGGAGGTGCTCCGCCACCCGCTGCGCCCCCTGGCGCTGACGATCATCATCTACGCCGTCGCCATGCTGGCGTACAACGCCACCCCGCCCGTGTTCGCGCTCTACCTGTCGCAGCGGTTCGGGATCACGGAGCAAAACATCGGTTACTTTTTCCTGGTCTTCGGCGGCGTAGGCGTCGTTATGCGCCTGTGGGTGGTGGGGCCGGTGAACGATCGTCTCGGAGAGCTGCGGACGATGCGGGTCGGCGCGGTGCTGTACGCGCTCGGCTTTGTGCTGATTCCCCGCGCTTCGTCCGTCCCGCTCTTTCTCATCTTCCAGACGCTGCTGCCACTTGGGACAGCGCTGCTCTTCCCGGCCAATTCCGCCCTCGTCAGCCACCACGCGGACCGCCACGAGTTCGGCTTGATGCTCGGCGTCCAGCAGGCCCTCCGCGGCGTCTCGAGCGTGATCGCGCCCATTCTCGCCGGGTTCGCGTACCAGTTCTACGGTCCCCGCGTCCCGTTCTACGGCGCCGCCGGCGTGATCGCGCTGGCACTTCTGCTCACCGGCCTGGTGCGGGAGCCCGCACCGATCCCCGCGGCCCCGCAGCCGGCGAAGTTCAGTTAGCTTTGCTGTCCATGCACCTTGCCTTGCTTTCGCTGCCGCTGGGATTGCTTGGCGCAGCGTCCTCCGGAGGATCCGGCTCTCCCCCCCCGCCCCCGCCCCCGCGCCCGAAGCTGGTCGTCGTCATCACGGTCGACCAGCTGCGTCCCGACTACCTGGCGCGATGGAAGAGCCAGCTCACCGGCGGCTTCGCTACGTTGGCACTCGACGGCGCCGTGTTCGACTCGGCCTATCAAGACCACGGTGTCACCGAGACGGCACCCGGTCACTCGACGATCCTTTCGGGTCGCTGGCCCGCGCATACCGGCATCGTCATCAACCTCGAGGGGGTCCAGGACTCGACCGCCCCGCTGCTCGGCGCCCGCGGCCCCGGTGCGTCTCCGCGCCGTTTCCGCGGCACCGCGCTACTCGACTGGCTCAAGACGACCGACCCCAACGCCCGCGCGCTGTCGGTGTCGCGCAAGGATCGTGGCGCGATTCTCACGGTCGGCCAAGCGAAGGAGCAGGTCTACTGGTACGCCGACGGCCTGTTCACCACCAGTCGCTACTACGCCGATTCGCTTCCCGTCTGGGTGCAGGCGTTCAACGCCCTGCGGCTACCCTTCAAAGCCGCCGGTTGGAAATGGACGCTGCTGCTCCCTGACTCGGCGTACTCCGAGGTCGACGATCAGGCGTGGGAGAACACCGGGCGCAGCGTGACCTTCCCGCACACGCTGCCGCTGGACAGCGCGAACGCGGCCACGGCCCTCCAGGGCGCTCCCCTGATGGATTCGCTCACGCTCGCGTTCGCCTTGAGCGGCGTCGAAGCGCTGAAGCTGGGCCGCAGCCGCTCCACCGACTTGCTCGCCGTCAGCCTGTCGACAACCGACGCGGTGGGCCACGCGTTCGGCCCCGACTCCCGCGAGATCCACGACCAGGTGCTGCGGCTCGACCGCTACCTCGACTGGTTTCTCGGCCGGTTGATCGATCGTTACGGCCGGCAGAACCTCCTCGTCGTGCTGACGGCGGATCACGGCGTCACGCCCTTCACGGCGTACGCGCGTGCGCATGGGCATCCGGACGCCCACGCGGTGGCGCTGGACACGCTCGTGAGCGCGGCGAACGCGGAGTTGGACCGCGCCGTCGGGACGGGCACCCCGCGGGCGTGGCTGCTCTTCGACACGGGCATTCTGTTCCTGCGCGACAACGGCCGGCTCTCGGCGGTCGGCGCGAACGTGGACAGCATCGGCCGGGCGTTGGCGGCGCGCGTGCGGCGCGTGGGCGGCGTCGCCCGGGCGGACGACCCGGCGGATCTCGCCCGCGCCGATACCGCCGACGATGCGGTCGCCCGTCGCTGGCGCCATCAGCTTCCGGCGGACGCCGGCGCGCTGCTCGTGGTGACGCTGCAGCCGTTTTCCGTGTGGATGCCCGACAGCATCGCCGAGCACGGCCAGCCTTCGGAGCTCGACAGCCACGTGCCCCTGATTCTGTGGGGTCGGGGGATCAGGCCCGGGCGCTACTGGCGGCGGGCGAACACCGTCGACATCGCGCCGACGTTGGCGCGCCTCCTCGGCATTTCGCCCCTGTCCCTGCTCGACGGTCGCGTGTTGACCGAGGCGCTCGCGCCGGGGAACTGACATGGCCGGCAAGAAGGTGAGTCCCGCCCAGGCTGCGCGCATCGAGCAGGTGAACGCGTTCTTGCACGTGGCGAACCACGTCAAGGGCATGGTCACCGAGCTCGACTCGAACCGCGCCGCCCGGTCTCAACTCATCGACAACCTCTGCGGCAGCATCGCCCGCGACCTCACGCACCTGCGCCAGCGGGCCTTGACCGCTAACATCGGCACCATCGCCGACGTCGCCGGCGCGCTCGCGGTCATGGCCGCGCGCGGCGGCGGCCTCAACATGAAGATCCGCGGCCTGACTGACGGCGTGAACAACCTCCTGATCCAGCTCGAGCACGCGCTCAAGCGGGCGATGGAAGGGGAGGAGAAGGACGAGCGCCCGTCGGGTCAGGGACCTCCCCCCGCCGCCTGACGTGCCGGCGATTCAGTGTGCAGGGCTGGTCAAGCGCTACGGCGACGTCGTGGCGGTTGCCGGTCTCGACCTCACGGTCGAGGCCGGCGAGTGTTTCGGCCTGCTCGGCCCCAACGGCGCCGGCAAGACTACCACCATCGAGATCCTCGAAGGGCTCACGCTTCCCGACGCGGGAGCGGTCGAGGTGCTGGGGATGCGTTGGGACGACGGGGCCCGGGGGCGCGCGCTGCGCGAGCGTCTCGGCATCCAGCTCCAGGACACCCAGCTCGGCGACAAGCTCACGGTCGCGGAGACGGTCGCGCTGTTCCGCAGCTTCTACCGGCGCACCCACACGGTGGACGAGGTGCTCGCGCTCGTGCAGCTCGAGGAAAAGCGCCGCGCCCGCATCGGCACGCTGTCCGGCGGGCAGAAACAGCGGCTCGCGATCGCCTGCGCGCTGGTCAACCGCCCCGAGCTGCTCTTCCTCGATGAGCCGACCACCGGGCTCGACCCCCAGTCGCGACGCCAGCTCTGGGAGATCATCGGGACGTTCCGAGCAGCCGGCAACACTGTCCTGTTGACCACGCATTATATGGAAGAGGCCGAGCGCCTCTGCGATCGCGTCGCGATCATGGACCACGGGCGGGTGATCGCGCTCGGCTCGCCGCGTCAGCTCATCGCGTCCCTCGGCGCCGACCACGTGGTCGAGTTCGCCCTCGCCGACGGCGTGCAGACCAGCGCGCTGCTGCCGGAGCTGCAAGGGCTGGCGGGCGTGCGGTCGGTGCGTACAGGGACCGACCGCGTCAGTCTCACCGTCCGCGAGGTGCACCGGACGCTGCCGGCGCTCCTGGCCCTCGTCGAGCGCCGTGGAGCGGAGTTGTCGCTGCTCGTCACGCATCACGCCACCCTCGATGACGTCTTCCTGGCGCTCACCGGACGCCAGCTGCGCGATGCGTGATCATCCGCTCTTTCAGCTCACCCTAGCGCGGCTACGCGAGTTCTACCGGGAGCCCGACGCCGTGTTCTGGGTGTTCGGCTTCCCGCTCGTGCTGGCATTCGCGCTCGGCATCGCGTTCCGCAACCGCGGGCCGGGCGAGCTGAACATCGGGGTGCTGCGCGGGTCGGGCGACAGCGCCGTCGTCGGCGCCCTCGCCGGGGGGCACGGCCTGCGAGCGACGGTGCTCGACTCCGCCGAGGCGCGCCAGCGGCTGCGGACGGGGCGCATCGCCATTCTCGTGATGCCGGGAGCGCCGCTCGTCTACCGCTACGATTCGACGCGCACCGAGAGCCGCCTCGCGCGGCTCGAGGTGAACGCCGCCGTCCAAGCGGCGCACGGCCGCCCCGACGTCGTCGCCGTGCGCGACGATCGCGTCGCGGCGGCCGGATCCCGCTACATCGACTTCCTCATCCCCGGCCTGCTGGGAATGAACCTCCTGGGCAGCGGCATCTGGGGCGTGGGGTTCACCGTCGTGCTGGCGCGGAAGAACCGTCTGCTCAAGCGCTTCATGGCGACCCCGATGCGACGCAGTCACTACCTCCTCGGGTTCATTCTCTCCCGCCTGCTGTTCCTGGTCCTCGAGGTCGCGGCGCTCGTCGGATTCGGGCGGTTGATGTTCGGGGTTGGCGTGCGGGGCTCGCTGCTCACGCTGGCCTTGGTCAGCGTCTTGGGGTCCTTGAGCTTCGCCGGACTCGGGCTGTTGGTCGCGAGCCGCGCGCGCACGATCGAGGCGGCGAGCGGGTTGATGAACCTGGTGATGCTGCCGATGTGGGTCTTGTCGGGGACCTTCTTCTCTTACGCGCGCTTCCCCGAGGGGATGCAGCCGTTCGTGAAGGCGCTGCCGCTCACCGCGCTGAACGACGCGCTGCGCGCCGTGATGATCGACGGGACGTCGCTCTTCAGTCTCGGCGCCCCGCTGGCGATCGTGCTGCTCTGGGGCGGGGTGAGCTTCACCGTCGCCTTGCGGATTTTCCGCTGGCGCTGAGCGGCAGGAGCGTCAGTCGGGCCGCAACAGCTTCCAGAGGCGCCGCCACCAGCCGCCGGTCGCGTCCCGCAACGCCGACCGGAACGCGGCCGCGGTGGGGAACCGCTCCTCGGGCCGGCTGGCGACCGCCCGGCGCAGCACCACCTCGAGCTCCCGCTCCACCGCCGGCCGCTCGGCGTGCAGATCGGGGACCGCGTCCGTCGTCTGCTTCGCCAGGATCGCCTCCACCGTGGGCCCTTCGAACGGCGGCCGCCCCAGCAGGGCGAAGTAGCCCACGGCGCCCAGCGAGTACAGATCGGTGCGGGGCGTCACCTTCTCGCCGAGCAGCTGCTCGGGACTGGCGAATTGCGGGGTGCCGCTGCGTGAGGTGGCACCGCCGTAGCGGCCGTCGCCGCGCAGGGCGAGCGCGAGGCCGAAGTCCGTGATGCGGACGCGGCCATCGGGCTCGAGCAGCAGGTTCTCCGGCTTCAGGTCGCGGTGCACGAGGCCGAGGGCGTGGGCCTGCTCCAGCGCGGAGAGGGCTTCGTCGAGCATCCGGACGACGCGGTCCACCGGTAAGGCGCCGTGCGTCGCGGTCAGCTGCGCCAGGCTCGCGCCGGGGACCATTTCCATCGTATACCACTGCAGGCCCGCCCGCCCGCCGATGTCGTAAATGCTCACGATGTTCGGGTGGCGCAGCCGCGCCGCCAGCTGCGCCTCCCGCTGAAACCGCTCCACGACGCCGAGGTCCGCCGTCAGCGAAGGGTGGAGCACCTTGATGGCGACATCGCGCTCCAGCCCCAGATCGCGCGCGCGGTACACGCGCCCGAAGCCGCCCGCGCCGATCTCTTCGAGCAGCTCGTAGTCGTCGCCCAGGGCGCGGCGCAGACGCCGCTCGAAGCCCGATTCGCCGTGCTGCGGCTCCGCCGTCGGCGCCCGGAACGTGCCGGCGTCGGCCACGAAGTCTTCGAGCATCTCGGTGGCGGTGAAGTAGCGGTCGCCGGGCGCGGCGCGTAACGCCCGCAGGATTACGCGCTCGACCGCCACGGGGATCGTCCCGCGCAGTCGCCGGGGCGGGACGATCGCCTCCGGATCGGCGGCGGGCTCCTGCGCCGTCAGCGCGAAATAGACGAGGGCGCCGACGGTGTAGACGTCCGCCGCCGGATCCCCCGCGCCGCCGCCGCGCACTTCCGGCGCGCCGAACGCCGCCCCTGGGCCGAAGTCGGCCGGCGCGTGCGCCAGGCACCAGTTGGAATACCGCAGATCGGTGATGATAGCGCGCCCCGCGAGATCGAGCATCAGCGTGGTGGGAGCGATCCGCCGCATGATGATGCCGTGGGCGTGCGCGTGCTCGAGGGCGCCCAGCAGGTCACGGACGATGGACATCACCGAGGGGATCGGTCGGACGCCCCGGCGGATCGCCTCCGCGAGGCTCTCCCCGTCGATCCAGTTCGCCGTCCGATACGCGAAGCCCGCGGCCTCGCCCAGTGCGTACACGTGCCGCACCGCGGGGTGATCGAGCGCGGCCAAGGTCTCCGTTTCCCGCAGGAACCACTCGCGTCCGGGTGAGCCCGCGACCAGGTGTAGCCGCAGCGCCACGAACCGCTTCAAGGCTCGATCCCACGCCTTGTACAGCGCGCGCTCCGGCGACAGCGCCACGAGCTGGTCGAGGCGGAACGCCGGCTCGAGCGCCGGCGTAAGGGCGGCGAGGACATCGACCGGAGGAGTGTCGGCAATCATGGCGCGGGGGAATCTAACCGACGCCCGCCGCTGGCCAGAACGCGCCGCAGGTCACAGATTGGTGTCGTATGAGCGACGGCTTCGTCGAGCAGCGCACCAGTGAACGACGTCTCCACGCCGACCGGCGCGGTGGCGCCGACCGCCGCGTCGCCGAGCGGCGGCTCCTGATTCAGTGGGTAGCTGCCGACAGCCGCTCCGGCCACGACCGCCGGCTCCGCGAGCGGCGCGCGTTCGGCTTGCGGCGCAGCGCAGCCGACCGCCGCGAGTCCGTCACTCGCCCGCCAGCCTGACCGTCACCGCTGCCCAACCTCGCCGTCCCGTGCGCGCGTAGCGCGCGTCCCGCAAGAACACCGTCACTCCGGTCCCGCTCGAGTCCACGTCCGCCACGAGAAACCGCGCGAACGCGGCGATCGCCCGGCCACGCTCGGTCGCCAGCGCCGCGCGCACTCGGGGATCGTCGAGATGCCGCGCCAACGCCCAATCCGGGCCGGCCACGGTGTCGCGGCTCGCGACCACCGGCTCCCAGTCGAACGGTCGGCCCACGTCGGTCAGCGTCGCCCATTGGGCGCCGGCGCCGAAGCGCCGCTCGGCGGCCGCGCGCGTGGCGCGCTTGACCGGGATGCTTGCGACCGCCTGCGCCAACGTATAGATCACGAGGAGCGCGCACGCTCCGGCCGCGATCGCGCGTCGGACGCCGGGGCCGACTTGTAGGCGCGCCCAGCCGGCGAGCCCTGCGAGTGAGACGGCGACGCACGCCGGTCCCAGCCACGACGCGGCGTCATCGTACGAGAGTACCACCCCGTTGCACCCGGCGAGTGCGGTCGCGAAGAGGAGGAGGCTGACCGGCCGCAGTCGCTCTCCCCACACCAGGGCCACGAGCGGTACGAGCCAGAAGAAGGGATCCACGATCGCAACCCAGTCGCCGTAGTACCACCGGTCGCTCCACGGCAGGAACGGCCGCAGGCCGTACGAGCCCTGCCAATCCATCACCAGATGACTCGAGACGGCCGCGGCGATGAGCGCGAGGATCCACCGCCACGACGGCGCGGCGCGCCCTTGGCGTCTGGCCCACCACGTCGCGGCGCCGCCCACCGCCAGCGTCAGCACGGCGATCTGGCCGGCCGCGCCCACCAAGGAGTGCGTGATCGCGCGGTGCATCGTGAGGTAGTCGAAACGGCGGCCTGCCGGCGCGATGATCCGTTCGATGATGTCCGGCAGGTTGGCGGCGAACGCCCCGACCAGGGCGGGGTAGGGAGCACGACGGTCGGCCACGGCCCGCCCCAGCGCCGCGCCGACCAGTGTGTGCGCGATGTTGTCCATGGTTCCCGATAATACACCGCACCAGGGGCGTCACGCTCGGCTTAACGCGACCGGCGTTACCCCGTCCCATCGGGCGGAGTCTTCCTCACACGGAGGACACTCTATGCTACGAACGATTGGCCTCATGCCGCTGCTGGCCGCGGCGGCCTGCGTCCCGGGGTACACCCGGGCCGAGATCGTGTACGCGGAGCCGGCCGAGTACGTCTACGTCGCTCCCCCGGAGCGCGTCGTCGTCGTGACGCGCGAGGTGCTGGTGCAACGGGGCTGGGTCGTGTACCGCGTCCAGGAGAGCGGTCCGAACCGCGTCATCTGGGCGCGGCGTGGGCCGGACGAGATCGTCCGCATCTTCGTCACGCCGCAAGGTGACCGCGTCGCCGTGCGCGGGTTGTGGGAGGCGCGTGATCGCGGCCGGCACCGCGGCTGGGAGCGGCGTGGTCCGCCGCGGGAAGTGATCGAGGGCATCGACGGGCGCTTGAAGGAGCACTAGCCCCGACCTGCCACGGTCGATACTATTGGGGCCCGGAACTTCCGGGCCCTTTTTCTTGTGTTTACGCAGGAGACCGTATGCAGCGCCCGATCGCAGCCTCCGACCGCCGACAATCCGCCGAACGCCGTGCGCTGACCGACCGGCGCTCCGGCGTGGACCGGCGCGGGCTCCGCGACCGCCGCAGCGCCGCGCTCCCCTTCGCCGCCGAGCGTCGCAGGGACGGTGATCGCCGCGTGCGCGCCGACCGACGGCTGGCGCTGCGACGCAGTCTGGTCGTGCGCCGTCTGCTCCCCGATCGCCGCCACAAGCCCGTCGCTTCGCCGCCGCGTTGACGCTGGGGCGGCGGCCCCGTAGTATCGCCCGGTGCCTTACCTGAAACTCATCCTTACCCCCGGCCTGCGCGCGATCGAGCTGCGCGAGGCGGTGGTGCGGTTGGGGCTTCGCTCGCTACCGCTCGGCGGTCGTGCGCACGTCGATGACGGCGGGCATCATTTCACGCGTGACCGAAGATGTAATCCGGTTCGATGGGATGACGATCGGAGGAGCGTCGGGGAGCCCGGTCTTCAACGCCAACGGGGAAGTGATCTCTATCCATCGGGCCGGGCTGCCGCAGGCCCCCGGCTTCGCGCTATCGGTGCCCATCAAGCACGCCATCCCGCTGCTTCCTTCCACCCTCCGGCAGAAGCTCGGGATCAGTTTCTGAGAAAATCCACCGTTACGACCAACGCGCTGGGCTGCGAACCGGGCGCTTCGGGTGCACCCGTGTGTCTCGGCTCGACCGACACTTGCGCCACTGTCTGTACAGTATCGCGGCGCGTCTCAACTGCGCCGCTCCAGGAGGAAACGGCTGCCTGAGCGGCTCGAAGTCCGTCAAAGCTCGGGCGCGTATCAACCACAGTGGCTACGGCTTGCAGAGTGCCACGAGCTTGGGCTTCTGCGGCGCGCGGCTGAAGGGCAGTCCCGATAGCGGGGATAGCCAGCAGTGCCAGGGTCTTGAGGGTCCAGCTCATCCGCCGATCCGCCACAGCCAGCTCCTGAGAGGGTAGGTGCTCCGATTCTGACCCCCACCAAGGCATTGTGCGTACCGGCAGGCTCATCCGGCTATGATGTTGCTACTGTTATCGTTATGAAAAATAGTCAGCGCTGGGAAAGACTCGGAACTGTAAGCTTTTTTGACGACGGCCACCATTGTTATTCGTAACTCTCGATACTATCTTCGGCTCCCCCTCGGGGCGGGGTTCGTCAAAGAAATTGACACATGACCAGGAACTGGCCACTCATGGCACGCCCCTTGCCCCTGTTGCGGACCAGCAACGGGGCCGCCGGAAGGGCTCCGAGTGATGCAAACCAGTTCCACAGCTCGATAAAGAGAGGCATAACGATGAATTCCGCTTCCAAGCTGATCCTGACCGCGCTGGTGCTGACCGTCCTCGCGACGGCCGCTGCCCAGGCGCAGGTCAACAACGTTAATATCACGGCGACGGCGACTGTGCAGCAGCCGATCAACGTGACCGCTGGCCAGTCGTTGAACTTCGGTAACGTCTTCCCTGGCGTCGCTAAGACGATCGCCACGACCGACGCGACAGCCGGTCGTTGGGACGTGACGGGTCAGGCGAGCACGCTGGTGAACCTGTCGCTCACGCTGCCGATTAACCTGCAGTCGGGCTTGAACCTGCTCCCGATTGCGAACTTCACGGGCAGCTACAATACTGCGAACAACGCGGCGACCGCGACGCCGTTCCCGGTGGCTGGCGCGTCCACGAGTCTGAGCGGTACAGGCGCGCTGTTCGTGTGGGTCGGTGGCCAGGTCAACCCGGCGAGCAACCAGCCGGCGGGCGTCTACACGGCTTCGGTCACGCTGACGGTCATGTACTAAGCGAGTACCTCGGCGTCGAGCTGGCGCTGCGCCGGCAGGGGGGCTGAGGCTCCTTCTGCCGGCGCAGTCGCGAGGGGAGGCGCCGAGGGCAAGCCATGATCCGGTCGCTGCCGCTTCTCCTGCTGGCCCTGGGGTCCAGGGTCGCGCCTCTCGCTGCTCAGGGCCGTCCGCTAACGGTCTCGCGGGTGCGGGACCTCACGTTTGGCACGGTCCTCCCAGGCGTGCCGCGCGTCATCTCACGAACCGATCCGACCAACAGCGGCCAATTTGACCTCGTCGGCACCAAGAACAACCAGGTGCTGCTGACGTTCGTGCTGCCGCTGGTGATGACGGGGCCGGCCAGCGCGACGATGCCACTGTCGTTCGGCGGCAGCGACGCGGGGTACTCGGACACCCAGGCGATCGGGAGCCAGGTCGCCTTCGATCCGAAACAGCCGTTCCTGGTAACGCTGAACAAGAATGGGCGCGGCTCCATCTTCATCGGCGGGACCGCCCAGCCCGGCACGTCGCAGCGGGCGGGCCCCTACACGGGGACGCTGGCGCTGACAGTGGCGTACTCCCCATGATCCGGCGCTCTTGGCTCGTCGTGCTCGGGGCCGTCGCGGCACCGCTCGCCGCGCAGGGCGTGATGGTCGCGCCCCACGCGGTGTTCATGAATTCCCGCACCAACAGCGGGGTCGTCACACTGTACAACCCGAACACGGAGGCGGCCGAGGTCAGCATCGCGACCTTCTTCGGCTACCCCGAGACGGACTCGCTCGGCGGGCTTAGGCTGCACGGCATGCCGACCAGCGATTCGGCCGGGCGCATGGTGCTGCCGCCCGCCGCAGCGGATTCCGGTCAACCGTCGGCGGCGCGTTGGGTCCAGGCGTTCCCGCGCCGCCTCACGGTGGCGCCGCGGGAGCGCCAGACGGTCCGGCTGCTCGCCTCGCCCCCACCGGGGCTGCCCGACGGCGAGTACTGGCTGCGGCTCGTGATCGCCGTCAAGGGCGGCGTGGTTCCGGTGACGGGCGTCGCCGACACGGGGATCAAGATCGGCTTGACGCTCGAAGTCCGGACTATCATCGGGGTCAACTACCGCAAGGGTCCCGTGCGGACGGGAGTCGCGGTGACCCGGCTGCGCGCCGCCGTCGTCGGCGACTCGCTCGAGGTCCGGCCGCGTCTCGAGCGCCAGGGTAACGCGGCGTTCATCGGGACGGTGCGCGGGACGCTGGTGGATTCCGCGGGTCGGGAGCGCGCACGGTTCTCCTTTCCGATCGGCGTCTACTACGTGATGGAGCCGCGGTACATGGCCCCGGTCGGCGTGTTGCCGGCCGGGCGCTATTGGCTGAAGCTGACCGTGGACACGGACCGGGAGGATCTCGAGCCGGCGGTCGTGTTGCCGGCGGCGGTCGTTCGGGATTCGGTCGTGGTGCGAGTTCCGTGACACCACGCCGGCTGGGGATCGTGCTCGGTGTCCTGGCCGCCGCGGGGACACACCCGGTGGCAGGGCAGAACGCCGCCACCATCTCGGCCGACGCGGTCGTCGTGACCGTGGGGATGACGATTGCGACGCTCTCGCAGCTGAACTTCGGGTCGGTGCCCAAGGGCGTGGCGACCACGGTCGCGCCCAACCAAGCCGCGGCCGGCGAATGGCACGTCACGGGGAACGGCAACGCCTTTGTGAACATCAGCTTCACGCTGCCGACCCAGCTCACCAACATCCAGGCGCAACCCGGTTCGACGATGCCGATCGCCTTCAGCGCGACATCGGCGCTGTGGCGCCGCGCCACCAACAGCCCGGCGGGCGCCACCACGTTCAACCCCAACGTCGGCACGGTAGGGCGTCTCGGCCCCCCGGCCAACCCGAACATGTACATCTGGATCGGCGGCATGGTGACCCCTGCGGCGGCGGCGAAACCCGGCATCTACCAGGGGACGATCATCGTGTCGCTGTCTTACTGACCGATGCGCATCGGCCGGAGCACGGCGTTCGTAGTTGCGCCGCTCGTGCTGCTGGCCGGCTTCACCTTCGGGATGGCCCGCCGCCCCCCCTCGGCGCTGGCGCGGCCGTACGTGCGCGCCGCCCGGCCCAAGCCCGCGGTGACTCGACGCGGCGACAGCCCTGCAGCCCCGACGGCGCCATCCGGCAGTCCGGTCCGGTTTGTCTCCTCCGCCATGACGGACACCGTCGCGGGCGCCGATTCCGTGGAGGCGGTGATCGTCGAGTTGCGCATGGGGCGCTTGGCGAGTCGCACGGTGCAGGCGTTCCGCGCGCGAACCGAGGCGCTCGTCCCGATCACGGAAGTCCTGCAGCTCGGTGAGGTCGCGTACCGGCTTTCCCCCGAGGGCCGGCTCGATGCGGTAATGAATCCCGGCGGTCGCAGGCTGGTCATCGACGCGCATCGCGACACCATGATCCTGGGCGACCGCCGGGTGCGGATTGAACCTGATTTTCTGCTGTTTCGCGATGGGCTCTTGTATGTGGGCGCCGAGCGGCTTGGCGACCTCTTTAGCACCCCGATCCTCGTCGACTGGACCGAGCTGACGGTTTCGATCGTCGATCCCACGGTGTTCCCCGCGGGGCTGCGAGCGCAGCGCCAAGCGGCGCGCGAGGCGTTCCTGCGCCGCGTCGAGTTGCAGACCGCCGAGCTCGCGCTTCCCGCCGAACGTCGGCGCCTCGACGGGCTCGTCCTCGACTACTCGGTGCTGGCGCCGAGCGAGGCGCCGGTGCAGGGAGCTACCTACACGGCGACGCTGGGCGCGGATCTCCTCGGCGGGTCGCTGGAACTGGGCGTCGCGAGCGTCGGTCCCGTGCGCTCGGGCGCCGCCCGGCTGGAGGGGTCGTGGACGGGGGTATGGGAGGACCGGCCATGGCTCCGGCAGATGCGCGTTGGGGACGGCGTCACCACGGGCCCGAACCTGTTTCAGATCCGCGGCCTGTCCGTCACCAACGCCCCGTTCGTCCGCCCGTCGCTGATCGGCAGTCAGCAGTACGTGGGAGAGTTGGCGCCGGGGTGGTCGATCGAAGCGTATCGCGGCGGGGAGCTGGTGGCCGTGGATTCGGCCGACGCCGGGGGGCGGTACGCGATCGAGCTGCCGGTACGCTACGGCGAGAACCCCGTGGATTTCCTCGCCTACGGTCCGTTGGGGGAGCTGCGTCAGTTCAATCGCACGTACCGCGTCCTGAGCGAGCTGCTCCCGGCCAAGCGCTTCGAATACGGCGCGTCGGGCGGCTCCTGTCGGACGCTGCAGTGCCGGAGCGTCGCGAACCTCGACCTCCGCTACGGCGGCGGCGACCGCTGGACCCTGCAGCTCGGGTACGACCGGTTCTGGCGCGATTCTCTCCGGGACCTGTCCCATCCGTACATCGGCGTCACGACGAACCCCACGAACGCGTGGGCGGTCGACGCGATGGCGGTGCAGGGCGCGTTCGCGACGGGCGAGGTGCGGTTCGAGCCCACGGTGGACCTGCGGCTGACGGGTGGCTACACGCGCTTCGCGACCGGCACGCGCACCCCGATCCTCACGCTGGCGGGTCGCACGGCCCGGTGGACGCTCGACGCGTTCGTCCGGCCGATGCCGAGCGCGGGGTACTTTTTCTTCGATGGGGCCCTCGACCGCACGCTGACCACTGCCGGCGCCCAAACGCAGGCGCGCCTCGGCGCCTCGGTTCAGACGGGCGAAATGCGGCTCCTCCCGGAGGTGCGCACCCGCTGGGATCCAGGCCAGCCGACGCGAACCGCGATGGCCCTCTCCACCTACGTGCTGCCGCGGCCGTCGTGGGGTCCGCTACTGGGATCGGTATGGCTGCGCGGAGCGGTGAGTGAAGCGTTGGACGGACCGGCGCGCCTGGCGAGCTTCGAAGCCTTCGCCGGTCGGCCGCTGTGGCCGGGGGTGCGGTTGGAGCTCGGGACGTCGTGGACGCGGGGCAGCCCCGGCGCGGTCTATCATCTCTTCCTGACTTCAGTCCTGCCGGCCTTCCGGAGCGTCACGGCCGTGGACGCCCGGGCGAGCGGCGCCGCCACCGGCACGCAGTTCGTGCAGGGCTCGCTGCTGTGGGACCGGGCGACGGGGCTAGTGCGAACGGCCCCAGGGCCTTCGCTGGAGCGCTCCGGAGTCGCCGGGCGGGTCTTTCTCGACCAGAACGGCAACGGCCGGCTCGACCCGGGCGAGCCGCTCTTGCCGGGGGTCCGGGTGCAAGTGGGGACCCGCAGCGCCGCCGCCGATTCCAACGGCGTCTTCCGTGTATGGGATGTCGTGCCGTTCGAGACAATCCTCGTATCGGTGGACTCGTTGAGCCTCGAGTCGCCGCTGACGGTCCCCGCGTACGCGTCCGTGAGTCTGGTCCCCGGCCCGAACCGTTTCACGCTGCTCGACGTCCCGATCGTGCAGGCTGGTGTGGTCGAAGGCCGAGTGGTCACCGACCGCCACGGTGTGCCGGGCGTGACGTTGACCTTGACGGAGCGGCGGACCGGTGCGCGTCGTTCGTTCACGACCTTCAGTGACGGCGGGTTCTATGTGTTGGGCGTCAAGCCGGGGGACTACGATCTCACCGTGGATCCGCGGGCGCTCGAGGTGCTGGGCATGGACGCCGTGCCGGTCCGCCTCACGCTGACGCCGACGGTCACCGGGGTCGGCGCGTCCGGGGTCGAGGTGCCGCTCAGGCCGCGGCGATAGCGCGGATCACGGTCTCGAGCTGCGAGAAATCGAAGGGCTTCACGAGCACCGCGCCCCCGGCTTCCTGCAATAGCGCCGCAGTCTCTGGTGCGAAGGTGTCGCCGGTGGAGAACACGAGCCGGCGCGCGAGCTGGGGGTGCTCGGCGCGCAGGCGCGCGAGGAACTCCCGACCGCCCATGCCGGGCATCCGCACGTCCGTGACGATGACGTCCGGGGGCGGGGACTCGCGCCCCAGCGTCTCCAGCGCCTCCCGTCCGTCGCCCACGCCGAGCGCCGCGAACCCGCGGCGCTCCAGGAAACTGACCACGGCGTGACGCAGCCCGACCTCGTCGTCCACGACCAGCACTTTGAGGTGCGAGGCGGGCGCCGTGGCCGGCGCCGGCGGGGGAGCGGCGGGCCGCGGCGCAGCGCGGGGGTCGCGTGGGAGCGACACCGTGAACGTCGCGCCGGCGCCGGGCGTGGAGTCCACCCAGATACTGCCCCCATGGTCGCGTGCGATGCCATAGCAGATGGAGAGGCCGAGGCCCGTGCCCACGCCCTCGGGCTTCGTTGTGAAGAAGGGATCGAAGATCTTGGACCGGAGCTCCGGCGCTACGCCCGGGCCCGTGTCCACGCACTGCAGCAGGACATTCTGGTCGACCGTCCGGGTGCGGAGCACGATGTTGCGGGGCGGGGGCACGGTCAGCAACGCCTGCTCGGCGTTGATCAACAGGTTGAGCAGCAGCTGCTGCATCTCCGACCCGTTCGCCCAGGTCCTGGGGCTGTCGGGATCGAGATCGAGTTTCACCAGAATGTTCAGCGTTGTGAGGTAGTAGGAGCGCAGGGCGAAGGTGCGCTGCACGATGTCGTTCAGGTCGACGAGGCCCCGCTCCTCGCCGCCGCTGCGCGCGAACGCGAGGAGGTTGGACGTGATGCGGCCGATGCGCTGGGCCTCGTCGCGGATCATCCGCACCATGTCGCGCTGCTCCTCGTCCATGTCGTCGAGGAGCAGGGTCTCGGCAAATCCGGAGATGATCGCCGCGGGATTGTTGATCTCGTGGGCCACGCCGCTGACGAGCTGGCCCATCGCCGCGAGCTTCTCGGCTTGCTGCAGCTGCGCATCGGTCCGCCGCTGCTCGCTCACGTCGCGCACGAGGGCCAGGACCTTGCGGATCTTCCCGCCCTCGCGCACGGGGGCGTAGATGACGCTGCTCATCCCCACGCCCCCGTCCGCGTGGGTGAAGGGGACCTCGAACCGGCGCACCTCGCCGCGGAACGCCGCGTCGAGGTTCGTCCGCACGTGCGCGGCGGCGTGCCGATCGAGGGACTCGAACACCGAGTGGCCGGGCGGGGTCCCCGGCGGCGGATGTACCGCGACCATGGCGCGTGCCGAGGGGTTCTGGTCGAGGACCCGGCCTTCCGGGTCGAGCACGACGATGGCGTCGGGGACGGCCTCCATCAGCGAACGGACGTTGTGCTCGGCGGCGGCGGTGGCGGCGAGTGAATCCATCAGCGAGCGGGTCTGCGCGGCGACTTCGCGCTCGAGCAGCGTCGCATAGCGGCGGTCGGCGCGGAGGGTGGAGACCACCTGTAGGCCGAGCAAACCGCCCGCGATGACCAGCGATCCCGCGATCACGGCTCGGGACCAGGGCTCGTGCGGCGCTATGACGTAGGCGACCACTGCGGCGGCGACCGAGAGGGCGGACGTCGCGAAGAGGGATCGGGAGAGCCGGCCGCGGAGGTGCACGGGGACCTGTGAGGCTAACCTAACGGCGGCGCGGAGGGCGAGGGAGGCCCCGGCCCATTAAGTTTCGGCCGCCATGAGCCGGCTGGGCTGGATCGATGCGCCCCGGGCGTCGCGCGCGCAGTGGCCGGAGCTGGCCACGTTCGCCGCCGCCGTGCGGGAGGAGGGCCTGACGCGCGTACTGCTCTGCGGTATGGGCGGTTCGAGCCTGGCGCCGGCGGTGCTGGCGCAGGCGTTCGGCGCCACGGCCTTCGACGTGCTGGACAGCACCGATCCCGGCGCGGTACTCGATGCCGAGCGCCGGGCGCCGCTCGCGCGCACACTATTCCTCATCGCCAGCAAGTCCGGCACCACCGTGGAAACGGTCGCGGCGTATCACTACTTCGCCCGCCGCGCCCCCGCCCGGCAATTCGTCGCCGTGACTGATCCCGGCAGTCCTCTGGAGTCGCTCGCGCAGCGTGCCGGGTTCCGTTCGATCTTCGCGCATCCGCCGGATGTGGGCGGCCGCTACGCGGCGCTGACCGTCGTGGGCATGCTGCCGGCGGCGTTGTTGGACGTGGACGGCCTAGAGCTGCTCGCGCGCGCGGCCCGGGTCGACGCGCAGGCGGCGCAGCAGCGTGGACGCGCGGTGGCTGAGGCGGCGCTCAGTGGGCACGACAAGCTGGCGCTCAAGCCGCCGCCGGCGCTCGCGCGGCTGGCCGACTGGATCGAGCAGCTCGTGGCGGAAAGCTCGGGCAAGAACGGCAAGGGAGTGATCCCGGTCGTCGCGGGGAACGCTGCGACGCCGGATGTGCAGGCCGTCACCGAGTTCTCCGCGGACCCGCTGGACCTGGGCGCCGAGTTCCTGCGGTGGGAGTACGCGACGTGGGCGCTGTGCGAGCAGCTGGGCGTAAACGCGTTCGACCAGCCGGACGTGGAAGCGGCGAAAGCGTTCGCGCGTGCCGAGCTGGAGCGGCCGCGGGGAGCGCGGGCAGAGATTCCTCGGACCTTGTCGCCGCGGGCGTTGCGCGCGGCGGCGCGGCCGGGGGACTACGTGGCGCTCCTCGCCTACCTGCCGCCGCGCCCGGCGGTCGCGACCGCGATGGAACGGGTGCGCACCGCATGGGGGGACGCGCTGGGGTGCGTCACGACCGCAGCGTTCGGTCCACGCTACCTCCACTCGACGGGTCAGCTCCACAAGGGAGGGCCCAACACCGGATTGTTCCTGGTGGTGACCGCGGACGACGCGGAGGACGTGGAGATCCCCGAGTTGCAGCGCAGCTTCGGGGAGCTGAAGCGCGCACAAGCGCTCGGCGATATCCGGGCGCTGCTCGCGAAGCAGCGCCGGGTCGCCCACGTGCACCTCGCGCGCCCGGAAGAGCTCGGAGAGCTGGGTCGGCTCTAGTTCCCGGCGGCGATCCCCAAGGCGCGGCGCGGCGTGGGCACGCGCGCGCGCGGGCGCACACTCGTCCAGATCTCGGCGTTCAGCGTTGCTTCGTCTGCGCGGTCAGGGCCCGCGAGGTCGCGGTCGAGGACGCGGGAACGGAAGGCGACCGGGTTGCGCTCGTCGAGCCGCCACCGCGCGGGCAGGGCATGGAACGGTGCCGAGTCCAGCCGCGAGTCGAAGGCGTTCCAGAGCGGCGCGGCGCCGGCATCGTACTGGCTGAGGGGACCGATCCCGAGGAGCAGGCCGATCGTGCGCACCACGGAGCTGGTGGTGTAGAACGTGCTGTCCACCGCGCCGCGGCGCGCCCATGGCGACGCGACGACGAGGACCGAGCGGTGCGCGTCGACGTGGTCGGGGCCGTTCTGGGCGTCGTCTTCGAGGGCGAAGAGCGCGAGGGACCGCCACGCCGGCGAGCGAGACAGGCGCGCGACCACGCGGCCCAGCGCGAGATCGTTGTCGGCCACCATCGCCCGCGGCGTGAGGACGCCGCCGCGGCGGCCCTCGGTGTGGTCGCGCGGCAGGTAGAGCATCACGAGATCGGGGAAGCGGCCCTGGCGGTCCCAGCTGTCCACCGAGTCGGCGAACAGACGCGCACGCGTGGTGTCCGCGATCGCGAGGTCCCAGCCGGGGTAGTTGGGAGCCGTAATGCCTTTGAGCCCGCTGATCTTCGAGTCGTAGCGGTGGCTCGAATCCGCATCGGTGAACTCCCCGAAGTTGACGACCCAGAGACCCTTACGTCGCGCCGCGTCCCAGAGATACGCGTCGCGCGGGTTCTTCACGTCCTCGCCGTCCTCGAGGTTGTCGTTGCGGCGGCCGCCGTACATCGCCGGCCACGTCTTCTCGTTGTAGTCGCCCGCGAATGCGCGCGTGGACCACTGGTGGCCGTCGGCGCTGACCTCGCCGTCCACATAGAAGTTGTCGCACAGCACCCAGCGCCGCGCGATGGCGTGGGCGTTGGGCGTGACGCTGTCGTTGAAGATGGCGAGGGCCGGGTCGCCGTTCCCCGTCGGCACGTCGCCGAATACCTGGTCGTAGGTGCGGTTCTCACGGATGACGTAAACGACATGGCGGACGGGCGGTCGGGCGGTCGGACGGACAACCGCACGCACCCGCGGATTCGAGTAGGGACTCAACGCATACACCTGGCGGGTGAACCGGGCCAACCCGGCGGAGTCGGGCACCGGGATGATCGATACCGATCCCGTGATCACGTTGCCGATGTACTTGCCGTCGGCGTTCGCCGCGGAGCCCTGTCCCTTGCCGTTGGCGACGTAGAGGGTGCGGCCGTCGGCGGCGACCGCCACGGCGGTGGGATACCAGCCGGCGGGAATGAGGCCCACGACGCGCATCGCGCGGGCGGAAAGCCGCACCACCGCGACGGCGTTGTTGCCGGCCATCGCCACGTACAGGGTGCGGCCGTCGGGGGCGAGGGCGAGCGCGTTGGGGTCGCTGCCCACGGGAGCGCGCGGCGCCAGGGCGACGGTGAGCTGTTCCAGCACGCGGCCCGTCGCCAGGTCCACACGCGCCACGCCGTTGGCGCCCGCGAGCGCGACGAACAGCTCGCGGCCGTGCAGGGCAAGCGCCGACGGATGGGGGCCGACAAAATGGTCGGACGGTCGGACCGCCGGACTGTCGGACAGATTGATGATCGACACCGTGGAGTCGCCCCAGTTGCTCACGTACAGGTGGCTCGAGTCGGCGACGACGGTGTATGGCCGGTGCCCGACGGCGAACGCGCCTCGGCGCCTGAGCGTCGCCGCGTCGATGAGGTAGACCGAGTCGTTGAGGTTGCCGACGGCCGCCACGAGGCCACGGCCGGGCACGACGGCAAGGCCGCCCACGAACAGCCGCGTCATCGAGTCGGCGAGCACGATCGAGTCGGCGGTCCACGCCGCCCCGTTGGGCACGAAACGGTACACCCGGCTCGTCACCCCGCCGCTCGCCCACAGCGTATCCCCCGCGCGGCCCAATCCCAGCCACGCCGCGCGCAGCGGCACCAGCCAGGTCGCGGCCGCGGACTCGGGGGCGATTCCCATGAGGCCGTTCGCGGCGTAGCCGTTGTTGGTGACAGCGAGCGAGCCGTCACCGAGCACGACGAGGTTCAGCGGCAGGGTGCCGACGGGGACCTGCCGGCCGGCGGGATGGATGCGCCAGCCTGAGGGGAGGAGCACGTCGCCCCCCGCGAGCGCGCCGGGCACGAGCCGCCGCGCGGCGACCGCCGCCGCGAGCGTCGCCGGAATGAGCAGCCAGAGGTATTTGCGCATGGGGCGAATATCCCCTGGCGCCGGGGGCTGGGGAAGGGCAACCTTGCTCGCCGATGAGCAGCCTCGTCTTTCACCTGATCGCCCACACCCACTGGGACCGCGAGTGGTATCTCCCGCGCGCGGCGCTCCACGCGCGCCTCGTGCCGGCGCTGGACGACCTCGTCACGCGCCTCACCGCCGACCCCGCTTACCGCACCTTCCTGCTCGACGGCCAGACGATCCTGCTCGAGGACTATGTGCGCGCCCGGCCCGACCGCGAGGCCGACGTCAAAGCCCTCGTGAAAACCAACCGCCTGCAGGTGGGCCCCTGGTATGTCCTGGCCGACGAGCAAATCCCGTCCGGGGAGTCGCTGGTGCGCAACCTGCTCTTCGGTGCGGCCGATGCCGACCACTGGGGCGGGCGCAGCGAAGCGCTCTACTCCCCCGATGCGTTCGGGCACCCGGCGGTCTGGCCGAGCCTGGCGCGGGAATTCGGAATCCGCGCCGGCGTGCTGTGGCGCGGGCTCGGCGGGGAGCCAGGACAGGAGCGCGACCTGTACCGCTGGCGTGGGCGCGACGGCCAGGAAGCGATCGTGTGGCACCTGTCCCCCGAGGGCTACGAGATCGGCGCGGCGCTCCCGGCGGATGCGGAGCGGCTGGCCGTGGCGTGGCCGCCGGTACGCGAAGCGCTGGTCGCGCGGGCGGCGTCGAAACACGTCGCGGTGTTCGTCGGCGCGGATCACCACGCGGCGCACCCGGAGCTGCCGCGTCTGCGCGACCTGCTCGCGGCGCTGGAGCCGGACTACGCCGTGCGCATCTCCCGGGTCGATGAATTCCTCTCGCTCGCCGGGGCCGACGCCGCGAAGGCTGCGCCGCTGGCGGGAGAGCTGCGCTGGTCGTATCGCTACGCCTGGACGCTGCAGGGCGTGCACGGGACGCGCGCGCCGCAGAAACGCCGCCATGCCCGAGCGGAGCTGTGGCTGGAGCGTCACGCCGAGCCGCTCGCCGCACTGGCCCGGCGCCGCGGCGGCGCGGACCGCCGGCCGCTGCTCGAGACCGCGTGGCGTACCCTGCTCGCCTGCCAGTTCCACGACACGATCGGCGGTTGCGTGAGCGACACAGTGGCGGCCGAAACGGAGGTCCGGCTCGCCGCGGTGGAGAGCTATGCCCAGGAAGTCGCGCGGGCATCCCTCGATGAGCTGGCGGGTCACGATCCCGACGCGGCCCGCGAGCGCGCGGAGGACGCAGCGCCGGCTCTGGTGCTGTGGAACCCCGCGGCGCGGTCACGGGGCGGCGTGGTGATCGCCGATGCCGAGTTCTTCCGTCGCGACGTGGTCGTAGGCCCCCCGGCGGGCCGGCAGCCGAGGGTGGGGCCGGGTTACCGCGCGTTCGCGCTCGCGGGCTTGGACGGGCGGCCGATTCCGGTGCAGGTGCTGGACCGGCGCCAGGCGCTCGAGCGTCGCGACGCGACCCGCCACTATCCTGTCCAGGACGAGGTGGACGCGGTGCGCGTGGCGTTTCGCGCGCCCCCTGTGCCCGGTCTGGGCTGCGCGGCGCTCACGGTGGCCGGGCCGGTGCGGATGTCGGATGCGGACCGGGTCGACGCTCGGGGTCGCACGCTCACAAACCGGCTCGTCGAGGTGACGTTCGAAGCGACAGGCGCGCTGGCCCTACACGATCGCCGCAGCGGCGAGCGATTCTTCGACGTGCTGCGCTTGGAGGACGGCGGCGATGCCGGCGACACCTACACCTACTGCCCGCCCGTGCACGACCGCGTCCGGCGGAGCACGGGGCCGATCGCCGTCCGGCGGCTCGCGGCGGGGCCGTTGGTCGCCGCCCTGGAGGCGCGTTGGACCCAGGGCCGGCAGTACGCCGCGCGGCTCGTGGTGGTCCTGCACGCCGACAGCCCTATCATTCGCTGCATCCTGCATCTCGACAACGGTGCGACTGATCACCGCCTGCGCGCACGCGTGCCCACGGCGCTATCCGGCGTGCCCGCTCTGGCGGGAGCGGCCTTCGGACTCGAGCCGCGGCTGCCCGTGACGGCGGATCCCGCGGAGTTTCCGCTGGAGACTCCCGTGCGCACGGCCCCGGCGCACCGCTTCGTCGCCGCGGCCGTGGGGAAGCGCGGCCTCGCGATCCTGGCTCCGGGGTTCTTCGAGTACGAGTGGACGCCCGGGGGGGATCTGCTCGTGACGCTGCTCCGCGCCGTGGGCCAGCTCTCCCGCGGCGATCTGCCGGCGCGCCGGGGGCACGCCGGCTGGCCGACGGCGACGCCAGGCGCCCAGTGCCTCGGACCGGAGCGGATCGAGCTGGCCATCGTGCCGGTGTCGGCGGAGGACCTGGAGCGCGGCGACCGGATCATCGAGCACTGGGAGGACGCGTTTCTTCCGGTGCGCGGGCGCTGGCTGCGGGACGCCGGGCCACTGGCGATCCTGGGCGGAGAGATCGTCCTCGAAGGGACGGGACTCATTCTGTCCGCGCTCAAGCCGGCGCAGAACGGCTCGGGGTTCGTGCTGCGCTGCTACAACGCGACGGACCGGGAAACGGCCGGGGCGTGGCGCTTCACTGAAGGCGTCCGGACGGCGCACCGCGTGCGCGCCGACGAGCGGGAGTCCCAGGCGCTCGTCCTCGAGCACCGCGGCCGCACTCTGCGGTTCGTGGCGAAGCCGTACGAGATCGTCACCATCCAGATTACCTAGTACGGGGTGCGGAGTGTCGAATGCGGAATGAGCTGAGCGAGCACCACGTCAGTGTTGCGCGAACCGCCCGGTACTTCACGATCGGGGATCCTGCCGCCACGGACATCTGGTTCGTGTGCCACGGATACGGCCAGCTGGCCGCGCGGTTCCTCAAGCGGTTCGAGCCGATCGCGGAAGGCCCGCGGCTCGTGGTCGCGCCTGAAGCGCTGTCGCGATTCTACGTGGGCGATGGGCAGCATCGCGAACAGCCGGTCGGCGCGACGTGGATGACGCGCGAGGACCGGCTCAACGAGATCGTGGACTACGTGAAATACCTGGACGCGGTCCATGCGGAGGTCGTTCGCGGCGCTGCGGCTGAGGTCCGCATCCGGGCGCTGGGGTTCTCGCAGGGCGCGGCCACCGTGAGCCGCTGGGCGGCGCTGGGGACGGCGCGCCTCGACGACCTGGTGCTGTGGGGCGGTGAGCTGCCGCCGGATCTCGACCTCGTCGCTGCGGAGCAACGATTCAAACGGCTGCGCACCACGATCGTGGCCGGGAAGCAGGACGAGTACATCACGCCGAAGGTGCTCGCCGGGATCGAGCGGCGGCTCACGGAGCGGGCGATTCCGTTCCGAACGCAGGTGTTCGAGGGCGGCCACGAAATCGAGGCCGCGGCGCTGCGTCGGTTGGCGGACAGCTAACGCTTCGCGGCCCCCGGGTCCAACGCGTCGCGCAGGGCGTCGCCCAGGAGCGTGCACGCCACCACGACGAGCACCAGCGCGAGGCCGGGCGCCGTGACGACCCACGGAGCGTTGACCAGGGTGTCGCGCCCTGAAGCGATCATGCTCCCCCACGACGCCGTGGGGGGCTGGACCCCCAGTCCCAGGTAGGACAAGCTGGCTTCGAGCAGGATCGCGTTGCCGACACCCAGCGCCGCCGCCACGATGACGGGTGTCAGGGCATTGGGGAGGATGTGGCGCCACAGCACGCGGGCGCGCCTGGCGCCGAGCGCCCGCGCCCCTTCGACGAACGGCCGGACCGCCAGGCCCCGGACCTCGCCGTGCACCAAGCGCGCGATCGGCATCCACCCCGTGAGGCCCAGGACCACGACCACCAGCGCAGCGCTCGGCTGCCACAGGGCGGCGAGCAGCAGCAGCAGCACGAGCCGGGGGAGGGCGAGGGCGAAATCGGTGAAGGCGAGCAGTCCCATCGCGGGCCAGCCGCGCAGGTAGCCCGCCGCCGCGCCCACGGTGGTGCCGATCGCCACCGAGATCACCACGGCGAGCAGCCCCACGCCGAGCGAGATGCGAGCCCCGTAGACGAGCCGGGTCCACACGTCGCGCCCGAAGCGGTCGGTCCCCAGTGGGTGGAACGTCCCATGGAGATCGGCGGTGAGCGGGGGGAGGAACCGTGTGGCGACGATATCGCGCTGCGCGTTGGGATTCCCGGCGGTGACGACCGGCGCGGCGATCGCGGCGATCGCCACGGCGGCCAGGACGGTGAGCCCGAACAGGGCGCGGCGGTCGCGGAGTCGCATCACGCCTCCCGCGCCGCGCCGCGCACGCGCGGGTCCGCCCACGCGGCGAGGACGTCGGCCAGGATGTTCCCCGCCACGACGAGCAGCGCGCTCACCGCAGTCGCGGCCATCACTACCGGGTAGTCCCGGCTCTGAACCGCCTCGACCATCACCCGGCCGACGCCGGGCCACGCGAACACCGTCTCGACGAGCACGGCGCCCGAGAACAAGGCCGGCAGCGACAGGCCGAGCAGGATGAGCATCGGGCCTAGTGCGTTACGGAGCACGTGCCTGGCCAGCACGCGCGACTCGGACACCCCCTTCGCGCGGGCCGCCGCGACGAACGGCTGCGCCAGCACGTCGAGGAGCGCGCCGCGCGCGAAACGCGCGGTGCCGCCCACACCGATGAGCGTCAGGGTGAGCAGCGGGAGCGCGAGATGGCGCAGCTGGTCGGCGATCCGCGCCCAGCCGCTGAGAAAATCGGCGTCCATGCCGGCGGCTCCAAAGGCGGGCAACACACGCAGCCAGTAGGTGAACACCATGATCAGCACCAGGCCGAGCCAGAAGCCGGGGAGGGCGAAGAGCGTGACGGTTGCCACGGAGAGTGTGGTATCGAGACGCGCGCCGCTACGCGCGGTCTGGACCGCGCCCACGAGCAATCCGAGCGCGTACGAGAGCAGCAGCGACAGCGCCACGAGGCGCGCCGTCGCGGGCCACGCGGCGCGCAGCATCGCACCGACCGGCCGCCCCGTGGTGATGCTCGTTCCCCAATCGCCGCGGACGAAGCGGCGGAGCCAGCTCGCGTACTGCACCGTCAGGGGGCGGTCGAGCTCCAGGGCATGCCGGACGGCCTCCACCTGCTGGGGGGCGGCGGCGGGCCCGAGCAGCCGCTCGGCGGGATCGCCGGGTGCGGCGTGCAGAAGAAGGAAGGTGAGCGTGACGACGCCGGTGACGACAGCAACCCCGACGAGCGCGCGCTGCCACAGCATGCGCAGCATCGGGCGAATCTCGCGCGGCCCGCCCCGCGCCGCTAGAATCCACGCGTGCGACGACGGACGGCCGGGACGCTGCTCGCGCTCGCGGGGCTGTGGGGGTGCGGCGCCGCCGGCGCCGCCCGTCGCGGCGCGACCGTGCTGTTCGCTTCCGGCGCCGATCTCCAAAGCATCAACCCACTGGTCGGCCAGCATCCGCTGGCCCGGCAGGTGCAGAAGTTCGCGCTCCTCACCACGCTGGCCCGCTACGACTCCACCATGACGCCGCGTCCCTACCTCGCCCGAGAGTGGCAGTGGTCGCCGGATCGGCGCGAGCTGACGCTGCACCTGCACGGCGGCGTGCGGTGGCACGACGGCGCTCTTACGACCGCGCGGGACGTCGCCTGGACGCTGGACGCGGCCCGGGATTCTGTGACCGGATATCCCCGCTGGAATGACGTCGCGCCGATCGCCGCCGTGCGCGCGCCCGACGAGTCCACGGTCGTGCTCCGGTTCGGCGAGGCGCAGCGCGGCTTCCCCGACGTGCTCACGGATCTGGCGATTCTCCCGGCGCACCTGCTCGACTCCGTCCCGCACGCCCGCCTGCGCGAGGCGGCGTGGAACGCGCGCCCCATCGGGAACGGACCGTTCCGCTTCTTCACCCACGAGCCGCATCGCCGCTGGGTGTTCGTCGCGAACCCGGATTTTCCTGCGGCACTGGGCGGGCCGCCACGGCTGGAGCGTTTCATCGTCGTCGTTGTGGACGAGCCCACGGCCAAGCTCGCGGCGCTGGTCGCGGGGGAGTTGGACTTCGCCGGCATCACGGCCGCGCACACGGCCTACGTCCGCCGCGACCCGGCTCTGGCGGTGCTCGACTACCCCATGATCCTCCCGTATGGCCTGGTGTTCAACACGCGCCGCGCGCCGTTCGACGACCCCAGGGTGCGTCTCGCCGCCGCGCTGGCGATCGACCGCCGGGAGATCGTCGACGGCTACGCGTTCGGGTTCGCGTCGATCGCGGACGGTCCCGTGCCCCCGCTCTTGCCGCAGTATCTCTCTGTCCCCCGGTTGCCCACCGCGCCCGACTCTTCGCGCGCCCTGCTCGCGGGCCGGCGGCCGCGCTTCGAGGTGCTCAGCGTGGGGAGCGGCGAGGGCGCGCTGGAGCAGATGCTCCAGGCGCGGCTCGCGGCCGTCGGCTTCGACGTCTCGATCCGCCTGCTCGAGCTGTCGGCGTTCAACGACCGTGTGTACGGGCCGCGCCACGACTTCCAGGCGGCGGTGATGAGCCTCCCCGGCGACGCCGGGCTCGGCTACCTGCAACCGATCGGCGACCTGACCGGCATTCCCGTGCCGCGCGACCCGGCTGCCGCGCAGCGCCTGTTCGCGGAGCGCCTGCCGGTGGCGTGGCTGTATCACGCACGCGGCGTGAACGGTATGAACCGGCGCGTGCAAGGCGTGACGATGGACCTGCGGGGCGAGCTCGGGACGCTGAGCCGCTGGTGGATCGCGCCGTGAGACGTCGCGAGCTGCCGACGACGTACCGCGCCGAGGCGCCGGTGCGCCTCGACCTCGCCGGCGGCTGGACGGACGTGCCGCCGTTCTCGTCGCGCGAGGGCGGGGTTGTCGTCAACGCGACCATCGGCCTGCGCGCCCATGCGGAGCTCACACTCGGCGGCGCGTTGATCCGCCTCGTCGCCGAGGACCTGGGTCAGCAGCTCGAGTGCGCCGACTCGGGCGGACTGGTGCTCGACGGCCGGTTGAACCTCCATAAGGCCGCCCTGCGAATGTTTCCGGTCACCGGCCGCTTCACGCTCACTACGCGCGCGGACGCGCCGCCCGGCTCCGGGCTCGGGACGTCGGGGGCGCTCGACGTCGCGCTCATCGCCGTGCTGGCGGCGGCGCGCCAGGAGCGGCTCGAGGCGCGGGAGGCCGCCGAGCACGGCTGGCACCTCGAGACGCATGAGGCCGGGATTCCCGGGGGCAAACAGGACCAGTTTGCCGCGGCGCTGGGAGGCGTCAACCGCCTGACGTTCCGCGATCCCGACGTGGGCGTGGAACCGGTCACGCTCGATGCGGCGTTCGCGGCCGCGCTGGAGCGGAGGACCGTGCTGTGCTACACGGGACACTCTCGCGTCTCCGGCGACACGATCGCGCGGGTGATGGCGGCGTACGAGCGGGGCGATCGCGGCGTCACCGGCGCGCTGCGTGCTATGAAGGACCTCGCTGAGCGCATGGCTGAAGCGCTCCGTGCGGCGGACTTCGCGCGCGTCGGCGCCCTGCTCAGCGAGAACTGGGAGCGGCAACAGCAGCTCGATCCTGGGATGCGCACCGAGGAGATGGCGCGCCTCGAGGCGGCGATGTCGGGGGCCGGGGTGCTGGGCGGGAAGGCTGCCGGTGCCGGCGCGGGGGGGACGATGTTTTTCCTCACGGGCGACGACCCGCGGCCCGCGGTGGCGGCGTCGCGCGCCGCCGGGGCGACGGTGCTGCCGATGGCCTGGGCGCGTGAGGGAGTGCGCGCGTGGTGACGGCGGAGCGGCTGGCGGAGCGCCGCCGGGAAATTGCGGCGTCGCCGGACTTGCAACGCCTCCTCGCGCACCTCACGGAGCGCGCGGCTCCGCTGCTCGCGCGGCTGCCGCCCATGCCCGAGCACAAGGCGCTGCTCTCGATGGACGGGGGCGTGTGCCCGAAGGATGGAACGGCGCTCGTGTTCGACCCGTGGAGCCCGGACGCGCACCGTTGCCCACGGTGCGGCGAGGTGGCTCGCGGTCTCCGTCACGATCGCGCCTGGGCCAAGTACCAACACCTGTGGCTCGCCGAACGCGCGGCCCACCTGGCCGCGCTCGCGGCACTGGGCGACGCTCCGACGGCCGGCGCGCGCGCGCGCGACATCCTCTCCGCCTATGCCGCGCGCTACTTCCGGTATCCCAACGCCGACAACGTGCTCGGCCCGAGCCGGCTGTTTTTTTCGACCTACCTTGAGTCTCTCTGGGTGCTGAATTACGTCAGCGCCGCGTGGCTGCTTCGCGCGGCCGGCGCGCTGGACGAAGCGACGGAACGCGGCGTCAACATCGTCGCCGATGAGGCGGCCACGCTGATCGGGGACTTCGACGAGGGCTTCTCCAACCGTCAGACCTGGAACAACGCCGCCCTCGCCGCGATCGCCGTGTGGTTCGAGGACGAAGGACTGGCGCGGCGCGCCATCGAGGACGCGACGGGACTGATCCAGCACCTGCGCGGCTTTCGGGCCGACGGCTTGTGGTACGAGGGCGAGAACTACCACCTCTTCGCGCTGCGCGGCCTGCTCACCGGGGCGGGGTGGGCGGCGCTCGCAGGACTCGACTGCTTCGCCGACGAGCAGCTGCGGGAGCGCATCACGCTGGCGCTGCTCGCGCCGACGCGCAGCGCCCTCCCCGATTTCACGTTTCCGGCGCGGAAGGACTCGCGTTTTGGCATTTCGCTCGCGCAGCCGATGTATCTGGAGACGTGGGAGGTGGGGCTTGGGAAGCTCGGGACCCGGGACCCGGGAAACGGGACACGTGAGCTTGCCAGCTGGCTCGGGGCGCTTTATGGGAGCCCGGCGCCACGACGGGAGCTCTTCGAGTCCTACCTTCACGACGCGCCGGTGGATCGTGTCCCGTTTCCCGTGTCCCGCTGCACGCTCTCCTGGTGGTCTCTCCTCGAGATGCCTCCCGCCCTTCCAGACGCCGAGCCGTGGCGCCCGGAGAGCGTGCTGCTCCCGAGTCAGGGACTCGCGATCCTGCGCTCGGGCGCCCGCTACGCAAGCCTCGAGTGCGGGCCCTACGGCGGCGGCCACGGCCACCCCGACCGGCTCCACCTCACGCTCCATGCGGACGGCGTCCACTGGCTGCCCGACCCCGGCACCGGCTCGTACGTTTCCCGCGACTTGTTCTGGTATCGGTCCACACTCGCCCACAACGCGCCGCGCTTGGGCGGCGAGTCCCAGCCCATGAGCGACGGCGTCTGTGAAGCCTTCGACGCGCCGGAGGGGGGAGACTGGGCCTGGGTCCGGGGGCGCTGGGGCCCGCTCAACCGCGCCGTCGTCTCCGGGCCGGCCTATCTCGTTGATGTGATCGAGCTGACGGGCGGCGAGGAGCGACTGCTCGAGCTCCCCTACCACCTGGCGGGACGTGGGGATGTGACCTTGCCGGGGAGGTGGGAGCCTGGCGAGCTCGCGGACGAGTTCGTCTCACGCGTGGAGCGCTTCGTCCCCGAAGGGAGGGGCGCGGTGCCCATCGTGATCGAGCACGCGGCGGCCGGCGCGCGGTTGACGCTGCATCTCGGCTCCGCGGCCGAGCTGCTCCGCGCCGAGGGGCCGGGCGTCCCGGGCAGCGGGAGCCAGGCGACGTTCTACCTGCTGCGCGTGCGCGGGCGCAACGCGCGGCTGGTGGCCGTGCTCGAGCCGACGACGGGCGAGACCGCAGTGCGTGGCGTGACGGTCGCCGGCGGCGCGGTCGAGATCACCACCGCGAAGGGCGTCGAGCGCCATCACGATGACGGGACCAGCTGGCGAGTCCAGACGCCGGCCGGGACGGTGCAGCTGGCTGGACCGGTCGAGAGCGAGCCCCCGTTCAAACCGATTCTCGAGATCGACCTGGCGCGGCCACCCACCGGAGCCGCGTACCGCGTGGCGCAGCCGCCGGCGCTCGACGGCACGCTCGAGGGCTTCGACCTGTCCGAGCCGCTGCGGTTCGACGCCGAGGACCAGTACCGGCGCGCCGAAGAGCCGTATGTGGGACCAGCGCAGCTATCGGCGCTCGCCTACGCCGGCTGGGATGACGAGGCGCTGTACCTTGCGGTCGACGTGACGAAGCCGGACGTCTGCTTCCGGGCCGGCGATGCACCGCCGCTGCGGCTCGACAACGAGCCCGACGACATCCACGCCGACGGCGTGCAGCTGTATCTGCGCGACGTGGACAGCGCGGCTACGTTCGGATACCTGGTGGTGCCGGAGCCGGCAGACGGCCGCCGCGTGCGTGTGCGCGGCGCGGGGGAGTCGCCCGGGGACCCCAGCGGCGTGCGGGGCGGGTGGCGGCGCACCGACACCGGCTATCGCCTCACCGTCGCGATCGCGTGGCCCGGGCCGTTCCGCGCCCATTTCGGGGGCCGGATCGGGTTCGATCTGATCGTCAACGAGATGCTCCCCGGACGGGAGCGGCGGGCGGGGCAGCTGGTCTGGAGCGGCGGAGATGGGTGGGTGTGGTTGCAGGGGGATCGGCAGGCGGCGGAGCGTTTCGGGATCTTGGAGCTGGTCGGATGATCGTCGTCGTGCTTCACGAGCCCCAAGACCTGGTGAACATCGCCCACGTGGTGCGGGCGATGAAGAACTTCGGCTTCCAGGACCTGCGGCTCGTCGCGCCGCGGGAGTACGACGCGTATCGGGTCGAGGGCATCGCGCACCAGACGCGTGACGTGCTGGCGCGGGTGCGCGTGTTCGAGCGCCTGGAGGAGGCCCTCGCGGACTGCGTCCACGTGGTCGGCTTCACGGCTCGCGGCCGCAGCGTCAAGCGCAATGTGCAGCGCCCCCGGGCCGCGGCGGCCGAGCTGCTCGCCGCCGCGGAGACCGGCGTGGTGGCGCTGCTGTTCGGGCGGGAGGACAAAGGGCTCTCGAACGAGGCGCTGGACCGCTGCCACCGCCTCGTCACGATTCCCACGGCGCCCGACTACGCGAGCCTGAACCTGGGGCACGCCGTGGCGGTGACGCTCTACGAGCTGGCGCTGGCCGGGGGGGCCGAGGAGCGGCCGTTCAAGGCGCCGCGGCGGGCGGCACCCCCCGCGACGGCAGAGGAGCTGGAGCGGTTGTTCGCGGACGTCGAGCGGGCGCTCGCCGTGATCGAGTTCTTCAAGACCCGCGACCGCGAGCAGATCATGCGCACCGTGCGCGAGGTCGTGCACCGTGTGCCGCTGGACCAGCGGGAGGCGAAACTGCTGCGGGCGATGGCCATCGAGATCGGCAAATACGGTGAGCGACTCGCGGATCCCCGGGTTCACCTCGACCGGCAGTAAGCGTCCCGACGCGCTGTTCGGCGCGGGCGATGAGCCGGGCGTCCCGCGCCGCATGACGCGCGCGCGGGGCTGCCGGGTCTGGGACGCGGACGGCCGCGAGTACCTGGACTACGTCATGGCCCTCGGTGCGGTGGCGCTGGGGTACGGCCACGAAGCCGTGAACCGCGCCGCGCAGGTGGCGCTCGATGCCGGCGTCGTGGGCCCGTTGCCGCCGGTCCTCGAGGCGGAGCTCGCCGAGGCGCTGGCGCGGCGGATGCCGTGGCTCGAGCGCGTGCGGTTTCTCAAGACCGGGGCGGAAGCCGTCGCGGCAGCGGTGCGGCTGGCGCGCGTGGCGACGGGCCGCGAGCTCGTGTTTGGCTGCGGCTATCACGGCTGGCTCGACTGGTCGCAGGGGCGGGCGGAGGGCGTTCCCGCGGGAACGAGTGCCGTGTTCGCCGAGCTGCCCTTCAACGACGCCGCGCAGGCGCGAGGGATGATCCGCGACGCGGGGTCCCGGCTGGCGGCGGTCGTCGTCGAACCGCTGGTGGTCAGCGAGCCGAGCCAGGAGTGGCTCGAGACGCTGCGGGCGGAGACCCGGCGCGTCGGCGCCGTGCTCGTTTTCGACGAGATCAAGACCGCGTTCCGCATCGCCATCGGCGGTGCCGCCGAGCGCTGGGGGGTCCAGCCGGACCTCGCGGTGCTGGGCAAGGCGCTGGCGAACGGGTTCCCGCTGGCGGTGGTGGGTGGTCGGGCGGAACTGATGGAGCACGCCCACCGCACCTGGATCTCCTCGACGCTGGCGACGGAAGCGGTGGCGCTCGCGGCGGCCCAGGCGACGCTCGCCGTGTTCGAGCGCGAGCAGGTGTGCGAACACCTGCAGCGGGTGGGGACGCGGTTGTTCCACGGCCTCCACCGTCTGCAGCGCGACCACGCGGAGCGCGTCGTCGGGGTCGGCGGGGTCGCCGCGATGTGCTTCCTGCAGTTCGCGAGCGAGGACGTTTCCCGGGCGGTAGCCGTCGGCTGCGCGCGGCGGGGCCTCTTGTTCAAGCGGACGGCGTACAACTTTGTGTCGCTGGCGCACGATGACGCGACGATTGACCGAGCGCTGGAGACCCTCGGGGAAGTCCTGAAGGAGGCGGCGCGCTAGCCTGGCGTTGCCCGTCGCCGGACGGCCTGTTGCGACCGGCAACCGGCAACCAGATTCTGACCATGCTCATCGACGTCCACGCCCACTTCTTCCCCGAGCGCAGCGCGCGGGCCGACTGGCGCGAGTACAACGCCAGCCGCCTCCGGGCCGGGGAGCGCATCGGAATCACCGTGCACCTCAACTCGGTGCTCGGCACGTTCGGCCGCAGCTCCCCGACGTACTTCCCGTCGCCCGCCGACGTGACCTACGGCAACGAGTGGGCGTTCGGCCTGCAGCGCGAGCAGCCCCGACGCGTCCGCACCTATGTCTGCGTCAACCCGAACTACTCGGACCACGCGCTCGCCGAAATCGAGCGGGGCCGCGCGGCCGGCGCCGTCGGCATCAAACTCGCCGCGAGCCGCCGCGCCACCGATCCGCTGCTCGATCCGATCTGCGCTGCCGCCGCTCGACACGGGCTGCCGATCCTCCACCACATCTGGCAGCACCGTCGTCGGGACCGGCCGGGCCAGGAGGCGTCCGACGCCGCCGAGCTGTGCCACCTCGCCGCCCGACATCCCACGGTGCATTTCATTCTCGCCCATATCGGCGGGGGCGGGGACTGGCTGCACTCGCTCGCGGTGGTGCCGCGGCACTGGAACGTGCTCGTGGACCTCTCGGGGAGCGGCGTGGACGGGGGCATGCTCGAGGCGTGTCTCGCCGCGGTGGGCGCCGAGCGGCTGCTGTGGGGGACCGATATGACGATGGAAACGGGGTGGGCCAAGCTGCGGTATCTCGAGCGCCTGCTGCCGCCCGAGCTGCTGGAGCTGATCCGCTGGAAGAACGCGGCACGGATCTTCCCGCCTCGCAGTTTCCCCGGCGACTGATGCGCCTCGACGTCAACGGCTTCCTCGGTGCCTACCCGTGGCGCCGCGTCCCCGGAACCTCGCCGGAGGCGCTGCTCGCGGCGATGGATCGCACCGGCATCGACACGGCGTGGGTGACGCACCTTCCGAGTCTGTTCTGGCGCGACCCGACGGAGGGCAACATCTGGCTGTACGAGGCGGCGGACGCGCACGAGCGCCTCGAGCCGGTGCCGTGCGTGCACCCGGCGCTGCCTCACTGGGAAGAAGCGCTGAGCGACGCCGCCACGCGCGGCGCCCCGGCGGTGCGCTGTGACCCGCACCACTTCGGGCTGGCCCCCGCCGGCGACGAAATGCGGGTGCTCGCCGCCGCGTGCGGGGCCGCGAAGCTGCCGCTACTGATGACGGTGCGGCTGGAGGACGCGCGCCAGCGGCACCCGCATGACCTCGTGCCCGAGCTCGCGGCGGCCTCGGTGCGGGCGCTGCTGCGCAGCGATCCGGACGTCCGCCTGGTCATCACCCATGCCGACCGCCCGTTCATCGAGGAAGTGCATTGGGGCTCGACGGCCGCCGAGCAGGCGCGCGTGTGGTGGGACATCGCGTGGATCTGGGGCCCGCCCGAGGACCACCTCGCCCATCTGATCGCTACCGTGGGGGTCGAGCGGTTCGTATTCGGGACGGGCCAGCCGCTGCGGATCCCCGAGAATGCGGTGGCGAAGCTGGATCTGCTCGATCTCAGCCAGCGCGATCGGGCGGCCATCGAATCGGGCAACGTGACGCAGGGCGTTCTTGGATAATCCATCGGTCCGGCGCCGTCTCGAGTCGGGCCTCGTTCCCGCGGTGCCGGTGCCGTTTCGCAAAGCCATCATCGCCGAAGACGCACAGCGCGCCTACGCGGGCTGGATGGCGGCGCAGCCGGTTGCCGGCGTGGCAGTGTGGGCGCACACGGGGCGGGGCCTGCACCTCTCCGCCGAGCAGCGCCGCGTGGTGCTCGCAACGTGGCGCGGCGCGATTCCCGACAAGGTGATCGTCGCCGGCGCCAACTCGGTGGAGATGGCGCGTGAGGCCCGGGCGGGCGGCGCCGACGCCCTCCTCGCATTTCCGCGGCGCGCTGACGCCGCCGCCTACCACGACGCGTTGAGCGCGGAGCTGCCCGTCATCGCCTTCTATCTGTACGACGCGGCAGGCGGTATCCCCTACGACGACGCCACCCTGCACGCGATCCTCGCCTTGCCGAACGTGATCGGCATCAAGGTCGCGACGCTCGACTCGGTGGTCACCTTTCAGCGCCTCGCCGCCGCCCTGCGGGAGCATCCCGACCGGCTGCTCATCACCGGCGAGGACCGCTTCCTCGGCTACTCCATCATGATGGGCGCGCGCGCCGCCCTGATCGGAATGGGCTCGGCGCTCACCGACTTGCAAGCGCTGCTGCTCACATGCTGGCGCAAGCGGGAGTACTCGACGTTTTTCCGCCTAACGTCTCTGCTCGACGCGTTTGGCTCGACGACGTTCGCGGCTCCGGTGGAAGGGTATATCCGTCGTATGCTCTGGGCGCTCGCCGCCGAGGGCGTGATCCCCGACGACGCTTGCGACGATCCCTGGGGACCGCCGCTGCCGGACGCCGAGCGTGAGGCCGTCCGCCGGGCCGTCCGCGATGCGCGCGCAGCTCGCGCGTGATTTCGAGCGCTTCGGGCGCTCGCTGCCACGCGACTTCCCCAGCCACGTCCGCGAGACGTACCACCTCGACCTCTCGGCGCATTACCTCGGCGCGACCCTGCCGCATCCGATCGGGAAAGGGTCGGGACAGCTGTCGCTGAATGCGAAACAGCTCGAGGAGGATGCGGAGGCGGGGCTCGCGTTCGCGATCCTCAAGACGGTGATCGCGCAGGACGACGCCGGCGATCAGTCGATGGCCGCCTGGGCCATCCACGAGACCAAGATGAAGGTCGAGCAGCGCCGGGCCGCGAGCGGCGCCGACGGGTGGACGGTGACGTGGAAGGGTCGGGGGTGGGATCGCTCGTTCGACGATTACCTGGCGCTCGTGCGCGCGGGGCGCGATCTGACGCGAGCGGGCCGGCTGCTGGTGGTGCCGTCGGTGAAGTACCACCTGCCGAAGCTCCATGAGCCGTTTCGCGACGGGGAGTATCGCTTCACGACACAGTCGCTCGCCGCGGCGTGGGGCGACGGGCCGCTGCTTCTCGAAAAAGACTTCTCGCCGACGCTCGCCGGCGACCGCCTCGCCGCGGACCGCGCACAGGTGCTGCGGTGGCTGCGGGAGGTCCCGGAGCGGATCCGCCGCCACGCCCCCGTGCGGCTGGGGGTGAAACTGATGAACGCCCGCTTCGACGACGACTTCCAGCTCGAGATGCTGCAAGCGGCGCGCACAGCCGACGCGCTGGTCGTCTTCAACCGGCTGTTCGACGAGCGTCTCGGCGTCGCGTATGGGGGCTGGGATCTGAGCGACCGCAACCTCCGTGTCTTGCAAACCCAGGGCTTGCGCCCGGGGTTGGTGCCGGAGCTCAGCGGCACGGGCAACATCCACTCCGGCCGCATGATGATCGAGTACGCCCGGCGCGGGTGCTCCTCGGTTCAGCTGCACACCTTTTTCCAGCTTCCCTTGAGCGAGTACCCAGCCTTGAACGGCTCGCGCACGCAGCGCGCCCTCCACAAGTTGCTCTTCGACCCCACCGACGGCCTCGTTGCGTGCCTCCTGGAGCTCGAGGATCAGGGCGCCCTGGAGCGGCGGGGTGGCGAGCTGCACTTTCTCGACCTCGTGCCCGATGCGCATCGCCCGCGCTGAGCTGCTCGAGCTGACGCTGCCGCTGCTCGAGCCGTTCGTCATTTCGGGCGGCGCGATGACCGAGCGCCGCTCGCTCGTCGTCGTGCTTCACGACGCGGACGGGCGCGCGGGGTACGGCGAGTCGCCGCCGTTCGAGCTGCCGTTCTACTCGGAGGAGACGCTCGCGGGAGCCACCGACCTCGTGCGGCGCGTCCTGATCCCGCGCGTCGTGGGCCGGGAGTTCGCCGGACCCGAGGAGGTGGATGCGGCACTGCGCGAGGGCGTGCGCGGCAATCCGTTCGCGCGCGCGGGTGTCGAGACGGCGGCGTGGGACCTGGAGGCGGCGCGCAGCAACGTCGGCCTGGCCCAGCTCCTGGCCAAGCGACTCGCCGTCCCGGCGGCGGCGAGCGTGCCATGTGGCGTCGCGTTAGGGATCCCGGCCGACCGGCAGCCGGCAACGCTCACCCGTCAGGTGTACGACGCCCTCACCCAGGGCTACCGGCGGGTCAAGATCAAGGTCGCGCCGGGATGGGACGAGGTCGCCGTGCGTGCCGCGCGTCAGGGGATGGCTGGGAAGGACGTGCCGCTCACCGTCGACGCCAACGGATCGTACGGGTGGCCCACGCACGAGAGCAACCTGCGGCTGCTGGATCAGGCGGGATTGCTCTACATTGAACAGCCGCTCGCGCCCGACGAGCTCGTCGGGCACGCGCGCCTCGCCGAGACGCTGAAGACGCCCATCTGCCTCGACGAGACTCTGCAGAGTGCGGCATGGGCGCGACAGGTCGCTGAGCTGGATGGGCCGAAGATCTGGAACATCAAAGTGCACCGGGTCGGTGGTCTGACGGAGGTCTGCCGGATCTACCGCGTGGCCGAGCAATGGGGGGCGAAGTTGTGGGCCGGCACGATGCCCGAGTCGGGGCTCGGCTCCCAGGCGGCGCTGGCGGTCGCGGCGCTGCCCCAGTGCGTGTACCCTTCGGACCTCGAGCCCAGCGCGCGCTGGTATGGCCGCGACGTGGACGTGATCAAGCTGACGATGAGCGCGGACGGTCGCATGGCGGTCCCGGGGCAGAGCGTCGGCCGCTTGCTGGATCGCGGCCGATTCAAAGCGTCTACGCGAGCGCTGTAGCCACTTCGTCCTCGGAGGGAAACGCGTGAATCCCCTGCGTCAAGTCTGTGTCATCGCGTTGCTCGCCGGCGGGGTCGGATCCGTCGCGGCGCAACAGGTCGATCCCGCGCGCTTCGCCGCCCTGCGCTGGCGCTCCATCGGGCCGTTCCGCGGTGGGCGCACCGTGGCCGCCGTCGGTCTCGCCGGACATCCCGGCCTGTTCTACATCGGGGTCAACAACGGCGGCGTGTGGCGCTCGACCGACTACGGCCGCGTGTGGACGCCAATCTTCGACGAGCAGCCCACCGGCTCGATCGGCGCCCTGGCCGTCGCCGCGTCCGACCCGAACGTGATGTACGTCGGCAGCGGGGAAGGGCTGCAGCGGCCCGACCTCTCGGTCGGCGATGGCGTCTACAAGTCCACCGATGGCGGCGCCACCTGGCGCAACATGGGACTGCGCGAGGGCCAGCAGATCCCCGCGATCCTCGTCGACCCCAAGGATCCCAACCGCGTGTTCGTGGCGGTCCTCGGGCATCCATACGGCCCTAACCCCGAGCGCGGTATCTACCGCTCCACCGACGGCGGCGCGACGTGGCTGCAGGTGCTCGCCAAGGACGAAAACACCGGCGGCATGGATCTGGCCTGCGACCCGGTCGACCCCAACACCGTCTACGCTGTGCTGTGGGCGGCGCGGCAAGCACCGTGGGAGATCGGCAGCTCGTGGACACTGTCGACCAACAACGGCCTCTACAAGTCCTCCGACGGCGGCACGACGTGGCGGCAGCTCGGCACCGGCCTGCCGTCGGCCCAGGATGGCCTGGGCCGGATCGGCTTGGGGGTCGCGCCGAGCGACGGCAAGCGCATCTACGCCGTCGTGGGCGCGACGCGCAGCGGCGGGCTGTACCGCTCCGACGACGCGGGCGAATCGTGGCGCCGCGTCAATGCCGACCCGCGCCTGTGGGGGCGCGACGGGGATTTCAACGAGGTGAAAGTCGATCCCCGGAATCCGGACGTCCTTTACGTCGCCAACGTGGTGACGTGGAAGTCGACCGACGGAGGCCAGACGTTTCAGGCGTTCCGCGGCGCCCCCGGCGGCGACGACTACCACCGCGTGTGGATCGATCCCGGCGATTCCCGCGTCATTCTGATCGCGAGCGATCAGGGTGCGATCGTCACTGTCAACGGCGGCGAGTCGTGGAGCTCCTGGTACAACCAGCCCACTGCGCAGTTCTATCACGTTGCGACCGACAACCGCTTTCCCTACTGGGTCTATGGGGGGCAACAAGAGTCCGGCTCGGCGGGCGTCGCGAGCCGCGGCAACGACGGCCAGGTCACCGACCGCGAGTGGCACCCCGTCGGCGCAGAGGAATACGGGTATGTCGCGCCGGATCCCCTGCACCCCAACCTGGTGTACGGTGGCAAGCTCACGCGCTTCGACTGGAACACCGGCGACGTCCAGGACGTGGCCCCGGACCCCGTGCGCTCCGGGCAGTATCGCTTCGTCCGCACGATGCCGGTGCTGTTCTCGCCGGTCGATCCGCACGTGCTGTACTTCGCGGGCGACGTCGTCTTCAAGACGTTGGACGGCGGCCGCCACTGGCAGGTGATCAGCCCCGACCTGACGCGTCCCAGCTATGACGTGCCGGCGAACCTCGGCGCCTTCACGAGCCTCGACCCCGAGCACGGGCAGCACCGCGGCGTGGTGTACACGATCGCACCGTCGTTCCGGCGAGGGAACCTGCTGTGGGCCGGGACCGACGACGGCTTGATCTGGGTGACGCACACCGGCGGGCGCACCTGGAAGAACGTCACTCCGGACGCGCTGACGCCGTGGAGCAAGGTGTCGCTGATGGAGGCCTCGCACGTCGATACGCTCGAGGCGTACGCGGCCGTCAACCGCTTCCGGCTCGACGACGTGCATCCCCACATCTACCGCACCAAGGACGGCGGCAAGACGTGGAGCGAAATCGTCGCTGGCATCCCGGCGAATGAAGTCGTGAACGTCGTGCGCGAGGACCCGGTGCGCCGGGGACTGCTGTTCGCGGGCTCCGAACGCAGCGTGTACGTGTCGTTCGACGACGGCGATCACTGGCAGGCGCTGCGCCTCAACCTGCCGGCCTCATCGGTCCGCGACCTGGTCGTCCACGGCAACGATCTCGTGATCGCCACGCACGGGCGCGGGTTCTGGATCTTGGACGATCTGTCTCCATTGCGGCAGCTGAGCGGCCGCCCGGCAACCGGCGACGTCGTCCTGTTCCGCCCCGGGGTCGCCTACCGCGTGCGCTGGAACAAGAACACCGATACGCCCCTCCCGCCCGACGAGCCCACCGCCCACAACCCGCCCGACGGCGCGATCCTCTATTACTTCCTCGGCGCCGCGCCCACCGGGCCGATCGCGCTCGAAGTGCGGGATGCCGCCGGGCGCGTGGTGCGGCGCTTCGCCAGCGACGAGGTCCCCGAGCCGCCGGACTCGACGGTCAACATTCCACCGTGGTGGATCCGCCCGCCCCAGCCGCTCTCGGCGACGGCGGGGATGCACCGGTTCGTGTGGGACCTGCGCGGGCCGCCGCCGGCCGCCACGCAGCACGGGTATCCGATCGCGGCCGTGTATCGCGACACTCCGCGCGAGCCGCGAGGCCCGATCGTCGTCCCCGGGCGCTACACCGTGCGCCTCACGGTCGACGGCCGCCTCCACGCGGAAACGCTGTCGGTGCGGATGGACCCGCGCGTGACGACGCCCCCGGCGGGTCTCGTGCAGCAGCATAGGCTGGCGACGCAGCTCGCGGACGCGATGCGCGAGGACTCGACGCTGCTCGCCCAGGTGCGGGGGCTGCGGGCGCGTCTCAAGGATCAGCGGGATCAGGCGGGCGCCGGACCGCGGGCGGACTCGCTCCTGGCCCTCGACACCCGTGCGGACTCCCTGGAGAACGGCGCCGTCCGCGGTCAGCCGGCCCCAGGGCGGCCTCCGCAGCCGGGGCTGGCGCGGCTGGCCGGGCAGCTCGCCGGCCTGTACGACGTCGTCGAGGAGACAGACGCCGCCCCCACGTCCCAGGCGGTGGCCGGCGTCGCAGCGCTGCAACGCACCCTGGCTGGATTGCGGCGCCGCTGGAGTGCGCTGGAGCGAGCGGCAGGTCGCGTCGTACATTAGAGCGGGCCGCTTCCGCGTCGGAGGAGTCCGATGGCCATCAGCAGGGGTGGTTGGGTCGTGATCATCGTGTGGCTGGGGATCTGGGTCTATCTCGCCGTCCGGGCGTTCGGGCGCGGCGAGACGACCCTGGCAGGTGTCTACCTGGCGGTCGGGGCCGTCTTCGCGCTACTGCGCGTGCGGCGTCTCTCCCAGTGACGGGCGTGGGTATTGACCCGTGCCGTAGGTTTGGTGGGCGATCATGCCAATGACCAGTAAGCCGCCGGCCGAGTATTGGGCCACGAACCTCTATCTGAACCCGCGGGAGCGGCCCAAGGTCGACGCCCCGTTGCGCGACCTGGCGTCGCGGGCGGCGGGCCGCTTCAAACGGGCCCGCGAGGGGCTCCGGGCGCTGAAGCACGTCACCGAGCAGGTCGTGTACCTCGGCACGACGTGGAAGTGGGTGTGGATGTACGAGGTCGGCGGCCGCAAGCTCGGGTTTCTGCATCCCATGGAGTCGGGAGCCAGCGGCACGTTCGTGCTCACGGAAGCCGAGCAGCAGGAGCTGGTGCTGGCGAACGGGCTACCTCGGGTCATCAAGCAGGCGGTGCGGGACGGCGTGCACGCCGAAGGCCTGCGGTGGTGCTGGCTCGGCTTCGGCGATCTGGACGCCGTCGACGCGTTCGTCGACGTGGTCCGGATGAAACACCACTTCCTCGCGCGGCCCGAATGACGTGACCGCGCCCTTGTGCGGGGTTCCCGGGCGGAGATACATTGCGGCGCCCGCACGCCGGCACGCAGCAGCACAGCACAACCACACGTCGTAAACATTCGCCATCGAGGCTATCGCGTTGATGACGAAGGGTGAGTGGTGCATGTGGGGGGGAGGAATCGCGGTGCTCTTGCTCGCCCGCCCGGTGGCGGGGCAGGGCGCGCCTGCCGCTCCGGGATTCAGAGCCCCCGTCTTGAGCCAGAGCGATACCGGGAAGCTCAAGGGACCCCTCCAGCCGATATTCTTCCGCCACGACATCCACGCCGGTCAGGACCGCATCCCCTGCATGTACTGCCACTACTCGGCCGCGATTTCCAGCGAGCCGGGGATTCCCTCGGTGCAGACGTGCATCGGGTGCCACCAGATCATCAACGGCACCACCGACAGTCACCGCGCCGAGATCACGAAGGTCAGGAGCGCGTGGCGCGACCGGACGCCCCCCGAGTGGATACGCGTCTATGCCGTCCCCGACTTCGTGCACTTTCCGCACATGCGCCACATCAAAGTGCTCGGCACGGACGCCGCATCCTGCGCTAACTGCCACGGCGAGGTCGCCAAACAGCCGCGCATCTACCAGGTCGCGACGCTCAAGATGGGCTGGTGCGTCCGCTGCCACGTCGAGCGCAAGGTGACGCGCGACTGCACGGCGTGCCACTTCTAGGACGGCTGCGGAGACGCTATGACTGACCCGATGAACCGCAGGCGGTTCCTCAAGATCCTCGGCATTACCGGGGGCGGCGCTGCGGCGCTCTCCGGCTGCGGCATCGGCCCCGAGCCGACCCAGCGGCTGCTCCCGTACCTCGTCGCGCCGGATGACCAGATCCCCGGCGTCGCCACGTGGTACGCGACCACCTGCCGCGAATGCGCGGCGGGCTGCGGCCTCCGGGCTCGGGTCCGCGAAGGCCGCACCGTCAAGCTCGAGGGCAACCCCGACTCGCCCGTGAACCGCGGGCGCCTCTGCGCCCGCGGCCAGGCCGGCCTCCAGGGCCTCTACAACCCCGACCGCATCACCGGCCCGCGGCTGCGTGGAGCCAACGGGCAGCTCGCGGAGACGACCTGGGACAAGGCGGTCCAGCTGTTGGCGCAGAAGGTCGCGGATGCGAAGGGGAAGGGGATCGTGTTCGTCACGGGACACGAGACCGGGGCCTTCGGCGACCTGGTCGACGAATGGATGCGGGCCGTGGGCGGACGGCGCATTGCGTTCGAGTCGTTCGCACTCGAGGCGCTGCGTGAGGGAAACCGGTTGGCGTTCGGCACCGCGGCCGTGCCCCATTACGACTTCGCGGCCGCGAAGTACATCGTCTCGTTCGGCGCCGACTTCATGGAGACGTGGCTCTCCCCGGTCGAGTTCCAGAACGCGTTCACGCGCGCCCACGCGTTCGCGGCGGGCGCCGACAGCTCGATGGCGAAGTACGTGTACGTGGGCCCGCGCCTGTCGCTCACGGGGCTCTCCGCGGACGAGTGGATCGCGGCTGCGCCGGGAACCGAGGGCCTGCTGGCGCTCGCGATGGCCCAGGTCATCGTGGCGCGCCGGCTCGCCCGGTCGCCCGCCGACGCTACGCGGCTGGGGGCGTCGCTCGCCGCGCACACACCCGACAAGGTCGCGGCGCAGATCGGCATCGACGCCAAGACCATCGAGCGGCTGGCGCGCGAGTTCGCAACGTCGGGTGGCGGGCTCGCCGTCGCCGGCGGCGTGGCCGCCCAGGCGGCGAACGGCGCCGACATCGTGGCGGCGGTGAACCTCCTCAATTACGTGGCGGGCGCCGTCGGACGGACGGTGCAGTTCGGGCCGGATCTCGCGCAGGACGCTGCGGGCAGCTATCGCCAACTCGCGGCGCTGCGCGACCAGATGGCGGCGGGCAAGGTCGCCGTCCTCCTGGTGCACGGGGCGAACCCGGCGCACGCCGACGCGGCGTTCGCCCAGGCGCTGGGCAAGGTGCCGTTCAAGGTCAGCTTCTCGTCCGATCCGGACGAGACCGCGAACGCCGCCGATCTCGTGCTCCCCGACCTGCACCCCCTCGAGCAGTGGAACGACACGCGGCCGCGCGCCGGCGTGTACGCGCTGCAGCAGCCGGTCATGGCGCCCGTGTTCCCGGGCACGATGCACGCGGGCGACGTGATCCTGCGCGCCGCGGGCCGCACCGGGACGTTCAAGGACTACCTCCAAACCGCGTGGCGCGACGTGCACCGGCGGCATGGCGGCGGCAAGAGCTTCGAGGAGTTCTGGACGGCGGCGCTGGCGCACGGCGGGGTCTACACCGAAATCGCGACACGTCCGGTGCGGCTGGGCCCGGGCGCGATCGCCGCAATGGGCGAGGCCGCGCCCACCTTCGCAGAAGGGGATGCGACGGCCGTCGTCTTCCCGCATCCGGCGCTGCACGACGGTCGCGGCGCCAACAAACCGTGGCTCCAGGAGCTGCCCGACCCCGTTTCGAAGATCACCTGGCACGGCTGGGCGGAGGTGCATCCGGAAACCGCGGGCAAGTGGGGGGTCGTGAACGGGGACGTGGTGCTGCTCAAGTCGGAAGCGGGCGAGGTGCGCGCGCCGGTGTGGATCACGCCGACCGTGCGACCCCGGGTGGTCGCGGTGCCGACGGGGCAGGGACACGTCGCGTACGGGCGCTACGCGGCGGGCCGCTCGTTCAACGCGTTCGATCTGTTGCCGGGGGAGCCCAATCGCGCGGGCGGCCGGACGTTCGTCGTCGCCGTCAAGGTCACCAAGACTGCCGAGCACGTCTTCCTCGCGACAACCGAGGGCAACGCGCGCGAGCACGGCCACGGCATCGTCAACGTCCTCCCCCTCGCTCAGGCGCAGCGGCTCAGACCCGGTAAGCACGTCTTCGAAGAGGAGGAAACGCCCGCCTACGCGCGCGGGGCCGAGGAGGGCTGGGCCGAAGCGCAGCGCGAGATGGCCGCGCTCGGCAGCTACGCGGGCACGCATCCGCGCTGGGCGATGGCGATCGATCTCTCGCGCTGCACCGGCTGCTCGGCGTGCGTGACCGCCTGCTACGCGGAGAACAACCTCGCGACCGTCGGCGAAGAATTGGTGCGCCGCCACCGTGAAATGAGCTGGATGCGCATCGAGCGCTACGTCACCGGCGGGGAGGACGGGGAGCCGCTGCACGCCGTCACGGCGCCGATGCTGTGCCAGCAGTGCGGCAACGCGCCGTGCGAGCCCGTGTGTCCCGTGTTCGCGGCGTACCACACGCCCGACGGGCTCAACGGCCAGATCTACAACCGCTGTATCGGCACGCGCTACTGCTCCAACAACTGCCCGTACAAAGTCCGCTACTTTAACTGGTTCAACTATGCGGAGCCGGGCGGGGAGTTCGAGGCGTGGCCGGCGCCGCTGCAGCTGCTCTTGAACCCCGACGTGACGGTGCGCGAGAAAGGCGTCATGGAGAAGTGCACCTTCTGCGTGCAGCGCATCCGCGGCAAACAGAACGAAGCCCGCCTCGCCGACCGCCGCCTCGACGACGCCGAGCTGCAGTTCCTGCCCGCGTGCGCGCAAGGCTGCCCGTCGGAGGCGATCGTCTTTGGCGACCTGAACGATCCACGCTCGCGCGTGCGCCAACTCTCCGACAACCCGCGCGGCTATCACGTGCTGGCCGGCTTGAACACCCGGCCCGCCATCGCCTATCTCGCCAAGGTGGCCGCGCCGAGCGGGGGAGCGGCCTGACGATGGCCCAGCCGCCGGGACGCGTCACCTACGATTTCGTCACGCGCACCATCGCGCGCACGCTGGGCAACCCGGGGAAGGGCTACTTCCTGCTGCTCGGCGCGGCGGTCACGCTGCTCGCGATCGGCATCATCTGCCTGCTGTACCTGCTGCGCTATGGCCTGGGGCTGGCGGGGTACTCGCACCCGGTGTACTGGGCCGTCTTCATCACCTGCTTCGTGTTCTGGGTGGGCATCGCCCACTCGGGCACCCTGATTTCGGCGATTCTGTTTCTTTTTCGCTCGGGGTGGCGCACCGCGATCTACCGCACCGCCGAGGCGATGACGGTGTTCGCCGTGATGACCGCGGCCTTGTTCCCGCTGATCCACATCGGCCGCCAGTGGTACTTCTACTGGACGCTCCCGTACCCCAACGAGCGCGGCCTGTGGCCCAACTTCAAGTCGCCGCTCATCTGGGACGAGTTCGCGATCGGGACGTACTTCACGGTCTCGACGGTGTTCCTGATCCTGGGGCTGGTCCCCGACATCGCCGCCGTGCGCGACGTGGCGTCGGGGTGGCGCAAGAAGCTGTACCAGCTGACGGCGCTGGGCTGGCGGGGCACGAACGAGGAGTGGCGACACTTCACGCGCGGCTACCTCTATCTCGCCGCCCTCGCCACGCCGCTGGTGTTGTCGGTACACAGCGTGGTGTCGTGGGATTTCGCGATGGCCATCGTCCCCGGCTGGCATGCCACGATCTTCGCGCCGTACTTCGTCGCCGGTGCCATCTACTCCGGCTGCGCGATGGTGATCAGCCTCCTGGTGCCGATCCGCAAGCTGTTCAACCTCGGGGAATTGATCACCGTCCACCACTTCGAGAACCTGGCCAAGCTGTGCCTGCTCACGGGCTCGATCGTGGGCTACGCGTACCTGTGCGAGTATTTCGTCGCCTGGTTCGGTGGCAACGCCCACGAGCGGGCCGCGTTCTGGTACCGCGCCTTCGGCCCGTTCTGGTGGGCCACGTGGACGATGATCATCTGCAACGCGTTCCTCCCACAGCTGCTGTGGTTCAGGAAGATTCGCACCAACATCACCGCGCTGTTCGTCATGTCCATCTTCGTCAACGTGGGGATGTGGTTCGAGCGCTTCGTGATCATCGTGGTGTCGCTGGCCGGCGAACCGTTCGAGCGCTGGTCCAACGCCACCTACAACCCGACCTGGGCCGACTGGGGCATCATGGCCGGCAGCTTCGGCTGGTTCTTCATGTGGTTCCTGCTGTTCGTGAAGAACTTCCCGGCGGTGTCGATCACCGAGGTGAAGGAGGTCCTGCCGCCCCCGACGAAGGGCCGGCCCGCGGAGGCGCACGCCCGGTGAGCGAGCATCGGCTCCCGCTCCGGCTCCCCGGACCGCTGCACGACCTGTTCCGGCCGCCCGCCACCCCCGGCGTGCTCGGCGTGTTCGCGCACCTCGACGCGACGGTCGATGCCATCAAGCGGCTGCAGGCCGGCACGTACCAGGGCCTCACGGTGTATTCGCCGGTCCCGCGGCACGAGCTCGAGGACGTCCTGGCGCAACCGGTCAGTCCCGTGCGGATGTGGACCCTGATCGGCGGGATCGCCGGGTGCGCGTTCGGCGCCTGGCTCACGCTGTACATGTCGTACGACTGGCCGATCGTCGTCGGCGGCAAGCCGATCGGGTCCATCCCGCCCTACGTCGTCATCATGTTC
>Ga0209160_1000131_pt1 | contig 52039 bp, 51 predicted proteins | sample GraSoiAngelo_153_FD_186167 | JGI IMG/M metagenome (GOLD analysis project Ga0209160, IMG submission 186167) | Grasslands soil microbial communities from the Angelo Coastal Reserve, California, USA - 14_1009_12_40cm (SPAdes) (version 2) | ecosystem: Environmental > Terrestrial > Soil > Grasslands ...
CTGGACAAAGAACCCAGCGGCCGTTCTGTCTCCGATCAAGCCGCTTCGGCTGTAAGGTTACTTTGCTCCCCCGAGCAAGTCCTCTTTCTTGGGGATCTCCTGAATGATGTCCGGGCGGACCTGAAAGACCCCGGCCATGGCGGACCCCATTGCATACGCCAAGCCTTGTTCTTGCCTTCCGAAGGTGATCCGGCCCAGGAGTTTGCCCTGTTCGCCCGCAGCGATCAACTCTGCCGCCGGAGTCGCCAGCCCGTATCGTTTCAGATCGGTCGGTTTTTCCGTCACGATCCTCTCCGCCTGGAGTCGTACCACACGGGTCACCAACATGTTGACGCGGGCGGCGTCCGCTTTGGCGTTGGGATCGCCGTCCACGAGCCAGGCGCTCCCCTCGCGGCTCAGCGCGTATTCTTTGCCGCCGGTTTTGATCACGAGCGTCTTGACCTGGTCCGGCTCGGCCGCGATGAGCTGCTTGGCGCGCAAATCGAACAATCCCTTGGCGAGGTCCTTGGCCGCAGCTCGGGCGATCTGGTACAGGGGTTCCCGCGCCGTGTTCTCCGCGTAGGCCGTGGTGTTGTCGCGGGGGTCCAGGAACAGGGCGACCGTGCGGTCGGTCTCGCCCTCGTGCAACGTGATGGTCGCCAGGGGTTTGCCCAGGGCGGCGCCCTTGGCGGAACGCTCCTTCGGATCGTCGATGAAGTCCTGCGCCTTCAGGTCCTCGAGGGCGAAAAGAAGGCTCTTTACTTCCGGCTGGTCCGCTGCCGTTTCTACCGGCGCCTTGATCTTCCACACGGCCTTCTCGCCCTGGCCTTCTCGGTAGAGCACGACGGTTTCCTGGGGGCCGGCGATCTTCAGCCGGGTCACCTGGAGGCGGTCGAATGGGAGGACGCGCTTTCGGCGGAATTCCTGGATGCTTTTCATCAACAGGTCGCGCCCCGCCAGCGTGGTCAGGAAGATCTTGGGGGAGTCGTCGCGCTTGGCGTAGAGGGTGGCGGACAGGGGGCCGGCATCGCCCACGCGGACAGTCTGAGTGCCTGAGGCTAGGCGCAGGGACACGGTCAGACTCGGCGTCCCGAGACCGTAGACCTTCAGGTCGGTCCCGGTCTCGTCCACGACGCGGGACACCTGGGCGAGCATGAGCGTGCGCAGGAACTCGCCCACCGCCGTGGAGTCGGCCTCCATGGGCTTGGGCTTGCGGATGGTCCAGCGCCCGTCCTCCCGGGCGACCTCCATCTCGCCCCGTGACGAGATGATCGTGAACCCTTGCACGTCGTCTTCCTTGAAGTCCACCAGCCTCTTGGCGGCAGTTTCGGCCTCCACACGCTTCCGCTCGGCCGGTATTTCCACCAGCCACAAGTAGAGGCCCAAGCCAAGGGCCACGACCAGCAGAGCCAGGACTGCGCGGGACATGCGAGGGGGCTATAAACGCCGTCGGCGGCGCCAGACGGCGAACCCGGCGAGCAAAAAGAAGCCCGGGAGTCCCAGGACTTGCAGCGCGAACAGCGCGTTGGATTGCGCCGCTGTGAGCAGCAGCGTACCGAGCCGCGTGTCCTTCGGCGCGATCGTGACCAGGTCCTTCTCTTCGGCCAGCCAGGCCACGGCGTGGAGGATGAAGTCGGTGTTGCCGGAGAAGTCCAGGAATGCGTTGCTGGCGAAGTCCGAGTCGCCGACGAGCAGGACCGCCGGTTGCCGGGTGCTCTCTTCAGGACTGGCCCGGGCGACGACCAAGGCGGCCAGGATCAGTGGTCCCTTCGTGTCCTTCTGCGGATTGAAATCCCGCACCGTGGTCATTCTATCGGGAGAGGTGTCAGCGCGGGCCCAGCTACGGGGACTGGACTTGGCCAGGGGATGGAACACCCACTCGTTGCCCTTGCTGTCGAGGAAGCTGACTGGGCGGGAGTGGGGAAACATGGTGAAGACCTGGCCCAGGTCCTGGGTGATCTCGTGAGGGCCGTAGGTGTTCACCACTGGCATCGTCAGATCGCCGCCGAGGACGGTTTGGGTGTCCAGGACCGTCCGATTGTCCGCCTGCAGGCCCCACGCCGCCATGGTGCTGTCCAGGCCGGCGCGGGAGCCCGGATCCAGCAGCACGAGGAGCCGGCCGCCGGTCCGGACGTAGTCGGCGAGGAGGAGTTGCTCCTCCGGGGACACCGGCTTCTGGGGCCCACCCAGCACGAGCACTGACACGTTCTTGGGGATCGTTTTGGACTCGTAGAGCGAGAGCGACCGGACGGTATACCCTTGCCGCTCCAGGGCCTCTTTCAAGAAGGAATAGCCCTCCTTGCTCCCGTCCTCCAGCAAATGCTCCGCGTGCCCGGTCAAGAAATAGACGGTCTTTTTCTCGTCCTTGGTCACGCGGATGAGGGCGTTGGTCAGATCCTGCTCGGAGGCGGAGGTGATCCGCGTCTCCTGTTTGCCGCTCTCCAGGACGGCCGTGTCCGGCCGGGTGATGCCGTATTGCCGGGCGACGCCGGGCTTTTTTTCCGGGTCCACGAACTCCACCGTGAGCTTGGCGGTGCGGGTCTGATAGCTGTCGATGAGGTCGCGGTACGCCAGGCGGACTGGGCTCTGATCACTGGTGAAGACGGTCACCTTGACCTCCCGGGGCAACTCCCGGAGCAGGCGGGCCGTCTGCGGAGCGAGGGTGAAGCGCTTCGTCTCCGAGAAATCCCAGCGGACGCTGTGGCGTGCGGCCAGGAAGTTGAGGATCCCGAGGATGGTCCCCATCAGGACGATCATCAGGATGCTGTTAAGACCCAGACGCGTCGCCCGGCGCGTTGAGAACTCCCGGAACAGCTCGAAGTGCGTGACGAGGAAGACGGTCAAGCAGGCGGCCGCCAAGCCCTCCACCGTGGCGATGAGCGCGGTGTGCTCCGGAGCGAGCGCATAGATGACCACCCCGGCGCCGGCCAGGACGCCCCCCAGGACTCCCAGCAGAAACGTCAGCCGATTGCTCATCACCGCCATCGCTGCGATTCGATCACCCGGTGCGTCAGGAACAGGGTGAAGACGATGCCGGCGACGAAATAGACCAGGTCCTTCGTTGCCACCAGTCCCTTGACAAGCTGGTCGAAGTGATCGAGCGGGGAGAGGTAAGACAGGACCTTGCCGAGGGCGGTGCCGGCGAACACCTGTCCGGCCCAGCCGAAGAGCCAGAACAGAAGCAGGGCCCCGAAACTCAGAATCACGGCGATGATCTGGTTCTCCGTCAGGCTCGACCCCAGCAGGCCTGCGCTCAGGAACAGCCCGCCCATGAGGAGGATGCCCAAGTACGCGGTAAGGATGGGGGGCCAGCGGAACTCGGCGAAGGGGGCCAGGGCGACCGGGGCGACCGCGCTCAGCGCCAGCATGCCGGCGAAGACCGTCAGGGCCGCCACGAACTTCCCCACGACGATGTCGGTGATCGTGACCGGAGAAGTCACGAGCAGCTCCATGGTCTTGAGCTTCTTCTCCTCGGCGAACAGGCGCATGGTCAGGATCGGCACGACCAGGAGCAGGATGACGGCCATGTTGTAGAACACGGGCCGGAAGACGAATTCGTTGAGGTTCAGCTCCGGCAGGCTCCCCTGCACGCGCAGCAGCTGCATGCTGCGGTTGCTGGCGGTCGCGATGGCCAGGAACGAGAGCAGGCCGGTCAGGAGGAGAAAGACGGAAGCAACCACGTAGGCGACCGGTGAGACGAAATACGAGCGGAGTTCCTTGCGGACGATGGCGCCGACTGGGCTCATGGCTGGGTCTCCATGCCTTCCTCATGCTGGGTCAGGCGCAGGAACACGTCCTCCAGCGTCATGGCCACGAGCTTGAGCTCGAGGAGGCCCCAATCATTCTGGACAGCCACGCGGCCAAGGTCTTCACGCAGATCACGCCCGAGTTCCGTCTCGACCAGGAACGTGTGGCCTTCCTGGCGCACCGAGAGCACGCCGGGGAGGGCCAGGAGGCGTTCCTGCACGTCGGGCGTGGAACGTTTCAGTGTGAGGCTCACCTTCTCGGAGCGGCGGAGGCGGGCCGACAACTGTTCTTGGGTGTCTTCGGCCACGATCCGGCCGTCGTTGATGATGACCACGCGCTTGGCGACTGCCGTGGCTTCGGGCAGGATGTGGGTGCTCAGGATGATGGTGCGCGCGCCCGCTAGGTCGCGGATCAACTGCCGGATTTCGATGATCTGTTTGGGGTCGAGCCCGACCGTCGGCTCGTCCAGGATGAGGATCGGCGGGTCGTGGATGAGGGCCTGGGCCAGCCCGACCCGCTGCTTGAAGCCGCGGGAAAGGTTGGCGATCAGCCGGCCCCGCACCTCGCTAAGGGACATCCGCTCCAGGACCTGGTCGAGGGCCACCGGCAGGCGTTCCGGCTCGATGCCCTTGATCCGCCCGACGAAGGTCAGGTACTCGGTGACCGTCATCTCGGTGTAGAGCGGCGGGATTTCCGGCAGGTAGCCGATCAGGCGTTTGACCTCCTTGGGCTGGTCGAAGCAGTCGTAGCCGGCGATCTTCGCGGAGCCGGACGTGGCCGGCAGGGAGGCGGTCAGGATCCGCATCGTGGTGGTCTTGCCGGCCCCGTTGGGGCCCAGAAAGGCCAGCACTTCCCCTTTTTCCAAGGAGAAGCTGACGTCGGCGATGGCAGTCTTGGAACCGTAGAGCTTGGTCAGATGCTCGACTTGGATCATGGATGCGGGAAGAAACCTCTCTGCACGTGACGGCAATGCAGTTTTGACGAGTGTGCGTCATCTTATCTGCTGACCCGGAAGGCAGTCAAGGTGAGGGTGGTGACGGCAGTCGAAGGGATAAAAAGACGGCCTCCTAAAAAAATTTATTGACAATTGGAAGAGTTCAGCTATATTCACACACAATTTTCGGGTGTCATGGTCTTTCCCGGTAGTTTCCCGAAGGGGAGGTGCAATAGACGATACATTGGCCACTCTCTACACAACCCACAGCGAAAGGGGGCAAATGAATTGCACGCACTAGGTCGTCACTTGGTGCTCGAGTTGAACGGTTGCAACCCCAAACTTCTTAATGATGTAAAGAGAGTGGAAGAGATCATGGTCGCCGCAGCCAAGATCGCGAAGGCCACCATCGTCGGCACCCACTTCCACCAATTCAGTCCCTTCGGTATCAGCGGCGTCGTCGTCATTGCCGAATCCCACGTCGCGGTCCATACGTGGCCCGAACACGGGTATGCTGCGGTGGACATCTTCACCTGCGGAGAGACCCTCACCCCCGAAGTCGCGGCCCAATACCTTGTGGAGAAGTTCCAGGCCCGTCAACCGTCGCTCATTGAACTCAAGCGCGGGCTGATTCCGGACTCCAAGCCGGCCAAGGTGGCTACCGCCAAGGTCACCAAGGTGGCAAAGGAGGTTTTTGCCTATGGACGCCCCAAAGAACTCCAAGTGGTTTCATGAGCGGCTGGGGCCTAGCGAGGGGCATGTCCACGAAGTAAAGACCGTCCTCTTTTCCAAGAAGACTCCGTTCCAGCACATCGAGATCGTCGAGTTGGGGGACTACGGTCTGTCGCTGATCCTCGACGGCAAGGTCCAGTCCACCCAGACGGACGAGTTCATCTATCACGAGGTGCTCGTCCACCCAGCCATGCTGGTGCATCCCAACCCCAAGCGGGTGATGGTCATCGGCGGGGGAGAGGGAGCCACGCTCCGCGAGGTCCTACGGCACCGATCGGTCGAGCGGGCGCTGATGGTGGACATCGACCGCGAGGTTGTCGAGGTTTCCCGCGCGATGCTCCCGGAGTTCCATGCCGGCGCGTTTGACGACCCGCGCACCGAGCTGGCCTTCGAGGATGCCCGTCGGTGGCTCGAGACGCACGATCAGGTGTTCGACGTCATCATCATCGACCTGTCCGACCCCATCGAAGAGGGGCCATGCTACCGGCTCTACACGCGGGAGTTCTACCAGTTGGTGAATCGGCGGCTCTCGCGGCAGGGGACGATCGCGCTCCAGTCCGGCTCGGTGGCGCCGCACGATCTGCTAAACGTCAGCGCGATCTACCGCACGTTGCTGACCGCCTTTCCGGTCGTGTGCCCTTATGTAGCGAATGTCCCCTGTTTCGGTATGCCCTGGGGGTTCGAGGTGGCGTCGAAGGAGGTCGATCCGCGGGCATACTCAGCCGCCGACTATGACAAGATGATCGCCCGGCGAATCCAGGGCGAGTTGAAGTACTTGACCGGAGAGGTCTGCAAAGCCCAGATGGCGCTGCCGAAACACCTGCAGGCCCGCCTGGCCAGCGAGACCCGCCTCATCGAGGACGACGCGCCGCTCTATATCTATCACGATCACGCCCGCGCCCTTTAAGGAACTTCCCGCGGATCCTGGTCATCGAGGACGAGGCCAAGGTGGCCTCTTTGCTCATTGGTTCCTGAGGGCGAATTTATTGTCGGGCGCCAGCGTGTGAATCTCCGGCACAGACGGTTTTCCTTCCCATGACCACTTCAGTTGAATCGCGAAATACTTCTGGGTGAGCCCGCTGCGGTCGATCGACTGATCAGTCTCTTGAAACGCCATCACTTCCCACCCCTTCCAACGGAAGGCGAGCCCGACGATCCAATCCAGCTCGCTGGGCCGTACTGGATTCGAGGTGTCGCGATCCGTAAAAAAATTCGTATCTCCGATCAGCCAGACCCACTCCTGATAGAGAGGGAGCTCGCCGTGGAGCACGTACCGAAATAGAGCCCGTCCGGTATTGTCAGGCCGGGCAAAGTAGGTCTGGGTGGCGAACAGCCAGCCGATCGCGGCATAGAACTCCGAGTTCTTGATCAGGAGAGAATCCTGGTGCCAGAGGCCCTGCACCTCCGCGAACGCCTGAACGAGGCCGCTCTTGTCGATGGGCATGTCACGCTCATAGCGGAGCAGGCCCGCCCATTTTTCGTCGCGATACAGGAACCCCACAGCTTGATCCCATTCAGACGGCCGGAATTCGTTACGTGCGTCCTTATCGGTAAAGAAATTCGTGTCGAGGACCAGGGCGAGGGGAGCCCAATGCGGCTGGATTTCGAAATGGCCGAGGTACCGGTACTTCACGGTCCCGGTGTTATCGGGGCGCGCTCGGAACGAGCTGTTGTCCACGAAGTCGGACAACGACAGGGAGAACTGAACGTCCGGAGGGCGGCCTTCTTCGATTTCGACCCGGCCGGATTTTTCGAGGGCCAGCGCTGGTGAGGCGAGGAAAGCGAGCACGGTGATCGAAAGGATGAGGTCGCGAGCGGTCCTCACCCGACGATGCGGCCGACGAGGTCGTAGGCGGCGGCATCGGTGATCTCGACCTTGACGAAATCGCCGACTTCGGCCGTGCCCTCGTTCAGATAGACGACGCCGTCGATCTCCGGGGCTTGGCCTTCGTGGCGGGACTCCAGCAGCAGGTCCGTTTCCTCCGATACGCCCTCCACCATCACCTCGATGGTGTGCCCGATCAGCTGACGGCTTTTCTTCAGCGCGATCCCTTCCTGAATCGCGAGCAACTCGGTGCGGCGCTCTTCCATCAGCCGGCGCTCGATTTTCCTGTCCAGGTCGGCGGCGGATGTGCCTTCTTCGTCCGAGTACAGGAACACCCCGACCCGGTCGAATTCCATCTCGGTCAGGTAGCGCTTGAGCTCGGTGAACGCGGCCTTGGTCTCGCCCGGAAAGCCGACGATGAACGCCGTCCGGAACGTAAGGCCAGGAATGCGGGCGCGCAGCCGGTCTACCAGCCTCGTGATATGGGCCTTGTCGCCCAGACGGTGCATGCGCTTCAGCAGGGCGTCATTGATGTGTTGGAAGGGCATGTCGACGTACTTGGTGATTTTCTCTTCCCCTGCGTAGAGGTCGATCAGCTCGTCCGTCACCTGTTGGGGATAGAGATAGAAAGGCCTGATCCATCGGGGTCCCTGCACTGTGACCAACTCCCGCAACAGGGCGACCAAGCCGTGCCGCAGGCCAAGATCCACGCCGTAGTTGATGGTGTCTTGCGAGACGAGGTTGATCTCCTTGACGCCGTCAGCTGCCAGGGCGGTGGCTTCCGCGACGATGGACTCGATCGGCCGGCTCCGCTGCTTCCCGCGCATGAGCGGGATGGCGCAGAACGCGCAGTTCCGATTGCAGCCCTCCGCGATCTTGACGTACGCGGAGTGCGCCTTGCCGAGCCGCAGCCTCGGCGTCAGCTCGTCGTACAGATAGGGCGGCGGGCTGGCCCACACCCGCTGGGTCTGGCGGCCAAAACCGAGGAGGGTACGGCAGATGTCCGCGATGCGGCCGGTGTCCCCGGTGCCGACGACGCCGTCCAGCTCCGGCAGCGCCTTGAGCAATTCGCCCTGGTAGCGCTGGGCGAGGCAGCCAGCGGCGATCAGGACCTTGCACGCCCCCGTTTTTTTCAGCACGCCGTGCTCGATGATGGCATTGATGGACTCCTGTTTGGCTTCCTCGATAAAGCCGCACGTGTTGATGATGACGACCTCGGCGCGCGCGGGATTGTCGGTCAGGGTAAAGCCGTCCCGCGCCAGCGTGCCCAGCATGACTTCGCTGTCCACCTGGTTCTTGGAGCATCCGAGGTTGACGAAGCCGATCGTGGTCGTTCGGGTTCGCGTGCGTGGCGTGCTCAACGTGCGTGAAGCCATGACGCGCAGTGTAGAGGAGGCAGGAAAGCCGTGTCAAATCAGATCGTCCGCGCACTTTCCTCTTGACTCTTTGTGCGCCGGCCTTATAGGATGCGTCATGTCATCACCATCATAATCATCATCGAAGCCTGTATTCTGCAGGCTTTCCTCAATCTCCACAGTTAGCGGTCTCTATTCCTTAATCTGAAAACCGGTGGGGCCTGCCGGGGATGCAACGGCAGCAAGGTGCGTGCGCCGGTTGCTAGGCATGAACCAGGGGCAAAGGGGAAGACATGAACACAACTAGATTCTGCGCGAAGAGTCTCCTGTTGGCGTCGGTCTTGACCTTACCGGCCTGCATGACGATTCCGAAGGGACTGGGCGACTATGACGCCTGCTTCAAGGAACGCGGCGTGGCCTCCTGGTATGGAGGCAGCTTTCATGGCCGGCCGACCGCGAACGGCGAAATCTACGACCAGTTCAAGATGACCGCGGCCCATCGGCTGCTGCCGTTGGGATCCGTGGCGCGCGTCACCAACCCCAAGAACGGGCGGGAGGTGGAGGTGCTCATCAACGATCGCGGCCCGTTCATCAGGGGCCGCATCATTGACCTCTCGTACGCAGCCGCGGAACACCTCGGCGCGGTCTATCCAGGCACGTTGCCGGTGGTGGTCGAAGTGCTCCAGATGGGCAAACGAAGCACGGCGACCGGTCGCCTGCTCGGACAGAGGCCGGCGGAAGGCCCTGGCCTCGAGTTGCGTATGGCCGCGCTCCTACGGAGGGGCGAGCCTGCTGACGAGACGTTCTGGCTTCGGATGGTGGGCAGCCAATTTGCGGTGGGTAGCCGGGGCCCCATGGACGTCCTCCGAGACCCGCGGCGTCCTCGCCGGGGATCCGATACCGCGATGAACCCTGAAGAGACGACTCCCGAAGACCATGCCGAATCCGTCCACGAGGAAATCATCGCGGGAGTCTTCGCCTAACTCTCCATTGACACTCCTTTAGACAACCCGATACACTCACCCTGCTGACTCAACGTTAATCGTGAAACGTTAAACGGTTACGACCAGGCCCCGTTATCATTCACGAATAACGATTAACGACCAATGATTGGGAGTGCTCATGGCGAAGCAGAAGAATCCTATCGAGGAAGACATCGCGCGGCTCAAAAAGAAGATCGCCGAACGGAAGGCCAAGACAGGCAAAGTGCTGGGCGACGCGGCTCTGCGGGCGTTGCGCAAGCGTCTGAAGCGGGAGCAGCGCAAGAGGCGAGCCCTGGCGCAGCGCTTGGCGCATGCGCAAGGCAAGAAGAAAGAGGCCCAACCGGCTGCGGCCGCGGCAAGTTAATGAAGATCACCCCCACCCATCCCTCCCCCCCTCGAGTGGGGAGGGTGAGAGAGGGGGGCGAGAGGTTACGAGATGGCTGAAGAGTCTAGGAAGATGGAAGACACCGGGAAGGCGAAGGCCAAGCCCGTCGAGACGACGTCGGCGATGCCGGACGGGTCGGACAAGTCCGAGTACATACCGACGGGCCCGGACCAGCCCGTCGCCGAGGCCGAGGCTCCGGCCGCGGCTGCGGTCGGGGAGGCCAAGGCCCCCGAGGAAAAGGTCAAGGACGAGGTCGAGATCCAGATCGACCTCCTGAAGGACAAGGACTGGTACCGCCGGCGGGAAGCCGCGATCACTCTGGGCGAGATGGGCGACGAGCGGGCGATCCCCCATCTCATCGTCGCGCTGCGCGATTCGGAGTGGAACGTCCGGGAGGCGGCGGAAGACGCGCTAGCCCAGATCGGCTCTCCGGCCGTCGAGCCGCTACTCAAGGCCCTGCGGGAGTACCAGATCCGCAAATTCGTCATCAAGATCCTGGGCAGGATCAAGGATGAGCGGGTGCTGGACCCGCTGTTTGCCCAGCTCAGGAATGAAGAGTTCAAGGACGCCGCGACCGAGGCTTTGGTCGAGGTGGGCCAGCCGGCCGTCGAGCGGCTCACCGCGGTGCTCAATGACAAGGACAAGACTGTCCGTAAGCACGCCGTCATCGCGCTCGGCGACATCGGGGTCACAGAGTGCGTGGATCTGCTGATCGAGGCCACCCAGGACGAAGAGTGGGAGGTTCGCTTGGCGGCGATCGCGTCGCTCGATAAGATCGGTGACGAGCGGGGGAAGCCCGCCATCAAGGCGCTCGTGAAGGACCCGGACTTCGTCGTCCAGATGCGCGCGGAGCGGATCATCTGGGAGTGGAAGAAGAAGGCGAAGGCCGCGAAAGAGGCCAAGGACGAGGAGGAGACCGAAGAGCGTGCGGGGACGGCTTAACGCGCCGCGAGCAGCTGGTCCAACTCCTTCACGATCTCGTCCACTTTCGCCTGCAGGCCCGGCTTGAGCGCCCGCACGTCGTCCTTCACCGCCTCCACCTTGTCCATCACCTCTTCCAGTTTTTCCTTGGTCTCCTCGCCAGCCGCCTCCATCGCCTTCTTGAGGGCCTGCCGGGCCTCCCCTAAGCCGGTCGCGGCCCTGCCGTAGTTCTTGTCGAGCAACTCAGACTTCGCCTGCACCAGCCGCTCCTTGGCGTTCACGAGGCCGGTGCGCAGGCTCAGATTGCGCTCCAGCGTGCTGGTGCTGGCAAGGACTTGGGAGCTGAGCTGCTTGGCCTTGTGGAGGAGGGTTTCGGGTCCCTGTCTGCCGATATAGATGCCGCAGGCGAACGCGAGCCCCACGATGGTGAGCATCCCCAGGAATCGCAGCATTTAGCTTTCTCCCTTCCGTTTCCTGTCTGAGACAGCGGCGCCGAGGTGACCGGCGGCGAATGCGCGGACGGTCAGGTCCTTGTCCAGCAGGGCGCGCCTCAGATACGGAATGGCCGTCTTGCCTCCGACCCGCCCCAGCGTCTGGACCGCCGCCACGCGAACCCGCGGGGCGGGGTCGGCGAACGCCTCCAGCGCGAAGGCCATCGCCCGCTCCGGGGCGCTCCGGGCCATCGCGCCCACCGCCGCGCTCCGCACGCCGAAATCAGGGTCCTTGAGCAACTCCCGCATGACCAGCGCCGCCTCGCCTTCGCCCAGCTTCACCAACGCTTCCGCCGCTGCCAACCTGACGAGCGAGTCGGAGTCCTTCACGGCGCCCCACAGGGCGCCGATCGCCGCCTTGGCGTTGAGCCGGCCGAGGCTGTCTGCGGCGAAGTTGCGGACGTACGGGTCCCGGTCGCTCAACGCGTCCACCAGCGCGGTGATGGCGGAGGTCGCGCCGAGGTCGCCCAGGGCTCCTGCGGCGAACGACCGGACCGACGCATCGGGATCGCTCAGGCCCAGCATCAGCGCCGAGAGAGCCGTGGGGTCTTTCACTTTCAGCCGGCCGAGGATGCCAATGGCCGCGCCCCGGACGGCGGGGCTGAAGTCGCGGGCGGCCGTCAGGAACGGCTGGACCAGCTCGGGCTGGTCGAGCCGCACCAGGGCCTCACGCGCTACCAGTTGGACAATGGAGTCCTGGTCTTTCAAGCCGCGCCGCACCAGCCCGGCGACCGACGGGTCCTTGGAAAGGCCGAGCGTAGAGAGCGCCGCGATGCGGACGGTGACGTCCGGGTCGGTCACGGCGTCGCGGACGACGGGCAGCTTAGCAGCCAGACCGAAGCGGCCGGCGGTCTGGATGGCGAAGGTGTGCACCCGTGGCGAGGAGTCGTGCAGGGCCAGATTCAGGGCGGCCAGCGTGTCTGCCGGCCCGAGCTCAGCCAGGGCAGTCGCCGCCGCGCCGCGCACGATCTCCTGGCCCTGCACAAGCAAGTGCGTGAGCAGGCCGATGCAGATGCGCCGCAGCAGGTCGCCCTTTTCCTTCCCCGCTTGGACGAGGTGGTCATGGTCGGCCAGCGCCTCTTCCGGGCGACCCAGATACCCATGGGCCAGGGCACGCAGCTCGTACGCCGCCGCATGGTCCGGCTGGGCCGTCAGCAGGGTGTCCAGCAGCCGGACCGCCGTGTCGTAGTCCTTCCGCTCGAAGGCGGCCTGGGCGGCGCGGAAGTCGTTGGTCACGGCGAGGGACGAATCCAGAAGTCCGAGCGGGAGGAGACCGACGAGCACGCCCACGATGAGCATGAGCAAATGGGCGGGATTGATCCCCATGGGCGACATCTTAACAGGAAGTCCGCCGCGAAGGAATCGCGGGATGACGGCGAAGGAGGCCGATTGACAGACAGGGATGGATATGCGACCTTTTGCGCTCTCCGATGATTCCGCTGCGGGACGAGAATCCCACGACGCTGACGCCGGTCGTGACGGTCTCACTGATCGTCCTGAACTGTCTGGTCTTTCTGTACCAGCTCTCGCTAGGCCCAGCTGAGGAGCGCTTCATCCTGTCCTACGCAGCGGTGCCAGCCGAGTGGTTTCTCCCGGGCACAGTGGTGGGTGATCCGGCGGTGCCTTCCGCGTTGACTGTTCTGACCTCGATGTTCCTGCACGCGGGCTTCATGCACCTGGGCGGCAACATGCTCTACCTCTGGATCTTCGGCAACAACATCGAAGACGTCATGGGCCACGGGCGCTTCGTCCTGTTCTATCTGCTGTGCGGGGTCGCGGCCGTCTTCGGGCATGCCATCACGGCTCCGGACTCGACGGTCCCCATGATCGGGGCCAGCGGGGCGATCTCCGGGGTGCTGGGCGCCTACCTCCTGTTGTTTCCCCGGGCGCGCGTGCTGGTGCTGATCCCGTTTGGTTTCCTCACCCGCGTGATGCCCGTGCCCGCCATCGTGGTCCTGGGATTCTGGATCGTGATGCAGATCATCAACGGAGCCTTCAGTTGGGGAGGCCTCGGCGGCGGGGTCGCGTGGTTCGCTCACATCGGCGGGTTTGCCGTCGGACTGGCACTGATCAAGGTCTTCCAGCGACGGCCGGTCAACGACATCTTCCGGTGGTAGCCCTCCGGGAAGGCCTGTGGTAAGATCGGACGGTTTTGTACGGACTCATGGCGAAGGAGGGCGGTATGCAGGCAGGGCTTTTCGTCATCATCGGATTGATCTTCAGTTGGGGGCTCGGTCCCCCGCCCGTAGTCGCCGCCGACATGAGCCTCATGGGCAAGCTCACCATCTCCGTGACCGGCCGCGAGCAGGCCCTCTTCGAGAAGGCCAGCGTGAAGTTCGAGAAACTGCATCCTCGCGTGCGGGTGCGGTTTGCGGCGACGGACGGTGGGGACCCGCTGGCGGACCTGGCCGGAGGCTCGGCGGACATCGCCGTCTTAGGCAGAACCCTCAAGCCCGAAGAGAAGGAATGGACGGGCACCACCGTCGGGTGGGAGGGGATCGCCATCATGGTCAACGCCTCCAATCGCGTGCAGGAGATCACCCTCAAACAGGCCACCGATCTCTTCAGCGGGGCGGCCAAGACCTGGGATGAGCTCGGGGGGCTCGAGGCGAGGATCACGGTCGTCAACCGGGAAGAGGGCAAGGGGGTGCGGCCCTACCTGGAGCAGCTCTTGAACTTGGGCGGGAAGTTCGTGAACGGGAAAGGCGTGGTGGAGCCCGACAAGGAGGCCATCCGGTTCGTCTCCGGCAATCTGAACGCGGTGTCCTACATCAACCTGAACCTGGGCGTCGGCAATGTCAGCGTGGGCGTGCCGATCCGCCTGCTCGCGATCAATAAAGTCGATCCGGAGCCGGCGAACGTGTCCTCCGGGGCCTATCCGCTCCGCCGGCCGATCGTGGTGGTGACGAAGACGCCGCCTTCACCCGTCGTCAAGGCGTTCGTGGACTTCATGCTCGACAAGGAAGGGCAGAAGACCGTCCAGGAGGAAGATTTCGTGCCCTTGGTCGTGACGAAGTAGCTGCACGGATGGAGCCCGGCGCGAAGAAGCCGTCGAAGCAGGCGAAGATGACCGAGCCCGCGAGCCGGTCGCGGCTCGGGGAGCTTCTGGTCGAGCGGAAGCTCATCACCGTGCAGGTCCTCAACGAGGCCCTTCAGGAGCAGCACCAGTCGGGCCGGCGCATCGGGGAGATTCTCCTCGATCGCGGGCATGTCACGGAAGCGCAGCTCATCCCCTTCCTGACCATTCAGCTCAAGCTCCCCTACACCGACGTCACCGCCCTGGCCTTGGGCTCTGACCAACTCAACCTGATCCCCGAGACACTGGCGCGCAAGTACACCGTCCTGCCGGTCCGCCTGGACGGGAAACGGCTGGACGTCGTGATGGCCGATCCCATGGACCATGAGGCGATCCAGGACCTCTCCTTCGTCACGGGGTGCCAGGTGTCGCCGACTCTCGGCAGCCGGTCCCAGATCAAGGACGCCATCGAACGATTCTACGCCAGGCATCTGGAGGGGGCAGGCCGTCTGATGGCGAAGGGCGTCGGGCAGGCGACCACACCGCACCTCACGCCACGCTCCCAGGAAGCCAGCGCGCTGGACGCCGATGCCGAGGATGCCCCAGTCGTCCAGTTGATGAATCTCATCATGCGTAAGGCGATCCAGCTCGGCGCCAGCGACATCCACATCGAGCCCGGCGTGCCGGAGGGCACGGTTCGCTTCCGGCTCGACGGCCTGCTGGCCGATCACCTCAAGGTGCCGGTCGCGCTGCACCCGGCGCTGGTGTCGCGCATGAAGATCCTCGGCCGTCTCGACATTGCCGAGCGGCGGCTCCCGCAGGACGGATCAGTGCGCGTGAAACTGGAAGGACGGGAGGTGGACCTGCGCATCTCTACGATCCCGCTGCAGCACGGCGAAAAGGCGGTGCTCCGCGTCCTGGACGCGTCGAGCAAGAGCCTGGAGCTCGAGGACATCGGCCTAAACCCCAGCGATTTGAAGAAAGTCCAGGCGCTGATCACGCACCATAAGGGCATGATCGTGGTCACGGGTCCCACCGGCAGCGGCAAGACCACCACGCTCTACGGCATCCTCAATCGGATCAAGTCCCCCACGACGAACATCGTCACGGTGGAGGACCCGGTCGAGTATCACTATCCGGGGCTCAATCAATTGCAGGTCAATGCGGACATAGGCCTGACCTTCGCCAGAGGCCTCCGATCGATTCTCCGCCAGGACCCCGATATGGTTCTGGTCGGGGAGATCCGGGACGCCGAAACCGCCGAAATCGCCTGCCGGGCAGCACTGACCGGCCACCTGGTCTTCACCACGCTGCATACGAACGACGCGCCTTCCACCATCACGCGGCTGCTGGACATCGGGGTGCCCCGCTATCTGGTGGCGTCAGTGATAATCGGGATCATCGCCCAGCGACTGGTGCGGGTCGTCTGCCGCGACTGTAAGGCGCCCGCCCAGCCAGATGCCGCCGTGGCGACCGCGTTGGGCCTGTCGGCGGGCAGCCTGGCCGGCGGCACCTACATGGCCGGCAAAGGCTGCGCGCGATGCCAGGAGACCGGCTACAAGGGACGGACCGGCGTGTTCGAGACGCTGGTCCTGGACGCCAGAATCAGGGATCTGATCCTCCGCGGAGCGACGGAGGAGGACATCCGTATCGCCGCGCAGGAGTCTGGGATGCGCACCCTGGTGGAGGACGGGCTCGAAAAGACCAAGGCCGGAATCACGACGGTCGAAGAACTGGGCCGCATCCTCGAAGTCAGCGAGTACGCGGCGGCCAGTTGTCCGGGGTGCGGCCGGCACCTCAATTCGGAGTACCGGTTCTGTCCGTATTGCCGGGCGGAGCTGCGCCGTGTCTGTGCCAGTTGCGGGCGGGCGCTCCTCTCGGGGTGGCTGGCCTGCGCGCATTGCGGTCAGGAGTACGGCTAAGGAGCATGGGACGATCGCACGCGATCGCAGGCAGGCACGCCGCCCGACCCGCAGAAATCTGGAACCTGCAAGACCTGCTGCGCGATCCAGCCCACGATCTGGACGTTCTCCGGCAGGAGCTCGAGGAGCAGGTCCGGCGCTTTGAAGGATTTCGGGACAGGTTGGCCCCGGAGATTCCCGCCGAGACGTTTCTGGACGCGTTGAAACTGGCCGAGGCGATCACCCGGACGATGAGCAGGCTCGGCGCGTACGCCTACCTCTGGTTCTCCGAGAACACCAAGAATCAGAAGGCCCGAGCTTTCAAGGCAGCCGTCGAGGAGATGCAGGCGGGCTTCGCGAACCGCATGCTGTTCTTCGACCTCTGGTGGCAGAAGCTCGATGACGCGAGCGCCGGCCGGCTGCTGGCCGGAGCGGGGGACTACGCGTACCATCTGGACTCCCTGCGCCGCTTCAAAGACCACGCCCTCAGCGAGCCCGAAGAGAAGATCATCAACGTCAAGAGCGTCACCGGCCGCCGAGCGCTGGTGGGGCTGTACGACATCCTGACCAATGGCTTGACGTACACGCTGACGGTCAACGGCAAGGCCCGCACGCTCACCCGCGAGGACCTGCTGGTGTACGTGCGCGACCCTGACGCCCGCATCCGCGAGGCGGCCTACCGCGAGCTGTACAGGGTGTTCGCGCGGCACGCTGACGTGATCGGCGAGGTCTACAAGACCCTCGTGACGGACTGGAAGCAGGAGCACTTGGGCCTGCGCAAGCACCGGTCGCCGATCTCGGTGCGCAACCTTATGAACGACGTGCCGGAGGAGGCGGTCGAGGCCTTGCTGTCCGTCTGCGCTCGGAACGCTGGCGTCTTTCAAGGCTATTTCGCGATCAAGGCCCGGCTCTGCCGCATCCGGAAGATGAGCCGGTACCACATCTACGCGCCCTTCCGCGAGGCCCGCCGGCGGTATTCGTTCGCGGCCGCGTCGGCGAAGGTGCTCGACGCGTACCGCGCTTTTTCGCCGCGCTTGGCGGAGCTGGCCGGCCGGGTGCTGGAGGAGCGCCACGTGGACGTGGCGGTCCGTCCCGGCAAGCTGAGCGGGGCTTACTGTTACAGCGTGATCCCCGGGCTGACGCCGTACGTGCTCCTGAACTTCAAGGGCGATGTCCGGGACGTCGCCACGCTGGCCCACGAGTTGGGGCACGCTGTGCACGGCATGTTGGCGGCCGAACATTCGATCTTCACCTTCCACGCCATGCTTCCACTGGCCGAAACGGCCTCGGTGTTCGGCGAGCGTCTCCTTTCCGACGCCTGGATGGCCGAAGAGCGGGACAAAGTCGTGAAGCAGAGCCTGCTCATCCGGCAGCTCGATGACGCGTACGCCACCATCCTGCGACAGGCCTACTTCGTGCGGTTCGAGCGCGAGGCGCACCGGATCATCGGCGCAGGGGGCACGATGGACGATCTCTGCGGCACGTACTTAAGCGAGTTGCGCCAACAGTTCGGGCGAGCGGTCGCGGTACCGGATGAGTTCCGATGGGAGTGGCTGTCGATCCCGCACCTTTTCGCGAGCCCGTTCTACTGCTACGCGTACAGCTTCGGCAACCTCCTGGTGCTGGCGCTCTACGCGCTCTATCGGACTCACGGCGAGTCGTTCGTCCTGCGGTATCTCGCGCTCCTGGCGGCGGGCGGGTCGCGATCGCCGGAGGCCCTGCTGAAGGATTTCGGCGTGGACATCCGGTCGGAGAGTTTCTGGCAGGCGGGGTTTGAGACGATCAAAGGCATGATTAGGGAGCTGGAAAAAACTGCGTGAACTGCACCGTCGGCATCTTTGTAGGGGCGAACCTATGTGTTCGCCCAATTCAGGGCAGACACACAGGTCTGCCCCTACATCGGTCAAGGCCTTAGAATGTCTCTCTACGACAACCTCGAACAATACATCGAGGAAAGCCGTCCTCGGTTTGAGGAATGGCTGGGGCGGCTGGTGGAGATCCCGACGGTCAGCATGGATCCCGCGCGTCGCAACGATATGCGGCGGGGTGCAGAGGTGGCGGTGGGCTGTCTCACAGCCTTGGGCGCGCAGGCGACGATCGTCGAGACCGGAGGCCATCCGCTGGTCGTCGGCGGGTGGATGCGCGACCCGGCCTGGCCGACTGTGGCCGTCTACAACCATCTCGACGTGCAGCCGGCGATGGAGCCGGAATGGACGCGCGAGCCGTTCAAATTCACGGTCGAGGGCGAGTCCTACTATGGCCGCGGCACTACCGACGACAAGGGTCCGGCGCTCACCGCGTTGCTGGCGGCCCGCTACGCAGTCGAGCACGGCGTGCCGCTCAATACCCAGTTCGTCTGGGAGCTGGAGGAAGAAGTAGGCAGTCCCCACTTCGCGGAAGGCTTGGCGAAGGGGAATATTGGGAAACCAGATTCTGTAGTTGTGTCTGATACAATCTGGCTGGCTGGCGGACGTCCGGCGGCGCCCTATGGGTTGCGGGGCAATCTGGCCGTGCGGCTGATCCTGGAAACCGCGAGGCGGGAGGCGCATTCCGGCTTGACCGGCGGCGTGGCGCGCAATCCTCTCGCGGAGCTGGCCGCCGTGCTCGCGGCCTGCGTGGACGCGAAGACCGGACGGGTCGCCATCCCCGGGTTTTACAAGGCGGTCAGGCCGCTGGGCAAGGCGGATCGAGCACAGTTTCTGAAGTCGGGCTTCCAGGTGAAGCCCTTCGCCGCCGCGCACCAATTGACGAAATTGCGCGTGCGGGATCGCCTGGAAGTCATGAAGCGCCTGTGGGCCGAACCCACGTTTGAGGTACACGGTTTCGTCGGAGGATACACGGGGCCGGGGGTCAAAACCTCCATTCCGCCGCGCGCCGAAGCGAAGGTCAGCATGCGGCTGGTGCCGGATCAGGACCCAGCCGCCATCTTCCGGATCTTCCGCGCCTATGTCCGCAAGCTCAACCCGGACGTCCGTGTGGAAGCGCATGGGATGCTGCGACCCTACGTGGCCGATCTGGGCGGGCCGCATGCGGAGGCCGTGCGGAAGGCTCTGCGCTTCGGCTTCGGCAAGGAGCCGGCCTTCATCCGCGAGGGCGGGTCCATCGGGGCGGTCGTGACCATGGCTGAGCGGTGGCGGGCGCCCGTCATGTTCCTGGGCTTGAGTCTGCCGGAGCACGGCTACCACGCGCCCAACGAGCGTTTCGACTGGGGACAGGCGTCCGGGGGAATGAAAGCGTTCGTCGCCTACTTTGATGAGGTCAGCAGGATCACCGGCAAGACCAAAGGGAGCAGGACAGCATGATGATACGAATGATCCCAATCGGCTCAGTCATGGGGTTGCTTGTGTTAGCCGCGTGCTCGGCTTCGAACGTGGCCACCTTCACGTCCTACCCGACACCCGACAAGAACCTGGACTTGGCGGCCCTGAATGTCGCCCATCTGAAGACGCTGACCGTCGGCCAATCTCGCGAGGAGGTTTTGGAACGGATGAAGGCCGATCCGGTCGAAGGGTGTGTCCAGTGGGGATGGTCCACATGGGCCCAGATCCAGCGCGCGCTCGGCTGGCTGCCGTGCGAGAAGCGCGAAGCCATCCAGAGCCCCTATCGGACACAGACCCTGGAGCAGGGCGGCATGCGCTTTGAGGTGCTGTTCTACTACACGGGCGGCGTCGATCCCGAGGGCGTGATTAGCAACAAACAGTTGACGCCGGTGATCATCGAGAACGGCAAGCTGTCCGGCTGGGGCTGGGAGCATCCGCTGACCCAACAACTCCTGCAACCCCGCGCGCCTACGGATCAGGCCGGCGACCTCAATAACCGCGCCGTCAGTTTCAGAAGCCAGGGGCGCTACGCCGAGGCCGAACCGCTGTTCCGCCAGGCGCTCGAGATCACGGAGCACGCCAAGGGGGCGGAGCATCTGGACGTCGCCATCATCCTCAACAATCTGGGGGAGCTCTATTACGTTCAGGGCCGCTACGCAGAGGCTGAGCCCCTCTACCAGCGCGCGCTGTCCATCAAGGAGAAAATGCTCGGACCCGACGATCTGGGGCTGGCCACGACCCTGGAGAACTACGCAGTCTTGCTCGCGAGGACGAACCGCGAAGACCAAGCGACGACGCTGGCCGCTCGGGCCAAGTCGATCCGGGCCAAGCACGAATAACGACCCAACATTTCGCCTTTCAAGCCGGATCCCACTACGGACACATCGCCCAGGCTGTGCAGGGACTCCCCTGCACCGGAGTCGTCGGAAACGTCCACTCCCTCCAGCGCAATTCTGAGAATCATGCGTTGTTCTTTAGACATCACTGTTCAAGTCTCGCTCTGCCAGCATGGCACGCCCTGTGCTTATGTCACAAGTTAGCACAGGATGTCCTGGCCTCCTATAGGTCCACCTGCCTGTGGAGGGATGCGAGTATGGGAACGGCGTTGCACATACTTCATCTTGAAGACAATCCAGATGATCAGGAATTGGTTCGCCTGACGCTTGTCAAAGAAGGCATGTCGTGCGAGCTCGCGTGCGTCGAGGCCCACGACGACTTCCTCGCCGCTCTGAAGCAGGGCGAGTGGGACATCATCCTGGCCGACTACACGCTCCCTTCCTACAACGGATTGTCTGCGTTGACACTCGCGCGGGAACTCCGCCCTGAAGTCCCCTTCATCTTTGTTTCCGGCACCATCGGAGAGGACGCAGCGATCGCTTGTCTGAAGGCCGGCGCCACAGACTATGTGCTGAAACACCACCTCGCACGACTGGCCCATGCAGTGCGTCGTGCCTTGCGCGAGGCTGAGGAAAGGAAGGAACGCAAGCTGGCGGACGAGGATAGAACCAGACTGGAAGAGCAGCTTCGCCAGGCTCACAAAATGGAGGCGATCGGACGGCTAGCCGGCGGCATCGCGCATGACTTCAACAACCTGCTGACGGTTATTAACGGCTACAGCGAACTTGTGCTCAACAGCCTCGGAGCCAATCTCCACGCTCGCAAGAACGTCGAGCAGATCAAGAAAGCGGGTCGACGGGCCGCAACCTTGACACGCCAGCTTCTGGCCTTCAGCCGCCGGCAGGTTCTGCAACTGAAAGTGCTGGACCTGAATGCCGTGGTGACGAACTTTGAGGCCATGCTCCAGCCGCTGATCGGCGAGGACATCCTTCTGGAAGCTGTCCTGCAGCCTGGATTGGGCCTCGTCAAAGTGGATCCAGGGCAGATCGAACAGATCATCTTGAACCTGACCGTCAATGCCCGCGATGCGATGCCGGAAGGAGGCAAATTGACGATCGAGACTGCGAACGTCGAACTGGACGAAGCGTACGCCCGCAGGCATGTCTCAGTCCGGCCTGGACCTTACGTGATGCTGGCGATCAGCGATACCGGGTGCGGGATGGACGCGGAGACCCAGGCTAACATCTTCGAGCCATTCTTCACGACCAAGGAGCACGGAAAGGGGACCGGTCTTGGCCTGGCCACGGTCTACGGCATTGTCAAACAGAGTGGCGGCAACATCTGGGTCTATAGCGAGCCCGGAAAAGGCACGACGTTCAAAATCTACCTGCCTCGCGTCGAGGGCGTCGCCGAGGGGAGCGAGCCGGCCCATCCTCGTTCCTCGATACTCCGTGGCTCAGAAACGATTCTTCTCGTGGAAGACGAGGACATGGTTCGGAGCTTGGCGCGGGAGATCCTTGAAGCGCATGGCTATGCCGTATCGGAAGCGCGTGATAGCACGGAAGCCTTGCGCGTCTGCCATACGCATTCCGGTTCGATCCATCTGCTGGTGACCGATGTTGTGATGCCGGGGATGAGCGGCCGCGAACTGGCTGCGCGCTTGGGGACTATTCATCCAGAGACGAAGGTGCTCTACATGTCCGGCTACACTGATGACGCGGTCGTCCGCCATGGGGTGTTGAACGCAGGCTTGGCGTTTCTCCAAAAGCCATTCACAGCGAATGCCTTTTTGTGCAAGGTGCGGGAGGTGCTCGACTCGACGTCCAGCTCTCCGGTCTACGGCAGGATGACGGCTTCCTCGGAATAGCCGAGGTCCTTGAGGGTGCCCTCCAGGGCCTCCACCATCGGCGGGGGGCCGCAGAGAAAGACGATCGTGTCTGGGCCTGGCGCGGGAAGGTGGGCGCGCAACATGCCGGCTGTGACCCGCCCGACCCCCATCGTCCAGTCCACGGGTGGCTGTTCGAGCACGTGATAGCAGTGGAAGTTGGGATGCTCGCGCACGCCCCGATCCCATTCCTCCCGGAAGATGATGTCCCCCTCGGTCTTGTTCGCGAAGATTAAGAACAGTTCGACGTCGAGTCGCTTCGTCAGGATCCAGCGGATGATGGCGATCATCGGTGTGATGCCGGTCCCGCCGGCGACGAAGCCGACCTTCTTGGCCATCCCGTCCACCCATTGCCCACCCGTGTTCGGTCCGCTCATCAGCACGGTGTCGCCCACCTTCCGCTCGTGCACGTACTTGGAGATGACGCCGGCCTCATAGCGCTTGATCGTCAAGTCGAAATAGCCCACGGTGCCGGGCAGCGACGAGGGCGTATAGGGCCGCTTGACGGCCTTGCCGTTGATCGTGGCGTGCACGTAGAGGTGGTCGCCCGGCAGCATGTCCAGCGTGGCGTTCTCCGGCAGGGCGAAGCGGAAGGTCTTGGTGTCGTGCGTCGCGACGCTGATGGCCGCGATCGGGTAGGGCGCCGGCGTCTTCGTCTTGATGCGCGTGATGTCTGCCATGGTGTACGGATCATAGCCTGCGCGTCTGAGTCTGGCAACTCGTACCGTCACCTGAGAATCCGTTTGATTGACACCTCACCTCTCGGGGGATATTCTGTCAGGACCAATGCCTACGCCGATACGTGAGACCGCGCCGTTGCTGATGCCGCGCTCGCTGGTCGGGCCGCTCATGCAGCTGTACGACTATCCGCACCCGCGCAAGCCCGGCCGGGTAATCCGCGGCTACGACCGCCACCATGCGCTGCGCACCGCCCGCATGTGCGCAGCGGTCGCGCGGCGCCTGGGTCACTCTGAAGAACGGGTGGAGCGGTACCAGATCGCGTGCCTGTTGCATGATTTGGGACGGGCGGGCCTCGACCAGGAACTGTTCGGCAAGATCTGGTCCTGGGCCCGAGCGAACGGCATTCCCACCAGGCCCCGTGAATGGCGCGCGGTCCATCCGTCCACTCCGTACGGTCGGGAGACGGAGGCGTTTCTGAAGCACTATGCCCAGGACCTCGTCAGGCGCGGCGTGCCGCTCGATTCCTGGACCGCCGAGCAGGTGGAGATGCGTCTCGGATACGCGCGCCGCCTAGCCCGGCAGTTGCGCGCCGCCAGGCCCAAGCTGGCCCGGCTCGGCGTGAAGTGGGCGCCGTGGATGGAGCGCGTCATGCTCTACTATTACTACCCCGAGAAACTGAATGGGTCGGCTCGGTGGGTCCGCGAGCTGGGCGAGGTCCTGGTGGCGTGCGAGCAGTTTGAGGCCTACAGCAACCGCCAGCGCGGGCGCGACTACTACACGCGCAAGAAGGAGAGCTTGCCCGAGGCCTTTGCCTACCTCGACAAGTTGCAGGTGGAGGACATCCTGAGCCCGCGCGTGGTGCAGGCGGTGCGCGATCTGGCCGCGGCGGGCGCGTTCGACCAACTGCTCGCCGAGGCCCGTGGCGCCGCGCTGCCGCGTCGGGAGTTCCGGTACTTGCGCAGCCTGAAGCGGGATGGCTGAGATGAGCGTCAAGACCATCCCGATCCGGCTGGACATGCGCGGCAACACTCAGATCGAGAACATCACCAAGCGGGTCCAGGAAGCGGTGGCCGAAACCGGCCTGCAAGGCGGGATCGCCACGGTCTTCGTCCGGCACACCACCGCCTCCGTGATGCTCATCGAGGACGAGCCGGGCATCCGCGCCGATACCAAGGCGATCTGGGACCGCTTGATCCCTGCTGATGCGCACTGGGAGCACAACACCCGCAATCCCGGTGAGGACAACGCCCACAGCCACCTGCGGGGGCACCTGCAAGGCCCGTCGGTAACCATCCCCTTCACCGACGGCGCGCTGTTGCTTGGCACGTGGCAGCAGATCGTCGTGGTGGATTTCGACACGCGGCCCAGAAAGCGCGACCTCGTGGTCCAGGTGGTCGGCGAGTAGCCGTATTCATTCTTCCCCCGCTATCCTTTTTTTCATCGTCGTTCTGGCGGTGGTGCTGCTCGTCTGGCCGGTCGCGGGCGAGCAGGACTGCGAGCTCCATATCAACGACCTGGGGCGAAGCTTTCCTCTCGGCGGGATGGAGCGCCATGCCCTGTGCCGCCTGGCCGGCGTCGTCAACGATGCCACGACCAGCCACATCAACCCGCCAGTCCTGACGCCGATCCGCAAGCCAGTCTACGACTTTTTGCTGGACCACGTGGTCCTGACCGCCGAGCTCGTCCGCACGCTGGGGATCGGCCAATACACCATCAAGCGGGTCGGGGCGCAGGGTTTCCAGGGAGACGACGGGCAAGGGTCCGAGGCACTGGTCGATCTGCTCTACCAAAACTCGACGCAGCGGGTCTACCACATCCAGGGCGCGCATCACGGCAAGGTCCTCCTGATCACCGGCGAGGCGATCATCATGCTTACCTCGCAGACCCGGACCGGCCACGACGGGAAGGAGTCCGTTGAAACACGGATGGCGGTCTATTCGCGGCTGGATAACCCCATGCTGGCGACCGTGGTCAAGGTGCTGCAGCCGTTCTTGCGCGGGGTGATCAACGGGAAATTAGCCGGCCCGTTTCTTGCCGTCCACCGCATGGGCGAGCTGATCGCCGCCGATCCCGGGCAGGTCTCCCGGCAGGCTGAAACCATTTCGGAACTCGACAAGACCGAGCTCGATGCCCTGCGGGTCCTGCTCTTGCCGTCTCTTACTCCCGCGCGTCCTTGACGACCTTCCCGCCCTGGATCACGTACTCCAGGCGAGCGGGCTCTTCCAGCAGGGCGATGTCGTCTAGCGGGCTGCCCTTCACCACGATCAGGTCGGCCTGCTTGCCGGCTTCGACCGTGCCGATCTCCTGCTCGAGGCCGAGCAGGGTCGCAGCCGAACGGGTGGCGGCCTCGAGAGCCCGCATCGGCGTGAGCCCGAGCTGCACCATCCGGCGCAGCTCCTGGGCGTTGCGCCCATGGTGGTTGAAGGGCGTGCCGGCGTCGGTGCCCATCGCGATCTGCACGCCGGCCTTGACCGCCTTCCGGAAGTTCTTTTGCTGCGCCTCCGCCATCCCGGCGCACTTCTCGAGCGCGTAGTCCGGCATCCCGCCTGTCTTGCCATGCTCGAAGCCGGACTGGATGGCCGAGAGGGTCGGGACGAGAAAGGCCCGGCGTTCGAGGAACAGGTCCAGCGCCTCGTCATCCAGCAAGGTCCCGTGCTCGATGGAGTGGACACCGGCGCGGAGGGCGTTCTTCATGCCTTCGGCGCCGTGCGCGTGGGCCGCGACGCGCCGGCCCGCGCGGGCGGCTTCCTCCACGCCGGCCCGCAGCTCCTCCGGCGTGAGCTGCGTTGCGCCGGGGGAGGTCCCCGGCGTCAGCACGCCGCCCGTCGCGATAAACTTGATGACGTCCGCGCCCGCGCGAATCTGCTCGCGCACCGCCTGTACGACTTCGGCCGGCCCGTCGGCCTGGCGCCCGATGAACCAGGCGTGCCCGCCCGGCATACAGATCGCCAACCCCGCGTTGAGCGTGCGGGGGCCCGGGATGGTCCCGGCCTTGATCGCGCGGGCGACCGAGATCGAGATGTGATCGCGGGAGCCGACGTCCCGGACCGTCGTGATCCCGGCTTCCAGCGTCGCGCGCGCGTGGGTGACGGCCTTGATGGCGGTGACGGTCGGATCGTCCTGTTCGAGCGTTCGGATCGCATCCGGACCGGCGTCCAGGCAGTAGTGAACGTGGCAATCAATCAGGCCTGGGAGAAGGGCCCGCCCCTGGCCTTCGATCACGCGTGAGCCTCGCGGGATCTTGACCCGGCTGTCGGGGCCGACCGCGGCGATCCGATCGCCGTCCACCACGACCGTGGCCCGCTCCAGCTTGGCGCCGGTGCCGACGATGACAAGGATGTTGCGAATGGCGAGGGACATCGTCAACCGTTAATCGTTAAACGGCAATTTCTCTGCCCAACACGTTTAACGATCTACGCCTTCAGCGCGGCCTGGACCTCGCCGACGTGGCCGTCCACTTTCACCTTGCGGAAGAGCGCCTTGAGCTTGCCGGTCTCGTCGATAATGAACGTGCTGCGCTCGATGCCCCAGTAGGTCTTCCCGTACATGTTCTTCTTCTTGTAGACCCCGTAGGCCTTCGAGACCTTACCGTCCTCATCGCACAACAGCGTGAAGGGGAGGCTGTATTTCTTGATGAATTTTTGATGGGACTCGGCGTCGTCCATGCTGACGCCCAGCACGACGGTGTTAGCCTTCTCGATCGCGCTCAAGGAGTCCCGAAAGCCGCACGCTTCCTTGGTGCACCCCGGCGTGTCGTCCTTGGGGTAGAAGTAGAGCACCACCTGTTTGCCTTTGAGGCTCTTCAGACTGACCGTCTGGCCGTTCTGGTCGGGCAGGGAGAAGTCGGGGGGCTTGTCGCCTATCTGCATCGCATCGGCCATAGTACCCTCTTAAACAAAGCAGGTGGTGGTCTCCATTGCACCACCGCCCGAGTGAATCAACCGAGATCAGGTTGCTGTGGCGTAGGCCTGCAAGGCGGCGGTCAGGGCCGCGCCGCTCTGCTTGGTCCACCCGTGTTGACCGAAGATCTGTTCCAGTGTGGACAGCAGCGTCACCACGTGTTCATGCCGTGAGGATTCGCCCATCAATCCGATGCGCCACACCCGGCCGGCGAGCGGGCCGAGTCCGCCGCCGATCTCAATGCCGAATTCGGCCAGTAGCGTCTTGCGCACAATCGCCTCGTCCACGCCGGCGGGCACGCGCACGCAGTTCAGCGTAGGCAGCCGGTGTCCGGCCTGTGCCTGCGGCTCGCACCCCAGCGTCGCCAGCCCGGCCATGAGCGCCGCGCTGTTGCGGTCGTGACGGTCAAACCGGGCCTCCAGCCCCTCCTCCACCACGATGCGCAGGGCTTCACGCAGTGCATAGATCATGCTGATGGGCGCTGTATGGTGGTAGGCGCGTTTTCCTTCTGCCCAGTAGTCCGCGATCATCGACAGGTCGAGGTACCAGCTCTGCACCTTCGTCTTGCGCCCCTTGACCACCGCCAGGGCGCGTGGACTCAAGGTCAGCGGGGCGAGCCCAGGCGGGCAGCTGAGGCATTTCTGCGTCCCGCTGTAGCAGGCGTCGATCCCCCACGCGTCCACCCGCACGGGCACGCCGGCGAGGGATGTGACGGCGTCCGCGACGAGGAGCGCCCCGTACCGCCGGCAGAGCGGGCCTATCTCCTCCATCGGCTGATGGGCGCCGGTGGAGGTCTCCGCATGGACCAGGGCGACCGCTTTGACGGAACCCGCCTGCTTGAGCGCGTCCTCCAGGCGGTGCGGGTCAATGATCTGCCCCCACGGGACCTCGATCTTGACTGCCTTGCCGCCCGCGCGTCCCACGATGTCGGCCATGCGCGCGCCGAACACGCCGTTCACACCCACGATCACGGTGTCGCCCGGCTCGATCAGGTTCACCAGCGCTGCCTCCATGCCGGCCGAGCCGGTGCCGGACACGGCGATGGTGAAGGGGTTGTCCGTCTGGAAGACCGTGCGGAGCAGCGCCTGTACCTCGTTCATGATCGTGAGGAATTCAGGGTCCAGATGACCGAGCAGCGGCGTGCTCATGGCGCGGAGCACGCGGGGATGGACGAGGCTGGGACCAGGACCGAGCAGGAGCCGAGGAGAAGGAACCAGTTCGGACACGGGTTTCGACATGGGCGCATTATACCGATTGCTCCAGCAATGTAAATCGCCCGCTGGGGGTGCGTCGTTCCGCGGTCGATTTGGTGCTATACTCCCGCCCCATGCCAGCCGCCGACCAGCTACCCGAAAGCCCCCACTCCCTCTTCTCTCCCTGGGTGACCGCCGCCTATGGACTCTTCGTCGGCGTGTATCTCGGGCTTGTCGTCATCCCGTCCTCCTCGTCGCGGCTGGACCAGTTGGATCACCCGGAAGAATCGCTGGAGCGGCTCGTGTCCCGCGACCTGGACCTGCGGGACGCACTCCACCGGGCTGCCGACTGGAAGCGGGCGCTCTATGTGGCCTTCGCCGGTCCCGAGGACACGCTGGGCGACGCGATTGCTTGGTACGACGAGCTCGTCAGCGCGGGGCCTGCTCCCCTCACCCAGCTCTATCGGGTCATCCTGCTGGGGGAGGACGGCCAGCTGAACCGCGTGGGCGCCGCGCTGATTCCCTGGGAGTTCCAGGGCGAATCGGCCGCTCGCATGGCGCGGTGGGTCCGGGCGGCTTACTTGACGCCGGCGCTCGACCGGGAGACGGGGCGGTTGCTGGTGGCGGAGATCCGCTCGGAGCTGACTTCGGGCTGGTTTGCCGATGTGCTGGTCGCACGCGTGGCCGCCGCGATGGGCGATCGGGCCGTCCAGGACAAGACAGAGGCGGCCATCGTCGCGCGCGGAGAAGCGTTGCTCGATCGCTGGATCAGCTTGATTCTGGGACAGCTAGTCCTGCTCGCGCTCGGCGCGGTGGTCCTGGGCAGGCTACTGACGAGGCGCCTGCCGTTAGTGGTCGGGGACGCGCCCTTGCCGCCCCTCTGGTCAAAACAGGACGGCCTCGGGCTTTTCGTGCGGGGGGTGTTCGGGTTTCTCCTCATCGGCCTGGCGGCCAACCTCCTGCTGCCGAAGGAGTCGCTGTTCACGGGCATCTCGACGCTGGTGGCGGGTGTGCCGATGGTCTGGTGGACCCTCCGGTACTTCTCGCGCCGTGGCTTGTCGGTGCCGCTGGCTTTCGGGTTGAAACTGCAGCCGGGGGGAGTGGCGCGGATCGTCGGGGCGACTCTGGTAATCAGCACCCTGTCGGTGCTTGGAGAGGTGTTGATCACCGTTGGCAGCGATGCGCTCCACATCAAGGCCCATTGGGCGGACGGGCTTTTGGAAAATCTGTTATGGGGACCGCCGTGGCTCGTCGCCTGCGAGCTCCTCGATAGCATTGTCTGGGCACCGCTGATTGAGGAACTGGCGTTCCGCGGCGTGCTTTACGCCACCCTGCGGATGGCGGTCGGGGTGTGGCCGGCAATAGGGGTGAGCGCGGCCTTCTTCGGGCTGGTCCACGGCTACGGGGTGATCGGGTTCGCGTCGGTCTTCTGGAGCGGGGTCCTCTGGGCGCTGGCCTACGAGCGGACCCGCAGCCTCCTGCCGGCGATCCTCGGCCACGCGATCAACAACCTGTTCGTGTCGGTGGAGTTTATCTGGCTGCTGCGGGTGTAGGCTCTGACGAAGTGCCGAGCGGTGGCGTGAAGAGACTCTCGGGAGGAAGGAGGCACTCATGAAGACTAGGCTGATCGTTCTCATCCTGTTGGTTGGGATTGCGCTCGGCGTAGTTGGGACGATCTTCGGGCCGGATGTGGCCGGTCCCTATCTGCCCGAAGCGTTTCGGGGCAAAAAAGCTGAAACCATCGACGGAGAGGTCGTGCGTAAACTGCGAGAGGGGGATCGCCTGCTCCTGACGGTGCATACTAGTCAGGGATCGGTCCTCGCAACGTTTAAGAAAAAGGTGGCAGAGATTGACCTTCTGGTTCAGCAGGGGGATACCGTAACCCTGGGCCTCAGCCGGTACGAGCCGTTTGTCGACGAACCAGCGATCGAGCGGGTCAGAAAGCAGGAGCCAACATCTCGGCCTAGGGCCGGTGCACCGCAATCTTCCCCAGGAGCAGAGGCCCCTCAAGAGGAGAAGGCAGGTCAGCGTGGGAAGGTGAATGAATGATTAATCGATGGCGTAGAAGGATTCTCGGTGGAAGAAAGAGGGTGTAATGATTACAAGCTGGAAGGAGGGAATCGCGATGTCGCTGATGTGCACTATGCAGGAGTGCAAGCAGATGTCAGGCATGTGCAAGCATGAAAAGATGATGCTCGGTGTTTTGCTGATACTGATTGTTGGTGTGGGGACCTACTTTCTGATGAGCTGATGGGGTGGGGTGGGCCCGTTCAGGTGATCGGAGACCCAGTTGCTCAGCAGGGTCGTCATGAGCTGAAAATCTTCCTGCTTGGAGAAGTGGTGGTCGGCGTCCGGCAGCCACGCCACAGAGTTCGGGCCTCCCAGCGATTCCGACAGCTTCAGGATCTGGCGAGGCGGCACGTACTCATCCTGAGCGCCCTGGACGATGAAGGTGGGCGCCGTGATGGCCTTCGCCGCGTCGTAGCCGCTATAGCACAGGCTGTCCTCATAGAACGCGTATGAGAGCTTGATGCGTCCGCTTCCGCCGGGGACGACGTTCGGGATTGTGTCGGTAGCCTTCCATCGGGCCATGCCTGCTTCGCCGAACTCCAACTGGAGCATCTCCGGAAAGTCCGGCACGGGGCACTTGAGCGCCAGGCAGATAAAGTGAGGCCACTTCGCCGCCGCCAGGATTGAAACCAACCCGCCAAAGCTCGATCCCACCAGCGCCAGCTTCCGGTAGCCCTTCGAGCTCATCATGTCTAATGCGGCCAAGGCCTGACTGACAGCCAGAGAGACGGTGATCCGCTCGAACGGGCCCTCGCTCTCGCCTTGTCCAAAGAAGTCGAATCGGAACGTGGCAATGCCCTGAGGAAGCAGCCGTTCGGTCAGAGTCTTATTGGTATGGCTGTTCTTGTTGGAAAGGAACCCGTGGCAGAGGACGGCCAGGCGGTCTGAGCCATCAGGAGGGGAGGCCAGGATTCCTGAGACCGTATGGCCCGCAGGGTCCTTAAAGGTGAGCGCCTGCTCCATGTTGAGGATTGTAGCAGAGTTTCAGGCGTAGCAACGGGTAAGCGTGATGACCTTGGGGAGAGATCGGAATGAGCTTCCCGCCATGCCAACCGAATTACAGCTTGGCGGAGCGAACGCGGAAGTCCACGTTATCCTGCACCCACTTCCAGAACCGGTCCTGATGGGCTGTGTCAACGCCGGGCTGCATCTGATCCTTCCATCCCTTCATCACCTCTGTGTCCACAGTCCACAGCCGGACCCGTTGCCGGGGAACATTCTTTCGCCACTGCTCACCGACCTTGGGGCTCACATAGGTCAGTCGGAGAGTGATGTTTCGGGCGAGATACTCCAGCGGGGTCAAATTGATTTGCTCATAGATGGCCCGCGACCCCGCCTTGACGCCGGGCACATCGGGGATGCCGTCCGTCACCACCATCAGTGTGATGGGAGCGAGGATCAGGTTCCGTTCCTTCGCGATTCGCGCGACTTCTTGGAAGAACGAGTTGAAATCCGTCAGGGTGTCGGAGGGAGGGAACCAGGTCCGCAGCTCCGTCGCGATCTGCTCGATGTCCTTCCCCTCGAAGTCGTGGATCGGATGGAAGCTCTTGGGCTCGCCTGGTTTCTTGCCGCCGATGCTGGCGACGAACAGGGCCTGCGGTTTGGCCAGCCCGCCCAGCTCATGGAGGTGGCCGTAAATGTAATGGGACAGAAAGGTCATGGCATTGTCATAATCGTGCTTAAAGGAACCGCTCACATCCACCCCAATGAAGAGGGTCATGGGGGCTTTACGCTGCGGGCTAGGTTGTGGGCCAGGTTGAAGGTTGCATCCCACCACTGCGACCAACAGGATCGCGGCACTGACCAGCGAAGCGGTGAGAGCGGAACGGAGGCGGTTCATGGCGCAGCCTTCTTTGGTTGCAAGTGCATCGCGGCCAGGGTTTCCCTGGTCTCCAGAACCTCTTTCAGGTTCTTGAATGGGATACTGAAGAACGGACGCGAGGTGACCAGGATCATGGCAAAGTTCAAGGCCGCGGCTATCACGTGGAGGAACGGGAGCGTGAGATGTCCCATGAGCTCATTGCTTTTTTCGTGCAGCCATTCGATCTCGCGCTTAAAGTCCTCGAGTGGAGCGCGCCACCAGCGGTCTATCTCCGCACGAGCCTGCGTGACTCCCCTGCCTTCAGCCTCTGGAGGGACCAGCGGCCGGCGGGACATAAAGGCGAGCAGGGGAGGCGTCCCGAACTGACCGAACAGGAACCAGGTCATGCCACGCACCCCCAACCAGCCGAAGACTGCCAAGGACAGCGTGGAGATGATCCCCATCCGGAACTGCTCATTTGTCTGTTGCGCGATCCACGGCGAGATGGCGTCCACCAGCTCGCGGTACAGGAACATGACCTCGAAGAACATCACGAACAATTCGACCAGGAGCATCTGAACGAGGAACTTGTATTCCCGGTTCTTCGCGGTGTCGATCAGAGCCTGGAGGCAGGCGTAGCTCCCGAGAATGAGCAGGAATAGAAAGGCGAACAGGAACGGGGAGGTGAGCCGATGGGCTTCGACGCCCACCAAGCCGGCCAGCACCTCCGACACCGTTGGGAAAAGGACATAGCTGAAGATCACCGCCTCGAGCAGGCACCAAAACAGCAGCAGCAGGAACGCAATCCACGGGACGCCGGGCTGGAAGTAACTCCGTGTCATGTCCCCTGTCACCTTGAAGGGAAGGGTGAACACCTGGCGCCCGGTTTCCATGATCAACTTCAGTCCGAGGCGGGCCAGCTCGAACATCCAGCCCACCACCACGACGAAAAACCTTCCCAGCCCCACCCAAAACATCCATACCGCGAGCCCAGCGTCCCACCACGCGAGCAGCATCTTCTTGATGAACTCCAAGCGCCCTGAGCGAAAGGGCAGCGTATAGAGCGAGAGCTGGGTGCACCAGACCGCGCCGATCCAGAGGAGGGCAGGGAAGAGGAGAAGGACCCAATAGACTCCGGCAGTCCAGCCGGAGGCGGAATTAATGAGAAAGGAGAGGATCTCCCGTTGCATCCCAGGAATCCAGGAAACGGGTGCGGCGAGGAATTCCACGAGGTCCTGCCATTGTTCGGGCACCAGGTTGGTGATTGACTTAGGCATCGGTCTCCCTTTCTCTTATTATTCGGCTACCGGGGTTTGAGGGCCGGGTATCGGACCAGATACTTTTCTCAATAAAACCGAGCAAAACCGGTGCCTGCGCCTCCGACCACTCATGACTGACCGACCATTTACCCAATAATTGAAAAATATTCATCGGTTGTACGCAATTTCGCCATTTAGTTTGACAAGGGCTGGTTGTAGGGGAGGCCCTACAGAATTGGCCAATGACCGGATTTGTACAAGTAGTTATCTTAAAAATATTCGGTGGTTATACGACGGACTCACGTCTTGCCGCCAAATGGGCAGATTGTAGGGATTGACCGACAGCGTTATCCCATGGTGGATTTTCTGCAATTTACTACTGATTGACGGACCGGCATGAAATAAAAGAGGATTTGTCTCTGTTTGTAGAGTATGTATGATAGAACGGTAAGTGGCGGCTCCTGCCGTCGCACAGAGGGGAAACGGAATGGCTGATGTCGCCAAACGGCTCTCGACGAATATCGATGGCAACTTCTTCGTAGACGCCACCTGCATCAACTGCGACACCTGCCGGCAGTTGGCGCCGAAGTCGTTCGTCGAGAATGGCGAGTACTCGTCCGTCTATCGCCAGCCGGAGACCGAGTCCGAGCGTTACCAGGCCTATCAGGCGCTCCTGGCCTGTCCCGTGGGCTCGATCGGCGCTTTGGTACCCGACAAGGCTGTGATGCGTGCTGCCACTGACAGCTTCCCGATGCTGATTGAAAACAATGTCTGCTACAACGGGTTTAACTCGGAGAAGTCGTTCGGCGCGAACAGCTATGTCATTCGCCATCCTGATGGCAACTGGCTGGTCGATGCGCCTCGGTACATGAAGAAGCTGGTGGTCGCGTTCGAGCGGATGGGCGGGATCGCATACATCTTCCTCACGCACGAGGACGACATCGGCGACGCGCCGCGCTACGCCAAGCACTTCCGCGCGAAGCGGGTCATCCATCGCGCGGATGCTGATGCCCAGCCCGATGCCGAATGGATCATTAATGGTCTGGACGTGGTGGAGGCCTCGCCGGACTTACGGATCATTCCGGTCCCCGGGCATACCGACGGCAGCATGGCGCTGCTGTATCGGAACCGCTATCTCTTCACGGGCGACCACATGGCGTGGGATCGGGAGATCAACGGCCTGCGGCTGGCGACGGTCTATGTCTGGAAGGAGTCTGCCTTGCGCCGATCGACGGAGAAGCTGCTTGAGTATCCCTTCGAGTGGATCCTGCCGGGCCACGGCGACCGCATGCACCTGCCTGCTGCACGGATGCGAGAGGAGCTGCGGCTTCTGCTCGCGCGCCGCGCGGCCAGGGCGTCCCTTTCGGCCCCTTGAGGACATCGCATAAATCGGGCATACTTTAGGCGCCTATGAGTAAGCAGTCAGTATCTCCCTGTGAGACTCTAGCAGAGCAGTACCAAGCACTTCTGGAGGTCTCGGAGGCGATTGCCGTCCACCGTGACCTCCCCAGTCTGTTTCATGACCTCGTTGAGCGACTGCATCACGTGGTCAACTTCGAATATATGCGGCTGCTCCTACACGATCCCGAGCGGGACGTCATGCGACTCCACACTCTGGAGACGCCGAACCAGAGCTGTGATGCGCTGGGCTGCCAGGAACTTCCCGTGGCAGAATCCCCAGGCGGGTGGGTCTGGCAACATCAGCAGCCCCTGTTGGTCTCGGATGTGGAGAAGGAAACCCGATTTCCCCGCGTGACCGAAGTGATGCGCCAACAAGGCGTGAAATCATATTGCGTGGTCCCGCTCACCACAGCCCAGCGACGGTTGGGCGCGCTCGGATTCGGGAGCTTGCAGGAAGCCACATATGATGGATCTGATCTGGAGTTCCTGCAACAGGTGGCCAAGCAGGTCGCGGTCGCCGTGGACAACGCGTTGAACTCCCAGAGCGTCCAGAGTCACCAGCAGGACTTGGCCCGCGAGCGCGACCGCCTGCGCCTGCTGCTGGAGGTGAACAATGCGGTGGTTTCCCGCCTGGATCTCCGCGATGTGTTTGCAGCCACAGCGGCATCCCTCCGTCGGGTGATCCCGCATGTGCTTGCCAGCCTGTACCTGTACGATCCTGATAATGAGGTCGTAAGTAGACACGCCCTGGATTCTCCGGGTGGCAAGGGCCTGCTCCAGGAAGGCTTCGTTGGTCCTATCGACAGTACGCCTGCAGGTCCCGCCATCAGGACGGGCAAGCCGGCGCTGTTCGACGAGGACGATCTCAAACGTTTACAATCCGACGTTGGTCGACTCCTACTCGAGGAGGGCGTGAAGTCCGGCTGCTGCGTGCCGCTCAAATCACATAATCGGTTGTTGGGGACGCTCAACATCGCGAGCCTTCATTCTGGCGCGTTTAGCCAGGACGATGTCGACTTGCTGAGCCAAGTGGCCAACCAGATCGCGATCGCGGTCGAGAACGCCTTGGCCTATCGGCAGATCGAGGAGCTGAAGGATAAGCTGAACAAGGAGAAGCTCTACCTCGAGGACGAAATCCGCACCGAGTATAACTTCGAGGAGATCATCGGGGAGAGCGCAGCGCTGAAGCGAATCCTGAAGCAAGTGGAGACCGTCGCACCGACCGACTCCACGGTGCTGATTCAGGGCGAGACCGGCACCGGCAAGGAGTTGATCGCGCGCGCGATCCACAACCTGAGTAAACGCCGCGAGCGGACCTTCGTCAAGATGAACTGCGCAGCGATCCCGACGGGGCTGCTCGAAAGCGAGCTATTCGGCCATGAACGGGGCGCCTTCACCGGCGCCATCGCACAGAAGGTCGGCCGGTTCGAACTGGCCCACGGCGGGACGCTGTTTCTCGACGAAGTCGGTGATGTCCCGCTCGAGCTGCAGTCAAAGCTGCTGCGCGTCTTGCAGGAACAGGAATTCGAGCGGTTGGGGAGCAACCGCACGATTCGTGTGGATGTCCGCCTGGTGGCGGCCACAAACCAGGATCTCGCCCAGATGGTCACCGATAAACTGTTCCGCAGCGATCTTTATTACCGCCTCAACGTGTTTCCCATCACGGCTCCTCCGTTGCGGGAGCGCCCTGAAGACATTCCCTTGCTCGTCCGCTACTTCGCGCAAAAGTACGCCCGCCTGATGAACAAGCAGATCGAAACGATTCCGGCGGGGGCGATGACGGCTCTTGCGAAGTACCACTGGCCAGGCAATATCCGGGAGCTCGAAAATCTGATCGAGCGCTCCGTGATCCTGTCCCAAGGGCCAGACCTGCACGCTCCGCTCGGAGAATTGAAAGTGCCGGCAACGCCTGCTCATAACGGAGCCGCGACCTTGGAAGCGGCCGAGCGCGAGCACATTCAACGTGTCCTCCGGGAAACCAATTGGGTAATCGGAGGTCCGTCCGGTGCGGCCACCCGCCTCGGGATGAAACGCACGACGCTGCAATCGAAGATTAGGAAGCTCGGAATCTCCCGCGACCAGCGCTGACGATCGCTCCGGCGGTCTAGCACCCTGTTATCAACACCATAAGTTGACGAATGGAAGCCCTTCACCAGCTTGAGATCATCATCGTGCTGCTCGCAGTGGTCTTGGCGCTGACGTCGGTCGCGCGCAAGGTCCTCATCCCTTACCCGATCATCCTCGTCATCGGTGGGCTGGTGCTGGGGATGGTACCGGGTCTGCCCACGGTGACTCTCAACCCTGACTTGATCTTCCTTGTCTTCCTGCCGCCGATCCTGTGGGCCGCCGCATACTTCACCTCCCTGCGTGAGTTTCGCGAGAACCTGCGACCGATCTCGCTCCTTGCGATCGGTCTCGTGCTGGCCACAACGGCGGCGGTGGCCGTGGTCGCGCACGCCGTGTTCCCAGGCATGAGCTGGGCAGCGGCCATTGCCTTGGGTGCCATTGTCTCCCCTCCGGATGCCGTGGCGGCGACGGCCATTGGGAAGAGGCTGCGCATCCCTCGTCGCATCGTCACAATCCTCGAGGGCGAGAGTCTCGTCAACGATGCCACGGCGCTGGTGCTGTACCGGACTGCCGTTGGTGCGGCCGCGAGCGGGACCTTTGTGCTCAATGAGACGCTCCTCCAGTTCGTCTTTGCCGCTATCGTGGGCGTTGCGATCGGGATCGGGGTGGGCATGATCACACGGTGGGCACTGCACGTGACCGAGGACAGTTTCACCGAGATCGCGATCACGTTGTTGGCCCCCTACTTCGCATGGGTATTGGGGGAACTCGCGCATGCGTCGGCCGTCCTGGCCTGCGTCGCCGGTGGTATCTACTTGCGGCAGCATTTCAGCGAAGTCGTGGCGCCAGCCACCCGAATTCAGGGGCGCGCGGTGTGGGACCTCCTCGTCTTCATGCTCAACGGCGTGATTTTCATCCTCATTGGACTTCAGCTCGGGGTGCTCAGTGAGGCGGTGCCGTCCGCTCGGTTTGGATCGCTCATCATCGCCGGAACGTTGGTGAGCGCCACGGCCATCCTGGTGCGCCTAGTGTGGGTACCGTTGGCCGCCGCACTGCCCAGGCTGTTGAGCCCGTCGCTGCGGGCACGCGATCCCATGCCGCCCTGGTCTTACGTGTTCATCGTAGCGTGGACGGGCATGCGCGGGATTGTCACGCTCGCGGCGGCATTGGCTCTGCCGGTGACGACAGCCGCCGGCGCGCCGTTCCCGTTTCGGGCCGAGATCATCTTGATCAGCTTCTCGGTCATTCTCGCGACGCTGGTGCTGCAAGGCCTCTCGCTGACTCCGCTCATCCGGGCCCTGCGTCTTGAAGAAGACCGTGGGCTCGAACAGGAAGAAATGCAAGCGCGGGAGCATGCCGCAACAGCGGCCTTAGCCCGGTTGGATGGGTTGACGGGTGAAGACTGGCTGATGCCGGACCACGCTGAACGACTGCGGGTCCATTATGGCAGGCGGCTCGAGCGCTTCGCGCGATCCGGCACCGTGGATGAGGAGTGTACGGTGGAAGCCGCCGAGGCCTTCCGGCGGTTGCGGCATGAGACGATGACGGCTGAGCGGCTGGCCCTGATCGGGCTCCGTAACGACGGCACGATCAGCGACGAAGTGCTCCATCGCCTGGAACACGAGCTTGATGTCGAAGCGCTGCGCTTCGGTATCGGAGAGAGACGGGCCGCGACGTGAAGTCTTGAGTGTTCCCCGTCGAAGAACAGGCTTGCCAGCAAGCCCGTTCTTGGAGCACTCTATGGCGCGGAGCAAGCATTGACTCTTCCGACTGACACGGACGTGTGGCCCAGTCTGCCCCTGGAGGCGTGGCGAGACACCTACGCCACTCTTCACATGTGGACGCAGGTCATCGGTAAAATCCGGCTTGCGCTGGCGCCGATGGTGTGCCACTGGTGGCAAGTGACCCTCTACGTCACGTCCCGTGGGCTGACGACTTCCCCGATCCCGTACGGCACGCGCCTTTTCCAGATCGATTTCGACTTCCTCGACCACAAGCTATTGATTCAGACGGCGGACGGAGAAACCCGCTCCCTGGCGCTCGCGCCACGCTCCGTGTCAGAGTTTTATCGGGAAACGATGGCGGCCCTCCGATCGCTCGGCATCAAGGTGAGCATCTGGACCACGCCGGTGGAAGTGGCAGACCGAACTCCCTTCGAAAAGGATTACAAGCATGCGGCCTATGATCCCGAATATGCGCAGCGATGCTGGCGGGTTCTGGCGCAAGCGACCCGCGTGCTCACGGACTTTCGCTCGCGGTTTATCGGCAAGGTGAGCCCAGTGCACTTCTTCTGGGGGGCTTTTGACCTGGCGGTCACCCGATTCTCCGGCCGCCCGGCGCCCACGCACCCAGGCGCGCCCTACCTGGCCAAATTTGTGGCGCGCGAAGCGTACTCGCACGAGGTGAGCAGTTGCGGGTTCTGGCCTGGGGGTGGGCCCGTGGACAGGGCGGTCTTCTACGCCTATGCCTACCCGGAGCCTGAGGGTTTCAAAAAGTATCCCATCCAGCCAAAAGAGGCCTTCTACAGTGAGGAGATGAGAGAGTTCCTGCTGCCGTACGATGCGGTCCGAGCTGCGGAGTCGCCTGACCATGTCCTGCTGGCGTTTCTCCAGAGCACATACGAAGCCGCGGCGAATCTCGGCGGGTGGGACCGGGCTGCGATCGAGCGCGCATCAACGTAGCAAGACAACGAAGGAGAAAGTCATGGCTCAGCAATGCACCCATCTGAATCAGATTCGAAATGTGACGCCAAGCGCACAAGGTTGCGAGGACTGTCTCAAGACCGGGGACACCTGGGTGCATCTGAGGCTCTGCCTGAGTTGCGGTCACGTGGGTTGCTGCGATTCATCAAAGAATAAGCACGCCACCAAGCATTATCACAAGACTTCACATCCGATCATCAGGTCGTTCGAGCCTGGAGAGGATTGGCGCTGGTGTTATCCGGATCAGTTGTTCATGGAATCATAAATGGCAAACGATAGCCTTGCCTTCTTGTTTGACCTGGATGGCACGCTGGTGGACAGCGTCTACCAGCATGTCCTGGCCTGGCAGGAAGCTTTCCAGGCCGTGGGAATCAACCTTGCCGTGTGGCGCATTCACCGGCAGATCGGGATGAGCGGCGGTCTATTGTTGAACGCTGCGCTCCGTGAGATCGGCCGCCCGGTGAATCAAGAGGAAACGCAACGCATCCAGCGGGCGCATGAGGAAGCCTATGAACGTCAATTGGGGTCGCTGCGTCTGTTACCCGGCGCACAGGAGCTGCTGGACCACCTAGCGGCACATCAGGTGCCTTATGCGATTGCGACTAGCGGACACACGGAAATCGCGCGGCACACACTCAAGCTGCTGAAATTCGGCGCCAATGTGCCGGTCGTCACGAGGGACCAGGTCCGTCACGCCAAGCCGGACCCCGACGTGTTCTTGACCGCTGCCGAGCGGCTTGGCGTACCGATCAATCGGTGCGTGGTCGTCGGTGACAGCGTCTGGGATATGCTGGCCGCCCGCCGGGCATGGGCGGTCAGCGTCGGTCTCCTGTCGGGAGGTTACGGACAAGAAGAACTGGAGCGCGCCGGAGCCTATCGCGTCTACCAGGATCCGGCTGACCTCTTGCGCCATCTTGATGAAGTCGGTGTCCGACGAGAAGACTAGTTGATCCGAAACAACCCGGACATGCGTAGGCATGTCTTTAGTCCTGCCGATATCTCGGCACGTGCCGAGATATCGGCACGACTTCTTCGGCACCGCTCCCCTCGCCAGACAAAAGCCAACCTTCTAGCAAGCTCCAACCAGTAGTCGTTTCAACGACTTAGCCGACTTCTCCCAGATTAAAGCACGTCTGGAATATGAATTGCCATTACCTGAGGCATGACGCATCTAGCTGGAAAGGAGGAACCTTCGATGGAACTGACCTTTACTTTACCAAATGGAACGCGCGCAGGCATCGTGCCGACGCACGGTCTCAAAGATCTTACGATTAAGGAACTGGGGTTGGAGTGTCTCGCTCCAGCCAAGGATGTTTCAGTCGTGTTCCATATACCGAACCAGCAGGCGTTGGATCGAGTCAGGACACGGTTCGGACTCACGGAATGTTGAAGGGGGCTGCGATGGCTACAGCAGTCGGACTTCCAGCGGAAGATCTGAATGAGGCAAATACCGTTGGTTGGCTGGAACTCGTCAGCACGGAACAGTGTGTGCGCTGCGGAGGCCTCATGGTGACCGAACAGTGCTTCGATTTCCTGTCTGACAACGGCCACCTCGATTTCTTGGCACAGCGCTGCGTGCAGTGCGGCGATCTCGTGGATCCGGTCATTCTCAACAATCGCCGTCTGCGGCTGCTACGCGGTCTCGAGAAAGGCGAGAGAGGTTTAAAAAACTTCGTATGCTGAAAATTAACATGAAAATAGAAGCCGGTGTGATGACCTTCGAGCTTGAGGGGAAGCTTGCCGGCCCTTGGGTGAAGGAGTTGAACCTCTGCTGGCGCTCCGCCGTAGACACTCAACAGATCTACCCTGTGCGTGTGGATTTGTCCTCGGTCACCTTCATTGATGCGGAGGGAAAGGACCTGCTCGGCCGGATGTATGGAGAAGGAGCCAGGTTGGTGGCGACGGGCTGCCTGAACAAATGCATCGTGGAAGGGATCATGCAGTCAGAGGAAAAGAAGGTTGAGGGCTGATCGGATTCCCAACAAGGAGAAAGCGATGAAACAGATAACACTGGCGATTTTCGTGATGGTCCTGGGATCTTTCGTCATCGTCGATGCCGCGGGGGCGGATGGCGAAGAATGGAAGGTCGTTACCGTCGAGCTGGCGCCCGGGGCAACGGACGCGCGGCATTTCCATCCTGGTGTCGAGCTCGTCTATGTCCTGGAAGGCGCAGGATACTTGGAAGCGGATGGCAAGCCGAAGGTCGCGTTGAATCCCGGGGCCGTGACGACGTTACAGCCGAAGCAAGGCCATGTGCTCAAGAACGCGAGCCAGACACGGCCGCTGAAAGTCCTCGTCGTGCTTCGCTCTCAGACTGGGGGCGTTAGGCGGCAGCAGGCTTACGAGCAACCCATCTTCTGAATGACGAAAATGCGTACAGGCTACCTGTCCCCTTTTTCGTCATGGCTACTACGGAAGATGAAGGAAACAATCATATGGAGACGTTGTGATGGGTTCACTGGCGGGGAAGTCGGCAATCATCACGAGACAGCGTGGCTGGAAGAACATGCGCACTCTGTCTAAGAGAGAATGGAGATAGGGACCATGTCGTGGTTGGTTTTCTGGACCGCCTTGTGTTCCCCCGTCGTCCTGCTGGGCGTTTTAGGAGCGAAGGACTGGCTGCTGAAAAAGCTTGACACGGAGAGACGATCAACGACGACAATACGTGCCGCTCAGAGGGCCGCCCCATGATATGGCTCGTTCGAGTCGCGCTCAGTCACCCCTACACGTTCGTCGTCATGGCGATTCTGATTGCGATCCTGGGGATCGTGACGATCTTTGGGATGTCCACCGACATTCTGCCGGAGATTGACATCCCTGTCGTGAGCGTGATCTGGCAGTACGACGGCATGGCCGCCGAGGAAATGGAACGGCGCATCGTCACGTACAGCGAGCGCGCGATGACCACGACGGTCAACGACATCGAGCATATGGAATCGCAGTCTATGTTCGGCGTCGGCGTGATCAAAGTCTTCTTTCATCCCCACGCGAACATTGCGGCGGCTGTCGCGCAAGTGACCTCCATCTCGCAAACCATCCTGCGCGTGTTGCCGCCCGGCATTCAGCCGCCGTTGATCGTGCAGTACAGCGCAAGCAATGTGCCGATCGTTCAGATCGCCGCCAGCAGCCCGACACTCACCGAAGCGCAACTCTACGATTACGGCCTCAATTTTATCCGCACGCAACTGGCCACCGTCCAAGGCGCTCAAGTGCCGTTGCCCTACGGCGGCAAGCCCAGGCAGATCATGGTGGATCTCGACCAACAGGCGTTGCTCGCCAAAGGCTTGTCCGCATCCGATGTGACGAACGCCGTGAATGCGCAGAACCTGATCCTGCCGGCCGGCAGCGCGAAGATCGGCGCGCGGGAATACAGCGTGCGACTGAACAGCAGTCCCGAGGTCGTGGCAGCCCTCAACGACTTTCCGATCCGGCAGGTGAACGGCGCCACGATCTATATCCGTGACGTCGCGCAGGTGCGCGATGGCTTTGCGGTGCAGACCAATGTAGTCAGACAGGATGGTCGGCGCTCCTCGCTTATGACGGTCCTGAAGAGCGCCGGCGCGTCGACCCTCGATATCGTGCGACGGGTACGGGAGACGATGCCGCGCATTCAGGCGACGCTGCCGCCGGAGCTCAATCTGCAGTTCCTGTTCGATCAGTCCGTCTTTGTTCGGGCAGCCGTGCAGAATGTCCTTCACGAGGGTGTCATCGCCGCCGGTCTGACCGGGCTGATGATTCTGCTCTTCCTCGGGAGTTGGCGAAGTACCCTGGTAGTCGCGTTGTCAATCCCTCTGTCCATCCTGACCTCTGTCATCGTGCTGAACGCCCTGGGACAGACGCTGAATCTCATGACGTTGGGGGGGCTGGCATTGGCGGTGGGCATCCTCGTGGACGACGCCACCGTGGAAGTGGAGAACATCCATCGCAACCTGGGGCAGCGGAAGGAGATGAGTCAGGCGATCCTGGATGGGGCCCAGCAGATCGCCACTCCGACCTTCGTGTCCACGCTCAGCATCTGCATCGTCTTCGTGCCAATCTTCTTCTTGACCGGCATTGCGCACTATCTCTTCACCCCGCTGGCCATGGCTGTCGTGTTCGCCATGTTGGCCTCGTATCTCCTAACACGGACCCTGGTTCCCACGATGGTGAAATATCTCCTGAAAGATGAGGCGCACATCTATTCCCAGGCCCATGACGCGCAGACCCCTCCCATCAATACGCTTATCTGGCGGATACACTGGCGTTTCAACCAGGCCTTCGAACGGTTCCGCGCGGCGTATCAGCATCTTCTGGCCCTGGGGTTACAGCTTCAGGCGCAGGTATTTGTGCGGACGGTGGCGCTGGGACTGTTTTGCCTGGCCCTGTTACCATTCATTGGGCGGGATTTCTTCCCGCAAGTGGACGCCGGCGAGTTTCGGCTGCACGTGCGTGCTCCGGCCGGCACACGTCTGGAGGAAACCGAGCGCCGGTTCGGACAGGTGGAGGACATGATCCGCCGCGTCATTCCAGGGAAGGAGTTGGATACCATTCTAGACAATATCGGGCTGCCGGTCGGTGGGGTTAACTTGGCCTTCAGCGATTCCGCGACGATCGGGGCAGCGGACGGCGAGATCCTCGTCTCCCTGAACAAGCAGCAGCATCGGCCAACCTGGGACTACGTGAAAGAGTTGCGGCGCGAGCTGAATGCGGAGTTCCCGGATCTGACGTTCTTCTTCGAGGCATCCGACATCGTCACGCAGATCCTGAACTTCGGTTTGCCGGCGCCCATTGATATTCAGGTCGTCGGGCGACATCCGGACAACTATAAGGTCGCCAAGCAGATCGAGGCGCGCGTTTCACAGATCCCCGGCGTCGTGGATGCCCATGTGCATCAAGTGGTCGACACCCCGGAGTTGCGCGTGAACGTGGACCGTACGCGCGCCGAGCAAATCGGGCTGACCCAGCAGGATGTGGCCAACACCGTCCTGTATTCGTTGAGCTCGAGCGGACAGGCCGCGCGGAACTATTGGCTGAACCCGCAGAATGGGGTGACCTATCTACTCGCCGTGCAGACACCGCAGAATCAGATTGACTCGGTGGACGCGCTGCAGAGCACCCCCGTGGTCGTGAACGGGCAGGCGGCGCCACAATTACTGAGCAACCTGGCGACGATCCAACGCGGGACGACCAGTACCGTCGTCAATCACTACAATGTCCAGCCGGTGTTCGACGTCTTCCTGAGCGTCCAAGGCCGGAGTCTGGGCGCGGTCGCTCGGGAGGTGGACAAGGTGCTGGCTGATGTGAAGAAGAATCTTCCGCGCGGAACGTTCATCACGGTACGCGGGCAAGTCAAGAGCATGCAGTCCTCGTTCTGGGGACTGGGGACCGGGATCCTCTTCGCGCTGGTGTTGGTCTATCTCCTGATGGTGGTCAATTTTCAGTCCTGGACCGACCCGCTGATCATCATCATGGCGCTGCCGGGCGCGCTGTTCGGCGTCCTCTGGGCGTTGTTCGTCACGCAGACGACCTTCAACGTGCCGTCGCTGATGGGGACCATCATGGTGATGGGGCTTGCCACGGCCAACAGCATCTTGGTCGTGGTCTTTGCGAATGATCTTCGGAAGGAAGGCAAGGATGCACGAACCGCTGCACTCGAAGCCGGATTCACTCGCCTGCGCCCGGTGATGATGACAGCGTTTGCCATGATCATCGGGATGACACCGATGGCGCTCGGTCTTGGAGAGGGAGGAGAGCAGAACGCGCCCTTGGGGCGGGCGGTCATCGGCGGACTGGTGGGCGCGACTTTTGCGACGCTCTTCTTTGTCCCGGTTGTCTACAGTCTGATGCGACGAAGTCAATCAGGAGGGGCACAGAATGCTTGAATTACCTGACGAGCAACACGGAGTGCGCCTGAAGCCTCTTCTGCTGGCCTTCGCCGCGGTGCTGGGGATCCTGCTGGTGGCGGGGATCGTCCCCCGCCTGCGAGAGCAGGCCGCATTGAAGGCGGAGGCGAAAGTCGTGAAAACCAGCCTGCCGAAGGTCCCTGTGGTGCCGGTGCGACGGGCCCCGGAGGTCACGAATCTCGTCCTCCCAGGGACCATGCGTGGCTATCAGGAGACGGCGATCTATCCGCGCACGAACGGGTATGTCAAGCGCTACCTCGTGGAAATCGGCCAGCCCGTGAAGGCGGGGCAATTGCTGGTTGAGATCGAGACGCCTGACGTGGACAAGCAGTTGGGGCAGACCATCGGCACCTTGTCGCAATCGCAGGCGATTCTCGGGCAGGCCCGGGCGAATCTGGAATTGGCCAGAGTCAGCATGGAGCGCTGGCAAAAGCTGGTGCAGTACAACGCGGTCTCCAAGCAAGAAGCGGACACCTATCGGCTGCAGTTCGTGGCGAGACAAGCGGACGTGGTGGCGGCGGAAGCCACGGTCAAGGCCAATGAAGAAAACGTACGACGCTTGAAATACCTGCAAGGGTTCCAGAAAATTACGGCCCCCTTTGACGGCATAGTCACCGCGCGCAATGTGGATGTGGGTGCCTTGGTGACGGATGGCACCGGCGCGGCGAGCCAAGGCTCTGTGTTTTCAAGCCGGGAACTCTTTCGAGTCGCGCAGACCCACATCCTGCGCATCTACGCGAACGTGCCACAGACGTTCGTCGCGTCCATCCAAGTCGGTCAGACCGCCCAGGTAATCGTGAGAGACCTTCCCCAACGCACTTTCTTGGGGAAAGTAGTCCGGACGGCCGGCGCGGTAGACCCTGCCTCCAGGACGCTTCTGACGGAGGTGGACGTGGCGAATCCGGATAATGTCCTGCTGCCGGGGATGTACGCCGAAGTGAAGTTCGACATGGTGCGGGCGACACCGCCACTCTTAATCCCCACATCCGCGCTCATTGTCCGGGCGGACGGTCAATATGTAGCCGTCGTGGAACAGGACCCCATCATCCGATTCCAGAAGGTCGGCCTGGGCCGGGATTACGGCAGGGAAATCGAAATTGTCGCGGGCTTGGAAGGCAATGAAACGATCGTATCGAATCCGACTGATGATGTGCGCGAGGGCGCGAAGATCGAACCGATCTTCCCCAAGCCGCCTGCGGGGACACCGCCGACAAAGCAGCCAGATTCAACGAAGCCGGGCGAACCGAAGAAAGAGGCGACCTGATGCTGCCTCTTCTGAAGAAATTTTTGGTACTGGCCGTTCCGGTCGTCCTGTCTCTCAATGGCTGCGCGGTCGGTCCTGACTATCAGCGGCCTCCTGTCGAGATCCCGAAGAATTGGAAGGAGGCTGCCCCTCGAGACACCGAAAGTCGCGTGCGCTGGTGGGAAATCTTCGGCAATCCGGAACTCAACGCGCTGGAAGCCCAGGCGCTCGTCGCAAATCAAACGCTGAAGGGGGCGATCGCCAGAGTGGAGCAAGCTCGGCAGATCGCCAGGATCAGCGCGGCCGATTTTTATCTCACCATTACGTTCGATCCAACGGCCACGCGGGAGGGTTACCCGGCCAACCGGCTGACTACAATTCCGCAGACTAAGACTCTCCCGCCATTTACCTCGAATCTTTTCACCGTGCCGTTGGATCTGACCTATGAGGTGGATGTCTGGGGTCGTGTGCGCCGGAGCTATGAGGCGGCCAAAGAGGAAGCCCAAGCGAGCGTCGCGGACTATCAGACGGTATTGCTGACGCTCACCTCGGACGTGGCCCAGAACTATTTTCTCTTGCGATCCCAGGATGCCGAGATCGCGTTGTTAAAGGGCACAGTTCAGTTGCGCAAGGAGGCGCTGGATCTGGTGCGATATCGATTCGAAGGCGGCGTGGCCAATCAGCTCGAACTGTCGCAGGCGGAGACTGACTTGGCGACCACGGAGGCGCAAGCGATCGCGTTGGAACAGCGCCGAGCCCAGTTGGAGGACGCCTTGGCTGTGCTCCTCGGGAAACCGGCCTCCGAGTTTTCCATGCCTCGCGAGCCGTTGGGTGTGCTCCCGCCTGTCATTCCGGCCGGTCTGCCCTCCGACCTGCTGGAGCGACGGCCGGACGTGGCTCAGGCCGAGCGGTTGATGGCGGCGAGCAACGCGCGCATCGGCGTCGCGAAGGCCGCCTTCTTCCCCTCGATCCAGTTGACCGGGTCCGCCGGTTTCCAGAGTACCGATCTTGCGAGCTTATTCAAATGGGAGAACCGCATGTGGGCGATTGGATCAGGGCTCTTTACGCCGATATTTGAAGGAGGACGGATCCGAGCGAATTACGAGGCGAGCAAGGCCCAGTACGAACAGGCGGTGGCCACCTATCGGCAGCAAGTGCTCGTGGCGTTTCGCGATGTGGAGGACGCGCTCGCCGGCATTCGGGTCCTGGCCGATCAAGCCCAAGCCCAGGCGCGGGCGGTCACCTCCGCGCGGAAGACCACGGAGCTGGCCACGCTGCGCTACCGCGAAGGCCTCTCGAACTATTTGGAAGTCGTGGATGCTCAACGGACGCAACTGGATAACGAGCGAGGCGCGGTCCAGATTCTCGGGCAACGATTTGCCTCCAGCGTGCTGCTGGTCAAGGCGCTGGGAGGCGGGTGGACCAGGGGAGGAAGCTCGCAATGAACAACGCAACATTATGAGATACAACAACGGTGAATCCGCCAGGGACGCTGAATCTCCAAGAGTCGGCGCTCGTCACGGTCCAAGGTGTTTTCTACAAAAGGCCAACGGAGTCGGGCTTCACGAATGTGATACAGGCCATTGTCGTCCAATAGTATCGTGTGCGACCCTTCAAACCAAATTGAGGAAGCTCGGCATCTCCCGCCAGTTTTGATGCCGATATCTCGGCATCTGCCGATATGTCGGCGCGACTTCTTCGGCACCGCATCCCTCTCCTGATAAAAGTCAGTCCTCTAGCAAGCTCTCACCAGCAGCCGTTTCAATAACTTAGCCGACTTCTGCCAGACTCAAACCTGGATGGAATAGGAATTGCCATTGTTATAGGCATGACGCATCTGAAGAAAAGGAGGAACGGCATGAAACAGATTCTCTTTAGTGCTGTGATTGCGTTTTCAACTATAGCGATAACCTCACCGGTTCACGCGGTTGGCCCGTACTTCGAGAACGAAAGTCCGGGAATAGGACAATTTGCAGGTCCAAACCCCATTTGGCCACGGCCTGGTGAACCCCTGTGGTCCCCATCTAGTCCGCGACTTGAGTCCAGAGAGTCATCCAAGAAAGACGAGATCGTTTTGAGGAATCAAAAGGATCCGGACAAAGCCCGAGCCGAGGCTCCAGATGTCATCGATATGCCCGCAGACAAGAATATCGCGCGTCGCTGATGGAAAGGAGGACGCCATGAGATCCATTCAAGAGATCGTCTTTTCATTGATGATCGTGATCGGGCTGTCCATGATTGTCTACGATGTGATCAATGCACGAAGCGTTGCCCGAGCAGCGGAACAGAAGAATTTGCTCAAGAGAAAGCCGGCAGCTAGTGATCCATGCACTAAATGAACTCAGCGAGTTCACACAGCCATAGGAGGTGAGTATGAACGGTATGATCGTAAAGCGCGCTGCAAGCATGGCGTTGATCGGCGTCTTTTTTCTCGTCGTATCGACTGCTCGCGCAGACAATGGAGCCGGTGCTGAGGTGCAGACTAGTGGCGGATATATGATGCAGGACGGCGTCGTCACTAGTGCCAGGTCTGGTCTCTACACGGTGAAAACACCGACCGCTACCTATACGCTCAGCAACAATGAGGCCATTCGGCACGGCCACGGGGTGCCGAATATCGGTGATGAAATGACGCTATTGATTAACGAAGACAACATCGTGGTGGATGCTTATCCAAAAGGGGATGTCGCGTATCATGCCCTCGTCCTCGGTGATCTGATGTCCATCGATTATGAAAAAAGCGTGGTCAGCCTGTCTACCATGTATGGACTGGAGAGTTTCACCCTCAAACCGGAGAGCCGAACATTTGCGAACCTTTCGAAAGGCACAGTCGTGGCGCTGGAACTCAATGAGAACGGGGAAGTCATCGAGGTGTATTCCATACATAAGATAACCAAGGGTTGAACTATGCTATGCAATGAGAGTGTGGGAGGTCGAGCCAAAGGAGGAATAGGCATGAATACAGTACGGACAGCACTATTGGGGATCGCCGTCAGCCTCACGATGGTCATGAATGCCGGCGCGATTACTGACTTTGAAACCACGGTTGCTGAGATCGTCCAGAATCCTGACAAGTTTAACCAGATGGAGGTGTCGGTCCGAGGGAAAGCCGTTGAGATCCAACAACGCGTGACCCAGGAGGGAAGCCCATATACCATCTTCTCTCTCGTGAGCCTCAGGAGCGGCGCCAAACTAGACGTGGAATACACGCCAGGGACGGTGAACCCGCCAGGGACGCTGAATCTCCAAGAGGAGGCGCTCGTTACGGTCCATGGTGTTTTCTACAAAAGGCCAATAACGACAGGCTTCACGAATGTGATACAGGCCATTGTCGTCCAATAGTGCCGTGCGACACCAAGGCTGAAGACCAAATGAGCCTGGATCCCCTCATTCTGTCGCGCATACAATTCGCCTGGGTTATCGCATGGCATATCCTGCTTCCGGCGTTCACGGTGGGTGCTGCCTCCTATATCACAGTGCTCGAGGGGCTGCATCTGGCGACCGGACGCGCGGTCTATCTCCGGGTCTCGAATTTCTGGATCCGGATCTTCGCCGTCGCGTTCGGCATGGGCGTGGTGACTGGGGTTGTCATGCCGTTCCAGTTTGGCACGAACTGGAGCCGTCTTTCGGACGCCGCCGCGAACGTGATCGGTCCATTGTTTGCTTATGAGAGCCTGTTCGCATTCTTTCTCGAGTCGGCCTTCCTTGGCGTCCTGCTGTTCGGCCGCAAGCTGGTGCCGCCCTGGGCGCACTTCATCGCTGCCGTGATGGTGGCGCTCGGCACGCTGTTTTCCGCGTTCTGGATCCTGACGGCGAACAGCTGGATGCAGACACCCGCCGGCTACTCATTCGTCGACGGCCGTTTCTATCCGCAAGATTGGCTTCAGATCATCTTCAATCCGTCCTTCCCCTATCGGTTCGCGCATACCGTGGTCGGATTTTACGTGACCGCGGGATTCGTGGTGCTAGGCGTGGGGGCCTATACGATCAGGCGCCGTCGGTTCCTAGACGAGGGTAGGGTCATGGTCACAACGGCGCTTTCGCTGCTCGCCGTGCTAGTGCCGTTGCAGATGATCATTGGGGACCAGCACGGTCTCAATACGCGCAAGTACCAGCCGGCCAAGATCGCGGCGATCGAAGCGCGGTGGGAGACCGCTCCCAGCGTGCCGCTGACCCTGTTTGCGATTCCCGATCAGGCCGCCGAGCGGAACAGGTACGCGGTCGACGTGCCGTATCTCGGCAGCCTCATCCTGACCCATTCGCTCGACGGGACGGTGCGTGGTCTGAAGGAGTTCCCCGTTGATCAGCGGGCCCCGGTGGCGATCGTGTTCTTCGCGTTCAGGATCATGGTCGGCGTCGGCCTGCTGATGCTCGCACTCGTCGCCGTCGGCTGGGTGCTGCGCCGCCGCGGCCGTCTGTTCGAGAGCGACTGGTACCTGCGCGCCTGCCAACTGGCGATTCCGCTCGGCTTCATCGCCGTGCTGGCAGGCTGGACCACAACCGAGGTGGGCCGGCAGCCCTGGACCGTGTATGGCCTCTTGCGAACGGCAGATTCGGTCACACCGTCGCTGCCTGCGCACGACGTGCTCCTGTCGCTGCTCTTGTACGCTGTCGCCTATCTTGTCATCTACCCGACTGGCTTCCTCTTCATGCTGCGCCTCGTGCGCAAGGGGCCCGAGGAGACGCTGGCCCCGGCTCCGGTCCAGGCCGGGCTTCCGGAGAGTCCGGTCCGGCACCTCCCCGTATTGCAGCCACCCGGAGGCCTCCCATGACGGAGCCCGCCATCAGTTTCGTCGGTATCTGGACCGTCATCATTGCCGCCGGCGTGTTCTTTTACGTCGTGCTCGACGGCTTCGACCTCGGCATCGGCATTCTCCATGGCTTCGCGCCCAATGCCATCGATCGCGCGGTCATGATGAACACCATCGCACCGGTCTGGGATGGCAACGAGACCTGGCTGGTTTTCGGCGGCTTGGCGTTGCTCGCCGCCTTTCCGCTGGCCTTTGCCATCATCATGCCGGCCGTCTACTTCCCGATCCTCATGATGTTGATCGCTTTGGCCTTTCGCGGCGTCGCCTTCGAGTTCCGTTTCGAGGATCCAAGCCGCCGCGCGTTCTGGGACCGCGCGTTCCACTATGGCTCGGTTGTCGCGACGCTTATGCAGGGTATCGTACTCGGTGCCTTCATCCAGGGATTTCACGTCGAGGGGCGGCAGTTCACCGGCAGTTCTTACGATTTCTTCACGCCGTTCTCAGTGTTCGTCGGCTTCGCGCTCCTGTGCGGATACGCCCTGCTCGGCGCGGGGTGGCTGATCATCAAGACGGAAGGCGCCCTCCAGGACTGGGCCCGCCACAAAGGCCGACTCTGCCTCCTCGGGGTCCTGATCGCGATCGTCATTGTCCACCTGTGGACGCCACTGATGGAGCAGACGGTTGCCAATCGCTGGTTCTCCTGGCCCAACATCCTCTTCCTGTCGCCAGTGCCCATCGCCACGTTGGCGGTCGCGGTTTGGGAATGGCGCGCGCTCGG
>Ga0209160_1000132_pt1 | contig 51801 bp, 41 predicted proteins | sample GraSoiAngelo_153_FD_186167 | JGI IMG/M metagenome (GOLD analysis project Ga0209160, IMG submission 186167) | Grasslands soil microbial communities from the Angelo Coastal Reserve, California, USA - 14_1009_12_40cm (SPAdes) (version 2) | ecosystem: Environmental > Terrestrial > Soil > Grasslands ...
CGCTTGGAAATCCCGCAAAAGGCGCTGGATTCCCACTTTCCCACAGCCCCGACTGCTGCTGGTCATTTAACTCAAACCGGACAAGTCACGTGCTAAGAAAACCGGACATTTTAACTTGCTAACAACACGAAATTCTGGTCGTACAGGTACACATCGGCAGTGGGTGAAGTCGAGGGGTGGCGCGCCGGTTTAGGTACGGCCTAACCGAGTCCGGCCCTTTCGTTGGCCGGTGCCTCAATAGTCGCACCATGCTGCGTTTCCACACCCCCGCTTATCGAACTGGACAGGCGCAGTTAACGCATCCAGCTCTCGGAGAAAGATTCACGTTGTCGCCCACGGAAAACTGGCGGTCCGCGCGGTCAGGCGAACCAAGCCAAACTTCTGATGCAGGGCTTTCTGGGGAAACCGCGTGTTCCCCCCGGCCCGCTCTTTGTGTTTGACACACAGCCACTGGCGAAGCCGTCGGCACGTATGTTCCACGGCCCGGTAGGCTTGGCTGACCGGCCCCAGACAGAAGTAGTTAGCCCAACCATTAATCTTCCGGTTGAGCGCACCTACCAGCGTTGCCGCATCCTTCTGGGCTTGACTCCGGCGGGTCATCTCGCTGATCGACTTACATAGACGCTGCACTCGCTTCTGGGACGGAATGGTGTCCCAATAGGCCCGCCCCGTCTTCGGCGAATAGCATCGACCAAACGTATACCCAAGAAAATCGAACTTCTCTTCCGGCAGTCGACAGACCCGCGTCTTACTTTCGTTCACCGTCAACTTCAGCCTCGACATCATGCTCCGCATCGCCACCAGTGCCTCATCGGCTCGGGCGCGACAGCAGATCACCAGTCGAGTAGCGGAGGGGAATCGCACCCCTCCGCCCTCACAGAACCGGACGTGAAGCTCTCGCCTCATCCGGCTCCTACGATCCAGCCTCCGGCATCACACCAAGCTGCCACAGAACAAACAGCCTGGGGTCCCGTCGCGCGATGCGCCCCAGCCAGTGCATCGATGCACGTTCTCGACGCCGACTCCACCGTTGGCTTTGCAGCATTCGTAGGCGAAGGCCAGAATGTCCTTCCGGTGCACCTTGTCGTACAGAGCGTAGAAACGAAAGCTAGGCGATTCCTTCGCTTTCACGTGCAACGCCGTCTGCAACTTCTGAACACTTGCGGGGGTTGTTAGGTTCATCGCCAATCCCTCAATCTTCGTCGCTTCTTGCGTTTCCTTTCAACTGAGGCTCCTTCCCTCCACCGGCATTACCCGGCTTCATCGGTACTGCGAGCCTCTCCGTCACCCCATACGGCCCGGCCTGGCTCTCGCGAGTTGCCGGTTGATCCGTACTGCAATCACCGCTGGGGCTTCCCGTGTTGCGCCTGATCCACTATGTCTGCATGCCGTCGCCACTACCCCGGCAGGACCGATGGAACTGATTCGCTCATTACTGCTCCATCGCCTTCGGCCTTCCCCAGATTACAGTTGGGTCAGCTCCTGCATTATCAGTTTCGTGGCCTGCTCAGCGTTTACTCACGTTACGACCTACAGACTCGCCAAGTCGCCTATGCGACCCTCTACACCGGAGGCTCCGGCGGCTTTGTTGCCTCCACCGCCGCTCCGATTGCTACCGGGTGGAGCGATCCAGTTCCCGGGCGGGTTTATCTCCCGCTGTGGTCCAGCGCCTTTCACGGCGCACTGTAAAGGACTAATTACCAGTTGAACATGGTTCCGTCCAGCTTCCGATTCACCGGCAAGTAAGCTCTTTCGTAAGGAAATTTCTCTGCCAACTTCTCGTCATAGTCCACACCCAGGCCGGGAGTGTCTCCGGGATGTAAGTGACCGTCTTTGAAATAGTAAGCATGCGGAAATACTTCATCGGTTTCTTTGGTGTGGCGCATGTATTCCTGAATGCCAAAGTTGTTGATTGAAATGTCGAAGTGGAGCGCCGTTGCCATCGCCACTGGAGACAGGTCCGTCGCTCCGTGGCAGCCCGTCAGCACATGATAAATCTCCGCCATGCCGGCAATCTTTTTCAGATGAGTGATTCCTCCGCTATGGACGACGGTCATGCGGAGATAGTCGATTAGTTGCTCCGTGATGAGGGTCTGCGTGTCCCATATTGAGTTGAAAACCTCGCCCACGGCCAGCGGTGTGGTGGTGTGTTGGCGAATGATGCGGAAGCCCTCCTGGAGTTCAGTCGTAACCGCATCTTCCAGCCAGAACAAATGATAAGGTTCTAAACTCTTTCCTAGTCGTGCAGCTTCAATCGGCCTCAAGCGGTGATGAACATCGTGCAGCAGATGGATGTCGTCACCATATTTCGATCGCAGCGCCGCAAACAACTTGGGAACGTGCAGTAGATATTTTTCAGTAGACCAGCTATTTTCCGGCGGCAAACCTTTTTCGGCAGGCTCATAAAACAGTTTGTCGTCAGCCACTCCGTAGGTGGATGGCAGACCCGGTACACCGGTTTGCGCGCGAACCGCCTGATAGCCCAAACTGATGTACTTGCCCACCTCGTCCGAGGTTTCGTCAATATCACGCCCATTCGCGTGTCCGTAAACTAAAACGCCGGTTCTGCTTTTCCCCCCGAGTAAGTTGTAAACAGGCGTATTCAAAGCTTTGCCTTTGATGTCCCACAAGGCAGTGTCCACAGCGGAGATCGCCGTCATGGTTACGGGGCCTCTGCGCCAGTAAGCGCCGCGATAGAGGTACTGCCAGATATCCTCAATCTGAAACGGGTCGCGGCCAATAATGCATGGAATCAGATGATCGCTGAGATAAGAAGCGACCGATAACTCGCGCCCGTTGAGGGTGGCATCTCCCAACCCATGCAACCCTTGATCGGTGTAGACCTTGAGCGTCACAAAGTTTCTTCCGGGAGAGCAGATCAACACCTTCGCATCGGTAATCTTCACGCATGTCTCCTCAGACGATGAGAGTCGAATGTATGGTGTCCCTAAATTCGCTGCACTAAGCCCTGCTTGGTGGCTTCGTTGTTCCGGACGAGCAGCAATACCAGGATCATCCCAACGAACGGAACTAAGCCCGCGACGATGATAATCGGATCAAAGGAATGAGTAGCCGTTGCCTGACGAGCATCTGAAAAATAACCTATTAGTTTAAATGCGATGATCGTTCCAATACCCGCGCCGGTTCCGCTCAGACCGCTAACCGATGCCACCGACTCGCTGCTGTAAAGGTCAGACGGCAAAACGTTCGCCATCGTCGAGAAAGCCGCGTAAGAGAAAGTTGCAAGCCCAAAAAGAAATGCAATCAAATAAAGCTCGGTGGTGAAGATCGTAGGGATGAGGCAGGTCACGCCAATGCCACCAAAAATGACCAATGCTTTTCGGGCTGCCCCGAGTGACCATCCTCTCTTTATCAAATAGCCGGACGCGCCGCCCCCGAAAAGGTTACCCAGATCGGCAGCGATGAACGGTATCCAGACGGCTATCAACCCGCTCTTAAGTTCAATGCCCTTCGCCACCAGGTAAATGGGGAACCAATCTGTAACAAAAAACCAGACGGGGTCAGTGAACGTTTTCGCGATAACCGTCCCCCAAGTCTGTGGGAGCTTCAACAGATCGCGCCAGGGTAGACTCGCTTTCGTCGTGGTGTGTAGGTTGGATTCACGCTTATCTGCCATGATCATTTCGAGTTCGGATTGGCTGATGCGAGGATGTGCTTCAGGCGGATAATAGAGCCATCGCCAAACGATCAACCATAGGAAGCCCAATGCACCGGGCACCATGAACGCGGGACGCCATCCCCATCGGAAGTAAATCCACAAGACAAGGAAAGGCGCAATCGCGCCCCCAATCGAAGAGCCACTGTCAAATAGAGCAGTTGCCAATGCGCGCTCGCGTTTGGGGAACCACTCCGAAACAGCTTTGGTCGCCGCCGGCCAGTTGGCCGATTCTCCTGCTCCCAACAAAAAACGAAACCCAGCAAAGCTGTAGAAGCCATTCGCCAGCGACGTCAGCATCGAGACCAGCGAATACCAGGCAACAGTGATTGTAAGACCTCGCCGGGTACCGATGCGATCCATCAGCCTGCCGAAAACAGTTTGTCCAATAGAATATGCGACCCTGAACGCGATGACGAGATTGGCATAGTCGCTGTTCGTCCAGTGATATTCAAGTTTGAGATAAGGGGCAAGCAGTGACAGCGTCTGCCGGTCAACGTAGTTAATGACAGTGGAGGCGAACAGGATTCCGCCAATCCACCAACGCAGCGCCGGGATTGTGCGAGTCTTGAAGATTCTGCTTTGCCCGGCCCTCACTATGCTCTCGGAAATTACGCGGATGATTGTAAAGCCGAATTCAATAGTGAGGCGGAGTTGTTGTCCAGATACACAGTAGCGTTCGGATGTTTACGCAAGATGGAAGCCGGCGCCAACGGACTGATTTCGCCCTCGAAACACGCTTTCACTGCCTGCGCTTTCCGTGAATCCGGCACCACTGCCAGAATTTCTTTCGACTTCAGAATCTGCCGGACCGACATTGAGATAGCCTGCTTCGGCACTTGCGAAATATCGGCAAACCACGCCTCACCGACCTGTTGCCGACGGCAAGCTTCATCCAAATTGACGATCAGATAGGGCTCTTCGGTTTCAAAATCGGCGGGAGGGTCATTGAATGCCAGATGCCCATTTTCGCCGATACCAAGAAACGCTATGTCAATCGGTGCGGATGCCAGAGCTCGGCCGACACGCTCAACGACCTCTTCTGGATTCGCGTCGCCATCTAGCGGGTGATACTTCGGAATTCCCGTTTTGCGGACCAATTGCTCTAAAAGCATCTTACGAAAGCTGCCGGGATGGGTAATTGGCAGACCAATGTATTCATCGAGGTGGAAAACTTCGACTCGCTGCCAGTCGATGTTAGGCGCTTTTGTTAGTGCATCCAGAAACTCGAGTTGCGAGGCCGCAGTAGCAGCAATGATACGAGCACGGCCATGATCCGAGATCGCCCGTCTAATGGCCGCGGACGCTTGGTCAGAGGCAGCCTTGGAGAGCGACCGCTTGTCATTGAACACCTTGAGCACGGATTACGGGCCTCCTATATTCGAGCCACCAGAGCCCTGGAATCTGCGAATTATACAAGACACCGTGACTTGCGCCGTAACACTGGATTCGTGGGAAACCATCGCACTGAACGCAGAGACTGAAGGGCCACTCATCAAGGCCATGAAATTTGCTCGCCAGCTCGGCGAGGCTGACGCAAACGGCGCAATAGGCCAAAATTGGCGTGGTGGAAACGGCAGAACCCGCTGTCTGCTTTATCCTACCGTCTGGGTGGAGAGAACTCTCTCGCGCTCCTCGGCGTCTTGTCTCTCCTCGCGTGGCGTCGAGGGCAGCGCTAACTCAAGCACCTCATCGATCCGCTTGACGTAATGCACATTGAGATTCTCAAGCTGCTCCGGAGTCAGATCCTCGTCAACATTCATCTTGTTCTCGGCCGGCAGAACTACGTCACGCACGCCCGCGCGCTTGGCAGCCAGAACTTTTTCCTTGATGCCGCCGACTGGCAACACATTTCCGCTGAGGGTGATTTCGCCAGTCATCGCCATTAGTGGACGCACTGGACGCTCCACCAGCAACGACACCAGGGCCGTCGCCATGGTCACACCCGCTGAGGGTCCGTCTTTAGGAATCGCCCCCGCCGGCACGTGCATATGGATATCGTGATCGGCGAAGAAATTTTCCGGAATGCCGAGCTGTACTGCGTTCGACCGAACCCAAGTAAGCGCTGCTTGCATCGACTCTTGCATGACCTGACCAATCTGCCCGGTCATCGTGAAGTTGCCTTTGCCCTTCATCCGGTTTGCTTCAATAAACAAAACATCTCCGCCGGCTGGAGTCCAAGCCAAACCTACAGCTACACCGGCACGCTTGGTGCGCTCGGCAATTTCGCCTTCGGTGCGGATTTTCATGCCTCCCAGAAATTCCTGCACCACCTCTTTGGTGACGACGAGTGGTTCAGTCTTTCCCTCTGCTAGTCGCCGTGCCTGCTTGCGGCAAATCGTGCCAATCGTACGTTCCAGATTTCGGACGCCGGCCTCGTGCGTGTAATGCCGAATGATGTGCTGAATTGCTTCTTCGGGAAAGTCAATTTGCTCTTTAGTAATGCCGTTTTCCTCGATCTGCCGCGGTACCAGATACTGGAATGCGATGTGGACCTTCTCTTCTTCCGTGTAGCCTTGAAGCTCGATGATCTCCATGCGGTCTCGAAGCGGCTCTGCCACCGGATCGAGCATATTTGCGGTGGTAATGAACAATACCTTCGAAAGATCGAAGGTCACGTCGAGGTAATTATCGCGGAAGGTGACGTTCTGCTCAGGATCAAGTGCCTCCAGCAGTGCGGAAGCTGGATCGCCACGGAAATCGCGGCCGACTTTATCGACTTCGTCCAGCATAAATACCGGGTCTTTCGTTTCAGCCCGCCGAATACCTTGGATAATCTGCCCGGGCAACGCTCCAATATAGGTACGCCGGTGGCCGCGAATTTCTGCCTCATCATGCACACCGCCCAGAGAAATACGAACGAACTTGCGTCCCAAAGCGCGTGCAATGGATTTTCCCAGCGAAGTCTTGCCCACACCCGGGGGGCCTACAAAACAAAGGATGGGACCTTTCATCCCGGGCTTCAAGCGCCGCACCGAAAGATAGTCCAAAATGCGATCCTTAACTTTCTTCAGGTCGTAGTGATCGGTATCCAGAATTTCCTTGGCTTTATTTATATCCACTTCGCCGCCTGAACTCTTCGCCCACGGCAAGACAGCCAGCCACTCAATGTAATTGCGAGTGACCGAATAATCCGCAGCCATAGGCGACATGCGCGAGAGCCGTCCCAATTCCTTTAACGCTTCCTTCTTGACGTCGTCCGGCATGCCGGCCGCTTCAATTTTCTGTTTTAACTCATCAATATCGCGCTGTCCTTCATCCTGCTCACCCAATTCTTTCTGGATGGCCTTCATCTGCTCGCGCAAGTAGTACTCGCGCTGAGTCTGCTGCACCCGGTCCTGCACCTCCGATTGAATCTTATTACGCAGTTGCTGAACTTCTAATTCCTTCGCCAGATGCTGGTTGATTTTTTCCAGACGCACGCGAACATCAGTGGTCTCGAGGGTGTCCTGTTTATCGGGAGTAGATAGCGATGGCAGCGATGACGCGATGAAATCCACCAAACGCCCCGGCTCTTCGATGTTCATCGCCACCGTAGAGAGCTCATCGGATAGCGTTGGTGACCCGGCTACGATCTGTTGGAACAACGTCAAAACGTTGCGCTGCAGAGCCTCCACTTCCGAGCTCTTGGGTGGGATGGATTCCGGTACCGGCTGCACCCGGCCTCGCATGAATGGTGCTAACTGCGTGAACTCCGTCAGTCGTACCCGTTCCAGGCCTTCTGCGAAAACGAAAAGACTCTGGTTTGGCATCTTGACTACCTTGTGCACCACCGCCAGGGTGCCAACCGTGTAAAGGTCCGTCGGCTGTGGAGTGTCGACGCGCGCCTCCCGCTGCGCTACGACGACTATCGTCTTGTCCTCGCCCAGAGAATTAATTAATTGAACAGAGCTCTCCCGGCCCACGGTTAAAGGCAAGACTGCGTGGGGGAAAAGGACCGTGTCCCGTACTGGCAGAATGGGCAGGGACCTCTCTTCCGTCGTCGGAGTGATCTCTTCCTGCGGGGGATCTTTCGGTTTTGTGCGCTCCGAGCGCGACTGCTGTACCATGACTCTCCTTGAGTGTGATTCGCTCAAGTTTTTGGATGACTCTTCCCTTCAGAAAGATGCAGGCCAAATTTGGCGGATCTTCGAACCGGATTGAATTTTAGATCCTTCCTACATATTTACACCATTACGAGCACGGAGTTACCGCTATCTTCAGAGAAACCTGCCAGCTTTCCCCTGAGGGACCAGTGCGGGAACGCTCGCCTGCGGAACGCCATCTCACGCCGCCGGATAAATCCCCAGCACCTTAACCAGATCGGCCACCTCGCCCAAATGATGCAGCGCATTCCGCGCCGCTTGATCTTCGCCGCGCAAAATGTCTACATAAAAAACATACTCCCAGGGGCGCCCGCGCATTGGACGGGACTCGATTTTGCTTAAACTGATGTCACGCAGCGCGAATACGCTGAGGGCCTTAAATAGTGCGCCAGGAAGGTTCTTGACACTAAACGCAAGCGAGGTCTTGTTAGCCTTGCCAAGCACGCCCCTCTTCTTCCTGATCAAAAAAAATCGGGTGAAGTTCGCTTTATCGTCTTCGATCCCAGCTTTGACGATCTTGCCCCCGTACACGCTGGCCGCCTGCCGTCCTGCGATCCCCGCTGAATCGCGCAAGTTTCTCTGAATGACATGCTTCACGCTCCCCGCGGTGTCGTAAAAAGGCACGGGCTCGATTTTAGGAAAGCGGTCAAAGAAATCGCGGCACTGATCCAACGCCACGGGATGGGAAAATACGCGGCGCAACTCCTTGAATTTAATGCCCGGAGCCGCGATTACATTGTGTCTGATCCGCAAGCGAAACTCGCGTTGGATGAAAACCTGGCGCGCCAGCAAAAGGTCCAAATGTTCCGCCACTGAACCGGCAAGTGAATTCTCGATGGGAATGACCGCCGCCGCCACCGATCCTCTTTGAACCTGGTCGAAGACGGCAGCGGAGCGTGCGCAAGCCACAATGCTGCAACCCGGAACCATGTGCTGGGCGGCCTCATGACTGAAAGCACCGGCTTCCCCTTGAATCGCAATTTTCATGGTGGCAACTTAGCTGCCTTCAGAAGTCGAAAACAAGTCTTTTCGAAGGACAAGCGCATCCACTCCGTTCGAGTAATAGCGCGGAATTGTCTTCACCAGGTCGTAACCGTGACGTTTATAAAATGCCAAGGCCGCCAGATTATCCACAGCCGTCTCTAATTCCACCCACGAGCTGCGCGCTGTTCGCAGCCGCTTTTCTGCGGCTTTCAACAAGCCAGAGCCTACTCGCAACCGTCGCGCATCCTGCCTAACATCGATGGTGATGATATGACTCATTCTCTTCCGGTTGCATGTCGCCACAATAAAGCCCAATATCTCGATCGGTGAAACCGCATCCGGTAAAGCTTCCGTCGCTAGCCGGTTGCTTGCGTTCACAACGGATTCCGCAATCAGCGTGAACGAAGCAGCGCGGCGCATATAAACCGCCAGTTCCAATCGTGAGTACGATATGCCCGGTGGAAAACATTCCTGGTCAATCCGCCACAGCGTATCAAAATCCTGCGGGCGATACTCCCGTATGGTGAAATTCACGCACCCCATTGTAAAGGGATAAGCCCCTTGCTCTCTCGGCATCCGTGGACGTAACATTTGCATCAGAGGCAGTTGTGGGGCGCTTCTTTCTGATCGACGGTTTGACCGCCGCGGTCCTTCTCGGCATCTGGTATGTCTGGTTCATGCGCTATAACCGGCGCAAGGGAACTACCGTGCTGCGCTGGGTTCAGTCGGCCTGTGCCGACAAAGGGTGGCTCCTCGAATCCCATTGGGTTGGAACTTCCCTGCTGCAAGCCAAGTTACATTTACCGTCCCGCTGGTTCGGCGATGCGCGGCTGACGGTCCGGCTCTTGCCCCGCACGATCCCTGCGCAATGGATAATAAGTCGCTGGCGCAAGCAGAAAGAGACACTCAGTTTCGAAGCCGATTTGGATTGCGCTCCCGCATTTCAACTGGATGTCTTCAACCACCGTTGGTGCGGCCGCAGCCGTAGGAAAAATCGTTCGTCAGAGTGGAATGCATATAGACCCGGCCCCGTGGTGCTGACTACCCGCGAGGAATGGGCTCATGAACTTACTCCGGTTTTAAATGCTCTTGTAGCATCCCAGGAAAAAAATTTCCTCAGTGTACGATTTTGCCCTGATTCGCCTCACTTCTCCGCCACCGTTGCGCTTGAGACTCTCGCCGACCAGGAATCAGCCGCCGCTGTGCTTGGAGTGTTGCGGGAATTGGCGGCGGGCGCTTCCGCTAAGCAACTGTAGGGCTGGCTTCACGAATACCAATCGCAGTTGAGTCCCCAGCCTGACCCCACCTTAGCACGCTATATCACCCCTTATGTTCCGGTTCGGCGACAAATCGGTACCCTACGCCCCGCACCGTCAGCAGATGCCGAGGTTTGGACGGGTTCTCCTCGATGTATCGGCGGAGCCGAACAATGAAGTTATCGATGGCGCGGGTGTCGGTGTCCTCATGCAATCCCCACACTTCTTCCAGAATTGATTTCCGCGAGACCACGCGCCCTTGGTTGCGCATCAAGTGACGTAGCAGCTCCGATTCCATCATGGTGAGTTGAATCGTGTTTCCGTTCGTGTGAAGTTGCAGCGTACCGAAATTGATGGTCTTCCCTCCAAAGGAAAACACACCATAGTCGCTAATCGAGGCAGGATCTGCTTCACTTTGCGGCTTGCCGCGGACTTCTGCGCCGGCATTCCGGCTCTGATGCAACCATTCACTCCTGCGCAGTAGGCCCTGAAGACGGGCGAGCAAGATAGCAAGTTCGAACGGTTTGGGTAAATAATCATCGACTCCCGAAGCAAAACCTTTAAGAACGTCCTCCGGACGGCCGCGCGCCGTCAACATCAGCACGGGAACGTAATTTTTTGAGGCACGCAATTCCGAAGCGACGGCAAAACCGTCTTTACCAGGAAGCATGACATCAAGGACCACTGCATCGAATTGTTGTTTGTTTGTCAGGAGTCGATCGAGAGCCGCTTCTCCATCTCCGACGACATCCACTGAATGACCTTCCGCTTCCAGGTTAAAGCGCAGACCTTGCGCCAGGTGAGCTTCGTCTTCCACGATCAGCACGCGGCTCATGTCGCACTCCGCGGCAATTCAATGGAGACCGTAGTGCCGCGGCCTTCACCGTCACTCTCAGCAAACACCCTGCCTCCATGCTTGCGGGCGATAGCACGGACGATGAACAGCCCCAGGCCTGTGCCCTTGACATGGCTCATGGAACGATGGGGCACCCGATAAAATCGCTTGAAAATACGCTTTAGTTCCTCGTTCGGAATTCCCACGCCGCGGTCACGCACTCGCACCAGCAAATGCTTGGCATCCGGAGTCTGAAGTTGGACCGAAATGTCCACGTGATTGCCGGAATACTTGATGGCATTGTCGAGAATGTTAGTGATTGCGGTGCGTAGTTCTTCCGGCTCGCCCAATACCTTGCTGCCCGCCCCGTTTTCAGTAGCCTCCTCGTATCGCAATAATTCTGGTTGCAGGTGATGACGAGTACGCGCCAGTTCTACACATTCCCGCACCAGTTTGCCAAGGTCAATGTCAGTCGCATGACGAAGCGATCGCTTGGCGCCTGTCTCTCCCGCCTTGAGCACTTGCTCTACCGTACCCAGAAGGCGGTCCGTATCGAGCAGCATGAGACGAAAAAAATTGCGTCGCTGCGGCTCATCCACATCGTGTCGTTGCAGGGTCTCCAGGTAGAGGCGAATGGACGCAATCGGCGTCTTCAATTCGTGCGTCACGGCGTTGATAAAGCTGTCGTGCTGCTCGTTGCGTCGAATCTCGCGTATCAGGAAAATAGTGTTGAGGATGATGCCCGCAATGATTGCCCCGAAGAAGATGACCCCGAGAAAAACCTTAACTCCCTCGCGCCAGTTAAGAATGATCCAACCGCTGCCCACGGCCACCGCTAATCCCGCTAAACCTACGCCCAGCGTCAGGAAGAAGGCGATGGTCTTGCGGCGACTGGTGATACGCATGGCCTGATTTTACCGCTCGGAGGAGACTATGGAACTCAAACCGGCACAAAACGTAAAACGGCACGCCCTTTTGGCGTGCCGTTCGGATGCCTCATGTTGCCTTGACCGCGGGTGCCCTACGCCTCGATCAACCTGCCATTTGGCGCGGGTACGTCTTCGCGCACCAGTTCCGAAAGATCGACTTTCTTGATCTGCTGCGCCAGACCCAGCTTTTTAAGAGCCCAAATTCCGTACCAGTTCAAATCAATCTCATACCATTTCAGACCGTGTCGCGCTGAGGTTGGATGCGCATGATGGTTATTGTGCCAGCCCTCCCCGAAGGTCAGCAGCGCAACCCACCAACTGTTGGTCGAGAGGTCGCGGGTGGCAAAGCGGCGGGAGCCCCAGCTGTGCGTCGCCGAGTTCACCAGCCAGGTGGCGTGCAGGCCAACCACGGTCCGGACAAAGATGCCCCACATCAGGAATGGAAGTCCGCCGATCGCCAGCAGCCCTACGCCCAAGGCGACAATTGGTACGTAGTGATATTTCGTGATCCAGACATGGAATTTGTCCTTGGCAAGATCGGGAACATAACGCGCCAGCGTGGTAGTGTCATGGTGCATGGATTTTCCGGTGAGAATCCATCCCATATGTGCCCACCATTTGCCGTCAACTGGCGAATGGGGATCACCGTCGTGATCCGAAAACTTATGATGAATGCGATGGGTTGCGACCCAGAAAATCGGTCCGCCTTCGAGGGTCAGCGTCGCGCACACCGTCATGAAATACTCGACCCACTTCGGAGTCTTATAGCCACGATGGGTCAATAGGCGGTGGTAGCACATTCCGATTCCCAGGCTCCCGGAAACCCACCACAACACAATCGATAGAATGAAAGCCTTCCAGGTAAAGAAAAATATCGCTGCTATGGCCCCGATATGAAAAGCAGCCATGAAAGATGCGGTAACCCAATTAATCTCGTCGTCGGCCGCCTGCTTCTTCTTTAGAGCTTCGAGTTCCATATGCTTTTCCCCGGTGATGAACTGTCATCTTTAGCGTAGCAAGACGTGGCTGTGGAATTTGTAATACTTGTGTAATAGAGGGAGTTACGAAGGTAATGGACGCAGATTCAAATCACTTGCAGAATGCCGTGTCACGATCCTTGTCTAGACCATTCGCGTTGTCAGGAACCGGGGATCGCTGGAGCACGAAGCTGGCTGGTATCACACAACATACCGCATTAGAAGAACTGGCTAGGAAGCGGAAGCCCCCTTCACTTCCACCCCTGCCCATTTTTCCAGCAAAGTGAGCGTGGCGGCGTAGTCCAAGTCCTGTTGGCCTTCCTCTGTAGCCAGTTCATAGATTTCTTCGACGGTCTCAAGTCCAGGCAGTTTCACCCGCACTTCCTTGGCGGCCTCAAGCGCCAGGCGGATATCCTTGAGCATCAACCGTAGCGGGAAATTCGGCGAGAAGTCGCGCTTCAATACAAACGGCGCCTTGTAATCCACGACTCCTGACCGCACCATGGAAGCCTGAATCAACGGGAGCAACGTCTCTGCCGTCACCCCCAACTTGGTAGCCAGGGTCAAGGCCTCGGCAAAACCCTCATAAATAAGTGCGATTTGCAGATTCATTACCAGCTTTGCGGCGTGCCCCTTGCCGGTTTCACCCATGCGGAAGACCTGCTTGCCCATGGACTGGAATAGCGGTTGAATCCTTTCGATGACGGCTTCATCCCCGCCCGCGATGAAGATAAGCGTGCGGTTTTCGGCGCCGGACTTCGACCCAGTCACAGGTGCGTCCACATACTGGGCGCCACGAGCTTTCACGCGCTCGGCGAATTTTCTCGTGGCTGAAGGTGAAATAGTGCTGGAGTCAACCACGACCATGCCTTCGCTTAGCGATTCCTCCACGCCTTGTGGACCAAATAAGAGCTGTTCGACGGCTTTGGTATCAGAGACACACATCCACACCACTTCTGCGCCGCTAGCCGCATCTGCGGGCGACGCTGCCATGCGCGCACCTGCTACATCTTTGCCCGGCGAGCGGTTCCAGGCCGCAACCTCGTGGCCGGCTTTCACCAGATTCGCCGCCATTGGACGTCCCATAATTCCCAGACCTAAAAAAGCAACGCGCATCCCTAATTCTCCTTAAACATCTAACTTAAATATGAGGGCAGCAGAAGCAGGCGTCAAGCAATCTGCAAAACTTTCATTTAGAATCGAACCAAGATTTCCCTGCGGCTCAAAACGCCTACATAGGGCACAGAATCGCCGCCTGGGACTTGAAATCGCGATCAACGAAATACTCTGACACAGATTCAGAGCGCGAGATCCAGCATTCTTAATTTTTAATGTTAAAAGCCAGCATAAGAAATCCCGCTCTTCGCAGACGTGCCCGCCAGTTTGGCCGGCTGGTTCGGCGCTCGGTGGTCACGCCGCGTACCGGCGAAATTCACCGACCCGCATTGGTCACCAATGGAGAACTGGGCCTTACTTTCATTGGCCATGCCAGTTTTTTTGTGCAGATCGGCGGACTGAACGTCCTCATCGATCCTAATTTCGCCCGCTGGCTGTTCGTGCTCAAGCGGCTGCGCCAGCCAGGAATCTATGTCCGCGACCTGCCCGCCATCGACCTGGTGTTGGTGACGCACGCTCATTTTGACCACCTTCATCGTCCATCGTTGCGCGCCATCGTACAGCAAACCCGCCGTCAGCGGAGCGCTCCGCCGTCGATCATTGTTCCACATCACGTGTTTGATCTGGTTTCCGATCTCGGTTTCGAGGACGTTATTGAAGTGGACTGGTGGAACAGTTACCGGCATCGCGACGTCACCGTCACACATGTGCCCTCGCGACACTGGGGCGCGCGCATTATCAAAGATTCCCATCGTGGCTACGGGGGATACGTTCTACGCTCGGGAAAGCATTCCGTTTACCACGCCGGCGATACCGCATATTTTGCGGGATTCCGGGAAATCGGCCAGCGCCTCTCCCCTGAGCTCGCGCTGCTCCCCATCGGCGCTTACAACCCCCCTAGCTTCCGCAATGTCCATGCCAACCCTGCTGACGCCACCCGTGCCTTCCTCGACCTGAATGCGCGCTGGATGGTTCCCATGCACTACGGCACGTTCCGTCTTTCCCACGAGCCCATGGACGAGCCTCTGCAGCTCCTGGAAAAGGAGGCTGCAGCCGCCGGGGTCCGCGACCGCGTCCTCGTGCTACAGGAAGGCGTTACCCAGTTTTTCTAACCGGGTGTAAAATCTCTCTCCGACATTCCTAATCGTGGAGGAGCCGTATGGCCGATAAAGCAAAACCTATTCCTGAGGGTTTTCACACGCTCACCCCGCATCTGACGGTCCGTGACGCCGCCAAGGCAATCGATTTTTACAAGCAGGCATTTGGAGCCGAAGTCCGCGGTGTGAGTTACGAAGGCAAGAAAGTAATTCACGCGGCGCTCAAGATCGGCGATTCCATGCTCATGTTGAACGATGAATTTCCCGAGTTTGGCACGCTGTCCCCCTCATCAAGCGGCGGCCCGGGTACCGGAGTTGTCCTTCACATTTACGTTGAAGACGTTGACAGCGTCTTCAACCGTGCCGTATCCGCGGGCGCGACTGTAAAAATGCCGCTGATGGATCAGTTCTGGGGAGATCGCTACGGTCAGGTCGTCGACCCCTTTGGACACAGGTGGTCTCTGGCCACCCACGTCCGAGATTTGTCTCAGGAAGAAATGCGAACAGCGCAGGAGAACGCGTTTTCGCAGATGCCAAAGTCGGCCTGACAGACCATCGCGCTCAGTAAGCCAGCAAGATTCTGAGGTCACGCAAATTGTTGCCCGTCGCGCCGGTAACAACCGTGTCCCCAAGCCTCAAAAAAAGGATAAGCATCAAAGCGCGCCAGTGCGCCAGCGGCATCGAGGCCGCGAGCTCTGGCGCGCTCCATCGTAGTCCCATCTACCAACGCGCCAGCCGCCGGACTGTTGCCGTCAATGCCATCAGTTCCCGCGCTGAGCACGGTAATATTCTCTCCCCGGATTTTTTTTGCGCAGGCCAGCGCAAATTGCTGGTTGCGCCCACCCACTCCTCCATTCGTGACCTTGACGGTCACTTCCCCGCCCGAAATTAAGCACACCCGTGACACTTCTTGCCGTAGCTGGTGGATACGGCCGAGCAAGTACTCCGCGGCGGGTTCGTAATCCCAGTCATCACAGCTGTTATCCATCTCAACCCCAAAACCCAACTTCGCAGCCATGACACCGGCCTCCTCCGCAGCCGTCTTGTTCGACAATATCGGCCACCATCGCGACCGATAAAAGGCCGGATCATCCGACTTCGGCGTCTCCTCCAGCGCGTGACGACGAAAGAGTTCACCCACCGGCCCCGGTAGTTGCTCGAGCAGAGCGTATTTCGCCGCAATCGCATAACAATCTTCCACGGTGGTTGAATCCGGCATGGTGGGCCCTGAAGCCAGCGCGTCCAGCTGGCTGTCCGGCACGTCCGAGACCAGCAATGAAACTTGCTGCGCCGGATACGCCGCCTGTGCCAGCCGTCCTCCCTTCACCGCGGAAAGATGTTTTCGAATCGCGTTGATCTCCACAATCGGTGCTCCCGAATGCACCAGCGCGCGATAAGTCACTATCACGTCTTCCAACGAGATCTCGCCGTCAATGGTCTTCTCGACCATCGACGATCCCCCGCCGCTCAGCAGAAAAATCACCAGGGACGACGCGTTCTGCGACATCAGCGATTTGAGAATGGCTTCCGCAGCGCGAACAGATTCGGCATTCGGCGCCGGATGCCCACCACGAAAATAGCGCAGCCCGCGGATCTGCGGCCCCGGTTCAGACGAGCTGGCGACAATTCCTTCCAGCGAACTCCCGGCCTGCGCTTCTAGGGCCTGCGCCATGCTGTGCGCGGCCTTCCCGATGGACACCACGAAGACCCGCGCATACGAATGCAGATCGTATAAGTCCTCGCATATGCGGAGTACGCCGCGGTCGCAGCTCACGTGTAGTTGGAATGCGTTGTCTACGGTGGCTTGGGCAAGCGCATGCAGAAAAATATGCCGCGCCACCTCGCGCATCTCGCGGAATTGATTTTCACTAGCGGAGGAGAATTCGGCCACCCGGAAATTATAGCGATCAACCTTCTACCGAGCCCTCGACGAACTTCCGAACCCAGCTCTCAATCGCCTCGCGCAATTCACGTAGGCGCCCTTCAAAAAAATGATCGGCACCTTCAATCAAGATAAGTTGTTTCGGCTCTGGCAACGAGTTCACCAATGCCTCGAGCTTCGCCCTGGGACCAAACTGATCGCGTGCCCCGCTGACAAACAGCTTCGGCTTATGGCACTCCCCAAGAAACTCGAACTCATACATCCGTTCGTCAAGCGGAGCTAGCGGCAGCCCCAATCCAATTACCGCTTGCACCCTAGGGTCTGGACAAGCTACGCGCAAACCCACTGCCGCACCAAAGGAGAATCCCGCGAGGATCAGCGGCAAGCGGAATTCCTGTTCCAACCAGTCGAGCGCCACGCGCACATCATCCACCTCGCCGCTACCACTATCGTGTTCGCCCTGGCTCAATCCCGCGCCGCGAAAATTGAATCGCAGCACTGGATAACCAAAGCTATTCAGCGCCTTCGCAGTATGGAACACAACTTTGTTATGGAGCGTCCCGCCATAAATGGGGTGTGGATGGCAGACCAGCGCGGCATGCGTCGCATTTGCCGCACCTCCGTTGAGCAGTGCCTCCAGCCTTCCGGCAGGACCGTCAAGAAAAAGCGATTTGATATGCGAGTCGCTCGTCGACACGCTATCCAGATTACACTGCCGGCAGCATCGGTTATGCTCTCTGCCATGGACGTCGTCGCATTCACCCGGCAACTCGTCGACATCGAATCGATTACCGGCAACGAATCCGAGGTCGGCGATTTTCTGTATCGCGAACTTTCCCGCGCGAACTGGCAAGCGAAAAAACTTCCAGTAGAAGGGGACCGCCAGAATATATACGCCACGCCGTCGCAACAGCCGCAACCCGCGATAGTCTTCTCCACCCACATGGACACCGTGCCGCCCTTCATTCCTTCTTCCGAGGACGCTACCTGCGTCTATGGCCGCGGATCATGCGATGCGAAAGGAATCATCGCCGCACAAATCGCCGCCGCGGAGCAGTTGCGTCAACAAGGCATCAACACCGGGGTGCTTTTCCTGGTTGGCGAAGAACGTGACAGCCTCGGAGCCAGGGTCGCGAATGAACATTCTCCGGGATCACGATTTCTTATCAATGGAGAACCAACCGAAAACCGCATAGCCATCGCTTCTAAAGGTGCGTTACGAGTCGAGATCACTGCCAAAGGACGAATGGCACACTCCGCCTATCCCGAGTTGGGCGAATCGGCGATTGATAAACTGCTGGAGGCTCTCCGACGTCTGCGTGCCATGAAACTTCCCATCAATGATGAGATCGGCCCAACAACCTTTAACATCGGCACCATCCAGGGTGGTCGCGCTCCGAATGTAATTCCCGACCACGCTCGCGCCGAGCTGCTCTACCGCCTGGTCGGACCGTCGCAATCTTTGCGGCAGCAGATCTCCGAAGCAGTGGGAGAACTGGCCCACGTCGAATTCTCATTGGAGATCCCATTCGTACGGCTGCGCACTGTCGATAGCGTGCCCGCGATGATTGCTGCCTTCACTACCGACATCCCCGCGCTCAGCAATTGGGGCGAACCGCTGTTAATTGGGCCCGGATCAATTCAAGTGGCCCATACCGAAGGCGAGTACATCGAAAAAAAGCAGCTAACCGACGCCGTGGAACTGTACTGTGCAATTGTAACCAAGCTGATTGCGTGAGGAACTCAGTGCCCGGATGCTTACTATCGATTCGCTCAGTCGCCAGCAAGACCGCCTCTCCCCGCCGCTCGAGCAAGATCGCTTTGGCGCTATAATGCGCGCCAGCAATGGCCTGCCCACTGGCACGAAGCTCGAACCGTTCTTGGCGGCATAAGCGAGGGGAAAACTGTCAGGCGAAATTGCGCGTGAAACGAGAGGTTTCGTGCTGAATTCTGGCACCAGACTCGGTCCTTACGAGATCCAACGCCCGCTGGGAGCGGGCGGCATGGGAGAGGTGTATCGCGCCCGCGACACCCGACTGGAGCGGGATGTAGCCCTCAAAGTTCTGCCCGCCGACCTGTCCTCTGATCCTTCCTTGCGGCAACGCCTGGAGCGCGAAGCCAAAGCGGTTTCGAAACTCTCTCATCCTCACATCTGCACCCTCCATGACATCGGTCATCAGGATGGCGTGGACTTTCTCGTGATGGAACTGGTAGAGGGTGAAACCCTGGAGCACCGGTTAATCAAGGGACCGTTGCCGCCCGAGCAGGCCCTGCGCTTTGCGGCGCAAATCGCCGATGCGCTGGCCAAGGCTCACAAGATGGGCGTCACGCATCGCGATCTGAAGCCGTCGAACATCATGCTGACCAAGGCCGGAGCCAAGCTGATGGATTTCGGTTTGGCGAAGGAGTCCGGCCACGCTCCCTTGGCGGACGTACTGACCGAGATGACGGCAGAGCAAGCGAAGCTGACAGTCGAAGGGACGATCGTTGGGACGTTCCAATACATGGCGCCGGAGCAGTTGGAAGGAAAAGAGGCAGACGCGCGCACGGATATCTTCGCCATGGGGGAATTGATCTACGAAATGGCGACCGGCAAGCCGGCATTTTCCGGGAAAAGCCGGGCGAGCTTGATCGCGGCTATCCTCACCGCTGAACCTGCAGCGATGGCGGCTTTGCAGCCGATGACCCCGCCGGCCCTGGAGCGAGTGGTCAAGAAATGTCTGGCAAAAGAGCCCGACGAACGCTGGCAGAGTGCGAGCGACCTGGCAAGCGACTTGAATTGGATCGCCGAAGGAGGCTCACAGGCAGTAGAGGCGGGGCGGGTTCCACTTCGGCGCAAGACGTGGGAGCTCATGCCCTGGCTACTCGCAGGCTCGCTCCTGTTACTTCTGATAGGCACGGGTGCCGCTTGGTGGAAGGCCAGCAACGGACGCTCCGCGCGTCCGATGTATTTCCACACTTCTGTGCCATTTTCCGCCAACGACCTCGCCATGTCCCCGAACGGACGAACCTTGGCCATGGTTGCCTATTCCACCCAGGTGAACAACTATGCGCTTCTGGCGCATGAAGTCGGGAGTCGGCGAACCACCCCGCTGGAAGGGACGCAAGGGGCGTCCTACCCATTCTGGTCGCCGGATGGCAATTTCATCGGGTTTTTCGCCGACGGCAAACTAAAGAAGGTAGACCTGTCAGCTGGCCAGGTGCAGGTGCTCTGTGATGCGCCCAACGGGCGCGGCGGTACTTGGAACCGGGACGGAGTGATCGTGTTCGCTCCCGACTCGCTTATTGGGTTGTACCGGGTGTCTGCCAGGGGAGGCTCTCCGGTTGAAATCACGAAGCTTGATACGGCTCACCTTGAACAAAGCCACCGTTGGCCTGCATTCCTTCCAGACGGGAAGCACTTTCTTTATATGGCTGCTAATTTCACCAGGCAGACTGGAGTGAATGCAATTTTCCTGGGCTCGATAGATTCAGAGGAAAAACGCCAGATCGTGAGCACGGACGCCAACGCGGCGTATGCCGAACCCGGATACCTTTTGTACCTGCGGGACAAGACACTCGTGGCGCAACCTTTCGACTCCAAGAACTACGTTCTGAGCGGCGATCCCCACACCTTGAGCGACCAGGTGTTGTACTTTCCGCACGTGGGGAGGGCGATTTTTAGTGCGTTCAATGGTGAAGTTCTGGTCACACAAACGGGAAAAGTCGGTTCCCTTTCGCAGTTAACCTGGTTTGACCGAAACGGGAAGGCATTGGGGACGATCGGGACGTCTGGCTCGTACAACAACGTGCGTCTCTCGCCTGACGGGCAGAGGGTCGCTACAGATGAAACCGATTCGGATGGATGGAACATAGATGTTTGGATCCACGACCTGGCCCGGGGCTCGACGACGCGGCTGACGTTCGATCCGTCGCTGGATACGACCCCAATATGGAGTCCTGATGGTAAGCGGATACTGTTCGTTTCGAACCGCAACCTCGGCTTCCGCGTTTACTTGAAGAACAGCGATGGTTCCGGTTCCGAAGAAGAGATGGCCGATCTCGGCTCCAATTTGCAGGTCAACCCCTGGGACTGGTCGCGCGACGGCAAATACATGCTGGTCAGGAAGAAAAGCGAGGTGTGGTACCTCGCTTGGCCTGACCGCACACCGAAACCATTGTTCCAGGCAAAGTGGACGATTCGAAACGCACAGTTTTCTCCAGATGGCCGATGGATCGCTTATTCCACCAATGAAACAGGAAACATGGAGGTCTACGTTTCTCCCTTTCCGGGCGTAAATGGCAAGTGGCAGGTTTCGGCCGCAGGAGGAGAGGAGCCGAGATGGCGCCAGGACGGCAGGGAATTATTTTACGTTTCGGCAGACGGGAAGATGATGGCAGTGCCAGTCAAGACAACCGCCGGCTTCGAAGGCGGAACGCCAATCGCTCTGTTTCAGACCCGACGACGGCAGCCAATCTCCGCCCAAGACGTCTTCTCCTACGACGTGAGTGGCGATGGGAAAAAATTCCTGATTGCCACGAAAGTGGATGAAGCCAATGCCGCGCCACTCTCCGTCCTTCTAAACTGGACATCCGAAATCGAAAAATAATTGAACCCCGTGAATCCTAAACCCTCATTGGCTGCGCAATTGATTGCCGAGTTTCTAGGAACTTTCATATTGATCCTGTTGGGCACGGGCGTAGTCGCCATGGTCGTACTGTTCCCCTCCAAGACTCCTGGAGAGTTGATCCATGGGGGTTACACCAACATCACTCTGGGTTGGGGACTTGCAGTGACCATGGGCATCTATGTTGCTGGAAACATCTCCGGCGCACACCTGAATCCCGCGGTCACTGTGAGCTTGGCCGCATTTCGCGGCTTCCCCTGGCGCAAGGTCCTACCGTACTCGATTGCACAGACCGCGGGAGCGTTCGTCGCAGCGGCCCTGGTCTATCGCAATTATCTTCCAGCTTTCCGGCAGGTGGACCCCACACTTGAAAGGACCGCGGGTGTTTTCACCACCTTCCCCGCGTTTCCCGCGTTGCCGGGAGCAGGCTTTCTCGATCAGGTGATCGGCACTGCACTACTGCTTCTCCTCATCTTTGCGATCACTGACGAATTCAATTTGCCTCCGGGAGCGAACCTCGCGCCTCTGATGATTGGGCTGGTCGTCGTAGTTATTGGCATGAGCTTCGGCGGCATGCACGGGTACCCGATTAACCCGGCGCGTGATTTTGGGCCGCGACTTTTCACAGCCGTTGCCGGATTTCGCAACAATGGCCTGACTGATGGAAGCCGCACGTGGTGGATCCCGGTAGTCGCCCCGCTTATGGGTGGCCTGGTGGGAGCGGCTGTCTATGATTGGGGTATTCGGCGGTTCCTGCGCGACCTGCAGCCTGCACGCTCTGATCCGGAGGGATGAAGGGAACGTAACGAACTCCCCCAGTAAAATAACCTGACCCTGGCAACCCAGTTTTTAGATCGATCCCGGGTTTTCTCCGTGCCTCAGTGCCTCCGTGGCCAAAAATCGCTACACTGAGACGATGACCACCCAGACCCTGAACTCTCTCGCTAAGGCCGCTTCTCCCTACCTGCGTTCGGCGATGCACCAGCCCATCCACTGGTATGAATGGGGGGAGGAGGCCTTTGCCGCTGCGCAGCGCGAGGACAAGCCGATGCTGCTCGATATCGGAGCAGTCTGGTGTCACTGGTGTCACGTCATGGATCGCGAGTCTTACGACGATCCCGAAGTCGCGCAGATCGTTAACCAACATTTCATTCCGGTGAAAGTGGACCGCGACGAGCGCCCCGACATTGACAGCCGTTATCAGGCAGCCGTCAGCGCTATCAGTGGGCAAGGCGGTTGGCCGCTCACTGCCTTCCTTACGCCAGACGGCAAGCCCTTTTACGGCGGCACTTATTTCCCTCCCGACGATAACTGGGGACGTCCCGGCTTAAAACGCGTGCTGCTTTCAATTGCCAACGCCTATCGCGAGAAGAACAGCGACGTAGTCGAACAGGCCAGAATGGTTGAAGGCGCGATCTCGCAGGCGGAATCATTCACCGCACGCGGTGGGCAGTTCGCACCGCAGCTTGTCGACGCCATCGTCAAATCAGCGCTCCAAATGTTCGACAGCAAAAACGGAGGCTTCGGGCAGGCCCCTAAATTTCCTCATCCCGCCGTACTCGATCTCCTGATCGAGCGCTACGCGCAAAACGGTGACCAAGAGTTACACAATGTTTTCGTGACCACGCTGCAACACATGGCCAATGGCGGCGTCTATGACCAGCTCGCCGGCGGCTTTCATCGCTACTCGGTGGACGAGCGCTGGATCGTCCCACATTTTGAAAAAATGTGCTACGACAACTCCGAATTGCTCAAGAATTACATTCATGCATTCCAGGCCACCGGGACGGAATTCTTTGCCGGTGTTGCCCGTGACATCATCCGCTGGATGGACGAGTGGCTCAGTGATCGCGAGCGCGGTGGCTTTTATGCCTCGCAAGACGCCGACTACTCCATGGAAGACGATGGGGACTACTTTACCTGGACCGTCGAAGAAGCTCGTGCCGTTCTCGAGGAAGACGAAGCCAAAGTCGCTTGCCTCTATTACGACATAAACGAAGTCGGTGAGATGCACCACAATCCCGCCAAGAACGTGCTCTACGTGCGGGCGTCAGCAGATGAAATCGCGCGGCGACTCGAACTCACTCCGCAACGCGTGCAGGACCTGCTGGCTTCAGCAAAGAAAAAGATGTATGCCGCTCGCCTGAAGCGGCCCACTCCGTACGTTGATAAGACTGTCTACGCCGGATGGAATGCGCTCTGCATTTCCGCATACCTGGACGCGGCGAAAGTCCTCGGGCTCGACACTGCCCGCCAATTCGCTTTGCACTCCCTCGATCGTGTGCTGTCGCAAGGCTGGCGGCCGGAACGTGGCCTACTCCACGTGATCGCGTATTCCCATCCCGAATCGGTAGCTCGCGAAATCGCCGGGGTGCTTGACGATTATGCTTTTACCGCCATCGCTTGCCTGGACGCCTACGAGGCCACCGCCGATCTCAGCTACTTCAAATTCGCTCGCCAGATCGCCGATGTCATGGTGCACAAGTTTTTTGACTCCGTATCTGGCGGTTTTTTCGATACCGATCAAACGCCCGCATCGGACACAAAAGTTTTGGGTGTGCTTGGCGCCCGCCGCAAACCCTTTCAGGATTCGCCCACCCCGGCGGGAAATTCCGTTGCCGCTATCGCGTTGCTCCGTCTGTACGCCTATACCAACGATCAAAGCTACCGCGATAAAGCCCAACAGACCATGGAAGTCTTTGCCGGCATGGCCGAACAATATGGAATTTTCGGAGCGACTTATGGCATCGCCGCCGTGCATTTTTCCCGCCCTCACAGTCAGGTGGCAATCATTGGCGACGACGAACTGGCTGCTCAGCTCTATTCCGCAGCCTCTGCGCCGCTTACATTTACCAAGGCAGTGATCAAGCTCAAAGCCAACCAGGCTGTTCCACAAAACCTACCTCACGCGCTTGCAGATACAATCCCGCACCTCCCCGGAGTCGCATCCGGCAAGACCACTGCTGTGATATGTTCCGGTTTTACTTGTCAGCCGCCGGTCTCTGACGTGAATGGTTTAAGGAGCGCATTGGAAGATCTTCGCAGCAGATAAGCCGTCGCAGTCTCAGCGGAAACAGGGGTGACGGAGTATCCGTCCGATCGCCTGAGTCATTCCAAACTCGCACATATTACTCGACACAATAAAAGAGGGCTGGCGTTTTTTCGACGGTCCGCCAGCCCGATATCGTCTACAGGTTACCGATAGTTACTTTGGTGACCTTGTATTTCACCCTTAAAGGGTGCAGTTTGGTCCTCTCTTGGGTGGGCATAGCGGCATCGGTCCTCCGTCTGGAGCGGGAACTCTTGGGACGGCGGCTGCTACGTATGTGCCCACCATTAGCATCAGGAGTAATACCCTGATTGCACGTTTCATTGGGTTCTCTCCTTGCGTGAGTGCTCTCCTCATTGTCGGAGAACTCTCACGGGCAGGAATTATACAGGGGGTATGCAAGCCCCCTGCCCAAATATCGTCAGCCGGATAGCAAGGTTCCGCCAACTGGGCTGAGTTTACCGTTATGATTCAATAATTTGCGATCTCTCGAGGGTAAGCCACGGCGTCAATAGGAAGTTCCTGACCGTGTCCGCGATTCCCAGTATGGGAATAACTGCGTCTCAGACGCCAGTCGAGCGGCAGTCTGTTACCTGGACTCAATCTGAAAGGAAAAATTAGGAGTGGTTTTGTTTCGTGCTTAGCTTGGCGCTGACCAGCGCTTCTACTTGCTCGACAAAACTTGTTCCAGCGCGCTCGCGCATTACTCGCAACGTCTCGGCGAGATCTTCATCATTTTCTTTCTCCACCATCTCGTGCAGAAGCCAGCGCAACTGCCGGACGTGTTCAGCAACAGGGAATTTTTGGAATTCGATGCCCGTGAAGAATTCAATTTCTATTTCGAGACGCTGCTTCGCGGCGAGAACGCGGAATAGTTCAAGTCTCCGGTGGCCCTCGTGCCAACTGAAGCGCCGGGTGACGCGACAGGGTCGCGTGGCATCTCAGTCCGGATCGAGAATGTCGTTCCTTTGGTGCGGGAAAGCGCGCGATCCACCATGCCTTCAAACATCGGGATCAAGGAATCTTCGCTGTCTGGATGTTGGATCTCAATCAGGCTCCGCTCCCATCGTTGAGGTCTCAGCAAGTTGGCCGCATCTTCGCGCGCGGGACTCTTCATAACGGCGTAAGTAAGCCAAACCATAATTGCGCAGTTGTACGCTCCCATATTAACCAGATTAAACGTAATTTCTGAAAGGTAGCCGCCGGTGAAGAGTGCGATACATCCTAGCTCGATTCCCGCAAGACCGCCGAAGCCGAGCGCAATACCGAAGCTGTCCTGCCGGCGGGACACCCCGAGATATCGGGAAAATACCAACAGGAACAAAACCAATCCAAACTGAATCACGCGCACACATCTCTGAGTGGTGAGGGTGGCTTGAATGAGCGGCCATTGTTGGGCCGCCGGACTCGACGCCGCCACCACAATCGCCACCAGCAGCATCACCAGCCCGGCCCACCTGAAGAGCACCGTACCCAGATCTTTCAGCGTGTGATAAGGACGGAAGACATCTAGAAAAATCTCATGAATGACTTTGAATCCCAGTACGACTCCGATGGCTGTTCCGATCCAGTACACATAAAAGAACCAGGTGTAATTTCCCAAGCGGTAAACCGGAAATACTACACAGAAAATGACGATCTGAGAAATTATGTAGGAAAAAAAGACGGGGAACTTTCGATGCAGCTTTCGCCAAAGCATCACCCCCGCCACCGCGACCTGCAAGGTGGGGTGTGCCAGCCAGAGTACGTAGTAGGCGAGTTGTGTGCGCGGGCTCATTAGGGGTAGTGCGCCGCTCTTGCACCGCTTAGTGGAGCTAAAGGTATTGACCTTTCGGGTTCCACGTCACCAACGATAGCAGTTCTGCTCCAATGATCAATGTACCTAAGTAACCATAGGTAACCATTACCTCTGTCACGGGCAAGTGTTGTAACTTATTCAAAATGCAGTCCGGGCTGGCTCAGAGTTCTCCCGCAGATCGCCGCTGGACTGATTTTGGGGGCACCTAAAAGGCGCATCCCACAGGTCCAGCCGCGGTCCCTAAAAAAAGCAGTCCCGCCTAAAGTCAGCTCGATCGCGACAAACAGCGGTCTCGCTAAATCTGAGGCGTGGAATGGATATAGGCACGCATCATGCGAACCTCGTCGTCCTTCTCGGTGAGGTCGCGGAGCATGATGTCGCGCAGAGAAACCATGCCTTTGAGTTGCTTGCCATCAGAGATGGGCAGGTGGCGGAAGCCATGCTGCCGCATAAGCAACATGCAGGCTTCCAACTCCTCGCTGGGCGCGACGGTCAGCGGATCCGGGGTCATCACATCGCCCACGCGGGTGCGGCTTGCGTCGCGACCTTCGACGACAACTTTTTTCATCAGGTCGCGCTCGGAGAAGATGCCGACCAGCAGCCCGTCTTCCAGGACAGGGACAGCTCCAATGTTGCGGTCAACCATAGCCTGGGCCACATCAAGAACGGTCTGATTGACGTCCGCGCGGTAGGTATCCTGGTCACGGACCAGGTCGTAGATACAACACATCTTGCACCTCCAAGTGACCCGGTTGGGAGGGCAGCAGCACCCCCGGCGGTTGGGGAGAGAAGGCCACCTGCGGCGAAGTATATGCCGAAATCCGACGCGGGGAAAGAGCCAAAGTACTGTAATCGGGCGGGGTGCCCGATGTGGCGGCGGGCGTCCGCGTAACGACAGGCGGGCGAACAGATTGAGAAAGATTCCCGTGGAACGTCAACCAAGAATATTCCAATACACTCGCCTGTCACTTGGTACGCGACCTCCGCCGGGGCTCAGTTCACTGCTTCAGTCGTATTGCGCTCCGCTACTTCCGAAGAGACAACAATTTACAAATCCCTGACTGGTGGGTGACACACGTCGGATGGACGCGGACGTAGCCTGCTTTCTATGAATCGCAGGCCCTTCCCCGAACCATAGAAGAATCGGAGCTTACTCTATGAACAAAAAAACCCTCTTGCCCATTGCGTCCTCCGCCACAACTTCAACCTTAGAAAATGTAGAAAATCTTGACTCTCAAGTCGAGCGTGTCGTGAGGCGACGCTCATTTCTGAAAGGCCTTGGCATGGCCGGCGCCGCATTATCGGCGGGCGCGTTGCTGGCAACTGACGTTCAAGCCGAAGATGGCGACCGCAGTGGCAGCCTTAGCAAAGGCGATGCCGCCATCCTGCGTTTTCTGGCCGCCGCCGAAATCCTGGAGACCGATCTGTGGGTGCAGTACAACGAACTGGGCGGCATCCAAGACAGTGAAGTTCCCGGAGGCAGTGGCAGTGGACCATACACCGATGCCCTAGTCGCGCTGGATGGTGATATGCCGCAGTACATCCATGACAATACTGAGGATGAACACACCCATTTCAGGTTCATCAACGCATACCTTGCATCGAAGGGCGCGGACACCGTCAACTTGAATGCGTTTCGTACTTTGCCGGGCAGTACGGCGACTGGATCCAGCCGAAAGCCGCGGCTTACAAACCTCATGCAGCTTACCGTGGATACTAGTTTCTATACCCGATATCGGAGCCGCACGAAAAATCCCGACCTCGATCCCAACTTCAAGTTTCCTCCCGCAGTTCCGAGTTTAAGCAACGGGCAGTTTCCGGCAATTCCGCGGAACGATGCCGACTTGACGCCTCATGATCACATCCAGGCAATCGCCAATACTGCGGCATTCCACTTTGCGTTCATCGAGGGAGGTGGCACCAGCCTTTACCCGTCGCTCGCGCAAAGAGTAACCAATGTGCAGGTGCTGCGCATTCTGCTAAGCATTGGTCCAACTGAGACAGCCCACTTCCAGATTTGGCATGACAAAGCGGGGGCAGCAGTGTCGACTCCTATCGCTCCGCTGACCGACCCTAAGAACCCGACTTTGATGTTTCCTGACCTTAACTCTCCGCCTTTCGGCGGGGAGAATTTCCAGACCAATCTGATCATGCCGGAGCCATGCCCGTTCCTCAGCCGAAAGTTCCCGGTGTGTTCGATCATTCGTCCAACCAAAACAGAAGGGGCTGCAATGGGAGCAGTCAAGGCGCTTACCGCGGACGGGCTTTTCATCGGCCAATCGCCGGCGTTTTTTGAAGTGCTGCGCGATCTGGCAGCAGACGCGGATGCGGCACGGCGGGAATGTGAGGCAGAGTAATTCCAATTGCCTGATTGTTGCCCTGCGGGCGCTGGCAAAAAAGTATCGGCGAGGTATTTCGCGGTTGAAATCAGCTTTGGAAGAGAGAAAGAAACTGGCAATCCGAGCTGACCAGTGCAGAGTGTGAGGTTGGATTGGTGATGGCACGGGAACCACTTCCCGTGCCTCTTTTTTAACCAACGCTATTGCGTTTCGTCGAGATAAAAGAGATCGAGAATACGGTTTGTGTTGTCATTGATCAGCAACACCCGGCCGTTATAGACCACTCGTTCAAGTTCTTTCGGAAGGCGTGGCAGTTGCTGTTCGCAAGGCAGCGGCAGAGCTTGCGCCTGCTTTTCCAGTTCACGTGGCAGGGTTCCACCGCTTTTTACGCTACGTTCGTTGCCCGAGGGTAATTCTTCGCGTTGGGTAATGCCAGCCGGCAGGTCGGAAGCATGTTCGCTGACGCAATTGCGAATTACCCGGCGGTCGCGCGCGCTGAACGCGTAAGTGAGACTGTCGGTAGGAGATGACTGGTCAACGTCCGACGGGTTATTGTCTGGCCGATTCGTGCTTGGCTCATTAGTGTCCGGCTGATTCCTATTCGGAGGACTGGTTCGCGGCGCGTTTTGGTCAACCGTTGAACTTGCGGACGGTGTCTGGGTCCCGCCACTTGTCGTTGAACCTGCGCTGTCGTTCACCGTAGAAGACTGGGTCGTCACAAAACCAAGGACGGCTTCAGACTCGACGACGGCTTCACGCTTGCCAGTGGCTGCGGCGGCGCCAGTGCCGGCCGCGCCTCCTACCCCAGCTCCGATGGCGGCGCCCTTTCCTCCACCTGCGACTGCGCCGATGATGGCACCCAGAGCTGCGCCTCCGCCAATCTTGGTCGCGTTGCTCTTGGTGTGAGACGTAGCTTTTATCACTAGCGGCTCAACTTCCAGGGATGAGGCCATGTGTCCGGAGGCAATGGTGGCGAGAACCAGATCGAGCTCGCCAGGCTCGCTGAGTCGGCCGGAGCGATGCACATCGGAGATGCGGCCGGTGACGTCGGCACCCTTGGGATAGAGTTCCTTGCCGTCTGCCATGATGGGCTCGTTTAGTGTTCCGTGAAAGGTATCGCCGGCTTGTGCCGTTCCGCTACTAAGACTGTCGATGATGCGGACCTTGATGGTGGTGCCGGGAGGAATTGCGGGGGCCTTTTCTGCCGCGGCGAGCACGGGTACGAGAATGATGGTCAGCAGAATCAGAGTTGCTGTTATGGATTCAGGTTTGCGGTACATGGGTCCCTCACTGATGGTATTCAAAAATGATGTTCTGTAATTCGATGTTCGCTAGTTCACGAAGGGCTCTTCCTACTGGGATGCGATTTTATCGCGTTCTGGTTTGGCAAGAAATTGTCTGCGGGGACACGTTTAGCCCCGTCATGAATAAAAACAAAATAGGAACATGCCCATAGCGCCGTAGGCAGAGTTCCCTGGGTGCGAGTAGTAAAGACTACGTTGTAGTCGTCCGAGACGGAGAGTTGGTCGATTACGGATTGCGCGGTCGTTGCTTCCGAGGAAGCAGATTCCGGCGACTCGGGTGCAACCAATGCAAGATACGAGAGAAACTGATAGAGGTCGTTTCCGGCATATCCCGGGGCGACGAAGGAGAGGTCGGTGTCTCCGGCCGCGAAATGCCAGGCCAGAGACGCGGCCGACTCGATGGCGCGTTCGTAGGTCTGCGGTGACACCGCACCGGCACGGGGATTGTCAAAGACAATGCGCAGCTTGCGCTCGTCTTCGCGGCTGAATTCGCGCACTTTCAGCGAACCGGATTTGGCCGTAGCTTTCCAGTCCACATGGCGGGCGGAATCCTCCGGCATGTATTCACGGATGCGGTAGAGATCATAGCCACGACCGCGAGTGAAGGTTTCGAACTCGCCGGTGATCATGGGCAGAATTTCGAAGAGTTCGTCGGTGGCATCCACCTGAGGATAAACAACGAGACGGCGCGCAATCGGCACTCGCCGCGTCTTAGTCAGAAAGGCGAAGGGAAATCGCGTGGCCAGACCGAAACTGTCTTCATGATACTGGCCACGGCGATGGAAACGCACTTCGAGGTCAGCCGTCAATTCCGTATTCGGCGGGACAAAGGGAAAATAGGCGGAGCCTTGAAATATCCGCGCCTCGGGATTCTCCTTGGCGATGCGTCGTAGGCGGCGATCGGGCAGCCTGATCCACTGCTGCTCTGGCGGACGTTGAGAAGGAACGGCAAAAGTGTACGGTTCCCAACGCCATCGTTTTTTGTTGTCAGCTTTCGAGGGCACCACTCGAATCGAAAATGAAGGCAGCCAGCGACGCGGATTTCGCACCATGATGCGCCCCAGCACTGGCCTCATAGCGAAGACGTGCTCGGGCAGGCGTACGTCCAATTCAAGGTTTCGCAAGACCAACGCAGAGGCAAACCCCGAGACCACAATGGCAGCCAGCATGGCGGCGACAATGATATAAAGCAGATTGTTTCCCGTGTTCAGGGCGGCGATGCCGATCAGCAGAGTAATCACCACGTAAAAGATACCGGCGCGGGTGACGTCATAGTCGAAGGCATCGCGCAGCCTTGCAACCGCCACCCGTCGGGCCAGATAAGGAACAGTCGTAAGCCCGACGATGGTGGCCAGCAGCAATGCAGCCGAAGCAAGCACGAGCGTGGCCCACAGGTTCCCCGAGTCCCGCGTGATTGTGGAAAAAAGAGCCGCGGTAAAGGCAAGCACCAGTCCGACCAACGCAACTAAGAATCGTATCCATACCTCGGGGATTTCAAAGCGCAACCACTGCGCAAGGCGCGATGATCCTGCGCCTGCAGCCGCGGAATTCTGCGAGTAAGGCATTGATAGGGATTAGTTCTTGATCCGAGAGTAGCACCGGCTGAGCGGAGCTTCAATCTGAATCAGGGTGACGGAAAAGACGGCGCCACCATGCGGAAGCCTTCTCCCGGGCTTGATCTGCCTTGCGGCCCACGGCTGGGAAACGTTCGCGCAATTTTTGCAGCAGCCGGTGCGCCCACACGTATTCGGAAGAAAGGATTACCAGGCCAATAATGAGAAAGAAAACGCCCTGCAGCACGGGGAGAAAGAGGCCGATGATTCCCAGCGCGATGAATACCCACCCAACGATCAAGACGAGCGCACGTTTAGCGATTCGATTCATGATGGCAGTCTGCAGCATAAACTGTTTGGAAATTTTCAGTTGAAAGGAGCTCAGAAGACAATTGAGGCTTTATTCTTTCAAGAAGTAGCGGTGAGGAAGTCGATCACGATGCGGTTAAATTCCTCCGGCGTTTCCTCGTAGGGGAGATGGCCGGCGCCTTCAATAATGCTCAGTGCGCAATCCTTGAAGCACCGCCTAAGTGTGTCTGCTGAACTGGGGTAGACAGCGCGATCTTTGTTTCCCCAGATCAGCAGCGTGGGATAATCGGAGATTTTCGGCAGCACTGATTCCAGTTCCCGCAAGTCGGTGTTCCAGCAGCGCATAATGTCCAACCCGTGCTCAAAACTCCCGGGGATTGTTAAAGGCGCGGAATACCCCTCCAGCGTACCCGGAGGAATGCGCCGCGAGTCCCCGTACATCCGGTTGAGCCAGAAGTCATAAGCGAGGGGCATACGGGCGAAAGTTTTGAGGAACAGAGATGATCCCCACTGATTGCCGAGTAGCCGGGCTATCAGCCGGCCGTGAGGAGACCAGGGATTCACCGGCGCAGCCAGGATCAATCGGTTGAGACGTTTATCCGGCCGATCGGCACAGAGGGCAGCCAACATCATGGCCACCGCGCCTCCGTGGGACGTGCCCAAAACGTCGAACGAGGAGATCCCCATCTGGTCAATAAAGCGGAGAAGGCCTTCGGCGGTGGCGCGAAATCCGCAGTCCAGTCTTTCCGGCCGGTCGGAAAATCCGGTCCCCAGTAAATCGACAGCGTACACCGTGGTATAGGGAGCGAAAGCAGGAAGAGTGAAGCGCCAAGAAAACGAGTATCCCAACAGACCGTGGATAAGAAGCAGAGGCGGACCCGAACCAGCGCGCAAGTAGCGCAGGCGGGCTCCGTCCAAGGTGGCCCAGCACTCGTCAATGGTAACCGGGCTCGTTAGAACCGCGGAGCTTGCATGGGGAAAAAATTCCCCAATGCGACCATCTACACCTTGCTGTTTTTCTGAAGCGGACAACTTTTCCCTCGCCCTCGCAGTCTATATAAGTGATATCGCCTCTGTCGCTTCTATATTGGGGAGTTTTGGCTCCCCATTTTTTATCCCTGCGGGCGACGAGCCCGCGGCACTCATTTTGAGGCGCGACGCTTCTTGCCCAATAATTTCTTAAGCACTCGAATGCCCTTGTCCACATGCTTCTCTTGCAGCAAGAACGGCGGCAAGAAGCGCAGGACCGTATCCTGAGTGCTATTGAATAGCACCCCTTCTGCGAGCGCTAGTTCGACGATGGGTCGCGCGGGGATGTCGAGTACGAGGCCTTGAATGAACCCGCGGCCGCGGATTTCTTTGGCTGCGGCATATTTTTCCGTGATTGTCTTCAGCTCCTGCTGCAAGTAGCCGCCTACACGAGCTACGTTCTCCAGCAGCTTGTCTTCTTCAAGAATGGCCAGATACTCCAGTGCTACGCGGCAAGCCAGCGGGCCGCCGCCGAAGGTGGTGCCGTGCTGGCCGACAGAAATTGCCGAGGCGAACTCTTCCCGGGCCAGGAACGCGCCCAGTGGAATTCCTGCTGCAATCGGTTTGGCGATGGCCACGATGTCGGGAACTACCCCGAAAGTTTTAAAGGCGAAGATCGCGCCCGTGCGTCCCAAACCGCATTGAATTTCGTCAAAGATAAGAGCGGCATGGTGGCGGTCCGCAGCCGCACGGCATTCTCGCAGAAATTCAATGGAACACTCGAGGATGCCTCCCTCGCCGAAAATGGGTTCGAGCACAATGGCACATGTGTTGTCGTTGACGGCGGCTCGTAGCTGGGAAATGTGATTGCGTTGAACAAAGTTTACTTCGTCAAGGAGCGGTTCAAATCCTTTCCGATATTTCTCTTGACCGGTCAACGACATAGATCCGAACGTTCGGCCATGGTAGGAACCCTGCAAAGCTACCAACTGGCATTTCGCCTCGCCCCCGGTCTTGTGTCCAGCTAGCCGCGCGAGCTTGATCGAGCCCTCAATAGCCTCGGTTCCGCTATTTGAAAAGAAGGCACGTTGAAGACCCGACAGGTTGCAAAGACGCTCGGCTAACTGCCCCTGGTACTCGTTGTAGTAGAGGTTGGAAAGGTGGATGACGCACGCCGCCTGCTCCCGAATAGCCTTCACGATTCGCGGGTGGGCGTGGCCAAGAGCGTTCACCCCCAGGCCAGCGACGAAGTCCAGGTAGCGTTTACCCGCCAGATCGTATAGAAAGACGCCTTTGCCGCGCCCAAAGGCGACTGGGTAGCGATTGTACGTTTGAATAAGAAACCGCCGTTCGCGGTCGGCAATTTCATCAAATGTAATCATTTATAAGAGAAGCGAATTCTAAACCCTTTCAGTCGCCCTGCGAAAATGGTGCATTTCTTTCTAAGCGCCGACTTGACCGGATACTGAAAACCACATAATGATTCCAAAACACATAGCGCGATCCCCGTTATTCTCTTATAATCCTGTAAGTCACTTTCGACGGTGATACTTACGTCAGTCGCGAGTAAACCCACAGGTGGCACCTAAGTTGCTTCATTTGCGGCGTAGTAGTGTAACCCGAACTCATGTCGCTGTCTCTGCGCTCGCACCCATGAACAAAGAATTCCAGGCCCGCTCCATCGCCCTTCTGCTGTTACTTTTCACGGTGGGTGCGGCGGTTCTCGCTTGGATCAATTTCCAGAAGGAACGCGAGTTTCAAGTTCCTTCGGACGGCATCTGGTGGGTCGAGAATCGCGGAACACTGGTTGCCGAGAAGCTTGAAGCCGACGGTCCCGGAGCCAAGGCGGGCATCAAGCAGGGCGACGAGCTCACGGCTGTAAATAAACTTGAGATCAAGAACACCTCGGGATTGATGCGGCAGCTATATCGGGCGGGTGCGTGGTCTAAGGCCACTTACTCCCTGGTGCGGCACTCGGTGGCCCTGGACACGGAACTGGTTCTGGTTCCCGCGGACCGGTCTCTAAACAATTGGTTACGCCTGATTGCCCTGATCTATCTGTGCATCGGTTTGTACGTGTTGCTGCGACGCTGGACGGCTCCGGGTTCTACACACTTCTACATCTTCTGCCTGGTGTCATTTGCTTTCTACTCCTTCAAATATACCGGCAAACTCAACGACTTTGACTGGACGATCTATTGGGGCGAGGCGGTGGCATGGCTTCTGCAGCCCGCCTTATTCCTGCATTTTGTGTTGACCTTTCCCGAAAAGAGAGGCTTCGTTCGCAAGCATCCCTGGTCGATTCCCCTGCTCTATGTGCCTGGAATGCTTTTGCTGGTAAGTCATGCCTTGATCTTTAAGTTCGTAAGAGCAAGCGAGCGGTTGCGTTGGAACCTGGACCGCGTCCAGATGGCGTACCTGGCCCTGTTTTTCGTCGCAGCCGCTTGGGTACTGTGGCACAGCTATCGTCGAGCCGGCACACCGATCTTGCGGCAGCAACTGAAGTGGGTAACCCGCGGAACCATTCTGGCAATCACACCCTTCACCCTCTTTTATGTAATCCCCTACTTGCTGGGCTGGGACACGGTGAAAGTGTCGGTGTTGTCACTCGGCCTTCTGCCACTTACGTTTGGTTACGCCATATTCCGCTACCGCTTGATGGATGTGGACTTGATCTTCAAGCGTGGAATGGCTTACACGCTTGCGGCGGCAGCCGTGGTGGGAATGTATTTCACTCTGGTGGCGGTCGTCGGGGTGTTGGTCAACACCCGGGTGCCCAGTTCCGGTCGTGTGGGGCTGATTCTGGCGATTGCGATTACGGCGTTGTTATTTGACCCGGTACGCAAGTGGATTCAGGATCGCCTCGACCAGTTCTTTTATCGCACACGATATGACTATCGCCGCACCCTGATCGAATTTGGCCGTGAGCTTAGCGCCGAAACCGATCTTGACGCCATGCTCACCTCGGTGGTCGAGCGCTTGTCGCGGACGCTGCTGGTCGACCGCCTGGCAATTTTCCTGGCATCCGGCGAAGCCGCAGAACATCAATTCCTACTCGCCAAATCTTTTGGAATGGCCGAAACCGGAAAGCTTGACTTAAGCTTTCTGGCGGCGCAACGTCCGGAAATGGAGATGGGGCATCTGTTTTTCGATAATACCCATCAGGTTCCCCGCGAAGCACGCGCGGCACAAGAGGCAATCTCCCGCCTGGATCTTAACTATTACATCCCTTGCCGCTCACAACACATTACTGTCGCGGTGCTGGGACTGGGGAAAACGGTCGAAGGGGACTTCCTTTCCAGCGAGGACGTAGAGTTGCTGGAGACGCTGGCTGACTATATCGGCATTGCCATACAGAATGCCCGGCTGTACGCATCTCTGGAACAAAAGGTCGCGCAATACGAACGCCTCAAAGACTTCAACGAGAACATCGTTGAATCGATCAATATCGGTGTACTGGCCGTTGACCTGGCGGATCGAATTGAATCCTGGAACTCGCAGATGGAAGTCATGTATGCCCTGCCGCGCTGGCAAGCGTTGACCCGTCCCCTGGCAGAAGTTTTTCCCGGCGAGTTTGTCGAGGAGTTCTATCGCGTGCGGCAGAACCCCGGCATCCACAATCTTTACAAATTCCGCGTGAACACTCCGACCGGTGAAACTCGAGTCGTGAATATTGCCATCACGCCACTAGTGACCAAGAAGTTCCATGTCATTGGCCGCTTGATCATCATGGACGACATCACGGAGCGGGTGGAACTTGAGACCCAGCTGTCGCAATCGGACAAGCTTTCTTCCATCGGTCTGCTGGCGGCAGGTGTGGCGCACGAGGTGAACACGCCACTGGCGGTCATTTCCTCGTATGCGCAGATGCTGTCGAAGCAATTGCAGGCCGACTCCCAGAAGAGTTCGGTGCTGGAGAAAATCACGCGGCAGACATTCCGCGCTTCCGAAATCGTTAACAACTTGTTGAATTTCTCACGCACCAGCGGGACAGAATTCACCGAGGTGGACGTGAACAAGGTTATTGCGGACACCCTGGCCCTTTTAGAGCACCAGTTCAAGACCAGTAAAGTCCGGGTGCAGGACGAATTAGCTGAGCACCTGCCGCTGATTCAGGGCAACACTGGACGGCTGCAACAAGTGTTTCTCAATCTTTTTCTCAATGCCAAGGATGCGATGCCGAACGGCGGGACGCTCCGGATTGCGTCCTCCAATGGGGAGGGCGTCAACGTAGTTATCTGCGACACAGGAACTGGAATTGCCCAGGAGAATATCCAGCGCATTTACGATCCTTTCTTTACTACGAAGACCGCGCCGAGGGAAGGTCAGAGCCGGGGTACGGGTCTGGGGTTATCCGTCACTTACGGCATTATCCAGGAGCATGCGGGCAAGATACGGGTGGAGAGCCGGCCCGGCGAAGGCACTACGTTTTACCTGGATTTCCCCCTGAGCAGGAAGGCTGTCAATGTCTGAACTTGCTGTTTTACCGCGCCGCCACATCGTTGAGCCATCGCTGCCTTCAGCCGGAGCTGTGCTGATCATCGATGACGAAGCTGAAATTCGCGAATCGTTGCAAACGCTGCTGGAACTGGAGGGCTATGAAGTGGAAGCTGCCGCCACGGGCGAAGAAGGAATAGCGCACATTGAAGAGCGCCCGTTCGACCTGGTGCTGCTCGATCTTGCGCTGCCCGATCGGAATGGCATGGACGTGCTTCGGGACATCCGCGTCCACGATCCGCATCTTTCCGTGATCATGATCACCGCTTACGGCACGGTAGACAACGCGGTCAAGTCAATGCAGTTTGGCGCAACGAATTTTATCCAGAAACCCTGGGACAACGAGAAACTGCTGGCCGATGTGCGAGCGGCTGTGGCGCGACGCCGAGCGGAGGAAGAAAATATCCAGCTCAAGCGTGCTCTAAAGCGGCGCTACAACTTCGAAAATATCGTGGGCAAGAGTGAGCCGATGCTCAGGATTTTCGACCTGGTTGCGCAGGTAGCGCCCAGCCGCTCCACGGTGATGCTGCAAGGTGAAAGTGGAACCGGAAAAGAACTCATCGCCAAAGCCATTCACCTGAATTCTCCCCGTCGTGACCGGCCTTTCGTTCCGGTAAACACGGGGTCAATGCCGCCGGACTTGCTGGAATCTACACTCTTTGGTCACGTGAAAGGCGCATTCACCAGCGCTATCGCCTCCAAGAAAGGTCTCTTCGAGATTGCCGATCGAGGGACGTTATTTTTGGACGAGATCGGCACCATGAGCATGGAAACGCAGAGCAAGATTCTGCGTGTGCTGCAGGACCGAAAATTCATGCACTTGGGTGGCGTCCATGAAGTGCAGGTGGACGTTCGCATCATCGCAGCCACCAATGTGAACCTGCAACAAATGGTCCGCGAAGCCAAGTTCCGCGAAGATCTCTACTATCGCTTGAATGTAATAACCGTGGACCTGCCTCCGCTACGTCAGCGCAAGGAAGACATTCCTTTGCTGGTGGATTTCTTCCTCAAGAGGTATTCAGAGGAAAACGAGCGTCCACTTCGGCGGGTCAATACTGATAGTCTGCGCCCGCTGATGGCATACTCCTGGCCGGGGAATGTCCGCGAACTGGAGAATGTAATCGAACGTGCGGTTGTGCTTTCTTCTGGCCCTGAGGTCGGAATAGATCTCCTTCCGGATCACATTGCCGGCCGTGGTACACCATTCCCGGTTCTGGAGCATCGTCCTGACGCGTCCTTGTTTGACATTATGGAAGACTGCGAGCGCCGAATCATTTCCGATATGTTGGAAAAATGTGGCTGGAACCAGACTGAAGCGGCCGAGCGGTTCCGTGTGCCACTTTCAACCCTGAATCAAAAGATCAAACGGTTGAATATCGAAATCAGAAAAAAAGGGCGAGAGTAAGAAAACCAGGCTTTCGCTCTTGTCTTCTCGTTCCCCGATTCCAGATCTGCTTGTCGCTAGCCCTGGAAATTTCCAAGATTTGTTGCTTGCCTCACTTCTGGGAAGTCACTCCACGAAGTGATCGCGAGCCACTTGCTTGGTCTCGTTGATCCTCATCCCTGATCACTTCTGCGCAGGTACTCGGAGGGCCGGGCGCGCTGGAGACACAAGGTAACAGCCCAGAGCTAATAGCTCACCTTCACGGCTGAAAGCTGGCTTCGCCTCTGCTATAGTTCCGACAGAACCGGCAGGGGTTCGCAAAGCCGGATCTTTCTGAATCGCATGGAACTGATTTCGCCTGCCGACTTCGTCAAAGATAAAGTTCTGGCCGTTCAGGATTATGCTCTTCTGGCCGGCCGCTCGGTTGGCAACCTGTTTCGCCGTCCCCTTTACATGGCCGACATGATCCAGCAAGCCGACCTGATTGGCTTCGGTTCGCTGCCCATCGTAGTGCTCAGCGGTTTGCTCACGGGCGCTGTTCTCGCCGACAACAGCGCTGCAACTCTGGGTAGATTTGGCTCTCTCTCCCTCATCGGTCAGTTGGTCTCAATTGGCATGGTGCGTGAGCTCGGGCCTGTGCTTACTGGCCTGATGGTCGCGGGGCGGAATGCCTCCGGGATGGCGAGCGAGCTCGGTTCGATGGTCGTGACCGAGCAAATCGATGCTATGCGCGCCCTCGGCACCGACCCCAGCAAGAAGCTGTTGACACCGAGGCTGGCGGCAACGGTGTTCATGCTTTTTTTCCTGACAATAATTTCTGATCTTTTGGGTCTGGTCGGAGGCAATCTAGTGAGTATGCTGCTGGGACTGGATTCTCATCAGTACTGGACCTCTGCCTGGCAGGTGCTGGTGTTTAACGACGTCTTTACCGGCTTACTGAAACCTATCTTCTTCGGATTTATCATCGCGACCATCGGCTGCTATTACGGGATTTCAGCACGCGGCGGAACCCAGGGAGTAGGCCGCGCTACCACGCAGGCCGTGGTGGCGGCCTCCGTTCTGATCCTGGTCGTCGACTTTTTCCTGACCAGGTTTCTCATCGTGCTACTGGGCTATCGCTAAAACCGATTTATGCCGACTCTATCGCTCGAAGACACCCAGACGGTGACCCAGGATGCCGCGCAGGACGCCATCGTTTTCGAAAATGTGTCTATCGCATTTCAAGAGAAAGTGGTGCTTGACGAGATCTCTTTCCGTCTGCCGCGGGGTGAAACCAAGGCAATATTTGGTGTCGCAGGATCAGGTAAAAGCACGATCCTGAAATTGGTTTTGGGGTTGATAAAACCGGATCGGGGCCGCATTGTTGTGTTGGGCGAGAATGTTACTGAAATGCGAGAAGAGGATTTATTCGAATTGCGGCGCAAAATCGGGATGGTATTTCAGGAAAGCGCGCTGTTTGATTCGCTCACGGTGCGCGAAAATGTAGCTTTCCGATTATTGGAAGAAGGTAATGTTTCGGAAGAAGAAACTGAAAAGCGGGTGCGCGAGGCCCTGCGATTCGTCGAACTCGAGAACACGGTGGACAAGTACCCGTCGGAACTCTCCGGGGGAATGCGAAGGCGTGTGGCGATCGCTCGCGCGATTATCACCCAGCCTGAAGTCATTCTTTATGACTCGCCCACCGGAGGGTTGGATCCGGTAACATCCAACACCATCATCGAACTCATCGTAAAACAACGCGACGTCTACAAAACCAGCGCTTTGCTGGTAACCCATCGCTTGCAGGACGCTTTCACTATGGCCACTCATTACTTCGATAGCAAGACGAACCACATGCAGCCACTTCCGCCCGGTGCCCACTCAGAGGTTCCCATGGCCTTTATGGTGCTGCGAGACGGTAAAGTGATCTTCGATGGCGACGTTCAGCAATTGGTGAAAACCAAGGATGAATACATTCGGGAATTCATCTCGTTGGACTAACCCCCAGGTCCTGCGGAGTCTTGATGCTGGAGACGATTAGCTTGGCGAGCATCATCAACTGGCTTTGGCGACTGCGGCGTCCGCCATGGTCTTGAGCCGGGCGGCGACGCGCTCTTCAAATTGCTTCAGCCGTTCGCGGCCTTTCTCCGTGCCCTTAATCAGCTTTTCAACATTGGCCATGAATTCCTGAGTCTTAAGCCTTTCCCGAACTTCTCCGATAAATGGATGCACCTTGGCAAATATCAGAAACATTTCGCCGCAGAAACTGAGTTCCATAAAGAGGTCTTCGTTCAGTGCTCCATTCACAACAAAGGAAGCTGCCATTCCCCAATAGCTAGCGACCTGGCGTAACCAGTTATTTTCCTGGCTGCCGAGATTCGTCACGATCTCCATAAAGTCGTCGGCGTTGCGCGGCCAGAATGTCACCACCCACCAATGGCGAGCTTTACGCATCTCGGCCTCGCGCCTGACTTCATAGAGGCGCAGGATTAATTCCGCATCCGCGGTTGTAGGTTTGTTCGATGCCATCTAGACCTCCGGGAAAATTAGTAATTTAGTAATTGGTAATTGGCAATTCAAGAGGTACGGAAAAGACGTTGCGGAACCAGGACCGTCAAAATTACAACTTACAAATCGCTAAATTACAAATTACCCCACCGGCGCCGGCTCCGCTGCTCGCTCATAGTCGCATTCTTTATTGGGGCAAGCGATCACCGGCCCGGCCTTCAGAAATTTTTCCACCAGGTACTCATGGCCACAATCCGGGCACTTTTCAGGTATTGGCTTATTGGCCGAGGTAAATTTGCACTTGGGGTAATTGCCGCAGCCGTAAAATGTGTTCCCTTTGCGCGCTCTCTTCTCGACAAGCTCCCCTTCTTTGCACAACGGGCACTTCATCCCGATAAAGTTTTGCTTCACGTATTTGCAATCCGGATACCCGCTGCATGTCGTGAACTCCCCATAGCGCCCGTGCCGGATCATCATGTTGCGGCCGCACTTGGGACAAAGCTCGTCGAGTGGAATGTCGGGCACTTTCTTGCCTTGATCGAGCCGGCGGGTGGTCCTGCAATCAGGATATCCCGTGCAGGCCATGAACTGTCCAAACCGGCCGCGCTTGAGCACCATCACGCGCCCGCAATTTTCGCAATACTCTTCTTGTGTGGTTTCCTGAATGTCGGCGGAATCCAGGTCGGGCAGGTCAATGGGATTCTCTTTAGTGAACGTACACGTGTTGGGATCTTCTTTGTCATAAGAGCTGCAGGCGAAAAACGACCCGTGCTTGCCCCACTTGATTACCAGCGGTGAGCCGCAGCGCTCACATTTCTCGTCCGTCGGCTTCTCCATCCGCTTGATGTTTTCCATGTGCTTCTCGGCGTAATGGAGATCTTTCTCGAACTTCTTGTAGAACTCAGAAAGAGCGTCAACCCACTTTTCCTTGCCCTCTTCGATCTCGTCGAGTTCTTCTTCCAGCCGTGCGGTGTACTGCACATCGAAGATGTCGCGGAAATTCTCCACCAGCAGATCGGTAACTACCAAGCCTATCTCCGTGGGAACAAACTTGCCGCCAAGTTTCTGCACATATTGCCGTTCTTGAATGGTGCTGAGAATGGCTGAGTAGGTGGAAGGCCGGCCAATTCCCCGCTCTTCCAGTTCCTTAACCAGCGAAGCTTCGTTGTAACGCGGCGGTGGCTCGGTGAAGTGCTGCTCCGGTTTCAGTTCCTTCAGCGTAAGTTTTTGTCCGGCGTCGAGCGGTGGCAGCTTGTGCTTGAGTTCCTCAGCTTCTTCGTCTTTTCCTTCTTTCGATTCTTCGTACACTTTCAGGAAGCCGTCGAACTTAAGCACCGAACCGGTCACACGGAACCAGAAAGTTTCGTTCGCAGTCTTGGCGTCGATATCAACCGTAGTTTGGTCGAAGACCGCGGGATTGATTTGCGACGCGACGAAACGCTGCCAGATCAGTTTGTAGACTTTGTATTCATCTTCTTTTAAGTATTGCTTTATCTGGTCCGGATTACGCAAGGCCGAAGTTGGGCGGATAGCTTCATGGGCTTCCTGGGCGCCCTTTTTGGACTTAAATGTGTTCGGCGTTTCCGGCAAATATGTGGGACCATACTGTGAACCGATGAGCTCTCGCACTTCCGTCAACGCGTCGTTGGAGACACGGGTCGAATCAGTACGCATGTAGGTGATGAGTCCGACCAGTCCTTCTTCGCCTAGTTCCACGCCCTCATAGAGGCGCTGCGCGATCATCATGGTGCGCTTGACGCTGAAGCGCAGCTTGCGGGAGGAATCCTGTTGTAGCTTGCTGGTCGTAAAAGGCGGGGCCGCGTTGCGGCGGCGTTCTTTTTTATCTACGGACCGGACGATCCAGTCGGCCTTTTCCAATGCGGCACGAATCTTCTCCGCTTCCTCGCCATTCCCAACTTCTATCTTTTCCTCGCCCTTGCCAATGAAGCGAGCGTCGAACGCTGGGGGCTTTGACGCTGCGAGGTGAGCATCAATCGTCCAGTATTCCTTTTTTTCGAACGCCTTTATCTCACGCTCGCGCTCGACGATCAGCCGTAGCGCCACAGTTTGCACTCGACCCGCTGAGAGCCCTCGACGCACTTTGTCCCATAACAGCGGCGAGACCTGGTACCCTACCAGGCGATCGAGCACACGCCGCGCCTGTTGCGCATCTACCAGGTTGCGGTCAATGTCGCGTGGGTGTTCAAAGGCGTCGCGTACGGCACGTTGGGTGATTTCATTAAACGTGACCCGCCGGACACGCTCGGCCCCATCGGCTTCGCCCTTTTTTCTTTTCCTCTTCTTGCCGTTGAAGTTATCGCCGCCTAGTTCTTCAGCGAGATGCGCAGCGATGGCCTCGCCTTCACGGTCCGGATCGGGCGCGAGAAAGATCATATCGGCGGAGAGGGCCAGCTTTTTCAGCTTGATCAGCACCTTCTCTTTGCCGGGAATGACGATGTATTCCGTCTCGAAATCGTTCTCCACATCCACACCCAGATTGCTCTTGGGCAGATCCTTGACGTGACCGAGAGAGGCTTCGACGGTATAGCCCTTGCCTAGATATTTTTGGATGGTTTTCGCCTTGGCAGGCGATTCGACGATGACTAAACCTTTGGTCAAATTCCCCTCAGTTGAGCTTTCCCTTTTTTTGAAGCTAGCACGAATGGGAGGGATGCAACAAGTTTTACCGGCAGTTTCTAGTTACTAGCAGCTTAGAAAATTGCGTTCCTAGAATACTTTCACGAAATTTTTCCCCGGCATCTGCCTGACTTTCCCGGCCAGCTCCAATTCGAAAAGTGCAGCGAAAATCTCGGACAATGACACCTCCCCCTCCAGCCGCTCCACGAGCTCATCAATGTGCGTGGATTCATCGGCTTTGAGCAGAGCAAATATCTTCTTTTCGTGGGGGGCGAGTTCTGCGTCGTCCCCGAATAGAGATGCAGTCCCGGCCCGCGGCGATTCAGCGGTAGCCGGCCCCAACAACAGTCGCACCTCCGCCGGCAGATCATCCCAAACATCTTCCCAGGTGGCGACCAGCTTGGCTCCCTGCTTTATCAAAGTGTTAGCTCCCCAGGAGTTCTTGTTTGTAACATTGCCTGGAACTGCAAATACATCGCGATTCTGCTCCCGTGCGCAGCGCGCCGTAATGCGTGTGCCGCTGTAGTCGGCCGCCTCAACCACCAGCACGCCCACTGACATCCCGCTGATAATGCGATTGCGAATGGGGAAAGTTTTGCGGGAATGCAGCAGTGCCCATAGGGAATTCCGAAATCAATGCTCCGCCACACCCCAGTATCTGCTCCGATAGCCGCGAGTTTTCTTTGGGATAAATCACGTTAATACCAGTACCGAACCCCGCCACTGTTTTGCCTTGCGCAGTAATCGCACCGCGATGTCCGGCGGTATCCACTCCCCGCGCCATGCCACTTATGATGACCAGCCCGCGGGCCGCTAGATCACACGCCAGTCGCTCTGCCAAGCCCGAACCGTAGGGGGTGGGATGACGTGTGCCTACCAGCGCAATTCCGGGCTGGGAAATTGCATCTGACTTCCCTCGAACGTACAACACCATGGGCGCATCGTAGATTTGTTTGAGTTGTGCTGAATAGGATGAATCCTCGAGCGATACAATTTTTACGCCCTCCGCGATGGCGCGCTCTGCCTCTTCCTTCGCCAGTTCAATTGATTTACCGGTAGCCAGCGACTGCGCTGAGCTGGCGAGAATGCCCGTCGCTTCCAGTTCAGTCAGAGAAGCACGGAATACGGCTGCTACCCCACCGAGGTATTCCACAACACGTCGCGCCCGGGTCGGGCCTAAACCCGGCGTCAGCGAGAGAGCTAGCCATTCGAGGGTATGGGCCTCATGGGCTGTGGCAATCGCTGTTGACCTGGCTGTGGACACCGCTGCCTCCACGTCGCGGACTGTACACACGCTCTAATCTTGCGTCAAGGAGCGCGGTCACAGCAGTTTGTTAGAATCGAGGCTTGACCATCAAGGGTGCGCTCATGAGACGGCTGCGGATTTCGGCAATTTCATACCTCAACACCGCGCCTCTGATGTGGGACTTCGAACACGGTACGGCGCCGGCCGAGTTCGATCTTTCTTATACGATTCCTTCTGCCTGCGCGGCCGCCTTAAGCGCCGCAACCGCCGATATTGGCATCATTCCGGCCGCCGCGTACGCCACCATCCCCGACCTGGTTATTTTGCCGGGGGTAGCAATCGCCTCTCGTAATGCCGTCCGGTCAATTCTTTTGATCAGCAAAATCCCATTGGAGAGAGTCCGCACGGTTGCTCTGGATACCTCTTCCATCACTTCGGTCGCGCTCACCAAAATATTGTTCGAGAAGTGGCTTGGCGGGAAACGGCAGTACACCTACATGGCGCCCAACTTAGACCAAATGCTGGAGCAGCACGACGCTGCCCTGGTGATTGGGGATCCTGCGTTAAAGGTGGACTGCTCGCGTTACCTGGCCTTGGATTTAGGTCAGGACTGGCGAGAGCGAACCGGAAAGCCCTTTGTTTTTGCTTTCTGGGCCGTACGCCGCACGGCGCTGCAAGATGGAACCTCCGTTGACCTGGTGAATACATTTCAAGAATCGCGCGATCATGGATTAGAACCCCAAAATCTCGCAGTTATCGCTCGTCTCTGGGGGTCACGGCTGGGTCTCAGCGCTACGGAGATCAATAGTTATCTGACGAAGAATATCCACTTTTATCTCGATCCGGAGTGTCTGGAAGGATTACAGCTCTTCTATCAATACGCGGCCGAGTGCGGTGTTCTGCCCTCTGCGCCTGCTTTGCAATTTCTGGACGTTCGGAATCCAGAGACCGCACGACTCGTGGCACTTGATCTTCACTGACCCAGATACGGTCAGTTAGCAACCAACTCTTCTAAGATGTCTTATGGATTTTCGTCTTCTTACCCTCGTTGCAGCTTCGCAAACTGTGCGGTGGCTGCGTCGCCTTGGCGGACCCGGTCTAATTTTATTGGGACTGGCGGACAATTCCGTGATTCCGCTACCCGGTAGCATGGATGCGCTCACCATCTGGCTGGCAGCGAGCCATCGGGAGTTCTGGCTTTACTACACGCTGATGGCGACCGCGGGATCCGTGCTAGGCGGGTACGTCACCTATCGCCTGGCACGGAAGGGTGGCAAGGCGACGCTGGAGCGAAAGATATCCAAAAGCAAAGCCAAGAAGGTTTACAAGAAGTTCGAACGCTGGGGTTTTTGGGCTGTAGCCGTTCCTGCATTACTTCCCCCGCCTTTCCCCATCGTACCCGCGCTGCTGGCGGCTGGCGCGATGCAGTACTCTCGCAGGAAGTTCTTGGGCGCGCTTGCACTGGGCCGCGGAATCCGTTTCACAATAGTGGCTTACTTCGGAGCACGCTACGGCCGCCACGTCCTGGGATTCTTCTCCAAGTATTACAAGCCTGCGTTGCTGGTGCTTATCGGGTTTTCGGTCATTGCAGGCCTTTTCGGCTTGTTTCAGTACCTGCGATTCCGGCGTGAGAACAAGAACATGGGCACCAAGCCAAAGGGTGTTCCGCGCCACAAAATTGCCTGAAGCAAGTTTGGATCGAAACCATCCACTCCGATAGAATGTGTAGTACTGGTCGGTCCGTTCAAGTCATGATTCTCACCAAACAGCAAGCGCTCGAGATGTTCCGATCAGATGACCTCATCGGCATCGGCATGGAAGCCAATTCGATACGCCGCAAGCTCCATCCCGAAGGTGTGGTCACGTACATCATCGACCGCAATATTAATTACACGAATTTCTGCACTGAGTATTGCACCTTCTGCGCTTTCTATCGGCCACTCAAAGGGCAACGTGCTAAAGAAGGATACATTCTCGATCTCGAGACCATCTACGACAAGATTCGTGAAACCGTCGAATTGGGCGGCACCGGCGTGCTGATGCAGGGCGGACTGCATCCCGACCTGAAGATTGATTGGCACGAGCAGATGCTGCGTGGCATCAAGCGGCGTTTTCCCAAAGTTCATTTGCACTGCTATTCAGCTTCCGAAATCATTGCCATTGCGGAGTACAGCTCGCTAAGCATTCGCGACACAATCTCTTATCTGCGCGATGCCGGCCTTGATTCCATTCCCGGCGGGGGAGCCGAAATTCTGGATGACGAAGTGCGCTACCGCATCGCCCGCCTGAAGTGCCTCACCGACGACTGGCTCAATGTCCATCGCACCGCTCACCAACTGGGCATGCGTACTACCGCGACGATGATGTTCGGTGTGGGCGAAAACTTTGAGCACCGCGTCAACCACTTGCAGCGCTTGTACGATCTACAGGAAGAAACCGGGGGCTTCACCGCATTTATACCCTGGACGTTTCAGCCGTCGAACACGGCATTGGGTGGGCGTCATTGGGATGAGGCCACAGCGGTCGAGTATCTCAAGATGCTGGCGATTTCCCGGCTCTACCTTTCAAACTTCCTCAACGTGCAATCGAGCTGGGTCACACAGGGGCTCAAGGTGTGCCAAATGGGTCTCCGCTTCGGAGGAAATGATGTCGGATCGGTGATGTTGGAAGAAAACGTCGTGCGCGCCGCCGGCGTCACCAATTGCACCACCGAGGAGGAGCTGCGACGCATCATCCGCGATGCCGGCTTCCGCCCGGTTCAGCGGGACACGTTATATCGTACCTACTTCTTGAATTAGGTCTGGTTTTCCTCGGGGATTCGGGGGAAAGTTCGCCAAATGGAAACGGCCTCGAGATGTCGAGGCCGATCTGGATGCGTCAGCACCCCGTCAAGGTCAGCAATTATTATCCCCTTGTGGTAATCCCAAATCAAGTTACTTCTGGGGAGCCTCCACCCCGCCTGGGAGGCCATCCCCGCCTTTCATCCCCTGCCCCCTGCCTACACACAGCCGGGAATGGACCTGGCGGGATTCGAACCCGCACCTGTGACCTTGACGGGGTACTGTGCTCCCTTTACACCACAGGCCCACAGGACCGAAGTGTAATGTTGATGAGTTAAATATGCATGGTTGTCGGTCACAACCTGATGTTCATTCCCTCTGGATAAAAATGGTGTTACTTTGCTATCTCTCGGGAAGCCTACCCATGAGACTTCGGCAATTATCAGTTTTCTCTGTGCTCTGCGCAATTGCCTTATGGGCGCAGAACCCAGCCTCTTTGAAAGACAACAAGTGCACGCTAAAGGGCACGGTTGTCAAAGAACCGAGTAGCGAGCCAATCAAAAAGGCTACCATCGAGCTGATTACAGAAAACCAACAAGAGGGTGGAAACTACACTGCTGTTAGCGATCAGGATGGGCACTTCCAAATTGAGGGAATCGAGCCCGGCCGATACCGGTTGTTCGCCGAGCGCACCGGCTACATCGGTGTCGAAAAGAAGCAACATCGGTCATCAGGGGTAGTGCTTTCCTTCGAATCAGGTCAGCAACTCAAAGACCTGCTGATACGTATGCTTCCGGCGGCAGTCATTACAGGCCGGGTGGTTGATCAAGACGGCGACCCGTTGCCCAACGTGGAAGTTACCGTTTCGCGAACCAACTACTCCAGTGGTCGCCAGCACTGGGAAGCGCTTGGTTCGGAGCGTAGCAATGACGTGGGTGAGTTCCGCATCGGCAGCTTACTGCCTGGACGTTATTTCGTTTCCGCCAGTCCCCCGCCCGATTTCCAGACGCTCGCGTCGGCTTCAAAGGAAGACGCTCAAGCCCACGGTGCGCCCGAGATGGCGTATGTCACGACTTACTATCCCGCGACCCACGACCGTAGTCAGGCGTCGGAAATTGAGATTCGCGCCGGCGAGGAGTCGCCCGTAAATTTCACACTTGTCCCAAGCGCTACATTCCGGATACGTGGCACTGTTTCCAATCTGCCCGCGAGCGCCGAGACTGTCGTTACGCTTTATTCCCGCGAATTCAGCTTGGTCTCCAGCACGGCCGAAGTCAGCAAGAACGGCACATTTGAACTGCGTGCTGTTGCCCCGGGTTCATACACGGTTGTGGCCACAGCCCTCATTGGTGAAAACGCGCAGTCGGCGCGGCAGAGTATCGAGCTTGCCGCTTCAAATGTAGAGGGACTGCGACTCATTCCTGTGCCGGGTGCCTTGGTGAAAGGTCGCCTTCGTGCAGAGGGTGCTGGTCAGGTTGATCTATCGCAATTTTTTCTACTTTTGCACTGCGCGGATGGGGACTATAGCTGCATGAACGCGATACCCTTAGGGGCGGGCGACCCCGCACAGCCCGCGCGTGTCAAAAAAGATGGCAGTTTTGAATGGAAGGGCGTACCGCCGGGTAGGTATGACATCCAATTCGCAGCGGAGGCCGGTGCAGTCGCCGATTATTTTCTAAAATCTCTCGTCATAGGTGAAAGAAATATCCCCGATGCGACACTGACTGTAAGTAGCACGTCCCTTTCACTCGATCTAATCGTTAGCGCTAATGGCGGAAGCATCGAGGGCACAGCCGTGGACGAAAAAAATCGGGCGGTAGCAAATGCAAGTGTCGTTGCTATTCCCGAGTCCCGATATCGCAATCGTCCTGACCGCTATCACCAGGCAGTCACTGACCAGCATGGTCACTTCTCCTTGCACGGTTTGAATCCCGCAATCTACACCATCATCGCGTGGGATGAATTAGATGGTGATCGTTACTTAGACCCTCAGTTTCTGAAAAACTATGAGAGCAATGCCACCACGACGCACATGGAAGAAGGCAGCCATATTAACCTTGTGCTTCAGGTTAATTCTCTGCCGGACGACTCGCCATAAGTCTCTGAATCCAAAGGATATTTTTGTGACCAACGAGCGTGCTGCGTCTCAGGTCGGTAAAATAAAAGGTTTGCGTTACCCGGATTGATCAAGCTTGCTGAACTGCGCGCCCATTTCGTCCTTTGCAATACTTGTCGCTCTGTCCGCATCTCGCGGCATTTGGCAATACTTCCGCCAGCATTTTCTTGATCGGACATTCCAGGGCCTCTACCACGCCAATGCATTCGACATGGCCTTGTTGATCCCATACTTCGTCGTGCTGGTACTGCTGGCCTCCTACGGCATACACCGCTATACCCTGGTTTACCTTTATTACAAAAACAAGAAGAACCGCACCCTTGATCCGCTAGCGTATTTCTCTGATCTGCCACGAGTCACGGTTCAACTTCCAATCTTTAACGAGCAATACGTTGTTGATCGTCTCCTGGATGCCATTTGCCGGCTGAACTATCCGCGAGAGAAGTTGGACATCCAGGTGCTGGACGATTCCACGGACGAAACCAGGACGGTTGCGCGCAATCTGGTGGAGCGGTATGCGGCTTTGGGAAACCCCATCACCTACCACCACCGCAGGAAGCGCGTCGGGTTCAAAGCCGGTGCACTCGCGGAAGGATTGAAGACAGCAAAAGGCGAGTTCGTCGCTATTTTCGATGCCGACTTCGTACCGCCAGAGGATTTTCTTCTGCGTACTATCCACCATTTCACCGATCCGAAGGTCGGCATGGTGCAGACGCGCTGGACACACATCAATCGCCACTACTCGTTTCTTACTGAAGTTGAAGCCATTCTGCTCGACGGACATTTTGTGCTCGAACACTCGGGCCGCGCCCGCAGTGGCGTCTTTTTCAATTTCAACGGCACTGCGGGGGTCTGGCGGCGGCGCGCTATCGATGAAGCGGGCGGATGGCAACACGATACTCTGACCGAAGATACCGACCTCTCCTATCGGGCTCAGCTCCTGGGTTGGAAATTTATCTACTTGCAGGATGTCGAGTGCCCCGCCGAATTACCGGTGGAAATGACGGCTTTCAAGACCCAGCAGGCGCGCTGGGCAAAAGGCCTGATCCAAACTTGCAAGAAAATCCTGCCCCGCGTGCTGAAAAGCGATGTGCCGGGTCGGGTGAAGCTCGAGGCCTGGTATCACCTGACAGCGAATCTCAGTTACCCGCTGATGATCGTGTTGTCGGTGCTTCTGTTGCCAGCCATGGTTATTCGCTTTTACCAGGGATGGTTTCAGATGATGTACATCGATCTCCCGTTATTTTTGGCGTCGACGTTCTCCATCTCGAGCTTCTACCTGGTGTCCCAGAAGGAATTATTTCCCAAGACCTGGCCGCGTGCTCTGCTTTATCTCCCCTTTCTGATGGCGCTCGGCATTGGTTTGACAGTCACCAACACCTGCGCGGTGCTGGAGGCTCTCGCCGGCAAGCAGAGCGCGTTCGCCCGCACACCGAAATACCGGGTGGAATCGAAAAAAGATAAAGTGGCTGCTAACACGTACCGCCGACGCTTGGGCTGGGTACCGTGGCTGGAGATGCTCATCGGCTCATACTTCGCTCTCACCGTGTACTACGCTGTGGACAACGAGAATTACATTACCGTACCGTTCCTCATATTATTTGTGGTCGGCTATTGGTACACGGGTCTAATGTCGCTGCTGCAGGGGCGTTTTGCCGGCCTTGCTTTGAGCGCAGACAGTCACAACAAACCCTTCCCCGTAGGCGTCTAAGTTCTTTTAGTTAGGTTAGCGGCTGATTCGGCTACTTCTTGGCCTGAAACCTTTGGCGCTGTGGCACGTCACATATCAGCAACACGGATTTTGAGAACCCGGTTGCTGGTAAAAAGGGCAATCGATCGGGTTCATAGAGGACTGAATGAAGAAGGTTTTCTCTACGATAATATTGTTT
>Ga0209160_1000133_pt1 | contig 51654 bp, 54 predicted proteins | sample GraSoiAngelo_153_FD_186167 | JGI IMG/M metagenome (GOLD analysis project Ga0209160, IMG submission 186167) | Grasslands soil microbial communities from the Angelo Coastal Reserve, California, USA - 14_1009_12_40cm (SPAdes) (version 2) | ecosystem: Environmental > Terrestrial > Soil > Grasslands ...
TGGCGCGCGTACGATTACGAAGAACTCATCAACCGCGATAAAGCCAGCCTCGACATCTTCTGGCTCAGAGATGAAAGCCTCGAAGAGTCCGACAATCTCCCAGATCCCGACGTACTCGCCCAAGAGATCGTCGAAGACCTCGAAGCTGCCCTCGAACAATTCCGTGAAATCGCAAATGACTTAGGTGGGAATATGTCTCCAGAAAAAAGTTCATAGCATGGTCAATGAACTTGGAACTAATTCCGTAGCGGCTATTTACTCTACTTAATTGCACTTCGGCGGATTGCACTGACGCTCAGTTCAATCCTGGGGTCGCAATAACGGAATAAAGCAATAAGCTGGCAGCCAGTAATTTTCAAAATTTGTCGCATATCGGAATTGACAAGGCCATTCGGGCCAGTGCGTTCGGCGGGCTTGACGACGAATGCCTCCCCTGCTAGTGTTGCCCAAACCAACTTCCCTGCCGATAGCCATGAACCACCCGGTTCGACTCACCGCATTTCTGCTCGTCCTGGTGTTTTCGGCGTTCCCGTACGCAGCCAGCGCGCAGCTGATGATCATTGGGAACGACGACAAGTACAGCTTCAATGACGCCGGGCAGGTCGTCTTCGGCCCTCCGGGGAAGGACACGATCTCGATCGTTGACATCTCCAATCGGGAAGCGCCGAAGATCCTCGTCAGCCTGCCCCTCATGAACTCCATCGTCGGTCCCCCGGTGAACCTGGCGATCACGCCGGATGAGCGGCTCGCCATCGTCGCCAACTCGCTCAACTGGGTGCAGGAGGGGACGGCGTGGAAGCCTGCGCCTGACAACAAACTCTACGTGATCGACCTGAAAGCGAGCCCGCCCAAGCACATCGCCACGGTCGAGGTGGGCAAGCAGCCGTCGGGGCTCTCGATCAACGCGCGCGGGGACCTGGCGCTCGTCGCCAACCGAGAGGACAAGTCGATCAGCGTGCTCTCGATTCAGGGAAACGAAGTCAAGCTCGTGGACACGGTGCCCATCGGCGACACGGTCGCCCATGTCGTCTTCACGCCGGACGGCAAGCGCGCGCTCGCGGTCAAGTTTCCCGCCCACAAGGTCGCGGTGCTAAGCGTTGAAGGCCAGAAGGTCACCTACGCCAAGTACGACATGCCGGTCGGGCTGTGGCCCTACAACATTGACGTGACGCCTAACGGGAAGCTCGCCCTGACGGCTGATAACGGCAACTCAGGCCGGTCAGACGGGCACATCGACACGGTCAGCGTGATCGACCTCGAGGCCGACCCGCCGCGCGTTATCGATCGCGTGGTCGTTGGCGACGCGCCAGAAGGGCTCACGATCAGCCCTACGGGCGAGATCGCCGTGGCAATGCTCCTGAGCGGGAACGATGGGCCGAAGAACGCCTGGTTCTACAACCGCAATGGCCGCGTCGCCATGCTCAAGATCGACGGCAAGAAGGTCACGAAGGTCGGCGAGGTCGAAGTGCGAGGGCTTCCCGAAGGCGCGGTCTTCAGCCCGGACGGCAAGTATCTCTACGTCGGCAACTTCCTCGACCAGGACGTGTCGATCCTGAAGGTGGATGGCACGCGGGTGACGGACACGGGCAAACGGCTGCAGCTGCCGGGGCATCCGGCCTCCATGCGCGGCCGGGCCCGATAGCTGCTCCTCGGCAACCCAAAGCGCTCAAGAAAAGCTTGCGGTCTTCCCTGTCTTGGACTGGATTTTAGCCATCACAGCCCATATCCCCAACAAGGGCGAGCAATTGGTGCGCTACTACGGGCTATTACAGTAACGTTTCTCGTGGAAAAAGAAAGAAACTAAATCCCGAAGGAGGAAGAGACAAGTTGGAAGCCGGAGGTCATCGAGGTTTCTCCCCGGCCGATTACGGGCTTTTGATTTTACGTCTTGACTATCTGAAAGAATCCGACAACCTTCCCGATCCCGACGTGCTCGCCCAGGAGATCGTCGAAGATCTCGAAGCCGCACTTGAACAATTTCGCGAAATCGCCGCAGATTTGGGTCGTAATGAACCCGAGACTGAAAAGGATTAACCAAGGTAAGATCCAATGTAGGGATGGATAATTCTCTACGAGCTTAGCTAGCACCTCTAACCACAGTTAAACACCGTGCACCGGAGAGGTGGCGAAGGCGTGACACTGGGCAAAACAGAGGAGAGGAGGAACGACGATGCCAAACAAAATTTATTCGAGGACCGGAGTGACGTGGCTGTTTCTTTTCGCGTCTCTGTTGGCAGCCGACCCTGCCGGTGCCCAGGCCGTGAAAGTCAAGTTGGGCTCTTCTCTCAGTCCACCCGCCTTACATGTGCTGGCGCCCTACGTGGCTTTAGAAAGAGGTCTCTTTAAGAAGCAGGGTCTTGACGTGGAGATTGTTGAGATTGCCGGGGACCCCAACCACACTAAAGCCCTGCTAGCCGGTGAGTTAGATGCGGCCATCATCATAGGGGGCACCGCCGTCATGGTGAGCGCTTCGAAGGGAGCTAAGATTAGGGCTTGGTTAGTTCCCAACCCTATCTCCCCCTTTCACATCGTCGCGCGGAGGGAGAGCGCCACCACACTGCAGGGTTTGGTAGGGAAGAGTGTGGGTGTCTCGGGCATTGGCGGCTATTCGTACCATGTCCCCCGCATCGTATTGGAGCGGAGCGGTGTCGACCCGGATAAGGTGCAGTATGTGTCGGTGGGCTCTCCTGCGGATCGCTTCAGATCAGTGGTTGCCGGTAAGGTTGACGCGACGATGGCAACGCTCGATGAGGTGGCGAAGCTCGCGCAATACCCTCAGATCATCTCGCTGGCAGAGGTCCCAAAGGTCGTACCGGAGCTCCCTAACAACTTCTCCATGGCCAGAGAAGAATACATCGCGAAGAATCCCGAGACCATTTACAAACTTACCAGGGCGCTCACCGAGGCCAGCCGGTTCATAGCGGCCAACAAGGCGGGCTTTATGGCCATCGCCGTCAAGGTCATCAAGGACGAGAGCCCGGAGATTTTGAGCAAGGCCTACGATCTGGCGGACCCGCGATTGGTGTTTGGCGTGAACGGCGACATTTCGGAGGCGGCGTACAATTACACCGCGAATTTCCTCCAGAAAGTAGGGTTTATGACGGCCCCGGTGCCCTATGACAAGTTTTTCGAGCGTCGCTTCGTGAACCGCGTCCTGCAGGAGCTGGGTCGGATGTAACGTCAGAGAGCAAAATAATTGGAAATCAAAGGAACCATCAGTGTGATAAGGCCAGCCTCGACATCTTCGGGCTCAGAGACGAAAGCCTGGAAGAGTCCGACAACCTTCCGACCCCGACGTTCTCCCCAGGAGATCGTCGAAGACCTCGACGCGCCCTCGAACAGTTCCGCGGGACTTAGGACAGAGAGTCCAGAGCGAAGAAGTGTCAATTCAGGCTCCGGCGTTTTTCACGATCCGTTTACCGTCCGACCAACAACAGGATCCCTGCCAGTAGCGCCAGGACTCCCATAACTTGCGAGGGTATTGGAAGACGTATGAGAGATGACAGACCAGTCACGATAAGCCAGAGTGCCAACAGCAGCATGCCGATCGATACTACTCCGATAGTCATTTGACTTCTCCCTTCTTCATTCCGCCCAATGCTTTATAGTGCGGAGTGAACGAATACAACCTGGATTCAAACAGTTCCGACCTTGAGACGCTCTAGAAGTGACTTCAGCGGAGACCCGAAATACACTACGCCGTCGTTCAATCCAGCCCTGCTCCGTTTGAAAGAACTTGACGGCGGTCCATGTACAAAATAGGCTGCAGGGCAATTTTAAAAAGGAGAACGGACCGATGAGTATTCTTATCGATTATCTGACACTAATCGGATGGGGCGCCGTAGGCATTTTTACGATGGCTGTTTCCCTCTGGATCTTACTAGGGATTTTCACGTGGCTCACGCCTGTGGATGAGTGGGATGAATTAAAGAAGGGAAACCTTGCGATCGCGATCGTTATGGCTTCTGTGATCATCGGATTTGCTCTGGTGATCTCGTCGGCGATCGCGCCACCACCTATTACTCCGTGAGCTGCGGCGTCTGAATCATAGGGAATAAAGAAGGGACAGGCACTTTTTGGATCGGGACAAATCCGTCCTCAGCATCTACCGGCTTAAAGGCGAAAGCCTCGAAGAGTCCGACAACCTTCTCCGATCCTAGCGTTCTCACCCAGGAAATCGTCGTCCCTCGACTGGCTTCGCTCGGGAGACCCCGAGCCAGGCCCGGGCGAAGCCGTGGACCGTGTCGAGGGGCGCCCTCGAACCATTCCGCGAAATCGCAAGTGACTTAGGTGGGAATATGTCTCCAAAGAAAAGTTCATAGCATGGTCGATGAACTTGGTGGTATTACTCGTCTCGTTGGTGCATGTGCAGTGTCCTGTTTTAGTCAGATGAATGTGCTGTGACATTCAGTTGTCCCACGTGCCTAGTCTTTTGGAGCGCGCTCATGATACGGCGCTCGGATCCCCAGTCGCTCCAATGTACTCCCCGCACTGGCAGAACCAATAAGGGCGATGGGCGCTGCAGCGAAAGAGGCTCCAGCAGCCCTTGCGAAAAATTCACGGGCTCCATTTGTCTGTAAGCTTCTTCCGCCACATCCGTCTCAGCGTCAGTCCCTACGGCTCTCGAGATCCGGTCAAAAAAGCGGGAGAGCGTCGGAGCAGCCCTGCGCACTAAATCCAGCAGCATCTCGGCCTTGAAAACCATGACCATGGTGTTCCACAACCCTCCCTTTAGGATCAGCGCGTTCGCGGAAGGACGCTCCGGCTTCTCAATGAACTTTGAGACTTCGCAAACGCCCGACGGATGCAGGCTTTCCACCCGTCGGCCTGGCAGAATATAGCCGTACTCCGGCTCTGCTCCGCTCGGCTCCATTCCTAACAGGATGAGACCGGAAGGGTCCCGCTCAACCGCAAGGAATGCCAGCTCCACATGCACATAAAAAGGCGTGCGTCCTCGATGAAATGGTCTGAGGGAAAAACAACCACCGTGGAATCGGGATAGCGCTTGTATAGATGAATTAGTGGCAGGAGTAGACCAGGCCCAGTCTCCTTGTTTTCAGGCTGCACGACCACGTTTCCGTGTGGGCGGCTAGAAAGCTGCCGTTTGACATCGGGAAATCTCAGATGGTCTTGGTTGACCACGGTGAAGAGATGGTCCGGAGAGATCAGCGTCTCTGCCCGTTGGAAGGTGTGCTCCAGCATTGAGCGAGTGCCGATGAAATTCATGTACTGCTTGGGAAGACCACCTCCCCCTAATCGATCGATAAATGGCTGAAGGCGTTTGCCATCGCCGCCCGCGAGTACAATTCCACAGGGAGCTGGCAAATGAGTGCTAGTAAAGAAGCTCGTCGCTTTTCCTTTCATGGACGCCATTGGGATAATACTTGCTGATCCACGGGTGAGCTTACCTTTGCATATCGCCCTTATTTCGAGATATTCAGAGCGATGCCAAGAGGCACTCCAACATCCCCAAGGCTCAAAGCTGTTCCTAAACTTGATAGCCGCCAGCCTTGAACTGCCGCGTTCGGTCTCTCCGCCTTTGGTAATTTAATGTACTGAGTATTAGTCTCGTCGCTAAGCGTTAGAGTCAAGGTTGGTGGTTTGATCAGGTATTGAATATTATTCCCATCGCTAAGAGTCAAAGATAAGACCTTGTCTTCACTTTCAACTACTGGCAGGGTTTGAATTGCAGTTATTTGTTTAGAAGCTGTTGTTTTATTGATTGTATCCAAATACAGCCACCAGGAGAACGCAACAAAGGCCACCAGAACCAGCCAAGAATATTGACCGACCCTTTTCTGCCGTTTCAAGAATCGAACTCTCAGGAGATCGAAGAAACGCCGTTCGGCTGCAAGTTTTTTAGCCGGATCTTCCTCTAATGAATATTGAGGTCGATCAAATACAACTTGAAAATTATTCAATATCATCCCTACGATGACCAGCATCGATGGAATCGCAAAGAACCAAAAAGTATTCACTTCTTTCTCCTTTATGGGTTCCGAAGAACCTTTTGCCATCTCCTATAAAGCGAATCTGCACTCATTCAAAACGAAATGAATCGCTTCCCACCCCTAAAAGGTGAGTATCCTGCGGAGATTTGCCGGACAAATCCCACAAGAGCAATGGAGCCAAGGGCTGCGGCCGCATAACCGCTAAAAGAGCTACCCTCCCCGATGACGGCCCAGAAAGATAGATAACCGCCGATAGAGGCACCGACGACCCCGAAGAAAATATCTAAGCTTCTAGTATAACCGCCTAGTGATCTTTTCCCGTACCCCTCTTTCCCCATCAATGTTCCTGTCAACCAACCGGTCATTCCGCCCAATACAATCCAAAATATGCCGTTCATAAGAGCCTCCTGTTTTTTACAACCCGGAGAGGGGATATCCCCTCTCCGAACCGCAGGTCTCTCTGCTTAGGCCGCTTTAGCGGCGATCTGGTGCGAAGTCGAGTTTGCGACCTCAAACAACTCCACTCTGGGAGTGCCTTCAACCACCTTCGCCAGGGTCTTCAAGATCTCAGGATACTTCTCGCGGTTGTAAGCCTCCGCGTCCTCTTTCTTATCCCAGAAACTAATGGCTACGGCCTCATTCCGTTCTGGGGCGACGAGGGTGATCTCATCCTTAAATCCCTTTTGTTTCCGGAGCACGGGAATAATCTCCTTCTCAAGAGTGCGGGTAAACTCGGGCGCGCAATTGGCCTTGAGCTTCAAACTGACGTTGCGAGTATACATTTCAACCTCCTTGGTTGGACTGGTGAGAGGGTTGAGTATGGGGGGCTTACTTGAAGAATTTCAGGTAACCGTGGAAGGAAACCCTATACCTAGCTTCCTTAACAGTAGTCACTGAAGTCTATTTGTCAAGTTTTGTCTTTACGTACTCGATGATAGATAAGTATAATTAGTTAACTAACTACATAAAACCTATGAGTATTACTGATTCTGTCCCAAAATCATTTGTTTTCGGCCACGGGTCCGAGCCAGCGCGCAACGTTGCAACCCAAGGATTTTTACTTGTCTCAGGAGTAGGATTTCGGAAGTACTCTTGTTCGCGAAAGGTAAAGCATTATTTTCCGTGCCGGATTAGATTGATTTTTTCTTCAATTAAGTCTGGCCAGATTGCGGGCTTTGATTTTTACGTCTAGAAACTAGAGAAATTGCCTGCGGATGGTGAGATTGCTCCAGAGAAACTGACCCGATACGTGCTCGTCAAACGATCTGTGGGTGATAAGTAGGAGTTTTTGAAACGGTACACTCTCGACAATCCGCGACGTCTAGAGAGAGACATTCGCAGGCAGATCTTGACCGGATGCAGTGGCTATCCAAACATTTTACGGTGAGCTCTACGGGATATGAGACTCACTAACCGGACCTAACAAGACCACTTTGAAAGTAAAAGCAGTTTGGATGTATGGTTAAGAACCGGAATTACGAAAGTCATAACCTTTTACCCTGATAAAGGAGAGGCTCCATGATATTTAAGGAATTCCAACAAGTAGCACTGGCGAAGGATATTCCAGAGAACAATCTGCGTCGGGGTGATTTAGCAACCATTGTGGAGATACATCCAGCAAATGGCGGAGAGGTAGGTTACTCGATAGAAATCTTCAACGCCCTTGGCGAAACGATAGCCGTAACTACGGTGCCGGAGTCGGCCCTTGAGGAGCTCACCGCAAACGAGATTCTTCACGTACGTTCTCTCACCGGATAGATATGACAGAAGATAGAAGTTCAATTTCCAAAGCGCGGTCGTACGCGGAAATCGGCGAGTTCTGGGATGAGCACGGCTTAAGTGATTTTTGGAAGAAGACGAAGAAGGTGAAATTCGACGTGGTGCTCGAACCTGAAGCGTCCTACTACCCGGTCGAAAGGATCTGTCGGAGAAAATCCATTCGCTGGAACGCAAAAGGGGTTTCCTCTGACGCTCTGGTCAATCTGTGGCTGGAGCAGAAAATCAAGCATACGCGAGCGCGACGGAAATGACGGGCAATGAACGCATAGCGCCAAATCCACGGGAAAGGCGATTACTGACGGGCCAAGTGGCAACATCTTCTTGGCTTAGAGACGAAAGCCTCTAAGTCTGAGATCGCCGGGAGACTAAAGGTCAAAAAATCGCGCTGTTTCAGCGGAAAAAGCTTAAGCTCGTCGAGCCGACGTAATGTCATGGACACCAGGTGGCAATTCGCGACAAATCGACCTTACTCGGCGGGCAAAGAGACCGCCAACGGTCCTTACGTGAATAATAAAACGGGAAGCTCGGCTTCATAACAAGGGTTCGTATGAACAAAGAGACCTTAAAATAGAAAAGGCCAAAACTTATTGTTTTCTAAATGATTTATAGAGCCATTATTTAGGCAGTCTGCTCGGGGCTGCTTTATTTAGACTTAACATTGGTGTAACTGGCTGAGTTGTTAACAGGTTATCCACAGTTTTTGTGGATAATTATTTCGGTAACTATGCCGGATTGAGATAGGCCGTTTTTCGCGAGAACTTCTTGGATATCCTTGGAGCGTTTTGGATTGATCATACCGCTGGGGTAGGAGAAAAGGGGACGCGAACATTTTCTCCTAAACCTGGGAGCAACTCATCAACCGCGGCAAAGCCAGCCTCGACATCTTCTGGCTTCAAAATGAAACCCTCGAAGCATCCAACAATCACCCTAATCCCGATATCCTCGCTCAGGAATCGTCGAAGATCTCGAAGGCGCTCTCGAACAATTCCGCGAAATTGCCGTTGATCTAAACGCACAAGCGGTTAAGCCTGACGAAAGCCGAATTGGGGTGATATCTTCAGTTTCGTGTTTCACGAGCTTCGCTGGATCGTTCTCTGAGCTAGACCCCGGGCTGTGAGCGCGTTAGGCATTTCGTTTCACGTGCTGGCGTGTTCTTTTGTACGAGCGGTCGCGACAGAGGTATCTTGGAGTCGCGCTGCTTTTAAGTTTGACATCGAAAATCAGCTGAAATAGAGAAGGTGCAGTGTTATTTCTTCCCACGCGCCACAATCGACTTCTCTTGCTGATCTTATATACTTATGTTCTCGCCAGTTTTCTTTCGGCATCGGTTCCAAAAAATGTTCCCGCAGATACGCTTCCTGTTCACGAAAGCAGCTTAATCTCGGTCAGCGATGTCATTCAGAGCGTCGCTTATAGTCGAGTCTTCAAAGGCAACGATAATCAGAGTCAGGAGAGATTTTTAGCAATTGGCATTCTGGACTACGTTGAGGTTCAGATTGCCTCCTTCCTCGGTACCGGTCGCAATCAACACTTCTCTCGGCATCTTCCTGTCGGCACCTTCTCTATTCGCGCTCCGCCTTCGGTTCTTCGCATTTAGCTTTTTGTCTTACAGCTAAATTCACAATTTGTCATTGCTCCGAGCCACAGAGGCTTGCGCCAAATTGGCCTCGCCGGCTCGGTGCACAAAACCATGCGGACTGGAGGAAAAATGTTTACTGGAGGATCGGTTGATATCAGTCTTTTGATTGTCGGAGCTCTTTTCGTTGCGTTTGTCATATTGATTATTTGGATTAACAAACATCAATCCAAGTAGAACGTCGCACAGAAAGACGGGAGGTGAACAGATGACTCAGAACGAAATCATTGACACACTCGTTGAATATCTTGATCAGCACCTGAAGGAGATTCGCGGCCACATCGGGCGAGATCCCTACAAAGGTGACATTTTTAAGCTGTTCGCCGATGCATACCGCAGTGGATATTTTGACGATTCATCTCGTCCCGGCCTAGGGGCGGACGCTCTTTGCGATATTCTACAGGTAAGATGGCTTGCCAATCGCGAGCACGAAGAGAAGCGGAAGCATTTGTTGGATCAATTACTTCCAATGTGGCGGGAGTGGCAATACGGCTGGGACAAATATCCGAAAGGATAAAACAATGGAAATAAGAGAGCGACCATAGTAGAGAACAAGGGGCGGGACAGGCGCATCAGATGAGCGAAAATAAAGTCAGGAGGTTTCCGTGGAACATCGCACAAAAGGCGACACGCGTGTCGATCATCAAAAGCTCACCCGCTTCGTCAGCCAGGCGTTTCAGAAACTTGGAGTTCCAGAAAACGACGCAGAGATCGCCGCGAAAGTGCTCGTCGCGGCCGATCTGCGCGGCGTGGACACCCACGGCGTGATTCGCTTCAACCCGAACGCTTGGTACGTGAAGTGGCTGCAGGAAGGCAGCATGAATCCTACGCCCAATATTCGTGTCGTGTCCGAGAACGGCTCGACAGCGCTCATAGATGGAGACACCGGTATAGGAATGGTCATTGGCCATCGCGCTATGGAGCTTGCGATTCAAAAGGCCAAGAGTTCGGGCGTCGCGATGGTGGGCGCTCGCAACAGCCGGCATTTCGGAATGTCAGCCTACTACGCGATGAGGGCTTTGCCGCATGACATGATCGGAATCGCCATGACCAATGCGAGCCGGCAAGTCGTGCCGACTTTCGGGCTCGAGGCAAAGTTCGGCACCAATCCCATATGTTTTGCCGTTCCCGCCGATAAAGAGCTTCCATTTGTTCTGGACATGGCGACGACAACGGCGGCCGCTGGCAAGCTTGAAGTCGCGGTGCGCCATGGCGACGCGATCCCGCTCGGTTGGGCGCTTGATGAGAATGCCGAGCCGACGACGGACCCCAAAGTCGCGCAGAAAGCCCGACGACTTCTGCCTCTCGGCGGAACTCGGGAAGGAGGAAGCCACAAGGGCTATGGGCTGGCCATCGTCGTGGAGATTCTCTGCGGTGTGTTGACGGGCACGATCACGGCGCTCAATTCCAACCAAGAGCCGCGCGGCCATTTCTTCGGCGCGATTCGGATCGATGCGTTTCGCCCAGTGGCGGATTTCAAGGCAGATATGGACAGACTTATCCGCGAGTTGAAGTCCACGGCGCCGATGGAAGGACAGCAACGAGTCTTCGTGGCAGGTGAAATTGAATTTGAAACCACACAGGAAAGAGCCGCGCGGGGAATTCCGCTGCACAGCTCCGTGCTTGACGGCTTGCGGGCGGTAAGCGAGCAGTTGGGCCTTCCCTACGATTTGGAATAAATAAGCAAGTTATTTCAACACGCCTGAGGTTACGAGCTCCTTGACAAAACGATCATCGACGAACTGGTCCCACTTCGCCCCTTTGGCTTTGGGATTTTCCGATGCGGCCAGCACGGCTTCTATAGCGGGCTGGGACGGGATGGGAATCCTTTCCCAGGCCTTCTCGTAGGCGTCCAAACCCTCGTTCAATAGTGCGGTATCGGTAATCTTCGTGTATTTGGACATGACTGGCAAAACTTCGGCGCGGTTTTTTCGCGTGTAGTCTAAAGCTTCCGCTGCGGCGCGCACGAAGCGGCGCACGACATCGGGATTGGCGCTGATATAGGAGCGGGTTGTCGCCACCGAATGCTGCACAAAAGGAATTTTGAGTGCCGTGATGTTGAGCAACTCTTTAAGCCCAAACCCTCTCGCCGTAAGTGTGCTGGGGGCCGCGATGAGCGCAGCATCGATGACTCCCTCTTTGAGGGCCGCTACTAGGGCGGGGAGTTCTTTCAGGTAAGCGAATTTCACGTCGAGGTCGGGCTTCAAGCCGTTTTGTATCAGCACCATGTGACCCGCGATATCGCTCGGAGTCCCCTTGTTCGTGGCGCCGATGGTTTTTCCTGCGAGTCCTCTGATTCCGTTAATTTCCGGTTTGCTGTAAAGCGAAAGGACGAAGCTATTGATCGGCCCCATGATGTAAACCGTATCGGAGCCGGCCAGCGCGGCTTCGAGTATCTGCGGGCCGGCCGTGACGAATTGCACTTTCCCGCCGATCAGCGCTTGGACCGCTTGATTCGTCGGGATGTGAGTCAGATTGACGTCTACACCGTTCTTTTTGAAGAACCCTTTTTCCTGGGCCACCCATAGATAGACCGGGTCGGTGGCGATGACGCCATAGACAGCCGTGACATCGGCAGGGTAGGCGGATTTGTCGACGGCAAATGTGAATAGAAGACCGAGGACGAAAAGGATCCTTGCATTAAAAGAGTCTAGTCTCATATCAGCTCTCCGTGTCGGCGAAGTTGATGAGGAGCTCAGTAGCTGCCGCGCGAGATCGTCACTTCCTGCAGCACCACGTCTTTCATGGGCCGGTTATTAGGAAGATGACGCGGGACGTTACCGATCGCATCGACCACGGTTTGCCCTTTGATAACTTCGCCGAAGACGCTGTGTTTGCCATCGAGCCAGGGTGTTGCGGCTAGGGTGATGAAGAATTGACTGCCATTGGTGTTGGGTCCGGCGTTGGCCATGGAGAGAATGCCGGGCTTGGAATGTTTGAGATCGGGATGGAATTCATCCTCGAATTGATAGCCGGGACCGCCGGTGCCGTTTCCTAACGGATCGCCTCCTTGGATCATAAAGCCGGGAATGACGCGATGAAAGATCGTGCCGTTGTAGAGAGGCCGTTTTGTCTTCTCTCGTGTCTTGGGATCGGTCCACTCTTTAGTCCCGTTCGCCAAGCCAACGAAGTTAGCGACCGTCTTAGGCGCCTTGTCGTCAAATAATTGAATGACGATGTCGCCCATGCTGGTTTTCAAGGTCGCATACACTAGACCCTTTTTTTCCTGGGCCGGCGCGCTCATTGCAAACAACGCCGCGGCGAGCGATGCACCTATTAGAATTATTCTCTTCACTCTCTTCTCCTCATTTTTGTCCGAGTTCTGCTACCACTTCGTTGACGAATCTCAAATCCATGTATTCCGAAGGTTTGCGCTTTGGCTTGGTATTGAGAGCGATCGCTTGCCACTGTGCCATCAGCTCGACGCCCTTTTCGGTTGGGATGGGGTTCAGCGATTCACGGATCAATTGATAGGCGTCCACCGCTGCTTCGCGCTCCATGCGCAGATGTTTCATCATGACTTGGATCGCGTCCTCCGGGTTGTCGCGAGTGTGATAGACGCCGCGCACGATGGCGCGCACCATTCTTTTTGCAAATTGCGGATTCTCTCTGACGGTCTTACCTGTGGCCGCCAGTCCGGTAAAGGATGTGTCCTTGAAGACATCGGCCAAACTCAGCAGGCGTTTGAGACCCGATTGCACGGCAATATAATCCGCGGGCGGCGCCAGCAGGCCCGCCACGACGATCCCTTGCTTCATGGCGGCGATCTTTGGCGTGTTGCCCGGGATATTGACGTACTCTACGTCCTTGTCCGGATTGATCTTGTTAAGTTCCAACAGCGCCTTCATGCCGGCCGAGGTAGAGCCGCCAAAGCTCACCCCCAACTTTTTTCCTTTGAGATCTGAGACTTTCTGGATCTCGGGCCGCACGACCAGAGAGAAAGTCGGCCGGCCCACTTGCTGAGCGAGAAGGATGATATCTGTTCCCTCCCAAATCGCCGGCATCTGCGGACCAACGGAGAAAATAAAATGGATCTGGTTGCCGACGAGGGCCTGAACGGCAGTAACGGCCGAGCGCACCGAAATAAGCTCCGCGTCCAGCCCTTCGCGTTTGTAGAAATCTTTTTCCAGCGAGACGAAGGCGGGGAGAAATTGAACGTTAGCGGAGGGATAGGCGGCGCGAACCGGCTCCGCCAGTGCCTTTCCGCTGCAAAGGATAGTGCAGGACACGAGAGCGATCACAACCTGCCGCATACTGGCTCCTCTCATCGAGATTCGGACTTAAGTTCCTGTATAAACGAAAGGTCGAAAAATTTATGAAGTGGGATGGATGTAAAGCTCGGGTCCTCGTAGCTCATCGTCTTGAGAACGTTGGCGATCGCCTCTTCAGTGGGAAAGAGATCAGGCCGAAGGTCCGCGACCATGATCCGGTAAGAATAATCCAGACTTTCGAGATCGTGGATCTCAAAACCTGGGACCTCACCGAAATCGTCGAAATTTTGTCCACCATCATCAGCCCGCACCGATTGCGAATAAGTCATGGCTGCGCTAGGCCATAAGCTAAACAAAGCCTTGCGGGCGGTCAAGCACAACTTTAGAAGAAAATGCTCTTGCACCCGAGCAGGCTGTCTGCGAGATTTTGTATGCAAATAGATATGCCGCCCGTATCAAAGCGATAGGAAGAGGTCGATAGCGAGGGGTATTGACGGTGTCGGGTTTTGGAGAAAACTAATAAGGAATCTACTTTTCTCAACTCGATATGAGATCTAAGCGGCCGGTCGGCTTCTGTCTTTTGACAATGAGATTCCTGGATGCTATAGCAAAATCTGCCCAAATAGGGGGATCCAATTTCAATGGCATGGTTTGATCGAAACCCTGGTGGAAAAAAGGGCCCTGAAGAAGAGCGACCCGCTGCTCCTGAGCCGCGTCAGGTCGCTGCAGCTGCTCAGCCTGTTCCGTCTGAACCCGTACCGGTGAAAGAGCCGCCGCGTCCCGTTGAATCGAGACTCGTGGCGGCTCTCCATAAGGGAAGCCGGGTGTCCGGCCAACTGAGCTTTCAAGGGGCTGCCAGGATCGATGGTAGCGTGGAGGGTGAAATCCAGTGCCACGGCAAGCTGACCATTGGAGAAGGAGCCGAAGTCCGAGCTAAAATCTCGGCCCAAGTTGTCGTCATTCAGGGCCGGGTCGAAGGTAATGTGATGGCCAAAGAGAAGATCGAGCTCATTGCGCCGGCCCGGCTATACGGCAACATCGATACCCCCCGATTAATCATCACAGAGGGCGTGATGTTTGACGGTGACTGCTCCATGGGAGTGACAAAACAAAAAAGTGGAGTCGCGAATTCACAGGGCGTCAGTGCTGATAAAGCTGCGGCGGCCCAAGCGCCGAAACTGCAGGCCGATTCCGAAAAATAGACTTCGGTTCGCCGTTCATTCCGTCCCTCTATCCTGCGTTTATATATATATAGACCGATCGGTGAAGGTAGGTTTTTTATCGGGTCATGGGTTGCCCATTGCCCGAGTGGATTGAGACACGCGCAAGTGCCACGGCGCTTGGAACTTAGTAAATGATCTCCTTAGACTACTCCATCGCTTATCAAATCGTCCTGTTTCTGGTCCTTTGGATCATCCTTAGCAAGGTTCTCTTCGGCCCCTATTTAAACCTGCTCGATGAACGGGAACGCAGAACCACCGGCGCGCAACACGATTCCTCTGACCTGGAGCAGGAAGGCGCGCGATTGCGGGCCCAATACGAAGAGAAGATCGCGCAAGCACAGGCTGCTGGTCACGCCGCCAGAGAGGCGATTTTGCAAGAGGGGCGCCAACAACGCGAAAAACTTTTGACCCAGGCGCGCGAAGGGGCGATGAGCATGCTGGAAGGGGTGCGGCGCGAAGTGGAGAGCCAAATGCAGAGAGAACGGCAACTCGCCGCGGCTGAAGCCAGAACCGTAGCCCAGGAAATGGTCGAGAAAATCCTCGGGAGGCACGTGGCGTGAGCCTTGCTGAACTGCTCGGCGTTGCGCAGGCGTGGGCATCGGCTGCGGAAGCGGAACACCCTGCGCCCTCCATCAATCAAATCTGGTTTCCGCTCGGAAATTTTCTCATCTTTGCTTTCATCCTCGTTCGTTACGCGCTTCCGCTCGTCCGTAATTTTCTCCAAGCGCGGCGCGAAGAGATCCTCGCGACCCTCAACGAGGCTGCCGCAAAAAAACAGCAGGCGGAGGCGATGGTCCAGGATTACAAGGGACGGTTGGCGCGCCTGGTTCAAGAGGTCCAGTCGATCCAAGCGGCGCTGCGGGATGAGGGCGAAAGAGAAAAGACTAAGCTCATCAGGGAGGCGGAAACTCTGGCGGCTAAGATCAAGGAAGACGCGCGGTTTCTTGCTGATCAAGAGTTCAGAACGGCGCGGCAAAAGATCCGTGAAGAGATGGCCAGCCAGGCCGAGGCCAGCGCGCGCGAGATGGTCCAACGCCATCTTTCTCCAGCCGATCAAAGTCGTTTGGTCGAAGACTTCATTGAGAGTATCGGACAGGTTCGATGATCGAAGGCAGTTTAAGCCGGAGATATACCAGGGCAATCTTTCAACTGGCTCGCGAGGCCGGCCAGGAAGAGAAGGTCGGCCAGGAGATCGAGCAATTTTACACCGCGTACAGCAGCTCCGAGCTCCAGGGGGTTTTGACCAATCCGACCTTCGGTTTGGATAGTCGCAAGAATGTTCTCGTTCAGATTGTGGAGGTTCAACAGCTTTCCCCGCTTACAGGTCATTTCCTGTCGCTTCTTTTAGACCGGGACCGCCTCACTTACCTGCCGTCCATCGTCGCCTGTTATCGCCGTCTTTTAAATGAAGTCGAGGGCCGTGTCGAGGCGAAAGTAGTCGGCGCGCGGCCGCTGGAGGCAGGAATGCTGAATCGCCTGCGCGAGCTACTGGGCGGCATATCCAGCAGAGAAGTGGTGCTGCAGCAAGAAACTGATCCCGGCCTCATCGGCGGCCTGTTAGTCGAATTGGAAGGCACGATCTATGACGGCAGTGTGCGGACACAACTGGAAAAGATGAAACAGCGCATCGCGCGCGGATACTAAGGAGCGAACCATGGAAATAGGGACAGCGGAGATTAGCCGAATCATCAAAGAGCAGATTCGGGACTACGAGAAAACGGTCGAGATCCAGGAAATCGGCACCGTCCTTTCCACCGGCGACGGTATTGCGCGCGTTTACGGTTTGGACAAAGTTGCCGCCGGCGAGTTGCTGGAATTTCCCCACGGGATTTTCGGCGTCGCGCTGAACCTCGAAGAGGATAACGTCGGCGCCGCCCTTTTCGGTGAAACCCACATGATCAAAGAGGGCGATACGGTGAAGCGCACCGGTCGCATCGCCGAAGTGCCGGTGGGCAAGGCGCTCATCGGTCGCGTCGTGAATGCCTTGGGTGAGCCCATCGACGGCCGCGGCCCCATCGAAACCAAAGAGCGCCGGCGCATTGAGATCAAAGCGCCGGGTATCGTCGCGCGCCAGCCCGTTAAAGAGCCATTGCAGACCGGCTTGAAGGCGATCGACGGCATGATTCCCATTGGTCGCGGACAGCGCGAGCTCATCATCGGTGACCGCCAGACGGGTAAAACCGCGGTGGCCATTGATACTATCATCAACCAAAAGGGCGGCAATGTCGTTTGCATTTACGTCGCGATCGGTCAGAAGCGTTCGACGGTCGCCCAAGTCGTCGATAAGCTCCGGGAATCAGGCGCCATGGACTACACCACCGTGGTAGCGGCCACGGCCTCCGAATCCGCGCCATTGCAATACATTGCCCCTTATAGCGGCTGCACTATGGGCGAGGATATCCGCGAGAACGGCGGCCATGCGCTGCTGATTTACGACGATCTTTCTAAGCACGCCGTGGCTTATCGCCAGCTTTCTCTGCTGCTCCGCCGCCCGCCCGGACGCGAAGCGTTCCCCGGCGATGTCTTTTATCTCCATTCCCGGCTACTCGAACGGGCAGCGAAGATGAGCGATGCGCGCGGCGGCGGTTCGCTGACGGCTTTACCGATTATCGAAACCCAAGCGGGCGACGTTTCGGCATACATTCCGACCAACGTTATTTCCATTACCGACGGTCAAATCTTTCTTGAGAGCGATCTTTTCTATTCGGGCGTCAGGCCGGCGATTAACGTCGGGATTTCGGTCTCTCGGGTCGGCGGTAATGCGCAGATCAAGGCGATGAAGCAAGTCGCAGGAACCCTTCGACTCGAGCTTGCTCAGTACCGTGAAATGGCGGCTTTTGCGCAGTTCGGCTCTGACTTGGACCAAGCGACGCAGCGCCAGCTCAATCGCGGCGCGCGTCTCGTCGAGCTGTTAAAACAAGGACAGTACGAGCCCCTGTCGGTGGAAAGACAAATTTTGATCATTTACGCCGGCACCAACGGCTTCGTCGATGAATTGCCGGTGACGGCGCTGAAGAAATACGAGCAGGAACTTTACTCTTTCGTTGAGTCAAAGCATCCAGAAATTTTCGCCGACATTCTCAAGAAGCGCGAACTGGATAACGATCTCCGCGCCAAGATGAATAAGGCACTGGAAGAATTTAAGGGAACATTCAAAGCGTAGTTTCGAGTGAAGAACGAGCAGCGACCGTGTGCTGTATGAGTTGTGTCACTTCGTTCAGGATGACAACGTCTCACGAGCAAGCGGAACACTAGCAACCGAAATCTCAGAAAAATAATGGCGACCCTCAAAGCGATCCGCAAGCGGATCAGCTCGATCCGCAACACGCAGCAGATCACCAAGGCCATGAAGATGGTCTCGGCGGCGAAGCTGCGCCGCGCGCAAGAAGCCGCGGTGCAGGCTCGTCCGTACGCGGACAAGATGGTCGAGTTGTTGCGCAACGTTGCGGCAAGGGTTTCCCAAGAAGCTCATCCGCTGCTCAAGGCTCGTGACGAAAAGAAGATCCATCTTTTGCTGTTTACTTCGGATCGGGGCCTTTGTGGCGGCTATAACGCCAATCTGATCCGTGCTGCTGAAGCGTTCATTCGCCGGGAAGGCGCGGGCAAAGACATCCATCTCGTCTTGATCGGACGCAAAGGCGCGGATTATTTTCGCCGTCGGCGGGCGCAAATCGCGGACCGCCACCTCAATGTTCTCGCTACTCCGGCAGAGGAATTGGCCGCCGAGATTGCCGACAAGGTCATTGAACGTTTTGTTAAAGGCGAAACTGACGCGGTTTACATCGTTTATAGCCGCTTCCGGTCGGCTCTTTCACAGGTGCCGACGTTGGAAAAGCTTCTGCCCGTAGCCATTGCGGAAACGGAAGATCCAACACAGCTCACCGAATACCTCTATGAGCCGAGCGTTGAGGCATTGCTTGCGAGCCTGCTTCCCAAGGTTGCCGAAGTCGCGATTCTCCGTGCTTTGCTGGAGGCTACCGCCAGCGAACATGGCGCCCGCATGACCGCCATGGATTCGGCGACCAGCAATGCCTCAAAGATGATGGAGACGCTTACGTTGCAGATGAACCGGGCGCGTCAGGCTTCGATCACGCGCGAGCTAATGGAGATCGTCGGCACGGCGGAAGCTTTGAAGTGAGGAATTGAACGGAGGAGAAGTTAAGATGAATATGGGGAAGATCACCCAGGTTTTGGGAGCGGTCGTCGACGTCGAATTTTCCGACAGCTCGTTGCCGCCAATTTACAATGCGCTCAAGGTCAGCAATCCCGCGATCAGCGACGTGCAGTGGAATCTCGTTATCGAAGTGGCGCAGCACTTGGGTGAAAATACCGTCCGTTGCGTTGCGATGGACACCACGGAGGGCTTGGTTCGCGGCACGGACGCGATGGACACCGGCGCGGGTATCACGGTACCGGTCGGAGAAGAAACGTTGGGACGCGTTCTCAACGTCATCGGGGAGCCCGTAGATGAACAAGGTCCGGTCAACGCCAAGAAATCCTACCCCATTCACCGTCCCACGCCGGAATTCGTCGATCAGGAGACGAAAGTCCAGGCTTTCGAAACGGGGATCAAAGTCGTTGATCTCCTGGCTCCTTATGCCCGCGGCGGGAAGATCGGCTTGTTCGGCGGCGCCGGCGTCGGCAAGACCGTCATTCTCATGGAGCTGATCAATAACGTTGCCATGAAGCACGGCGGTTACTCCGTCTTCGGCGGCGTCGGCGAACGCACCCGTGAGGGTAACGATCTCTGGCTCGAAATGAAGGAATCCGGGGTTATCAACAAGGCCGCCCTGGTCTACGGCCAGATGAACGAGCCCCCCGGCGCACGCGCTCGAGTCGCACTGACGGCATTGACACTGGCGGAATACTTCCGCGACGACGAAGGTCGGGACGTGCTGCTCTTCATCGACAACATCTTTCGTTTCACTCAAGCCAACTCAGAGGTCTCGACCTTGCTAGGCCGCATGCCTTCCGCCGTTGGTTATCAGCCGACGCTCTCCACCGACTTGGGCGAGCTTCAGGAGCGGATTACCTCAACGCGTAAGGGTTCCATCACCTCGGTTCAGGCGATCTACGTTCCGGCCGACGACTTGACCGATCCCGCGCCGGCGACGACGTTCGCCCATCTCGACGCGACCACGGTTCTTTCGCGCCAGATTGCAGAGCTGGGCATCTATCCGGCCGTCGACCCGCTGGACTCCACTTCGCGTATTTTGGATCCGCACGTTGTGGGCACGGAGCACTATGAAGTCGCCCGAAGCGTGCAGGTGATTCTCCAACGCTACAAAGATTTGCAAGACATCATCGCGATTCTCGGGATGGACGAACTGTCCGAAGACGACAGGCTGACCGTGGCGCGGGCGCGAAAAATCCAGCGCTTCTTGTCGCAGCCATTCCATGTGGCCGAGGCCTTTACCGGCACGCCAGGCGCCTATGTCGAACTGAAGGACACGATCAGGGGATTCAAAGAAGTCGTCGACGGTAAACATGACGAAATCCCGGAGCAGGCTTTCTATATGGTCGGTACTATTGAGCAAGCGGTGGAGAAGGCGAAAAAAATGGCGGCGCAGTAAAAGGGTAGCTGGTGTTAACGGTTTGAACCGCTTGAACAGGTTGAACGAGCAGTGACGGATGGTTCAAACGGTTCAAAACGTTCAAGCGGTTCAAGACAGAACTATCCGCTATCGTTAAAATCATGGCTGATCAGCTTAGACTCAGGGTGATAACCCCCAGCCGGCTCGTTGTCGATGAAGAAGTCGACGAAGTCACCGCTCCCGGCGCATTGGGTGAGTTTGGTGTGCTGCCGAATCATATCGCCTTTTTAACTCTGCTGGAGCCCGGCGAAATGAGCTATAAGCAAGGAGCGAGCAAGCATTTTTTGGCGGTCAGCGGTGGTTATGCTGAAGTGCTGGATAATGTCATGACCGTGCTGGCGCCTGCGGCCGAGTTCGCGTCCGAGATCGATACGGGACGCGCACGTCAGGCCAAGGATGATGCGGAAAAGAGGATCGGTGAGCTGAATTACGAAGACAAGGACTTCAACTCCACCGAAGCCGCTCTTCGCTGGGCTAACGCTCGGCTTGAAGTCGCCGGCAAAGAAGTGAGAAGATAAAGAGAAATAAGGAGGACCGTTTATGGCCGAAACCGCAAAGCAAGAACCCGTCGTCACCATGTGGAGTAAGGAATTCACCTATGATCGTTGGATGAAGTCCGTAGGTATTCCCATCCACACGGGCTATTACATCGAGGATTTGCGGACGATTGATGTGGAGTGGTGGGAAGAGCGCCAGTGCAAGGCGGCATTCATCCAGCTCTTTGGTCAGGAAGGCGTTACCTCGGCGCGGTTGACGGAGATTGCCCCTGGCAAGTCCTTACCACCCGTGAAATTTGCTCTGGACGAATTGGTCTATGTACTGTCCGGGCGCGGTCTCACGACCGTTTGGGCCGGCGAAGGAAAGGCAAAGAAGAGCTTCGAATGGCAAGAGCACGCGTTGTTTCTCGTTCCGCGCAATCACTATCATGTCTTTAGCAACATGCAGGGCGACAAGCCCGTGCGGCTTCTCCACTACAGCTATATGCCCATGGCCATGTCCGCTCTGCCCGACCCGGAGCTTTATTTCAACAATCCTTTCGAGGCCAAGAACGGCGCCACCGACGGGGACTTTTACTCGGAAGCGAAGCTGATTCAAGCGAAAGATTTCGACGAGGGCCTGGGCTTGCGCGGCTTCTGGTATGGCAACTTCTTTCCCGATATGCGCGCCTGGAACAAGCTGGATGCCAACGAGCGGCGCGGCGCCGGCGGCAAGAGCGTCTTCATTCAGTTTCCGAATTCAGAACTGACCGCGCATATGTCGGTCTTCGCGCCGAAGACTTACAAGAAAGCGCACCGGCACGGCCCTGGCCGCGCCATCATCATTCCTGCGGGCGAAGGATATTCGATTATGTGGGAAGAGGGCAAAGAGAAGATCGTTTGCCCGTGGCACGAGTGCAGTATGGTCACGCCGCCCAACAAGTGGTTTCACCAGCATTTCAATGCTGGCGGCGACATGGCGCGATATCTGGCGCTCCATCCGCCGATGCAGTTCCATGGCCATGCGGAGAAGATCGAAGACCGCGCTAAGGATCAGATCGAATATCCAAACGAGGATCCATTCATCCGTCAAAAGTTCGAAGAGGAATTAGCTAAACGGGGCATCAAGAGCCTCATGCCCGCGGAGTGCTACAGCAACCCCGATTACGAATGGTCCAAGGCCATGGGGAAACAATAAATCACGCTCCACCGAATAGTTGGAATACGGAATCCCTGCACGCGAGTGCGGGGATTCCTGTTATTGGGCAAAGGAAGAAATCGAGAAAATCAGCTGAACGGGAGGCAGTTTCATGCACGACGACATTTACGATCACGACCATCCGGAAAACTTCGAAATAAAGGAAGGTGAGATTGTCACGGACATCGAAGGACTGGAGATGTTCTCGCTCAAGAGCGTGGGCATTGATATCGGCTCTTCCACCTCCCATCTGATTTTTTCGCATATCACGCTGCGGCGCCAGGGCGCATCGCTCTCGGGCAAGTTCAAAGTCACCAATCGGGAGGTGCTCTATCGTTCCCCGATTAAGCTGACTCCGTACCTGACGGCGACGAAGATCGATACGGACCAGGTCAATCAATTTATTCAGGATGCCTATAAAGAGGCCGGCTTGACGGCGGAAGACGTCGACACGGGCGCGGTGATCATCACCGGCGAGGCGCTCAAGAAGGAAAACGCTCAGCCCATTGTTGAATTCTTCGCGAAATACTCCGGCAAATTCATTTGCGCAGCGGCGGGTCACAACCACGAGGCTTTGCTCGCTGCCTACGGCTGTGGCGCTGTAGATCTGTCCAAGCGCGAGCATAAGATGGTCCTGAACGTAGACATGGGCGGCGGAACCACCAAGTTCTCGCTCATTGAAGACGGGGTCGTCACGCAAACTGCCGCAATCAACGTCGGCGCGCGGCTCATCGCGTTCGACGAGAAAGAGACGATTACGCGGATTGAAAACGCCGGTCGGATCATGATGAAAGAGCTTGGTCATCCAGTGGAGCTCGGCCAAAGGATCACCGACAAGATGAAAGAGGATTTCGGTGCTTACATGGCGAAGATCCTGTTCGAAGTTATCGAGCAAGGGCCGACTTCCCCCATGGCCAAGCAGCTTATGGTGACCCCGCCATTTGTCAATTATCGCGGCCTCGACCAGATCCAGCATATCGTGTTCTCCGGCGGCGTCTCGGAGCATGTCTACGACCGCGACCCCAAAGCCTATGGAGATATCGGTCCGGTACTCGGCAAGAACATGCGCGCCTATTTACAACGGCTTCCAAAGGACGTTTTAAGAGAGCCTATTGAAGGGATACGCGCCACGGTTATTGGCGCCGGCGAATACACCATTCAAGCGAGCGGCAACACGAGCTACATTTCCAATTTAAAGGCGCTGCCGGTCCACGGTCTAAAGGTCATCCAAGCCGCGATTAGCAATGGTGAGTCGCCGCGCGATGCGCTCAAACAGGCGCTGGCAAAGTTCGACTTGCCGCGCTTTACGTCGGGCTTAGCGTTGTCGCTATCTGTTAACGGCGTGCCGGATTATCAGTCGGTGGATTGCTGAAGGCATCGCCGAAGTCCTCAGCGAAGCCGACGATCCGAGATGCCCGCTCTATTTGACGTTGGACCTCGATGTGGCGAAATCCCTGGGCGGCATTTTGAAAGATGAATTCAAGGTCGCCCGTGACGTCATCGCGGTCGATGGCATCGAGGTGGGCGACTTGGACTACATCGATATCGGTGAGTGCCTCGGAATCACTGAAGTTATTCCCGTAACCGTTAAGTCGCTTATGTTCCCGACGACCCTTGCCGATTGATTTTTTCCCCGAGTTGATTACAAAGCCCCCGCTCTGATGCGAGGCTTTTGTTTTTGTCGGTAGTCTAGGAGGCCAGTTCTTTGCGAGTTTCGTTGGGGATGATATGTCTGGAAGTCAGATGATCAAGTAGACAGGAGGGAGGATTGGAAATGTCCAAGGCGATGCAAATAGAACGGAAGATGTGGAGTAAGCACTATACCTACGATGAATGGATGGAAGCTCAGGGTATTCCGATTCACAAAGGCTACTACATCGAGGACCTCCGAACGTTACAGCTCGGTTGGTGGGAGGAGCGTCAGTGCAATTCGGCTTTCATCCAGCTGGTAGGTCAAGAAGGAGTTACATCAGCGCGGGTCACGGAAATTCCGCCGGCCAAGACCTTGCCGCCGGTCAAGTTCGCGTTGGATGAGATAATCTACGTGGTCGAAGGCCGCGGCTTAACCACCATTTGGTCGGGAGAGAAGAGGCCGAAAAAGAGCTTCGAGTGGCAGAAACACAGCATGCTTCTGATCCCACATAACTATGTTCATCGGCTCAGCAACATGCAGGGCGACAAACCCGTGCGCCTGCTTCACTATAGCTATATGCCGTTAACTCTGTCGGGTGTGCGCGACCCAAACTTTATCTTCGGTAATAGCTACGAGGGTCCAGATATTCAGAATGAGATGGATTTTTATTCCGAGGCCAAGATGGTTCAGCAGAACGCGCTGGACAATTCTTGGGGCCGGCGAGCCTTTTGGTACGGCAACTTTTTCCCGGACATGCGAGCCTGGGACAAGCTCGATGCCAATGTTCGCCGCGGTGCCGGCGGCCGGAGCGTTTACATGCAGTTCCCCGACTCGGAAATGACCTGCCATATGTCGGTCTTCGATGCGCGCTTGTACAAGAAGGCGCATCGCCATGGCCCGGGGCGCGTGATTGTTATTCCCGTAGGGGAAGGCTATTCGATTCTGTGGGAAGAAGGAAAAGAAAAAGTCGCCGTGCCATGGCATGAAGCGAGCTGCTTCGTGCCGCCCAACAGGTGGTTTCACCAGCATTTCAATGTCGGCGGTGAGCCGGCGCGATACCTAGCCTTGCACCCGCCCATGCAGTTCCACGGCCACGCCGAGAAAGTCGAGGACCGCGCCAAAGATCAGATCGAGTACGTCAACGAAGATCCGTGGGTTCGGCGAAAGTTCGAAGATGAGTTGGCCAAACGCGGGCTGACTTCTCTCATGCCGGAGCAAGCATATAAAGATCCGAACTTCGAGTGGTCGAAGGGGATGGGCAAGCAGTAAATCAGGTTTAAAAACCATCTCCTCGTGTGGAAGGAGAGCAATTTACCGGGAAAAGCCCCGGAACATTTCCGGGGCTTTTCTGTTTTTCCGTTTCAGAATTCGGCTACGGTTTGATTTGGGCTAATACTTCCCCGAAGAGATCCAACTGTCTTGGATCAGGGTCGGCCAAACCGATGATTAGCGTGTCGAGTCCTTTGCTGAAGTATGAATTGATGCGCTCCGCGCACTGAGCCCCGGAGCCGACGAGAGCAGTGCTCTCAAGATCGCCCCTAACGCGGCCGTAATAACGGGTCACGTAGGCGGCGAGAGTTTCCACCGCTTTTGCTTTGTTGTCGTTGATCGCCATAAAAGTCAGCCCTGCTTTTTCGATCTCGTTGGGATTGCGGCCGGCTGCTCTTGCGTAACCGGCGACCTTTTCCCATGTCACCGAAAACTCCGGTATCGCGGAGCTGCCGCATATGAAGCCATTGGCCCAGGTGCCAGCCCTTTTGAGCGCAACCTCGGCGCTGCCGCCGGTCCAGATGGGCGGATGAGGTTTTTGAATGGGTCGCGGCCCGACGGTGAGATTTTCTACCTGGAAGAATTGCCCCTTGTGGGTGACGTTCTCTTCGGTCCAAAGACGCTTGATTAGCTGGATCTGTTCCACCGCCCTGCTGCCTCTTTTTTCGAACGGGATCTCGACCGCTTTATAATCGCTTTCACGGCTGCCGAAGCCTATGCCGAGCGTCACTCGACCGTTCGAAATGAAATCTATAGTGGCGATAATTTTTGCGAGGTGCGAGGGATGGCGGGTATTTCCCAGAAGTACGGAAGTTCCCAGACGGAGTTTCTGTGTGACTGCGGCCGCGCTGGCCAGTAGGGTCAGCGGTTCGAGGTTGTCATAGGCGATGCGATCGATGGTCCACAGTGAATGAAGCCCCATCTCCTCGCATCTCTTGGCGAAGTTCACGACATGATTCGGTTTGGTCAAAGGAGCCGGATTGACAAAAGCAAGACCGATTTGTCCCATTCTGTTTTCTCCTTATCGATGTGTGTATTGCGAAAGTCAACCCAAAATAGACTAGCCTTCTACCTCTTTTCAAAGTTTCAGTGTCTGCGATATATCGGACACAAAAGGAGGACAGCTAAAAATGGAAGCTTCGACATTTAAACTCAAGACACCACAAATCACAGGAGGCAGAAGTCACATTCCGCTTGCTAGTACGGAACACATGTCGGTCGGACTCAACTACTATATCCCAGGCCGGAAGAACAAACTTCACACGCATCCCGGCGAGGACCATATTTTCGTCGTGATGGACGGTCGGGCGACCTTCTATAATAAAGAGCATCAGCCGATTGTTCTCAATAAAGGCGAAGGCATCATGCTGCCCGAGAATCATTATTACTATTTCCAAAGCACGGGCGATAAGCCGCTGGCGTTGTTCCGCGTGAGCGCGAAGAAGGACAACAAGCCGAAGGTCGTGCGCGTCGATGCCGAAGGCAACAAGAGGACGGAGGAAGAAAACGAATTCGTCGTCGTGGACGGGGCGGCCATAGAAGGAAAATTCTGGGAGTTGACGTAAGCACCAGTGAAGATCACCGACGTCAAGACGATTCGCCTGCGCGCCGAGATACCGCCCGAAGGGCAAGTGTTCAGCCGGTCTGGGGTCAGGAATTGTCGTTCCACCACGTTGGTTCAGGTTGATACCGACGAAGGAGTTACGGGGCTCGGCTCCTGCTCTGGAAACGGCGACCTTGTGGAAGTGATCGTCGCGAAAGTTTTGAAGCCCCTGCTGGTCGGCGTGGATCCCATTGAGATCGATGAGATTTGGGAGAAGGCTTACGTCAGAGGCGGGCATAAAGAGTTCGGCACCCGGGGCGTTGGCGTCGTTGCGTTGAGCGGCATCGACATCGCGCTTTGGGACATTCTCGGCAAGGTGCGCGGAGTGCCGGTTTATGAATTGCTGGGCGGCAAGTGTCGCGATAAGGTTCCGGTGTACGCGACGGCTCTTTATCCCGAGGAACCTTCGAAAGTGGCGAAGAGGGCTCGCGCGTTCGCCGAGCGGGCCTTTCATGGCGTAAAAATCAAAGTTGGTTTCGACTTGGCCCAAGACATTCGAATCGTTCGTGCCGTGCGCGCGGAGCTCGGCAACGACTTCACCATCATGACCGACGCGAACCAAGGATATACCATCGATGTTGCACTCAAAGCAGCGGAGGCTTTTTCGGGCTGCGGTGTGTTCTGGCTCGAAGAACCGCTCTTTGTTGAAGATATCGCAGGTCACGCAGCTCTTCGTGAAAAGGGCAAAGTACCCATCGCGGTCGGTGAAAATTTGCACACTTATTACGCGTTCGAAAATTTCGTCGTCAGAGATGCGGTGGATTTCCTGCAGCCCGATGTCGCCCGTGCCGGCGGGATCAGTGAGATCAGAAAGATCGCCGTCCTCGCGGCCAAGCATAGTATCGCGCTGTCATTTCACACTTGGGGCGACGGCGTTGCCCTCGCTGCCAGTCTTCATCTGTCCGCGGCTTTGAAACAGTGTGGCGTGATGGAGCTCGACTACACTTACAATCCGCTTAGAGCCGAGTTGTTGCAGGAGCCTTTGGAAGTAAAAAATGGATTCATGGTGCCACCGGACAACCCGGGCTTGGGTGTAGAACTCAATCGGGATGCGTTAGAACGATTCGTCTTTTCCGGCGTCGAAGAGTTGACTATCCGGCCCAGTGCTTTACGCAGTCCGTAGCGCTCTCGTCACTCACGCTGATCCTTCAACGGTCACCGGGGGCTCAGGTTCTCTAGGCACGGTGAATCTCTCGTCGCCGGCCCCAACAGGCGACATCATCGTTAATCTCGAGTAACAAATACAGCTGCGACGACCAAAACAGCAGTGACCATCAGCGCCTCATTCGCCGGCGTCACGAAAAGCGCAACGCTGACGATCCAACGAAAGAAGCGTTGAGCGTTTCTCGATCCTTAAGCCCGGCTCAACATCTGCGCCGGGCTTAATGTCGTAGAATATCCTGCCAGTTCTCTATCAATTGGGGTTTCTGTCTGTACGGGAAGTAAATTAGTCGAAGGGTTGCGCAAAAAGTCTACTTTCTTGTCACTGCCGATTCGACTCCGACAAAGCAAGCCCGTTTGTTATTGCGTTAAACTTGGAAGTTGCTAAGATTACCGCGGTTTTTATGTACGAAGAGGACACAATTGCCGCTATTGCGACGCCTATCGGCGAAGGCGGAGTGGCGATTGTCCGTGTTAGCGGTCCAAACGCGGAGCGAATCGCAAGCCGAATCTTCGTTCGCAAGGGAGAAAAGAATGGCAAGCTAAAATCTCATACTCTCTATTACGGCACGATTCAGGATCCGAGAACGAGAAAGAATCTTGACGACATACTGCTCGCGGTAATGCGCAAGCCGCGTAGCTACACGGGTGAAGACGTAGTCGAGTTTCATTGCCATGGCGGGGTTTTTCTCGTGCGTCAGGTGTTGGGGCTCATCCTTGCTCAAGGCGCGCGCTACGCCGACCCAGGTGAATTTACCAAACGTGCATTTCTCAACGGGCGGCTCGACCTCACTCAAGCCGAAGCAGTTCAGGATTTAATCCGTGCTCGCACAGACAAGGCGGTTGAACTGGCTCTGAATCAGGCCAATGGTGAACTCTCCAAATGGGTCAACGAACTCCGGGAAGAGTTGCTCGATATTTTAGTTCAAGTCGAGGCTGCGATCGATTTTCCCGAAGAGGAAATTGAGCTGCTCCAACGCGATCAGCTGATCGACAAGGCTGGTGCCCTCGTGAATAAAACTCGTGATATTCTAAATACTTATGAGCGTGGGAGGCTCTTCCGCGACGGCGCAAGGGTATGTATATGTGGACGACCTAATGTCGGTAAATCTAGCCTGTTGAACGCTTTGCTTGGACACGACCGCGTGATCGTTACGCCCCTCCCTGGGACGACGAGAGACGTGATTGAAGAATCGATAAATATCGAAGGATTGCCAGTCGTGCTCTGGGACACAGCGGGTATTCGAAACACCACAGATCAAGTGGAGAAAATCGGCGTGGATCTTTCGCTTCAACATTTGGAAAAGGCAGACGCCGCTATTGTTGTTCTCGACGGTTCGCTACCGCTGACGGATGAAGATCTATTTTGCTTAACCGAGGTCGAGAGCAAGAAGAGCCTCGTTGTGATAAACAAAAATGATCTGGGACAAAAATTCGGTACGAATCAGATACGAAAGACCACCGCCACGAAACAGATTCTTTCGATATCGGCGACACAGGGGTATGGTCTAAGAGACCTAGAGACTGCCTTGAGAGAATTACTCCTGGGTACGGACACTGAACCGCCAGCCGTACTCACCAACATAAGGCACAAGAATGCATTGCTACGCGGCGATGAAGCTTTGGGTTCAGCCATTGCTAGTCTCATCGACAGACGGCCGCCAGAATGTGTCGCTGTGGACCTTAACGATGCGCGTGATGCGTTTGAAGAGGTTATTGGCATTGTCAATAATGAAGATATTTTAGAACGTATTTTCAGTAAATTTTGTATTGGTAAATAATGAATTATAGTTAACATTATAGAACTTTTTTGGCTTACAACGGAGAGTGTTTCACGTGAAACTATGAATGGAAAAAATATTTATGACGTAATTGTTGTCGGGGCTGGGCATGCCGGCATCGAGGCGTGCCTCGCGGCCGCGCGGATGGGGTGCAAAACATTAATGCTGACCTTGAATCTGGATCACATCGGCCAAATGTCTTGCAATCCCGCTATTGGCGGGATTGGCAAGGGTCACCTTGTCAAGGAAATCGATGCCCTCGGCGGAGAAATGGGGCGAGCCATCGACGAGACGGGCATACAGTTTCGGACGTTGAATACAAAAAAAGGGCCGGCGGTTCGAGCGTCTCGGGCACAAGCAGATAAATCCCTTTACCGCCAGCGCATGAAAAGGGTTTTGGAAACTTGCCCGGGTTTGACCTTGCGTCAAGGAAGCGTAGAAAAGTTGATTATTAGAGACGGTGAGGTCAAAGGCGTTGAGACACAGATAGGCGAACGATTCGATGGCCGACGCATTATCCTGACGACCGGTACATTTCTAAATGGATTGATCCATGTCGGTGACCGGAATTTTTCCGCGGGAAGAGCGGGCGATTTTGCTGCTCATGGGCTTAGCGAATCACTGGCGGATCTGGGATTCAATATCGGCAGACTCAAAACTGGAACATGTCCTCGTCTGGACAGCCGGTCTATCGATTATTCCAAGCTCCAGATACAAATTGGGGACGAGTCCCCAATACCATTTTCTTTTTCAAATGAGCGGATCACGCAGCGACAAGTTCCTTGCCACATCACATATACGAACGCAAAGACTCATGAGATCATCCGTGCTGGGATTCACCGTTCGCCAATGTATTCCGGGGTTATTAAGAGCCGCGGTCCTCGTTACTGTCCGTCAATCGAAGATAAAATCGTGCGTTTTGGTGACAAAGAAAGACATCAAATCTTTCTGGAACCTGAGGGGCTCGATACCATTGAAGTATATCCAAACGGCCTTTCGACCAGCCTTCCGCTCGACGTGCAGATAGAGATGGTTCATTCAATCGTCGGATTAGAAGATGCGGAAATTATGAGGCCAGGATATGCCATTGAGTATGACTATGTTGAACCGACTCAGCTGTATCCATCCCTAGAAACAAAGCTGGTGCGAGGCCTTTACCATGCCGGCCAGATAAACGGTACGACTGGTTATGAGGAAGCTGGCGCGCAAGGCATCCTGGCTGGAATCAATGCTGTACTGAGTCTTCGGGACGAAGATCCACTCGTTTTTTCGCGCGATCAGGCTTATATGGGCGTTCTCGTGGACGACTTAGTAACGAAAGGTACAGACAGTGAGCCATACAGAATGTTTACCTCAAGGGCCGAATATAGACTTCTTCTTCGCGAAGACAATGCGGATTTAAGACTCACTGAAATTGGTTATAAAATCGGCCTGGCAACGCCTGATTCTTATCACCGGCTGGTTGATAAGAGGCACGCAATATCCGAATTGGTGACATTTCTGGAGAGAACGCAATTGGCATCAACGTCGGAAATTAACTCCCGGCTGGAATCATTCGGCTCATCTCCATTGCGGAATCAAACCTCTCTTGCGCTGCTTCTACGGCGTCCAGAAATTTCACTGGACCAGCTCCACAAGCTTGTGCCTGGCATGCCGAAATTCTCTGCCCACGTTGAGGCTGAGGCAGAAATCCAGATCAAATACGAAGGCTATGTGAATCGCCAAAGCGAAATGGTTCGAAGGTTCCAGAAAATGGAGCAGCTGAAATTGCCGAATGACATGGACTATTTCAAGATTCAAGGGCTTTCTCGAGAGGTGCGTGAAAAGTTGTCGAGAATACAACCGAGATCTCTCGGTCAGGCGTCAAGAATATCTGGAATCACGCCGGCAGCAATGTCTCTTTTGTCGGTTTACCTAAAAAGAACAAACTCACAGTAATCGTTGGTTTCACGTGAAACGATAATTCTGCTTCCATTCAGCGCGCAGCTATGATATTAAATTAAAAATATCCGACGCTTATCATAAGTGTGTGATTTTTAATGTAAATTAGAGTAAATGGTTATAGTTGTAGCGAACCAAAAAGGGGGTGTTGGCAAAACCACGACCACGATTAACTTGGCCGCGGCGCTGGCTATCGACGGAAAGAAAACCCTCTTGGTCGATACCGATCCCCAGGGAAACAGTACGACGGGTTTGGGAATCGACCGATTGCAGCTCGCGTCAAGCCTGTATGATGTGCTTGCCGGAACTCGTTTCCTAGACGATGTGTTGTGTCAGACGGAAGTCCCCGAGTTGTTACTTGTTCCGGCATCCAAAGATCTTGTCGGGGCGGAGGTGGAGCTCGTTAATGCTGAAAGAAGGGAGTATCGATTAAAGGATGCACTTATTTCCGTGAATGATAAGTTTGATTACGTGCTGCTCGACTGCCCGCCGTCGCTGGGACTTCTCACAGTGAATGCCTTAACAGCCGCCGACTCGCTTTTGGTGCCGATTCAGAGCGAGTATTACGCCCTAGAAGGATTGACCGCTCTTTTAGAAACTTTGAGTTTGGTGCAGAAAGGGCTCAATCCCGCGCTGCATCTTGAAGGCATCGTCGTTACGATGTTCGACAGCAGAAACCGCATTTCGCACCAGGTGCTCGAGGAGATTCGCGCTCATTTTCCCGATAAATTGTATCGCACCATTATCCGCAGAAATGTTCGTCTTAGCGAGAGTCCCAGTTATGGGAAACCGGTGTGTCTCTATGATGCGAATTCCGCCGGAGCCCAGGATTATCGCGATTTAGCTAAGGAGCTGATCAATCGTGGAGAGAACAATTTCAACGCAGAAAAAGGGATTGGGTAGAGGTCTTAGCGCGCTGATTCCCGCTGCTCCCGAGCCGAGGCTGGAAAGCGCCCAGCTCGAGATCGGCGTCGAGAGGATAAAGCCAAGTCCCTTTCAACCGCGGCGTTCATTTGACGAAGCGAAAATCGAGGAGCTCGCCTCGTCGATTCGCAGCCAAGGGATCGTTCAGCCTTTGGTGGTGCGGCCGAAAGATGATCAGTTTGAATTGATTGCCGGTGAGCGGCGCTGGCGCGCGGCGATGAAAGCAGGGCTAAGCCGGGTGCCTGTGGTGATTCGAGAAGCCAGCGATCAGGAAGCGCTGCAGCTAGCTCTCGTCGAAAATCTTCAGCGCGAGGACTTGAATCCTATCGAAGCGGCCAACGGCTATCGACGGCTACAGGAAGAATTCCACTGGAGCCAGGAAGAGATGGCGGAAAAAGTCGGCAAGAGTCGTCCGGCAATTACCAATTCTATTCGCCTCCTGTCCTTGCCGGCCGAAGTTCAACGGGAAGTGGCGTCGGGCAGTCTCCCGGCGGGTCAAGCGAGGGCGTTATTGGGTTTGCAGACGGAGCCGTTGATCCTATCGGCGTGTCGTGAAGTCATCGCCAAGGGACTTTCCACGCGTGAAACGGAGAAGCTGGTTCGCCATCTGATGACCGGAAGAAGACGGCGGCGGCAAGTTCCTCTTATCGACCCAGATCTCCGGTCAATTGTCGAGGAATTGCAGCGTTCACTCGGAACGAGAGTACGGCTAATTCCGAAGGCGAGATCGACGAAAGGAAAAATCGAAATCGAATACTACACGTTTCCAGACCTTGAGCGTATCATCCACACCATAACGGGAAAGCAGCCGTTGTAATAGCCTCGAATTGCCGGACGGGCTTGAATTCATGTCGAATGGCCTCAACTTTCCAGTAGCGGCCTAAGAGCCTCCCGGTTGGTAACCGGCTGGGAGCAGGTGAAGTTGTGGCAGACGTAAACCGTCGGCTTGTCGTCCACTTGCCTTTTGCCTTCTAATAGCGGTGCGATTTTCTCGAGTGGCTCGCCCGGGTCGGCTAGCTGCAGCGTCTTGTTCGGCAGATAAAGAGAATGGATTTCTTTGATGAGCTCCGCCGTAGCTGGATCGTCTCGCTTTCCCACCACGACAATTTCTTTCGGTTTGTTCAAATAAAGATCCAAAGCGCAAAGCATGTGGGCAAAGCCAAACGGTTGGCTTTCCATGGCATCGTAGTAGGAATGGAGGACCTTTTCCGCTCGTTTCAGGTAATCCTCTGTTCCGGTCAAATGGTAAAGGCGCAGCAGGAACTGAGTGGCCATGGCGTTTCCTGAAGGAACCGAGCCGTCGAAGACGGGCTTCGCTCGGCTGATGAGCCGCTCATGGGACTTTCCTGTGTAGAAAAAGGAGCCGTTGGTGTTATCCCAGAACTCGTCTAGCATTGTCTGGGCGAGCTGAACCGCTCGCGCCAAGTTAGCGCGGTCGAAAGTTGTCTCGTAGAGATCGAGCAGGCCCACGGCCACAAAAGCATAGTCATCGAGGTAGCCGAGATGCTTAGTCACTCCGTCTTTGTACACATGCAGCAGGTGTCCGTCGCGAAACATTTTCGTAAATATGAAGTCGACGGTACGGTTCACGGCTTCGATGTATCTTGGTTGCGGCGATATCTTGATGGCCTCGGCCAATCCGGAAAGCATCAGGCCGTTCCAGGAAAGGACGATCTTTTCGTCCCGGAAGGGTTTGATTCTTTTTTCTCGAACCTCAAACAGTTTCCTCTTAGCATCGGCGATCAGGCCTTCAATAGTCCCGATCTCTCGTCTAAAGAGCTTACTTGCCTGATCAAGCGTCAAGATCGGGTGGAGAATGTTCTTTTCCTCAAAATTCCCGTATTCAGTGACATCGTAAATGCGGCAAAAAATCTCGCCTGCTTCATCACCGATAATTCTGGAAATCTCGTCGGGTGTCCAGACGAAAAATTTTCCCTCTTCGCCTTCGCTGTCCGCGTCTTGAGTCGAGTAGAATCCGCCCTCGCTATGAAGCATCTCGCGCAGCAGATAATCGGCGGTTTCTTCCGTCACGCGTTTGAAGTGAGGGTTCCCGGTCAAGCAATAGACTTGAGCATAGATGCGGACGAGCTGAGCATTGTCGTAGAGCATCTTTTCGAAATGAGGCACGAGCCATTTTTCATCGACTGAATAGCGATGAAAACCGCCGCCCAGGTGGTCGTAAATTCCCCCGTCGGCCATTTTCGTAAGAGTATAGGTGACCCTATCGAGGAAGGGTTGATTTTTAGAGTGTTGATAGTGGCGGAGGAAAAGCTCGTAAACGCCTGCATTCGGAAATTTCGGTGCTCGACCCAATCCACCGTGCTCGGAATCGTAGGCGCGCGCGATTTGTTCGGCGGTTTCTCCAATGATGTCTGGAGAGAAATTACGTTGGCTGTCGCTGGACTGAGACATTCGTTCCAACGCCGTGAGAATCTGTCCCACGCTCTTCTCGACGTCTTGGGGCCTTTCACGATAGGCTTGAGCGACGCCGACGAGGATCCTCTGAAACCCGGGCATTCCCTGCCGGTCCTCCGGCGGAAAATACGTACCCCCGTAAAAAGGTTTGCCCTCCGGCGTAAGAAAGACCGTCATGGGCCACCCGCCCCGGCCGGTGAGCATCTGCACGGCGTTCATGTAAATCTCATCAAGGTCGGGGCGCTCTTCGCGATCCACCTTGATGCTGACGAAAAGTTCATTCATCAGAGCAGCGATCTTTTCGTCTTCGAAGGATTCACGCTCCATGACATGGCACCAGTGACAGGCCGAGTACCCGATGCTAAGAAGGATGGGTCTATTTTCGCTCCTTGCTTTCTGGAAGGCTTCGTCACCCCATGGGTACCAATCCACCGGATTGTGAGCGTGCTGGAGCAGATATGGGCTCGTCTCGTGGATGAGGCGGTTTGTATGTTGCGCGTCCATCACTTAGTTTCTTCAATCGAGCGAATTCACCAATTTCACGCTAACACATTTGCCGTATAGGACAAACTCCACTTAGCCATCACATCGAATGAGTACTGCAGGTTGTGCCGTGGTGAACCGGCGCAGTTATGGCTTGGCAATCAGATGCCAAGAGTTAAATTCAGAGCTGACCAAGAAGTTTATGCCCGTGCTTTGGCTTTGAAGTGCTCCCACGCACGCTCCGTCGATGCCGGCTTGAAGGTTCTCTTGGCGATGCGTTCAGCTTCCTGCGGTGTCACAAACTTGGGGGTTCCTAATTTCATAGCTTCTACTTGTAGGCGAGCGGACTCTTCCAGGTAAAGGGCGAGGACGCAGACTTCGGGAATGGATCGGCCCGTGACTACAGCCCCGTGGCCGCGTAGAATAATCGCCTTGGAGCGCCCCAGAATCTGCGCGATCTCGCCTGCCCGCTCGGGAGACTCTACTTGTCCCGTTCCTTCAAACATAGGCACGCCCTCGTAGAAGATTGCGCTGTAGTTGTGCATCGGCTGAACCGTCTGGCCGACGACGCTTAAAAGAATAACGGCTGGGGAATGAAAATGTATCACCGCTTCCACGTCATCTCGGACCTTGTATACTGCCTGGTGAACGGCGGATTGCGCCACCGGCTTGTCAAATTCGACGACAAAGAGCTCGCTGGCTTTGACCAGCGCCGGACTCTTGCGTGGCATGAATAGCATCTTTTTGCCGCCATCAACTCGCGCGCTGAGATGAGCAAAAGCGTCGCTCAAACCTTCGTGGAAAATAATCCTGAGCGCTGCGATGAAGTCCTTTTTGAGACTCGCCAAACGGTTGTTTTTAGTCACCATTGACTCCTTACTTTGTCGCGCTCGATATTATGGCGGTGATCTTCTGAGTGTTTGCGTCCGAGTCGCCGTAAAGTTTGCGGAGCAAGGCTTGGACTTTTTTCAGAACCTCGAGATAGTCTGGCCGAATTTCATTCTGGAGTTGCGCTGGGAGACAGTCGAACTCGCGCTCGACGTTCTGCAACCAATTCGGAAGATAACTTTTCTCGACCTTTGCCTCGGCATATAAATAACCTTCCAACGAACCCAGTCGTGCCGCGAGATCGAACAGTAGACGGTTAGCGGAGAGAGATTGGAACTTATCCATCGCTTTTCCTCAAGGATGCCGAGAACGGCTTGGCTCAACGTACCTTCATGTCGAAGGCAACCGGACCTTTCTCACCCTTTCTCGTTTGGAACTGAACCGTATCACCTTCATTGAAGTCTTCAATTTGTGTTCGCGGCGCCAGACTGCCGCGGTGAAAGAAGACATCGTCACTTCCATCATCGGGAGCGATAAAGCCATAACCTTTTTGGATGATAATCTTCTTGATAGTACCGGTCATTCTCAAACCCCTCCTGTTTTAAAGGGTCGCGCTCAGAAATCTATAAATCAATGGCGCGCCCAAATTCTTGACAACTCTGAACTCTGCCCTTAGCCTAGGTTCTCGAATACATATATCGAAAACCTCCTTGAGTTCAATTCTTTATTACATCACCGGTCATGGTTTCGGCCATGCCGTCCGTTCCAGCAGAGTTATCCGCCGTTTGCTTGAGCTAAGGCCTGATTTGAAGATTCACGTTCGGACCATCGCTCCAGACTGGTTATTCTTCGATTCTCTATCTCGGATTACGCACTCGCTCCAGTCCATAGACGTGGGCATTGTTCAAAGGGACAGTTTAGACATGGACCTGGATGAGACTTTGGCGGCATGTCAGGCTTTGCACGACGGTATTTCTCAGATCATCGACCGAGAGGCGACATTTATTCGAGAACATGACATTAATCTGATTGTAGGAGACATTCCGCCCGCCTGCTTCGAGATTGCCAGCCAGGCAAAGATTCCTTCAGTGGCTGTCGCCAACTTCATCTGGAGTTGGATCTATCGTGCATTCAGCAGGAACTATTCGGGCTTTTCGCCGTTGATCAGCCAAATTGAAAGCTTCTATAGTAAGGCGACCCTCGCGCTGACTCTCCCCTACTCTTGCGGGATGGAGGTGTTCCCCAACCAGGAGCCGATTCCTTGGATCACGCGAGCTTCCGTTGTTACTAAGAAGGAAGCCAGATCAAAGTTCGAATTGCCCGAATCTGCGACTATTGTCCTCCTGAGCTTCGGAGGCTCGGGACTCCAGCGTCTCCCGTGGGACAAGTTCAAGCAGCTTCGGGAGTTCTTCTTCGTTGTCACCGGCAAGTCAAAGAAGCGAGACGGCAACGTTCTCATCGTGCCGAATACGCAACCGCACTATGAAGATTTGCTTCGCGCCGTGGATGTCATCGTGACGAAACCGGGATATGGTATCGTTGCCGACGCCATATCCCATAGAGTTCCGGTCCTTTACACGGATCGCGGTGAGTTTCCGGAGTACCCGTTTTTAGTCCGGGCGCTGAGTGATTTAGCGACCGCGGAATTTATCGCGCAAGAGGAATTATTGTCGGGAAATCTGCGCGCTTATTTAAACCGGCTTTTGGCCAAAGAGCCTAACTGGCCTTCGGTTTCTTTGGATGGGGCGACAGTTGCGGCGGACCTGATCCTGACTTTGCTGGATCGTTAGCCGAGGTCGACTCTGGGTTGACACAGTTCTGTGATTCCTCCAGACTTGCAATAGGGATATGGCAGTTGCAAAAGTCATATTGGCAAAGCCTCGCGGGTTCTGTGCTGGCGTGGAAATGGCCGTTGAAACGGTGGAACGCGCGCTCCAGCGGCATGGGCCTCCGATCTATGTGTTCCATGAAATCGTTCACAACCAGCATGTGGTCGGAGACTTCACTCGCCGGGGTGTACGTTTTGTTCAGTCGCTGGATGAAGTCCCTGCCGGCGCAAAGCTGATCTTCAGCGCGCATGGCGTTTCTCCGGCGGTCTGGCAGCAGGCAAAAGAAAAACGGCTGGAACTCGTCATCGATGCTACCTGCCCACTGGTGGAAAAAGTTCATCGCGAAGTACGTAAGTTTGCCGCACAGGGTTACTCGATAATCTTGGTCGGTCACGACAAACATGACGAAATCGTCGGCACCAGCGGCGAAGCGCCGGATCGAATTCGCGTCGTCGCCAACGTTGAGGAAGCCCGTGCGTTAAGGATTCCCGATCTGGACAAGGTCGTTGCTCTCACGCAGACCACTTTGAGCGTCGACGACACGCGGGAAATCATTGAGGTGTTAAAGGCGAGATTTCCTCGACTGGTGACGCCCGCGAAGGAAGATATCTGTTACGCCACCCAGAATCGCCAGGACGCAGTCAAACAGCTCGCCAAGGAAGTAGACTTGGTATTGGTGATCGGTTCGCGCAACAGTGAGAACTCAAACCAGTTATGCAGAGTGGCTCGCCTCCACGGCGCTCAAGCTTTTCTTATCAACAACCACCACGACATTGAATCCAACTGGCTGCAGGACATTAGTCAAATCGGCATTACCTCCGGCGCTTCAGTACCGGAACAGTTGGTACAAGAGACGGCCGAATTCTTCAGACGACAAGGAGCCGAAATAGCTCATCTCGGTTTTGTTGAAGAAAACGTCCATTTCACGCTGCCGCCGGAAATTCCACAGACTATCTGACCCATTTTGATCCGAAGGCGACCGGTTTCTACCCGCCTGTTCTGAGTTTCTTAAATTCTCTAGCGCCATTTCAGCCTAAAATCTGTGCAGCTGCCTATTAGATAGGCAATAAAATGTCCAGTCGTTGTGCAGCAAAGATTAGAAAACTCCTATATATCAGTGACATAAATTCATCGCGGCGGTTGGTACATCGGTTGCTCTCATGCTCGTAACTTGATCAATTGATTAATAAAAAGCATCGCCTAAAGAACAAGGAGGGTTGATCGTGGAGCACAGAAATATCTTAAACGCCGCTTTGTTGTGGACGCTGTCCTTGGTCCTAGTGTCGGTTCCGATTTTGACTTTCGCCCAGGAGAAGAGCTCTAGCCCACCTTCCGCTGTTGCTCCTGCTGCTCCATCTACAGGCGCCGCTCCGGCTTCCGCCGCAGCCGCGCCTCAACCGAAGATCGACAAGGGCGATACCGCCTGGATGCTCACGTCTGCGGCCTTGGTCTTGATGATGACCATTCCGGGGCTTTTTCTCTTCTACGGCGGATTAGTTCGCGGTAAGAATGTCCTTGGCACGATTATGCACAGCTTCATCATCGTCGCTTTAATCAGCATTCAATGGGTTTTATGGGGCTACAGTCTTGCTTTTGGACCCGATCAGGGAGGAATAATCGGAAGCCTGGCATGGCTCGGGTTAAATGGAGTCGGTGCGGACCCCAACCCAGATTACGCTGCAACGATTCCTCATCAGACTTTTATGATTTATCAATTAATGTTTGCAATCATTACGCCGGCATTGATTACCGGCACCTTTGCTGAAAGAGTGAAATTCAGCACATTTATTGTTTTTATCTTGCTTTGGGCAACTTTCATCTACGATCCTCTAGCTCACTGGGTGTGGGGGAAAGGCGGTTGGATGGGTGTCAATGGAGGGATGGGAGCGTTGGACTTCGCCGGGGGCACCGTGGTCCATATTAGCTCTGGTGTGTCGGCGCTGGTTGCCGCGTTGATGTTTGGCAAGAGGATCGGTTACCCGCAGGAAGCGATGCCGCCGCATAATCTTCCTTTGAGCGTTATCGGCGCATCGCTTCTTTGGGTGGGTTGGTTTGGTTTTAACGCTGGCAGCGCTCTCGCCGCCGACGGCTTAGCAACGAGTGCTTTTGTCGCCACCAATACTGCAACGGCTGCGGCGACTCTCTCGTGGATGGCGATGGATTGGATCTATCGTGGTAAACCTACTGTGCTCGGAGCGGCGAGCGGAGCCGTCGCCGGACTCGTCGCCATTACTCCGGCGTCCGGTTTTGTTGGACCCATCTCTGCAATCTGGATTGGCATCGCCGGCGGTGTGGTTTGCTCCATCGCGTGTAGCTTAAAGCCCAAACTTGGCTATGACGACTCTCTGGACGTAGTGGGGGTTCACGGTGTGGGCGGTACCGTGGGCGCGCTAGCAACTGGGCTTTTCGCCTCCAAGGCGGTGAATCCGGCCGGAAATGACGGCCTCTTCTTTGGCAACCCCGGCCAGCTTTGGATTCAGTTTGTCGCCGTGATTGCTACCTGGATCCTTGCTATCGTTGGCACTGTCGTGATTCTTTCGATTTTGAAGGCGATCATGGGACTGAGGGTTACTAACGAAGAAGAAACGATAGGCTTGGACTTGAGCCAACATAATGAACGCGCATATGAATAAAAAATAATTGAATCACGCGCTGGCCCGAATGTAAGAATGTGATAACAGGATTGAGTTTTTCCGAATTATATTCCAAAAAATAATCGAGAGGAGTACCGCAATGGCCGTCAAGGACGCATTGGATTTAGTGAAGAAGAACAAAGTCGAGATCGTGGATTTTAAGTTTGTCGACGTGCCGGGACTGTGGCAGCACTTTTCGATTCCGGCGGCCGAGCTCACCGCCGATCTTTTTGAAGAAGGGATCGGCTTTGACGGCTCCAGCATACGAGGATTTCAATCGATCAACGAATCCGACATGCTTTTAATCCCCGATCCCGACACCGCCATGATGGATCCGTTCACCGAACACCCCACGCTCAGTCTCATTTGCAACGTCATCGACGCGGTCACCCGAGAGTCCTACTCAAGAGACCCACGCTACGTAGCGCAGAAGGCCGAGAAATATCTCAAATCGAGCGGGATAGCCGACATCAGCTACTGGGGTCCCGAGATCGAGTTTTTCATCTTCGACAGCGTCCGTTTTGATCAGAGTTACAACCATGGATTTTACTACATCGACTCCGAGGAAGGTTTTTGGAACTCCGGCAACGGCGACAAACCGAATCTCGGCTACAAGATCCGCTACAAAGAAGGGTATTTCCCCGTTCCTCCCATGGACCAGTACCAGGATCTACGCTCCGAGATGGTCAAGAACATGGAGAAATGTGGGATCAAGATCGAAGTGCACCATCACGAAGTCGGCACCGCCGGTCAGACCGAGATCGACATGCGCTTTACGACCTTGGCCAAGATGGCCGATCAGGTGTTGTTGTACAAGTACGTGATTAAGAACACGGCGCGCCAGCGGGGCAAGGTGGTGACGGTGATGCCCAAGCCTTTATTCCAGGACAACGGCTCGGGAATGCACACCCACCAGAGTCTGTGGAAAAACGGCAAGAACATTTTCTATGACAAGAAGGGTTATGGGTTGATCAGCGAGACCGCCCGGCACTACATTGGGGGATTGCTCAAGCATGCGCATGCGTTGTGTGGATTTATCGCTCCCACGACTAACTCCTACAGAAGGTTAGTGCCCGGCTACGAAGCGCCGATCAATCTGGTTTACTCCGCCCGAAACAGAAGCGCCTGCGTGAGAATCCCCATGTATTCTACCAGCGAGAAGGCCAAGCGACTCGAATTTCGCACCCCCGATCCGAGCTGCAATCCGTACTTTGCCTTTCCGGCGATGCTGATGGCGGGATTGGACGGGATCAGAAACAAGATTGAGCCGCCCAAGCCGATTGACAAAGACTTATACGAGCTGGAGCCCGAAGAGGCGGCCAAGGTGAAGTCGATGCCGGGCTCGTTGGATCAAGCTCTCGATGCCTTGGAGAAAGACCATGAATTTCTCTTGAGGGGAGATGTGTTCACTAAAGACGTGATTGAGACCTGGCTTGAGTACAAGCGGAAGAAGGAGGTCGATGCCATGCGGCTTAGACCCCATCCTCACGAATTCGCCCTGTATTTCGATATCTAAACTTACGTAGCAGCTCATGAACCAAGGAAAAGCAATGATCAACAGGCAGTCCGGAAGGAGGAATCCATGAAGAAGATCGAAGCCATCATCAAGCCGTTTAAACTAGACGAGGTGAAACAGAGACTCACGTCGGCTGGAATCACTGGCATGACCATAAGCGAGGTCAAAGGCTTTGGTCGGCAGAAAGGTCACACGGAGCTCTATCGCGGAGCGGAGTACACCGTGGACTTCCTTCCCAAAGTCAAAATCGAGATCTTGGCACCGGATGAGATGGCACCTAGAATCATCGAAGCGATCATGGAATCGGCGCAGACGGGTAAAATCGGCGACGGCAAGATCTTCGTCTCGACGGTCGAAGAAGTGATTCGCATTCGGACAAACGAGAGAGGCGAAGAGGCGATAAGCTAGTTCGCAGGACGACTTTGATTTTAGCGACAAACCCTCGGCGCGGCGGTTTCATAGACCGTGTCCGAGAGTTTTTTTTGGGTGGGGGGAACTGATCGCCACGAATAATTCAGGTCATAAGGCAACTATCACTTTTTTTTCTCCGAAGATTCTTCTCCCGGCTGTTTGCCCGGCTCGAAGCCTCCGACCTCGTGATAAAGGACTTTTTTCTCCTCCTCAAAGGCCCTGACCGTCGGAACCTGCCCGGGCAATCCGAGCCTTTTCCATTCGCCGGCGACCTTATCATAAATTTCTTTTCGCAAGGTGGTCCGTTTTGAAAAGACCGGCAGGTGGCGATGCTCTTTACAGGCATTAATCAATGCCTTCGATCCGTAGGGCCGCTTTTCTGGAGGATTTTGCGTCGGATCAAGCCAAGTGCTCCAGGTGTTTCGCAGGATGTCGATGTCGTCGATCGGGTTGCAGCGGCTGCTCATCGCCCAGATCACTTGATCCATATCGGTCGGATCAACATCCTCATCAACGGCGATGATCCACTTCGTATAATAGGCGCCGCCCGGCACCTGTGCTGCCAGGGCCAATGCTTGAGCCGCATGACCGGCATAACGCTGCTCCATGCTGAGCACAGTCATGCCGAATCCGCCCGCGCCCGCGGGATGCGCATATACACCCGCAATGCCAGGGACGCCCAATTTGTCGAGGTCGTCCCAGATGCGCGCGGAGCGCATAATTGAGAAAAAACCGCTCTGTTCACAGGACGGATAATCCGCCATCAGCGCATTCGTGAGGATTGGATTGTCACGATAGTGAACGGCCGTTACTTCGACGAGCGGACAGCCGGCCTCAGGCCTACCGTAATAACCGGGGAATTCGCCGAAAGGCCCTTCACGCTTCACTGAATTCGGTTTGATGATTCCTTCGATGACGAACTCGGCATTGGCCGGCAGCAACAGGTTCGTGGTCTTGCCTTTTACTACGGGGATGGGTTCGCCCTTGACGCCACCTGCAAACTCATACTCCGATACGTTTTTGGCAAAGGTCTGGGAACCAATGACCATGAAAAGAGGATCGATACCCCAGGCCGCGGCGACTTCGACCGGTTTGCCCATCTGCCACGAGCGAGTGATGTGCAGGCGCGCGTCTTTCCCCGGCGAGAGATACAAGCCGACTTCGTTCTTACCTTGCAGCATCATGCGGTAGGTGCCGACGTTCAGATAACCCGTGTCCGGGTCCCGCGTAATGACCGCGTCAGCGGTTCCGGCGTACCGCCCGCCGTCCAATGGCCAGTGTTTGGGTATCGGCAATTGATTCAAATCGACTTTATCGTCGGTGAAACTATTCGCGTAAAAGCCAGCTTGCGATGACGGTACTTCCTTCGGCGGTTTGCGGTCGCGGAACTTGTCTTTGGCACGTCGGATGAGTTCGAGAGTCGGGGTATCCGGGGGTTCTTCGAGAGTGAGGGCGATGCGCCGAAGGCTCGGACCGAGAATGTTCCAAAGGAGTCTCGTCTTATAAGGGCTGTTTTCGTAGCCTTTGACGGAATCGAACAGGATTGCCGGCGAAGGATTCTGTTTGGCGACAAGATAGCTGATAGCGCTCATCTCTTCATCGCAGCTGATGGGTTCCTTGACGCGAACGAGTTCACCCATCCGCTCCACCCGTTCCAGCCAGTCGCGTAGGTCCTGAATCGCACGAGTCTTGGCGCCCTCTTCCACAACCTTTTCTTCTCTCTTTGCCATCGGTCTATCCTCCGAAGATAATCAGTTGAATATAGATGCTCTGTTCCTTTACAGCTTGCCGCCTCGGGGCAAAAGTGACTTGAAGTAGGCAAAGGCATCATAGGAACGATACGTCATGTTTTCTTTCATATAATCGATTTCGGTCTGCGGCATGATCGTTGGTTTCCCGACGCAGCTCGCTACCCACTGCATGTGGGCGGTCCGTTCCAAGTAAATCGCGTGGACAGTAGCATATTCCAAGCTATCGCCGCACACAACAACGCCGTGACCCTTGAGAAGCATCGCCATTCGGTCGCCCAGAGTCTCGCAGATCTCCTTCCCGTCTATGACTGTGTAAATAAGTCTAGGGCTGGGGAAGATCGGCGTTTCAGGCGCGAATGCTGCTGCCTGGTTGTAAATGGGCAGGAGCGGCGTACCGGCGACAGAAAACGCCGTCGCCAACGGCTGGTGCGTATGAACCACGGAGTTCACAGCCGGGCGCGCTTCATAGATCGAAGCATGGATCATCGTTTCCCGCGGCGGAACCTTGAGCTTGGTAACTTCGCGTTTGTTCCCAGCCTTGGCCCAGTTTTGCTCGCAGGTTTTCTTGTATTCGTCGATATTCACTTCGATGATGTCTTTAACCGAGATGGAACCGAGCGGCGCCAACACAGGCTTTATAAAGAAGTTTCGCGTGCCTGGGATTCTCGCGCTGACATGACCATGGTAATCAGCCAAACCTTGATGGAACATGATGCGGTTGCCGAGCGCGACTTTTTTCTTTAGTCCTTCGAGATCTTTTTGACTGATCTTCACTACGATTTCCCTTTCGACTCAGTAGATGACCCGTTGAACCGATTGCTCCTTACCGGCTGCAGAGGTTTCGGGACTATCCTGCCAATGGATGTTCATCCAATTCCACTGATCCGGGTGGGCTCGGACAGTCCTTTCGAGCCACTGCGTAATGCGCAACGTGTTTTCTCGGATTTCCGTCTTGTTTCTCTCTGCGCGAACCAATTCTACTTCTGGTTCAATTACTAATTTCAAACGATTGCCGCCGTCGCGTAACAGATATGCGGGTACCACCGCGGCACCCGTGCGCAAAGCGAGGGTCGCGGGCCCACGCCGAGCAAGCACGGTGCGGCCGAAAAATGGCACGTGAACCCCACTTCCTCCACGATGCTCATCAGCTATCACAACGGCAAGCCCATTTTTCTTCAAGGTCCGGCTCAGTTCGCGTAATGCATCTTGGCGTGGTCGGGCATGAATAGTTTTCTGTCGGACTTTGAGTCTGTATTCATCCATGAGCCTGGTCAATTGTCCGTCGCTCGGCTGATTGATCAAGATGTGGACCTGATAACCTTCCAGGGCAAGGCGTGTTCCGAGTAAAAAGAAATTACCCAAATGTGCGCTGAGAACGATGATGCCGTTTCCTTTGGTTAGAGCCGCGTCCAAATTTGCCCGCCCAATCACCGGGATTTCCGAGCGTAACTCATCGCCCGGTATGGCGAGAGCGATGGCAATTTCGACGAAATCTCGAAAAAAATTCCGCAGTGATCGGCGAACGATCTCTCGAGCCGTCCTCCCGTCGAGATCTCCCGCTAATGCAATGGTTACATTTCGCAGGGAACGGGTCCGAAAACCTCGAAACAAGTAAAATCCCATATTGGCCAGTATATCTGACAAACGGTATAGCCATTGGCGCGGCAGAAGTCTCACCGCGAGGCGTCCTGTACGCAGACCAACTCGTGCGGCCAAATAGGCTGATCGTTCCCTAAACCCGGTCATTAAGCTTTCTTTTGGTTCCCCGAACCAGGAGAATGGGCCCAGGGGTTTAAAGGAGGATCTACGACACTTTTGCCTTTGTCGCAAGAGAGCAATCGTCAGTGAAGCGACCAAAAAATCGGCTTTGGTTGGAAAAAGATTTGGAAAACCAACATGTTATGAACTTTCGCTAGGATCGTAGTGCTGCCCGCCCTGTTTTTATTGGAGTTTATTTGTGCTAAAAACTTCTGCAGCTTGAGCAAGGATATCTCCCATGCGAATGATTTTGCCTCCTTTGAAAGAGCGTCGGGTCGTAGACCGTCTCCTTTCATCCTTTTTCCATGAGTATAAAGCTCAGGATTTTAAAAGAGCCATATCGCTCCTTTGCCGCTTTTACCATTTGAAAAACCCCAAAGTGGACTGGTTTGAATACATCGATTGGGGTAAAACCGCGGGCAAGACTTATGAGAACGGCCAGATCTATCTGATTCACCCGGAAAACTGGAAAAACGGAAGAAAGTACAACTCGGAACGGCGATGGATGAACACGGTTTACCATGAAATTGGCCATTATGTTTTTTGGGCCGACGCGGAAAACAAAGCGGACACGTTTGCATTTCGCATGGTCCGAGGTTTGAACAACCATAAGAACAATCACCGATAGAACAGGCTATGTCGTTTCAACCCGCTGGTTTTAAAGAGTTATGGATCATAAGGACGGCTGAACCTGCCGAAGATGTGTTCGCTATACGCGCCAATCTGCCGCAGAACGGAAGTTGCCAAGCGGATCTAGATAATTTCTCTCTGTTAAGATAGAAATAATTTTCTTCATGCGCGAATTTTCTCACTATGCAGCCTAGCTTCGACAAGGTTGCCACGGAAGTCGATTTTCCTGGCCTCGAACGATCGATCCTCGATTTCTGGCAGCGCACGCAGGCCTTTGAGCTCCTGCGCAAAAAGAATCACGACAAGCCCAAGTGGTCCTTCCTTGATGGGCCGATCACTGCCAATAATCCTATGGGCGTTCACCACGCGTGGGGCCGTACATACAAGGATACTTATAGCCGCTATTTTGCCATGACCGGACACGAGCTGCGTTATCAAAACGGCTTCGACTGCCAAGGACTTTGGGTGGAGGTGGAGGTGGAAAAAGAGCTGGGCCTGCGGTCAAAGCAGGACATTGAAAATCTCGTGCCGGACAATCGCTTCGCGAGCATCGACCGGTTCGTTGCGCTATGCAAGGAGCGAGTGAACAAGTTCGCCCGCATTCAGACAGAACAATCGATTCGCCTCGGCTACTGGATGGATTGGGATCGAGACGAAGACTGGCTGAAACCGCCCGACGAGCGGCGCAGCTACTTCACCATGTCCGAGGAAAACAACTATACGATCTGGAGCTTCCTAAAAAAGTGTCACGAGCGGGGCTTGGTTTACCGGGCCTACGACTCCATGCCTTGGTGCCCCCGTTGCGCTGTAGGCATTAGCCAGATGGAGATGCACGAAGGCTATCAACGAGTCGCTCACAGGGCGGTATTTGTGCGTTTTCCCCTTCGTGGTCGGCCAAGGGAAAACCTGCTTATCTGGACGACGACGCCTTGGACGCTAACCAGCAACGTGGCCGTCGCAGTCAACCCCACTCTCACATATTTAAGGATTCGCCATCGAAACCAAGTTTACTATTTGGCCAAAGGCACCTTCACGGCGCAACGGCTCGAAGATGAGTTCCGGAGAAAGGAATGGGTCGAGGGAGTACCCAAACTCAAGTCGATTGAACAAATTTTCAAGGAGAAAGGCGGCTACGAAATCTTGGGCGAGTTGTCGGGGACGGAGATGTTGGAATGGCCATATGATGGCCCTTTCGATGAGTTCGAAGCACAGGGCCATCCCGGAGGCTTTTCGGCGGAAATCGCCGATGTGGCGGTGAAACAAAAGTGGGGACCGGCAAAAGCTGCGCGCGAAATACACAAGGTGATACCGTGGGATGCGGTGAGCGAGGCTGAAGGCACCGGCATCGTACACATTGCCCCCGGATGCGGCAAAGAAGACTTTGCCCTCGGCAAGCAGGAAGGTCTCGTTCCAATAGCGCCCCTAGACGAGACCGGCATATTCCTGCCCGGCTTTGGAGAGCTGGAGGGGCGATCGGCGGTTGATCCCGCGACCGTCGACTGGATACTGGCCAACCTCCAACAGAAAGAACTGCTCGTGGCAGTCGAGCACTACCCCCACAACTACCCTCACTGTTGGCGCTGCAAAACGGAGCTTCTCTTCAGGCTTGTGGATGAGTGGTTTATCGACATGCGTTGGCGTCATGCGATCATGGAAATCTGTTATGACGCCCGCTGGATCCCCGACTTTGGTTTGCAACGCGAACTCGACTGGCTAAGCAACATGGGCGACTGGATGATTTCAAAGAAGCGCTACTGGGGGCTTGCGCTGCCTATCTGGGTTTGCGACGGCTGCGGTGCTTTTGACGTCATTGGCAGTCGTGAGGAACTCAAGAGCCGCGCTGTGGCTGGCTGGGAGCGGTTCGAACGTCACTCTCCCCATCGGCCATGGTTAGATCTGGTTAAAATTCGCTGCGGCAAGTGCAATGGAATGGCAAGCCGGATTCCTGACGTCGGGAACCCCTGGCTCGACGCCGGCATTGTGCCCTACTCGACCCTGGGCTATAACCGCGACCGCGAATACTGGGAGAAGTGGTTTCCCGCCGACTTCGTCACCGAGAGCTTCCCTGGCCAATTCCGTAACTGGTTTTATGCCCTGCTCGCTATGAGCGCGCTGATGGAGGGACGGGCGCCCTTTAGAGTGCTCCTAGGGCATGCGATCGTGCGGGATGAAAAGGGCGAGGAGATGCACAAGTCCAAGGGCAACGCCATACCGTTCGAAGAATCGGCGGAAAAAATGGGGGTTGATGTAATGCGCTGGATGTTTTGCCGCCACAATCCAGCCAACAACATCAATTTCGGCTACGGCCCCGCGGACGAAATTAGAAATCGCTTCGTTTTGAAGCTGTGGAACAGCTACGCCTTTTTCTGCAACTACGCCCGGCTCGACGGCTTTGATCCTGAGAGCGCTGGTGTTCCCGTCGGTGAAAGGCCGGATATCGACCGCTGGATTCTGTCCGACCTGCAACTACTGATCCGGACCGCCCGGCGGGAGTTCGAAAACTATAACGTAATGGCCTTCTGTCTTGCGGCCGAAACGTTCGTTGCCGAAAAGCTCAGCAACTGGTATGTGCGCCGAAACCGCCGCCGTTTTTGGAAGAGTGAAAAGAGCAAAGACAAGTCGGCGGCCTACCAGACACTCCATACGGTCCTTACGACGTTGGTCAGACTCCTCGCACCTGTCATGCCTTTTTTGACGGAGATTATGTATCAGAACCTCGAGCGCAGCGGAAACGAAAAAGCGGCCCGTGCTTTAAGTATCCACCACTGTAATTTTCCCGAGGTCGATGAATCGCTCATGGACGCTGAGCTTTCCGCCGACATGGAGGCGTTGCTTCGGCTCGTATCGCTGGGCTCCGCGGCAAGGAACAGCGTGCGCATCAAAGTCCGCCAGCCGTTGGCCGAAATGGTTATCCAGCCAGCTAATGACTCGGAGCGCCACGCCATCCAGCGCTTTGCTGATCAAATCTCAGAGGAGCTGAACCTAAAAAAGGTGAGCCTGCATGATCCTGCAGAGGGGCCACTGCTTAGGTACGAGATTAGTCCGAACTTAAAAACGATAGGTCCGAAATTTGGCGAGCGAGTAAAAGAGATCCGCACAGCCCTGGCTGCGCTCGATCCCAACTCGCTGGTGGCGAAGCTACAGGTTGGCGGTAAGATCGGGCTCGACTGCGCGGGAACGACAGTCATCTTGGATGAAAACGACGTTCTCTTAAGAACCAAGGCGCCGGACGGCTGGGCGGGCCTCAGTGATCACGGCACTCAACTGCTGTTGGATGCACGGATCAGCGAAGAGCTTGCCCGGGAAGGGATGGCTCGGGAGGTTGTTCGGCACGTCCAGGAGCTACGGAAAAAGTCGGGTCTGGAAATGGAAGATCGGATCATCTTGTACTTTGGTACCGACGCTGCAGCGCTGCGGCGGGCCGTTGAGGATCATAGCTCCTACATTTCTGCAGAAACATTGGCGGTTAAATGGGTCAGTGAGCCGCTCGATGGAAATGCGCATGCGACCAGCGTGAAAGTGGACGGCCACCCGCTGACAATACAGTTGCGCAAGGTGACGACGGCGATTTAATCAGATTCTCGCGGCGTTTTTGATCTGCTTCAAATGCTCCGCAGCCTAGGCTTGCTGCCGCTCAGCGCTAAATCTGGAGGATTTTCTTGACCGCCAAATCCAAAATCGTTTTCGGTTGGCTCGCTCTTATCCTGGTTACGGATCAGCTGACGAAGTTCATCGTCGACCAAACGATGCCCCTCAATCATTCCATCCCGGTAATCGATAGTGTGTTCAGTCTGACCTACATCCGCAATACAGGCGCGGCCTTTGGGATTCTCGCCGGAAGCGCGGCTGCATTTAGGTTGCCCTTCCTGGTTCTGTTTTCTCTTTTAGCAATCGGTTTCATTTTTGTGATGCTGAGACGCTTGCCGGACAAAGAAACGGGCCTTATCACGGCGCTGTCATTTATTCTCGGCGGAGCGATCGGAAATTTAATCGATCGAATCGTATATGGCGAAGTCATCGATTTTTTAGACTTCTACTGGTCCACCTATCATTGGCCAGCGTTCAACTTGGCGGATAGCTTTATCACGGTGGGCGTCCTGATTACTGTCTATTATCTGCTCCAGGCCAAAGGCGCCGACCCTTTCGCTCGGGAATAATTCTCAAAAGTTAGTACCCAAATCGTGGACATAGTGTTTGAGCCAGGAATTAGATTCCAAGATAGGCGCGTCTGACTTCTGGGTCTTCTGCAAGCTCGGAGGCGCTGCCGACGCGGACAATTCTTCCGGTTTCGAGCACGTAACCTCGGTCGGCAACGTGAAACGCTGAAAAGATGTCCTGTTCGACCAGCAGCACGGTCACACCTTCCCTGCGTATTTCAGCAAGTGTGTCGAGCAGCAGATCAACAATGACCGGCGCCAGCCCCAAACTCATTTCATCGACCATCAGTAGTTCTGGCGCTCCCATCAGGCCGCGCGCAATGGCACACATCTGCTGTTCGCCTCCGGATAAGCTACCGGCCAATTGACGGTGACGTTCTTTCAGCGTGGGAAACAACCGATAAACCCGTTCGAGGTCAGCGGCGATCCTGGCGCGGTCGGCGCGACGGTAGGATCCCATCAGGAGATTTTCCTCTACCGACATTTGATCAAAAAGCTGGCGGCCTTCCGGCACCTGCACGAGACGCAGACCGAAAACCTGATCCGGGGTAAGCCCGTCGAGCGCTCGTCCCGCGAATGTTATGCGTCCTGTGCTTGGAATCACGCGCGATAGGGCGCGTAGCAATGTAGTCTTTCCCGCGCCATTGCTGCCCACCAGCGCAACGATTTCTCCTCGTTGGATTTCAAGTGTGATGTCGCGCAGAACCGCCATCTCCCCGTAGCCCGCATTCAATCGTTCGACCTTCAGCAGCGCATCGCTCATAATCTTTTTCTCCCGAGATAAGCGGTGATGACCGCATCATTACTGAGCACATCTTCCGGCTTGCCTTCGGCGATCTTTTCACCGTGATGCAAAACCAACA
>Ga0209160_1000135_pt1 | contig 51535 bp, 56 predicted proteins | sample GraSoiAngelo_153_FD_186167 | JGI IMG/M metagenome (GOLD analysis project Ga0209160, IMG submission 186167) | Grasslands soil microbial communities from the Angelo Coastal Reserve, California, USA - 14_1009_12_40cm (SPAdes) (version 2) | ecosystem: Environmental > Terrestrial > Soil > Grasslands ...
GGCTCACCCGGCCGGAGGCCGGACGTTTCCTCGTACACCTGGATGACCGTCTTCTCGCCGAGGATCTGGATGACCTCGCCCATGAGCTGCTCCTCGCCGACGAGCATCACGTCGTGCATGCGCGGGCGTAGGCCGATCGCGGTCACCACGGGTCCCGCGACCCGTTGGATCGTGCCGGTCTCCTTGACTTCGGCCTTCGTCGCCTTCGCGCGCGCCGCCAGTTCGCCCACCTCACTTGAACAGGTCTACGCCGATCGCCCGCCGCACCTTCGTCCGGAGGTCTTCGTCCTCTGCCGCACCGACCGCAATCACGACGGGGCGAGCGACCGTCTCGAGCCGTCGCCGCATCGAGTGGCTCAGGCCCTTCATGTCCGCGGTGCTTAAGACCAGGATGCCCACCGCCGGGTCCTCGAGGACGTCGGCGATCTTCTTCTCGATGTCCTCCTTCGAACTCGCGACGGTGCGTCGCACGCCGACGAGCTTGAACCCCTGGACGAAATCGTCCCGGCCGACCACGGCAATCTCCATCTCACACCACCAGGAGCTCCCGAATCACATCGACGGAAAGCCCGCTCTCCTTCCCGCGGGCGATGAGCCGAATGTTCTGCACCTCGCGGTCTTTCCTCAGGATGTAGTCGAGGATTGGGAGGATCGACAGAGGATGCAGGTGGGAGTACTTCGTCGCCTCGATCAGGTGGACCTTTTCGACTTTCCGCAGGAGCGCCCCGACCCCGGTGGCCTCGACCCGCTCCAGGTCGCCCGCGATCTCGTCGTAGAAGGAATACGCGCGCAGGCGGGCCATCAGCGCGGCCTTGTCGAGCCGCACCATCTCGCCGAGTTCGGCCTCGGTCATCTCGTACCCTCCCGGAAGAAAGATGGCGCGGTCGAAGGCGGCTTTCGCGGCCCAGACCCGGAGGAGTGTCTTCAGGTTCACGATGTCAATCTCGCGTTCGATGAACTGCCGCATGAGTCGATTCGCGTCCGTCGAGGGCGGGACCGATCGGAGGAGTTCCGTGTAATAGATCCGGGAAACGCGGTCCTCCCAAGCGGCCCAGTTCTTGACCTCGGACGCCGGTCCCTCGAGGGCGTCGGCGTAGATCGTGCGGTCGAGCCGCTGGAAGGTGTCCTCGAGGGTCGGGGCCTCGGCGAGCTCGCGGAGGAACTCGGCCGGCAAGCTACCAGCGGGCACGAGGTCTTCCTCGACCTGTTCCGTGGATGCCCCGTACGTCTTCGCACGCACAATGGTCTTCACGTTCTGTAGGTCGTAGCGATCGAGATAGCGGCCGACGATCGCCCGGAGGTGTCCCTCACAGAAGTCGTAGATCTGGTTGTACGTACGGGTTAAGTTGAGGGAAGTCGCATGCTCGATCAGGTCCACCCCGGCATAGCGACCGCCGAGGGCGACCATCTCCGATTTATACTCCCGTTCACCCAAGAACCGCGCGATTTCGGGAATCTGCATCTGGAGAAGACGCGCGTAGGTGTCCGCGGGCAGAAGGGCGGCCCGTTTCGCGCGGACCCTTGCGGTGACGTACGGGTAGTTGCCCGACTCGTATGGGATTCGCTCCCGGATTTTCCGCGAGCGGTCCCGAAGGCGACCGATTGCTCCGGCCTCTTCGATGGTCACGCCTTCGACGGCCATAGGGTCTGTGCAACCTCCTTCACCGCGTCGTCCCAAACGTCTCGCAGGATCGAGTCGTACCGGAGATCGACACGCCGGGTCCCGTCTCCGCTCTCGATGACGATACCCCCCGCGCAGTCGATCGTACCCTCAAACGCCGAGCTCACGAGCTTTCGGACGACGGGCTCGTCACGCGGATTCGAGTACACTTTGCCACCAGAACGCCATTCGTCTCGGTTCGCCTCGAGGAGGCGACGAAGGAGCTCCGTGTTCTCCGGCAAGTCACCGAGGCGGGCCAAAGCGCCTGCGTACACCTTGTCGAGCGCCTCCTTCTGAGCGGCCAGGACGATTTTGCGCGACTCGAGTTCCGCACGCGCGAGGCTCTGAACCCGTTTCCGGTCCGCCTCGGCGCGCGCGCTCGCCTCCGTTTCCGCGAGGGCCTTCGCTTCCTCCGCGCGGACCTCGGCGAGTATCCGTTCCCGCTCCGTCCGTGCCGCATCAAGGATCTGCGAGGCTTCCGCTGCGCCTCGCTCGAGGATGACCTGGACGACGCTCTCGAGGCTCATGCGGGACGTCTCGCGCTCAGATGCTTCCGAACAGAAGGAAGGCGATGACGATGCCGAACACGACGATCGTCTCGGGGATCACGAGCATCGTCAAGACCCGAGCGAATAGCTCGGGCTTCTCCGCGATCGCGCCCACGGCCGCCGCTCCGATCACTTTCTCTGCCCAGGCTGTCGCAAACCCCGTCCCGAGGACGGTGAGGGCCACAGCCATCGCAACGAGCCCTTCCTGACCTGCCGTTACTGCCATGTCGGTTTCACACCTCCGTTGTTGGTCTCACGCCAAAGGGCCGGAACAACGCCCCGGTCCCATGATAGAACTTGATGAAGAACTCGACGTAGTGAAGCCGGAGCGCTTGAATGGTCCCCGAGATCGTGCTCAGGAGGAAAATTAGTAAATTCGCTGCGAAGAGAATCCCGAGACCTGCGACGAGTCCCACCACGTTTCCGCTGTCAATCCAGGGAAACACGAAGAAATTGAGCGCAATCGTATTCAGGGCGAAGATCACGGCCTCTTCCGCTACCCCGATTCCCGCGAGACGCGCGTATGACACGAGGTTCGCCACGAGCCCAAAGATCTCCATGATGTGGAGCGGGCCTTCCGCGATGAGCATGACGACGACGCCGATGCCCAGGAGGTAGAGGGACGCCGTCGGAACCGGATTCTGGGCGGTGAAGCCGAGGTTCGCCATCGTGATCCCCGCCTTGGGGAACCAGCCCAGCGGACCGTTCCAGAGAGTCTGACCGAACCCGGGCCAGCGCGCCGCCCGGTCCACGACGACCGTGAAGAGTCCCGTGAGGATCAAGAACCACCCGACCTTCCCCGCGGCGTGTCTCTTGCTGTGCCGCGCTTCGTTTACGACTCCGATCAGGAAGCCCGTCCCGAGGTGCAGATACGCGACCGTGATCGACAGGACGATGAAATCGGAGACTTGGTGGAGCTTCTCTAGGAGTGGTTGGATCGGAATCTGTACACCGAGGATGTTGTCCGACCAGTTGAACGCCTCGGCCCGCGTGATATTCGCCGCGTGCGGGGCGTGAAAGGGGATTCCGAACGCTTCGGCGAAGACAAAGGTCCCGAAGACGAACGCCCAGAACCCACCCCAGATAAACGCCACGAGGAGGTTCTTCCAGAAGTCCCACGGACGGTGCTTCCACCGTCGGAACAGCCAGAGCCCGTAGACCATCCAGACGAGGCCATACCCGGCATCGCCCACCATGATGCCGAACATCGTCGGGAAGGCCAGGTAGAACACGAACGTTGGGTCCAACTCTCGATAGCTCGGCGTACCGTACATGTTGATGAGCATCTCGAACGGCTTCGCGGGCCGAGGATTCTGGAGGAGCACGGGCGGCTCCTCGGGTTCGGCCGATTCATCCTCGTCGATCGTCTCGAGCTCTGAGACGAAGACGCCGGGCACTCCCCCGATCTCCTCCCTCAGCCTCGAGAACTCCCGCTGCGGGACCCAACCCTCGACCAGGAACGTGTGGTCTGTGACGGCAAAACGAAGCGGGGCTTCGGCTTTCTCCACCACGACCTCAAGGTGAGCCTTCGCGGCGGTGAGGAATCCGGCGTACCGTTCGCGAAGCGTCGCAAGCCGGGCCTCGATTTCGTCGAGTCGTGCCGCCCAGCGAGCCTTCTCGCTCAACAGATCCGCGAGGATCTCGTGCGGATCGCCTTCCCCCTCAGGAACCGGGACGACCGTGAAGCCACGTTGCGCGAGGTACTCCTGCATCGACGCAGCCTTGTCCTTGACGACGAAGACCGCAAGGTACCCCGCAGCCGAGAACGCCTCGTACTGCGGAGTGACGGTCTCGAGCCCTTCGATGTCGTGCGGAACGCGGCCAACAAAGACTTCCAGGGTCTCGTATCCTCGGTAGTCCTCGAGGGAGAGGGGCAGCTGCGCGAGGGGGGTAATCGCATCGATCTTCTGCTGCAACTCCACGATCAAAGCCTGCGTCTTCTTCTTGGCGGCGTCTTCTTCCGAAATGTTGAGTTCGAGCGCGAGGATCTTTTGGCGGACGTCGCCGATGACTGGTTCCACGCCCTCCGCCTCGCTCTCTTTGATCTGGAGCACCGAAGCGATTGAACGGAGTTTCACGAGGACCTCCGACGCTTCCGCCGCAGTCTCGAGCGGTTTGCCGATTGCGAGGTCCTCTTCTCCCTCCTTGTGGTCGACGATGTGCAGGACCTTGAGCGCGTAGAGCTTTTCCACGATGGCCTCGAGGTCGTTTCGCGGCCCAACGACTAAGGCCCGGGTCATCGGAACGGGCCTAAGCATTCAGGGCCCCTTTGAACCGCTCAATCAGCCGTTCGATCGCGTGTTCGAGATTCGTCGCGGCCTTCCCCCTCACCGAGTCTGCATCGTCGCGACCGGTGGCGAGGATGGCTTCCGTCTGGCGGGCCGTGACCGCTTCGGCCTCCTTGAGGATCTCCGCGTACCGAGTCTCGGCCTGGCGTCGCAGCGTCTCGCGGAGCTCGAATGCCTCGCGCCGCGCATCCCGCAAAATTCGGTCCCGCTCGACCAGGACGGTCTCTTTCGTACCCCGGACCTGACTCTCGGCGGCCTTGATTTTCTGGAGAGTTTCCTCCTTTCGCATGCGGGAACGTCGGGGGACAACTAGGCTCGCGTTTAAAGGTTTTCGTCTAACTGGAGCGCATCTGGCTCGCGCGAATCCAAATTCGCAGATCGATTTCATCTACCGACTTTTATATATCGAATCCGATGAACCGCAGCGGCCCGGATTCGGTTCGGAAAACTCTCGCGCGCGACCGCGATTCTAAGGAGGAAATGAGTCGTGCACAACGTATAAATAGCAATCGTTCTTTTTCGCACCTGCCCCCGGTAAAATCAGGTTTCGGATGAAAGACGAGAGGGTCCTTCGATGAGGAATTTGGAGCTCCTCGTGACCGCACTTCTGGTTGCCCTTTTCGTCCTCCCCGCGTCGCTTGCCGATGCGTCCGTCGCGCCGCCCACCGCGTCCGCGGTGCCGAGTGCAAAGTTGTCCGTGTCGGTCGGCGTCGACCCAGGGGGCAACGTCCGGTTCGCACCGGCCACGATCCTCATCCCACAAGTCAATCTCACGTTGAACGTGACGTTCTACAACAATTACACGACCCCCGGGATGAACCACACCTTCACGATCTTCAACGCGGACATGACGCTCATCGAGATCAGCACGGGAGATGTCGCCCCGGGGGCCAACGCGAGCATCGAATTCCATATCAACACGATGACGAACATCACGTACAGGAATGTCTCCTTCACCCCGGAGGCGACGGCCCAAGGCATCCGATGGTTTTGCATTCCTCATCGGCAGGCAGGGATGCTCGGCGAAATCTTGTTGGCGGGCTTTACACCCCTCGCCCCCCAAAAGGGGATCAACCTCCGAGCCTACTGGATCGGGATCATCGGGATCGCCGCAACCCTGGCCTGGACCGGGATCAGTTATTTCGTCATCAAGTCCTCGAGCCGCCACCAGAAGGGCCACCGGGAGCACATCCGGAAGGGGCTTCCATGACCGAGTTGATCCGGAGCGATGCGCCGCGGCGCAGCTCGATGGGGGCCCTCGCAATCGGCGGGCTTATCATCGGGATCATCTGGTTCAGCATCTTGACCGTCATCCTCGCGATACAAGACCTGAACGGGTTCGCGGATTCCCAGACGGACTCCTATATGGCCGTCTTCATGGGGATGGTGTTCCTCCTCCTCGCGGTCGCGATCGACGTCTATCGCAAAGAGTTCATGCCGGACGAGCTGATTCACAAGATTCGCAGGCCGAAAATCGTCTTGACGAGACCGTTCCGATGAGGTCGTCTCGATGAGCTGGGAAGACGAAGAGAAGGAGAAAGGCATGACCCGGCGCGACTGGGTCCGGTTCGGCATGGCCGCCGGCGCCCTCGGCGCCCTCGGGGGCCTCGGGGGGCTCGTGACGGGCCAACTCCTCCCGCCCCCGCTCCAGTTCACGGGCGAGATCCGGGAGACGATTCAGTACACGAAGTTCCCTCCGACGGACCCCACCGCGGACCTTTGGTGGAATCCGCGGGCCGGGACGCCGGTCAAGGTCAAGGATTTTGACAGGGAGTGGAAAGGCGCAACGGGCGTCTGGCGGGGCCTGTTCCAGAACAACCAGTGGATTCCGGGCACGGGGTATCCGTGCCTGATCATCCGGATCAAGCGGGAGTCGACGTACTTCACCGAGCCTCCGGCTTCCGCGGTGCCCGCGAAGCTCCCGGAGGGCTTCAAGCTCTACTTCGACGATCCGACGCTCGACCCGGCGAACAACGGCACGCGGATCGTCGTGCTCTTCGACCGCTGTGTGCATCTGTGCTGCTACCCCGGCTGGCACGTGATCAACAACCCGCCGCCGGACCGGGGGTACGTCGTCACTCCCCCCACCTACGCCGTGTTTGGCGAGAACCCGGTGTACTGCATCTGTCACGGCTCCCAGTACGATCCGATGCTCTTGATCGTCGAGACGAACCCGAAGAACGATGCCCTGTACGTCGGGGCCGAGCGGGTCCACGGGCCGGCGCCGCGCGCCCTCCCCGTAATCCCCGTGAAGTCCCAAGGGGGAATCCTCGTCGGTGGCCTCGCGGATCCGGCGTGGTACATCTATTGCTGAGGTGGGCGAACGTCGACGACGGGGGACATCCGGCAAGATACGGGGCGGTCGATTTTCGGCTGGATCAAGTCCCGCTTTCCCACGGTGCCGTACGCGGACCTCACACGGGTCGTCCTCGAGACGGACCAGCGGCAGGTGCCGCGAAGCCACGCCGAGAAGTACGAGCTCAAGACGATCTGGTACTGGTACCCGCTCTACTGCCTCGGCGGCATCTCGTTCGTCGCGTTCGTCATCCTGACGATCACCGGCATCCTGCTCGGCTTCTTCTACGTCCCGGACGGCCGGCTCCAGCTCGATACGGCGACCAGCCTGCCGACGAACGGCGCTTACCTGTCCATGCTCGTGATCATGAACAACGTACCGTTCGGGTTCATCATCCGGGGGATGCACCACTGGTCGGCCCATGTGATGATCGCCGCGGTCTTCCTCCATATGTGCCGCGTGTACTTCACGGGCGCCTACAAGAAACCCCGGGAGCTGAACTGGCTCCTCGGCGTGATTCTCATGCTCGTCACGATCATGTTCGGCTATTCCGGATACCTGTTGCCCGCGAACGCACTGAGCGAGGGCGCCGCGAACATCGGGATCAACATGACGCGGGCCTCTCCGGTCATCGGGGACCAGCTCGCGACGCTCCTGTTCGGGGACATCAACACCCTCTCCGGAGTCTACATCTTGCGGTGGTACTGGATCCACGTGTTCATCCTGCCCCTCGTGGGAACGGGGCTGATGGTCCTCCATATGGCGCTGGTATGGCTCCAGGGCGTCGCGGAGCCGCACTGAGGTGATCCATGGAAATCGAGCGTGTGAAGGGAAAGATCATGGAAGGGCAGCCGGGCTTCCCCCGCCAGTACGGGCCCTCGCGGTCCGACCACCAGCCCGGGATCCCGTTCTTCCCGCAAGAAACGGCCCGGGACTTCGTATTGATCTTCCTCCTCACCGCTCTCCTGTTCTTCCTCTCCGCGTTCGTCACGCCATTCCTCGGACCGGCCCGGAGCCCGCAGATCTCGGAGCTCATTGTCCCGGACTGGTATCTCCTCTTTTCCTGGGGCCTTCTGAAAGTCGCGGACGTCTTTCCTCAGTTTGTGATCGGGGCCGGCACGCCGCTCAAGACGGATTTCAACGCCGCGTTCTGGGGCGATCTGCTCAGCGGAATCCCGGTGATCTTCCTGCTGATCCTGCCCTTCATCGATCGGGGGCGGGAAGCTCGTCCCGCGAAATCGCCCGTCCGCTCCGCGTTCGGGGTCGCGTTCCTCCTGGCGTGGATCTTCACCGCCTCCCTGTACTCGATCCGGGAGGTCGTGGCGCAGCGGTGGCAGACGCCAAACGGTTCTCCGCTCATCAACGACACCGCGATGAAATGGTTCTTCGTGATCCCGCCCGTGCTCGTCGGGCTGACGTCATACATCGGCCTGCGCCGGCTCGGCTATCAGCCGATGCGGAAGTGGCTCTTCCCGTACGTAGCGGGCCTCACGGCGATCGTGGTCGTGCAGGCCGCGGGCATCTTCTTGATCCCGGGCTGGCTCGGACCCGAGGTCCGACCGTACGTGATCCAACTCGGCATCTTCCTCCTGGTCCTGATTGTCCCGATGCTCGTCGCGAGCGTCGCGGTGTTCGCCGTGCCCGAATCGCAGGCGCGGAAGTGGGTGGTCCGCTCGGGGGTCGCGGCCTTCGTCGTATTCGGAGCGCTCGTCGTGTTCTTCATGAACTCGGGCCGACCGAACCACGTCGCCTTCACATGGGTCCTGTCCGTGCTCTATCCGAACATGAACACCCTCGTGCTCATGCCGATGTTCGCCATGCTCACCGCGTACATGGGCGTCCGCCGACCGTACAGCACGTACGAGTACCTCCTGAACGAGTGCTATCAGTGCGGCAAGTGCCACACCGTGTGCCCCGTGACGAAAGTCGAGGACGACGCCCTCGGCGGCCTGAACCTCGTCTACAACACGTTCAAGAAGCAGCACGACGGCGTCCCGCTGTGGACGTGCCTCGCGTGTGATGCGTGCAGCGCGGTATGTCCGTTGGACATCCAGTACAGCGACTACATCCTCGAGGAGCGGGCGAAGGTCCACGCCCGCATGGCCGCGGACGGAGGCGGGAAGGAATGATGGAGACGGAGTACGGCCCCGGCCGGACGATCCCGCACCCGGTCATGTTCCGCGTCCTCGACAGCGAGGCCGAGGATACCACGATCCCGGAGCTCAAGGTCGAGCACAAATCCGAGTTCGCGTACTACCCCGGGTGCATCGACTACTACGACGTCGAGATGCAGTTCTCCCACATGAACTACGGCGACACGAACCACGGGATCATCTTCGACTCCTCGATCAAGCTGCTGCGGGCCGTCGGGATCCAGCCGATGATCTTGGACCGCTCCTTCATGAAGTGCTGCGGCCACGACCAGCTTTGGCAAGGCAAGGTCGACGTCTTCGAGCGGATGCGAGACTACAACACGAAGATCATCAAGATGCTCGGCGTGAAGACGTTCATCACCTCGTGTGCGGAAGGCTACCGAACCTTCAAGCTCGACTACAAGCTGGATGGCGTCCGGGTCGTGCACATCACCCAATTCCTGTATGAGCGGGGCCTGCGGATCCCGCCGCAGCCCGAGACCGCGAAGAAGATCCGCGTCGCGTTCCAGGATCCGTGCCGTTCCGGCCGACAGATGCCGCTTGACCCCGTGTATGAGGAGCCGCGCGAACTCGTGAAGCGCGTGGACAACGCGGAGCTCGTCGAGCTGAAGACGTTCCGCGCGGATGCGCAGTGTTGCGGCGTCGCGCAGATGATGTACTGTAACGACAAGACGAAAGGCCTCACGGCGTCGCGGATGGACGAGGCGTCGGACGTCGGCGCGGACTATCTCTTGGTCGCATGTCCGAAGTGCCTGACCCATTTCGGCTGCCTCCACCACGAGAACAAGTGGAAGCCCGGCGAGGAGCGGTACGCGTTCAAGGTGATGGACGTCACGCAGTTCCTGGCGGAACGGCTCCCGGGCGACTACCCGACGGGCAGCAACATCGACGCGAAGCGGAAAGAGCCGCCTCTGCCCGGGAGAAGGGGGTGATCGCTTGGCTACGGTGCCCGCGGTCGCCCCGAAGCCCTCGGCCCCGCCGAGCCCTCCGGCGGATCCGCTCGTGGCGTACTACCGAAACGTCCGCCAGATGAACCTCGCGCTGGCGAAGGAGCGGTACAAGCAAGGGTTCAAGGTCCGCACGCAGGAGTACATCCGAGGCCGCGGCACGCTCGCCATCGTGGACGAAGAGATCTGCATGGGGTGCACCCACTGCTTCGACAACTGCGCCTTCGAAGCGATCGACATGGTGGACCGGAAGTTCGCGCTGCCGGAGTATACGTACACGTCGCGCAAGGCGATCATCATCGAGGACAATTGCGTCGGCTGCGAGAAGTGCGCGATCGTATGTCCCGTCGACGCGATCACGATGGTCACGAAGCATGGGTTCGAGGTGAGGGACGGGCGGGTCGTCTCGACGACCGCCCCGCCACCGGCTCCGCGGCCTGCTGCACCTGCAGCCGTCACCCCGAGACCCGCGACGCCGCCCCCCGCGGCGCGACCCCCGCCGAGCCCACCGACTCCCTCGAAGCCCGTGGCGCCTTCGGAACCGACCGAGACGCCCTCCCCCAAGGCCCCGCCGCCGAAACCGGAACCGGAGGAAGAAGAGGCCGAGGAGTCCGCCGAGGAGTCGACCGAGGAGTCGGAGACTCTGGAGGAGGACGAGGGATGACGCAGCCCGTGACGTCCCCCACGGTGCTGAAGGCGCGCAAGGCGCCGCGGATGACGTACAAACAGGAGATCCAGACGATCAAGAACCTGCCGCGGGTGCAGCGGCTCATCGTGATCATGAAGATCGCGGGGGTCTTCCTCGTCGCGATTGGCCTCGAGGGCATCGTGACCGGGCACTACCTCTACACGCTGTTCTTCGTGCCCCTCGGCGTGTTCGTTTCGATGCTCCCGATCCGCATCCGTACGGGGGTCTGCATCGCGTGCCGATCGCCGCTGGACTCGCGCCAAGCGATCTGCCCTCGGTGCGGCGCGCCCCAGATGTAGGTCACGGCGCGACGAGCGGTTGGGCGACGTGCGCCGTGTCGATCGTCAGCTTCAGGGACCGGAGGAAGCCCATGCGCCGCATGAAGTTCGCTTCGTCCTCCCAGAGGTGAGCGAGGCGGGACGTGAACGCGGCGCCAGGAACCTTGCTCGCGATCGCGCGCACCCCTTTCGAGAGGTTGTACACCTTGGACCGGTCTTTCGGGGCTGCGAAGAACGGGAACGTGGACACGATCCCGGTCGCCCGAAGGCTCGCGTACGCGCCGGCTTTCGCGGTACTCTGATCGCCGAACGCGCGCATTTTCGCGAGGAAGTCGCCGAAGGCCTTCGCGGGGAGCCGGACCTCGCCAACGAACAGGGATCGGGCGACCGTGTCCGCGGTCTTGCGGTAGGCATCGGCGGGTGCATCGAACGGGTTCGGGACGTCCGGGCTCTTCGCCTTGAACCCGGCCATCGCGGTGTCCAGCGCCTTTTCCTTCGCGGGCAACCCGGTTCCGGTCCCGCTCATGGAGATCTGGGCGGTGAACGCCTCGGCCGCGACGGACGGCCGGAGGGTCCTCGCGGCGACCGCGTCCGTGACGTGGACCCAGTCCGGGCTCGTACTCGATCGGGTCAGCTTATCCAGCGCTACGGAGAGCTTTGCGCCGTCGTCGAACGTGTAGGTCAGCGTCTTGCGCGCGGTGGGTTTCGCCTCGAGGCGCAGGGCGAGGGCGACCGGTAGGAAAAATTCGCCGGCCAGGGGAAGGGTCGCATGGAGCAGGTCGTACGCGGTCCCGTTGTTCGCGACCTCCTCGAAGCCGACCCGCGCTCGGTGTCCGAACGGCGAGATCGTCCGTAGCGCGTTCACGTAGGCGCCGAATTCGCCCCGATACGCCCCGAACGGCGCATCGCCGTACACTCCGTCGCCCACCGCGAAATCGAGCGGGACCGTTGGCACGAAGGGGACGCGGTGCCCCTTCGCCGGGGCGGCGTCGTACAGCTGCTTCCAGGTGGCGCCGACCTGCGCAATGGCCCGATGGGCTTCCTCGGAAAACTCGATCTCCGCGTACGCGGTGAAATCGAGCTGCACCCCGCGCTGTTCCGGCACGATCCAATCGTACGTGAGGAGGGTACGGGGTCGGACGACGACGCCGAACTCGCGGGTCCGGCCGACCCCGAGCTGCGTTCGGAAGAAGTGGTAGTCCTCCGCGGAGAGCCCCAAGCTCACCGTGCTCTCCTCGCCGTTGAGCACCCGGACGAGCTTCCGGACCTCCGAATCGTCTTTCACCTTCACCGTCACGGGAGGGAGCCGGTTCAGGTCCGCGATGAGGTCCTTCGGCAGGAGCCGGTCGTCGCGGACGAAGAGGGCGCGGATCAGCGACTCGCGTATCACCTCGGAGAGGGCGGGGATTTCGACCGCCTTCTCGATGTAGTGCCAGTCCCGGAGGAGCCCCATCTCACGACCCCTTTTCCTGCTCGTACGTTCGGACAAATCGGTCCCGAGTCGGTTTGGCCCGTCGGAGCATCGCGGCGATTTCCAAGCCGACGGCCATGCCTTGTGGGGGGATCGCGCGGACCCCCGGCCACGGATACTTCGTCCAGACCTCGAGCGTCTTGCCGCCGTTGATCTTCTTTCGGGGGTCGAACACGGCTTTGACCGCGGAGATGAACGTCGTGGCGCGTCCGTGCATCTTCCGGAGGTTGAACACGAGGAACAGGCCGAGTCCCATCGGGTGGCCGTCCATCTTGAACGCAGCGTCGCCCATCCGCTTCACGAACCCGAGCGCCGTGCCGCCGGACGGCCGCGTGTCGTCCATCAGCACATACGGCACGAGCGCCGCCGTGGTCGTGTCAACGAGGTACGCCTGGACGCTGCCGTTCAGCTTGAGCCGCCTTCGGATCCTCGCCGCCGTCTCCACCGCCTCCGGAAGCCTTCCCACGGGGACGAGGTTGTACGACGTCAGGAGGCCGCGACTCAGCCGCCGGGCGCTGTAGTTGTTGTACCGCTCCCGCCACAGCTGCTCGGCGACTTCGACCGCCAGTCTCTTCCCTTTCTCCTTTGCGACGAGCCCGTCGAGTGTGCGCTCGGTGTCCGCCACGTCGTCCTTCGAACCTCGCAATCCGACCAGGGCGAGGTCGGCGGGCTCCGGGCTGTCGGGCTGCAGGGCCCGCTCGAAGACGAAGTGGTCTCGATCGGCCAGCATGGCATGGTACGGTTCCAGGCCCGAATCCACGATCGCTTTTAGGAAGCGGGCCGCTCCGGGAAGATCCGGGAACGCGTACACGAGGGCTTTCGAGGTCTCCGGTTTGGTCACGACTCGGATCGTGGCCTTCGTGATGATTCCGAGGGTGCCTTCCGCACCAAGAAAGAGCGAGGTGAGGTCCGCGAGTTGGCCTCCGGCGTCCGCATTGGGTGCCGTGGTCAGGAGTTTTCCGTCGGGCAAGACCACCTCAAGGTTCGCGATCACGTCCCGCAGGCGTCCGCCTCGGAGCCCGCCGAAGCCCGTGCTCCCGGAGTTGATCGCGCCGCCAACCGTGCTCCCGACCGCGTTCGTCGGAACGAACGGGAGCGCGAACCCCTTCGATTCGACGAAGTCCTCGAGGTCTTTCCAGGTCACACCCGCCTCGGTCGTCACGGTCCGGCCGTCCGAGTCGAGCGCGAGGACTCGGTTCATCTTCCGCATGTCGATGAGCACGCCCCCGCGGTTCGGGACGGAGCCGCCGCACCAGCCGGTGCCGCCGCCCCGAGGGGTGATCTGCAAGAGGCTTTCGTCACTCAGCTTGACGAGGGCTGCGACCTCCTCCGTGGTCTGCGGGAGGGCGACGAAGTCGGGATACAGTTTCCATTGGAGCAGGGCCACCTTCGGGAGGGACGCGAAGTCGTGGCTGTACACCATCCGGTCGAACTCGGAGCGTGCGACGCGCTCGGGCCCGAGTGTGTTCACGAGGCGCCGATACGCATAATCGAGGCTTGCCATCGCCTTCTCCGGGGGGACGGCCGCGGGTAGACGGTCACTTCGGATAAAGGTACCGCGCGGACACGATTCCCTCCATGTGCGCGGTCAGACGTTGAGGGCCTTGATGATCTGTTCCTTCAGTCGAATCACGTCGGCGCCGGAGCTGTATACGTTCATCGCTTGAGCCGCGGACACGACCTGGTCGTCGCTCGCCTTGTCGACCGCGCGGGCGATGTCGAGTTTCAGTTGGAGCTCGCTCCGGCCCGTCGCGGGGACCCCGAGCGCCCCGGCGGCCTTCTCGACCCGCACCCGCGCGTCGCGGGTGTCGAGTGTCGACAGCTCCATGCTGATTTCGCGCTCCACCTCCATCCTGCCGCGGCGGAATTCCCCGAGGGCTCGGCCGAAACCGCGGAAGAGGTCCGGGATTTTTTGCGGGCCGAACAGCAGGAGCACCGCGACGATGATCAGGATGATGACCCATTCGATGCCCTCGATCTGGGCGGCCACGCTCCAGATGTCCCCAGCCGACATGCCGGCTCCCCGAGCGACCAAGGTGCCCGCTCTTATGAGGTTTTCGCACGACCCCGACGTTTCTCGATGCGGACCGCGACGACGTAGCCGAGGACGTACAAAAAGAGCATCGGGATCGACACGAGCATCATCGTGATCCCGCTCCCGTCCGGAGTGATGATCGCCCCGAACAGGAAGATCGCAATCGCCGCGATCCGCCAGTACTTCTTCCAGAAGCCCGAGTTCACGATCCCGAGCCAAGACAGACCGTACATCAAGACCGGGAGTTGGAACGCCAGACCGAAGGCCACGCTGAAGAGCAGGACGAAGTCGATGAAGTCGCCTCCGTAGAGGATCAAGAAGTTCGCCCCGAGGACGTTCTGCACAGAGTACAGCAGGCCGAATGTGAATGGGAGGACGACGACGAGGCACAGCGTGACGCCGGAGAGAAAGAGGACCGCAACGGGCAAGGTGATCCGGATGATGAGACGCTTCTCCGACGGCTTCAAGGCCGGCCCGATGAACTGTCCAATCTGGTACGAGATGATCGGCGAGGCCGTGACGGCCGCGAGGAAGAACGCCACCTTGAACATGACTACATACGCGTCCCATGGCGGCGAGAAGCTGCGGTTGACAGGGATCCCGTTCACGCGGTCCGGGACGAGGTAGTTCTCCATCCCGACAAAGAACTGGGTCGCGATGTTTGCGTTGTTCGTCCCGAGGGCGGGAACGAGCATCGGGACTTGCATCGATCCCAGTCGCACGGAACCGATCGCGGTCGTCAGGTTCAGCGCGAACAGGATGAGGACCACGATGACGACGATTTTGAGACGTTGGCGAAGTTCCTCGATGTGTTCGAAGAACGTCATCCGCTTCTCGCTCGCGCGGTCCGAATCTGCCGCCGTTACCGCCAAGTCAACGCGACGAAAGTGGGCTCGCCATATGGACTTTCCCAAATTACGGAACGGGGCAAGCGCGTCAAAACGAATATCGGTCTTCGGTCACCGGATCCGCCGTGTTGCTGTAGCCGCGGATCTCCCAGTAGCCGAGTTCCTCTTCCTCGGTGAAGGTGACCGCGCGGACCCACTTCGCGCTCTTGTACGCATATCGCTTTGGGACGAGGAGGCGCACCGGGCCTCCATGTTCCAGCGGCAGCGGCTTCCCGTCCCACTGATACGTCAAGAGGACGCCGGGCTCGTACAACACGTCGAGGGGATGCGACGTGGTGTAGCCGTCCCCGCACCGAAACGTTGCGAATCGGGCCGTGGGTCGGATTTGCGCGCGCTGAGCCAATTCGCGGATCGTGACGCCGACCCACTCGTTGTCGAACGTCGTCCAGCCCGTGACGCAGTGGAACGCGGACATCGTCTTCGTCGACGGCAACGCGACTAATTCGTCGAACGTAAATCGAAGGGGTTTGTCGACCGCCCCGTCCACGCGTAAGTCCCAGGCGTTCCGGTCGAACCGCGGGACGATGCCCAAGTCGAGCCTCGGCCACTTGCGGACTTCGCGCTGTCCCGGCGGGAGAGATCGCTCGGCAACCATTATGTCGAGACCATTGGGGTTCTCGAATATAAACGGTTGTGCCGGACACGCGCCCCCCATATTCCCGCCCCAAGAAACGTCGCGGTCCCGGTCGAAATTGGAGACCGAATTTCCGGGAGAAAACGGGCGAGTCGAGTGCCCCGACAAAGGTTTAATAGCCGGGCCAATTTTCCACGCAACGGCAATGGTGCTTGAGAGCTACGTGCCCGTTCTCATTTTTGCCGTCGTTGCGTTGATGTTCCCCCTCGGCACGTTCTTCGCGACGAGGTTGTTTCGGCCCGACCACCCGACGCCGCTGAAGGACCTGACCTACGAGTGCGGGGAGGTTCCCGAGGGCGAGGCGCAGATCCAGTTCCACTTTCAGTACTACATGTTCGCCCTGATTTTCGTCGTCTTCGATGTCGCGGCGGTGTTCCTCCTCCTGTGGGCGTTCGCCTGGGGCGGGCTGTTGAATTCCGCGTCGCCCGTGGCCAAGTTCTCGATCTTCCTGTTCCTGGGGATCATGTTTGTCGCCACCCAGTACGCGCTCAAGAAGGAGGAGGTCATCCAGATATGAGCACCGCGGTCGCGCGGGCGCCGCAGATCACGGGACGCCCCGTCCCTGGGGCCGAGAAGGAGGTCCTTTCTCAGCTGAGCGCCGCGTTCGGTTCGAAGCTGAAGACCGCCAAGGTCGTGCGGGAGCGGCTCGTCGAGATCGTGATCGATCGAAGCGACCTGGTCCCGGTGTGCACGTTCCTGAAAAACTCGCTCGGGTTCGAGCACCTCTCCTGCGTCACCGCCGTCGACTGGAAGGACCATTTCGAGAGCATCTACCACATCGAGAACTACGCGACCGGATGCATGGTCCAGGTGAATGCGCAGATCCCCTACGACGATCCGAAGATCGCCACCCTCACGGGACTGTGGCACGCGGCGGACTTCCTCGAACGGGAGATGTGGGACTTGATGGGCGTCGAGTACACGGGCCATCCGAACCTGACGCGGATCCTGCTACCCGAAGACTTCCGATTCCACCCGCTGCGGAAGGATTTCGCCCAGGAGGTCGACCGGCAGTACATCACCCGGCGCAAGCTGCGGGGAGGCAAGTGAATGCCGGAGTTCTGGATCAACATGGGGCCGCAGCACCCGATGACCCACGGCCTCTGGAACATGAAGGTCAAAGTCGACGGCGAGACGGTCACGGACGCGAAACCGGAGATCGGATACCTCCACCGAGGGTACGAGAAGATCATGGAGGTCCGGGAGTTCCAGAAGAATGTCGTCCTCACGGACCGCCTCTGCTACGTGTCATCGATCACGTGGTCCCACGCGTACTGCCTCGCGGTCGAGAAGATGATGGGCATCGAGACGCCGGAGCGCGGTCAATGGATCCGGGTCGTGTCCCTGGAACTCCAGCGGGTCGCGTCGCATCTGATGTGGCTCGCGGCGTACGGGCCGGACCTCGGTCTCTTGACGGGCCTCCTCTGGGCGCTCCGCGAGCGGGAGCTGTTCTTGGACCTGATCCAACTCATGTCGGGCGCCCGGATGAACCAGAACTATCCCCGCGTTGGCGGCGTCCGCAACGACCTGCCGGACAACTTCGAGGCGATGTGCCGGCGGAGCATCGAGCATTTCCTGGAGAAGGTCGACAACGAGTACCAACGCGTGTTCCAAGAGTCGAAGGTCTTCCGGATGCGGACGGAAGGCGTCGGCCGGATCAGCGCCGCGGATGCGATCAACTGGGGCGTCACGGGACCGAACCTCCGGGCCTGCGGGGTCGATGTCGACCTGCGGCGCCTCGACCCGTACGAGACGTACGAGGAGATCGACTTCGAACCGCAAGTGTGGCACGACGGCGGCGCCGGCGACTCGTATGCGCGGTTCATCTGCCGTTTCAACGAGCTGCGGGAATCGTGTCAGATCATCCTCCAGGCCCTCGAGAAGATGCCCAAGAGCGGGCCGTACCGGGTGAAGGCCCCGCGGCGCGCCGAGGGCGAGGGCTACGCGAAGACGGAGGACTCCCGGGGCGAGGCCCTCTTCTATGTGATTGGTGACGGAGACGACCGGCCGTACCGCGTCAAGATCCGGAGCCCCGTCTTCTGCACGATGGCCGCGACGCCGCTCATGCTGCGCGGCAACAAACTCGCGGACTCCGTTGCGATCCTCGGGTCCGTGGACGTGTGCGTCGGGGAGATGGACAAGTGAGTGCGCCCCTCGTCCCGAATCTGTTCAACGTGTGCGAGGTTCTCACCCTTGCCATCGTCTGGATCGTCGACCAGATCCTGTACGGGCTCGCGTCGGTCATCCCACCGTTGACCGGATTGGCGCAGTGGTTTGACCCGGCGTACCGCGACCGGCTTCATCTCACGCCGCTCGCCTCGGAGCCGTTGATCATCGTCATCACGTGGCTCATCGCGGTGACGGTCATCGTGATCTGGGCGACGCTGTTCAACCTCCTCACGATGATGTGGGTCGAGCGGAAGTTCTACAGCCGCCTCCAGGACCGGTACGGCATCATGATTTCGATCTGGTCGCTTCCGTTCTGGCCGTTCAACCGGACCCGCCGGCCGACGCACCGCGGGACCGGCTACCTGCAGAACATCGCGGATGGGGTGAAACTCCTCCAGAAGGAGAACATCACCCCGCGCAACGCCGACTCCGCGATGTTCCACATCTCGCCCGTGCTCATCGCGTCCTCGACCCTCATGATTTTCGCGGCGCTCCCATGGAGCAGCGGCTTCTACGTCGCGAACCTGGACCTCGGGATCCTCTTCATCTTCGCGGCGTTTTCGCTCGCGCCTCTCGGGATCCTGATCTCGGGGTGGTCCGCGAACAACAAGTACACACTGGTGGGCGGGCTGCGAGCCGCCGCGATGCTCATGGCGTACGCGATCCCGATGATCCTGTGCGTCATCGCCCTCGTGTTCTACACGGGCTCGTTGAATCCCCTGACCATCGTCCAGCAACAGGACCGGACGCTCGTGTCGCTCGGTCCGATCGGGATCCCGGCATGGTACATCTTCTCGCCGCAGATCCTCGGATTCATCGTGTTCAGCGTGTCGATGATGGCCGAGATGGAGCGCGTCCCGTTCGACATCCCGGAGGCCGAAGGGGAGCTGGTTGAAGGCTGGACGACGGAGTACTCGGGCATGCGGTTCGGCCTCGTATTCGGATTCAAGTGGCTCCGGATGATCGCGGGCGCGGCCCTCATCACGATCCTCTACCTGGGCGGCTGGAGCGGACCCGTCTTTACGACGCTCTACGTCGGCGGCGTCCCCGTGCCGATCGTCCCCGAGGAAGCATGGTTCCTCCTCAAAGTCTATCTCGTGTCCCTCGTGTTCATCTGGATCTCGTGGTCCGTGCCGCGGGTCCGGATCGACCAGATCCTGAACATCGGCTGGAGGAAGCTGATCCCGTATTCCCTGGCGACGATCCTCATTGCGGCCGGGTCGATCGCGTGGGGTGTCTGGGCCGTGGGGTGAGCGGCGTGGGACGCCGTTCGCCGACCGTACTCCGGGAGGGCACCGTTGGACGTTGACTGGGAGCTCATCGCGTTCCTCATCCTGAGCGCCTTCGAGGTGATCGGCTCGATCCTCGTCGTCGTCAACAAGCGCATGGTCCGCGCCGCGTTCTGGCTCGCGATGACCCTGGTCACGATCGGCGTGATCTACCTCCTGTTCCTGAGCGAGTTCGTCTTCCTGATCCAGATCCTGGTCTACGCCGGCGCCGTGCCCGTCCTCTTCGTCTTCGGAATCATGCTGACCCGCCGCAAGATCATGGACGAACCCCCGACGGAGGCCGCGCCGTGAACGCCCGGGAGCTCCTCGTCGTCCTCGCGGCCGCGGCCCTCTTCCTCGTGATGGCGGCGTCGTTCCTCGGGAACGTGAACTGGCCGACCTCGCCGACGTCGATTCCGGTCTACGACCCGAATGCCACCTCGAACAACGGCATCGCGAACCAGATGTTCGAGGGATTCTCGATTACGATCATCCTCATCGCGATCCTGCTCGGGGCCGCGATGATTGGGGGCGTCTACCTGGCGAAGATGGACGAGCCGGGGAAGGTGGGGCCATGATCCCGCTTCAGTACGAGTTGCTCCTGTCCGCGATGCTGTTCTGCATCGGATTCTACGGCGTCCTGGCCCGCCGGAACGCGATCATCGTCCTCATGTCGATCGAGATCATCCTGAACGCCTCGATCCTGAACTTCGTCGCCTTCAGTTCGTACAATCACGATGCCAGTGGCCAGGTGTTCGCGCTCCTCGGGATCGCGGTCGCGGCCGCCGAGGCGGCCGTCGGGCTCGCGGTCTTCCTCTCGATCTACCAGACGCACGGCACGATCGAGCTCGACAAGATCCGGTTCCTCAAGTGGTGAGCCATGATCGCCTACGAGTGGGTCGTCTGGCTCATCCTGCTGTTTCCGCTCGCCGCGTTCGTAATCGTCGGGCTCGTGGGCCGTCGGCTCCCGGAGGGAGGCGGCCCGGTCGTCGTTGGCGCGATGGCCGGATCGTTCGTCCTCTCCGTGTACGTGTTCGTCCAGGTGCTCATGCAAGGAGCACTTGGCGGGAACTTCAGCCAGACGATCGTGGGATACGTGTGGCTTCCGGGCCTCCTCCCGGAGGACGCGATCCGCATCTCCCTCCTGATCGACAACCTGAGCGCCTTGATGCTCGTCCTCGTGTCGTTTTTGTGCCTCCTCATCTTCGTGTATTCGCTCGGCTACATGCATGAGGAGGATGGGAAGCCGCGGTACTACGCCGAGGTCAGCCTGTTCGCGACGGGAATGCTCGGGACCGTCAGTGCAGACAACTTCCTCCAGCTCCTGATTTTCTGGGAGATCATGGGGCTCTGCTCGTACCTGCTGATTGGCTTCTGGTACCACAAGCCCGAGGCCGCGGCGGCCGCGAAGAAGGCGTTCCTCGTGACCCGCGTCGGGGATGTCGCGTTCCTCGTCGGCGTCCTCGTGATCTGGAACGTCTTCGACACACTCTCGTTCGTGGACATCCAACGGAAGATGGCGTCTCTGTATCCGAACCAGCTCACGCCCCAGCTCCTCACCTTGATCCCACTCCTCCTGTTCGGCGGTGCGGTCGGGAAGAGCGCGCAGTTCCCCCTGCACGCGTGGCTGCCCGACGCCATGGAAGGCCCGACGACCGTGAGCGCGTTGATCCATGCCGCGACGATGGTCAAGGCCGGCGTCTACCTCACGGCTCGCGCCTTCATCTTCCTCGTGCCCCTCTCACCCCTGGTCACCCCGCCGTTCACAGCGATCCTCGCGATCGCGGCGATCGGCGGCTTCACGACGATCTTCGCGGCGACGATGGCCGTCGTGAACTTCGACATCAAGAGGGTCCTCGCGTTCTCGACGATCTCTCAGCTCGCGTACATGTTCCTCGGCCTCGGAGCGGGCGCGTACCTGATGGCGAAGGACCCCTCCCGGGATTCCGCCGGATACAGCGCCGCCCTGTACCACCTCTTCAACCACGCGTTCTTCAAGGCCCTCCTCTTCCTCGGGGCGGGCAGTGTCATCCATGCCGTCCACACGAACGACATGCGGGAGATGGGCGGCCTCTCGAATCCGATGCCCGTGACCTCGAAGGCGATGCTCTTCGGTTCCCTCGCCCTCGCCGGCATCATTCCGTTCAGCGGCTTCTTTTCGAAGGGGGAGATTCTCTCGATCACGTTCGACGCGGGGTCGGAGCAACCCGTGTTCTACGTGCTGTATGCGTTCGGCGTCATCACCGCATTCCTCACCGCGTTCTACGTGTTTCGACTGTGGTTCATGACCTTCTGGGGAGAGTACCGCGGCCACGAGCACCTGCACGAATCGCCGCCCGTGATGACGGTCCCCCTGATGATCCTCGCGGGCTTCGCCCTCGTGTCCGGCCTGCTGGCGTATCCGATGCAGGGCTTCGGCAATCTCGTGTTCTTCAATCATCCCGCGGCGGCGCTCCCGCTCGTCGGCGCACCGATCCAGGACTACCTCCTCGAGGGCGTCTCGATGGGGGTTGCCGCCCTAGGCCTCGCACTCGCGTGGGCGGTCTACGCGACGAAGCGCATCCCGGCGGAGCGCTTCACCGCCTCCCGGGGGACGGCGTTCCTGCACCGCATGCTGACGAAGCGGTACTGGATCGACGATGCGTACGACGCGTTCGGCCGGACCGTGGTGTACGGGGTCGCACGGGGTCTCGACTGGTTCGACCGAAAGGTCATCGACGGGATCGTGAATGCGGTCGGCCGTGGCGGCCTCGCGACCGCCACCGGGACGGACGCATTCGACCGACGGGTCATCGACGGCGCCGTCAACGCGGTGAGCTTCGAGACGGTGCGGACGAGCGTGCGGCTCCGGCAACGGCAGACGGGCCAGGTCCAGAACTATGCGTGGGTCGTCGTGCTGGGGATCGTGGTCGTTGTAGCCTTGGTGTTCGGGATTTCCTTCATCCAGCGGTGGCTGGGGGGTCGATGAGATGTCATACATCCTGACGCTCCTCGTGCTCGTCCCGCTCGTCGGCTCCGTCGCCGTCTGGGTCGCGGGAATCACCCAGCGGACGGCGAAGTGGATCGCGCTCGGCTTTAGCCTCGTCGAGACGGGGCTCACGACGCTACTCCTCGTCGGTTTTGTTGAACCGGCTTGGGCCTTCGCGTTCGGAGCTCCGACCTTCACTCGACCGCCGACCGCGGGCCTGTTCGTACCGCTGTACTACATGGAGCGGTACACCTGGTTGTCCAATTTCGGGATCACCTACATCGTCGGCGTGGACGGGCTCAGCCTTCCGCTCATCTGGCTGACCGCACTCTTGACGACCCTCGCGGTCGTCTTCCACTGGGACGAGGAGAACCGCCCGCAAGCGTTCTTCGGCCTCTTCCTGTTCCTCGAGATGGCCCTCGTCGGCGTCTTCATGTCCCTCGACCTCCTGCTCTTCGCCGTCTTCTGGGAGCTCGTCCTCCTCCCGATGTTCTTCTTGATCGGCATCTGGGGTGGGCCCAACCGACGGTACGCGGCGCTGAAGTTCCTGATCTTCACGCACGTCGGGTTCGTCATCATGCTCCTCTCGATTTTCGCGTTGTTCTTCAACAGCGCGGACGTGAACATGGCTGTTTACGGGGTGAATGCGAACACGCTCGACATGACCGCGTTCTTGGACGGTGCGCTGCGGCACGAGATGGGGGCGCTCGGGTACTTGACGCTCGGGCTCCAGATTCCGATTTTCGCGGCGTTCTTGATCGGGTTTTTGGTAAAGCTTCCGTCGTTCCCGTTCCACACATGGCTCCCGGACGCCCATGTCGAAGCGCCGACAGGCGGCTCCGTCATCCTGGCGGGCGTTATGCTGAAGATGGGCGGCTACGGAATCTTCCGGATCAACTTCGGCATGCTGCCGGATGCCGCGCGGGACCTGTGGTGGGTCCTCGCGATCCTCGGGACGATCTCAATGGTCTACGCCGCGTTCGTGTGCCTCGCCCAAGTCGACCTGAAGCGGCTCATCGCCTACAGCTCGATCGGCCACATGGGGTTCGTCCTCCTCGGAGCATCGAGCCTCACGGTGATCGGAGTCCAAGGCGCGATCTTCCAGCTCTTCAACCACGGGATCATCACAGCGATCCTGTTCATGCTCGCCGGTTCCGTGAAACACGCGACGGGCACGCGGGACATCCCGGAGTTGCAAGGCCTCGCGAAGGCGATGCCGCAATTCTCCTTCGTCCTCGCGATCGGATTCTTCGCGTCGCTCGGGCTTCCGGGCCTCAACTCGTTCTGGTCCGAGTTCATGGTCTTCGTCGGGACGTACGGATCGCCGAATCTCGACACGATGCGGCGGTTGATCATCATCCCGCTCATCTCGATCGTCGTCACGGCCGCGTATTACGTCTACACGATGCAGCGCATCTTGTTCGGAGACGTCCCGGAGAAACTCGGCCAACCGCACGACCTGTTGCCCTGGGAACGCGTGTCGTACGGCGTCCTCGTCGCGCTCGTCTTCCTGGTGGGCTTCTTCCCATTGCCGTTCCTCGGGATGATCAACGCGTACACGAGCGCCTCGCTGCCGTGGCTCGGGGGCTTCTGAGATGCTGCTCGACTTCCCGATCTTGACGCTTGTCGTCCTCCTCCCAGGGATCGGGGCCGTCTTCACGTACCTGACCTCATCCGACAAGGCCGCGCGAGCGGTCGCCCTGGGATTCTCTCTCGTTGTCCTCGGGCTCGCGACCGTGCTGCTCCTCGGGTTCGTCTGGCCGGACCTGGTGTCCCTGCCGACGTTCGTTAACGGCGGCCACGTGTACTATGCCGTCGAGAAGTCGCCGTGGGTCTCGATTCCGACACTGAACGTGAACTACTTCCTGGGGGCCGACGAGTTGTCCGTGGTCCTTGTCTTCCTGAACTCTCTCCTTACCCCGCTCGCCCTCGCGATCAGTTGGGACGAACACCATCGTGTCGCGGCGTTCTTCGCGATGTTCCTGTTCATGGAGACGACGATCAACGGCGTCTTCCTGTCGCTCGACCTGTTCCAGTTCCTGATCTTCTGGGAGGTCGGGCTCGTGCCGATGTACTTCCTGATCGCGGTCTGGGGGGGACCGCGGCGGAGGTACGCCGCGATCAAGTTCTTCCTGTACACGTTCCTGGCGTCCCTGCCGCTGCTTCTCGCTGTCTTCGCGTTCTATTTCTATTCCGTCCCGCACACGTTCGACATGACCGAGATTATCAAGACCTCGCCGATTCCGCCTGGATTGGTCGGCGACCTCATGTTCGTCGCTTTGCTCATCGCGTTCGGCACGAAGCTCCCGACGTGGCCGCTGCACACGTGGCTGCCGGACGCCCACGTCGAGGCTCCCACAGGCGGGTCGGTGATCCTTGCCGGGGTCCTGCTGAAGCTCGGCGGGTATGGTCTGATCCGGTTCAACGTCCAGATGATCCCCCGTGCGGCGCTCGACATGTGGTGGCTCCTGGCTGCCGCTGGCATCATTTCCATCTTGTACGGCGCGGTCGTGTGCCTTGCCCAGGACGACCTCAAACGGCTTGTCGCGTTCTCGAGCGTGAGCCACATGGGCTTTGTGACCCTAGGCATCGCGGCCGGGGTGTACGGCTTCACGATCAATGGACGGGGCGCGGTCCTCGGGTTCACGGGGGCGATCTTCCAGATGTTCGCGCACGGGCTCGTGTCCGCGGCGCTCTTCATGGTCGCCGGTTCCCTCGGCCACAAGCTCGGCACGCGGAACATCTCGGAGCTGGGCGGGATCGCGAAGAAGGCGCCGTGGATGGCGACGTTCCTGATGATCTCGTTCATGGCGTCGCTCGGCCTCCCGGGCCTCGTCGGGTTCGTCGCGGAGTTCAGCGTGTTCATCGGCGTCTACGCGGCGTTCGGCCTCCTGGTCTTCGTGCCGATCCTAACGGTCATCTTGACCGCGGCTTACTACATCTGGGCGATGCAACGCGCGATCTTCGGGCCCCCGAATCCGAAATGGGAGACGATGCCCGACCTGCACGGTTTCGAGGTCGCGCCCCTCGCCGTCCTCACCGCGTCGTTCGCGGTGTTCGGCATCCTGCCGATCGTGATCATGGGCCTCATCTCGAACTGGGCGCAGGGGATTCTGGGAGGCCTCTAACGTGTCGAGCTACGGGGTGTTCCTCCCGGAGGCGATCCTTGTGGCGACCGCGCTCGCGTCCGCGGTCCTCGGCTTCGCGTGGCGGAAACGGCCCGAGGCGCTCTGGGCGCTGTCCGCGGTCGGCACCGGCGTCGCGATCTTCGTGACACTCGACATGATGGGCCTCGGGATCGGGCGCGCCTTGAACCTCACCGTTTGGCCGTCCCCGGTCGGCACACAAGGCGACTTCGCGGCGGAGCTGAAGATGAAGGTCGACACGTTCGCCCTCTTCTTCCAGCTGATGTTCGAGTTCGTCGCGTTCCTCGTCATCGTCGGGTCGCGCGGCTTCATCCGCCCGGAGGAACCCCACCAGGGCGAGTACTACGCCCTCATGCTCCTCGCGGTCGTCGGGATGATGTTCACCGCGGCCGCGACCGATCTTTTCGTCCTCTTCCTCGCGTTCGAGACGTCGAGCCTGAGCACCTTTGCCCTCGTCGCATTCCGCAAGAAGGACAAGCAGGCGACGGAGGCCGCCGCGAAGTTCTTCATCATCGGGGCGGTCAGCTCCGGCATCATCCTGTTCGGCATCTCCTTGATCTACGGCATCGCGGGCACGACCTCGATCGGCGCGACGACGGACCTCGTGCGGTTGGGGAGCGCGGCCGGACTCAACCTCGCGAAGAACCCCGCGATCGAGCCGCCTTTGATCATCGCGCTCGTTTTCTTGATCGCGGGCTTCGGTTTCAAGGTCGCCGTCGTCCCGTTCCACATGTGGGCCCCCGACGTGTACCAGGGATCACCGACGACGATCAGCGTCCTTCTGACGTCGGCCTCGAAGAATGTCGGGATCGTCGCGTTGTTCCGCGTCTTCCTGATCGGCCTGTTGAGCGTCCAAGTGGACTGGGTCGCGACGCTCGCGATCCTCGCAATCGTGACGCAGACGGTCGGGAACGTCCTCGCGATCCCGCAGCGATCGATCAAGCGCATGCTAGCGTACTCGAGCATCGCCCAGGCGGGGTACATCCTCATCGCTCTCGCCGTGGGGGCGGTCGCGTTGACGGCGGGCGATCTTACAGTCCCGGCGGCGACCCGAGACCTCGCCGCCACGGTGGCCGTGTACGGCCTCGTCGGCGGCATGCTCCATGTCTTCGTCTACGGCGCGATGAAGGCGGGATCGTTCCTCGTCGTCGCGGGCACGGAGTCGCAAGGGATCGCGGACGACATCGAGGCGTACAAGGGCCTCAGCCGGCGCATGCCGTTCCTCGCGTTCTCGATGCTCGTGTTCCTGCTCAGCCTCGCGGGGATCCCACCCATGGGTGGGTTCTTTTCGAAGTTCGTGTTGTTCTCGAGCGCCGTGAGGGCCGCATCGTTCAACGAATGGTACCTCGCCTTGGCGGTGGCCGGCGTCCTGAACAGCGCGCTCTCCTTGTATTATTACGCGCGCGTGATCTGGTACATGTACATCCTGGAACCGGAGCCCGGGGCGGCGAAAGTAGCGGCCCCCCGGGCGATCCAAGCATCCGTGTTCATCGCCCTCGCGATCGTCATGCTGACGGCAATCCTCGCGGTGTTCTTCCTCGGGTACCTGACCGACGCGGGCCGCTCGTTCTTCGGGTTCTGAGCCGGCTCTTGCGGCTCCCGGCCCCCTCCCCCGCGAAGGCTTTTATCCGTCCCCGGGCGCATGGGGAGGACGCATGGGCTCTCCGGAATCCGGCGGTCGCGTCGTCCTCCATGTCGACATGGACGCGTTTTACGCCGCCGTCGAGATCCGCGAGAACCCGGCCCTCGAAGGCAAGCCGGTCGTCGTCGGCGCGGACCCACGAGAGCATCCTCGGGGCGTCGTCTTGACGGCGAGCTATGAGGCCCGCCAATACGGCGTTCGCTCGGCCATGTCGTGCGTCGAGGCGGCCCACCGCTGCCCTCAATTGGTGTTTGTCCCGCCCCATTTCGAACTGTACGGCCGAGTCAGCGGGGAGATCATGGACACCCTCCGCACGTTCGCGGACCGGCTACAGCCTTCCGGGATTGAGGAAGGGTACCTCGATGTCACGATACGGAGTGGCGGCAACTATGCACGCGCCGAGGAACTCGCCCGTGAGATCAAGTCCGCGATTCGAACACGACATCGTCTGACCTGTTCGATCGGAATCGCGTCGACGAAAGCGGTGGCGAAAATCGCCTCGGACATTCAAAAGCCGGACGGTCTCACCGTTGTGCCGCGGGATGCGGTGGCGGAGTTCCTCGCACCGATTTCCGTCCGGAAGATCTTCGGCGTCGGCCCCAAGACCGCCGAGCGGCTGAAGGAACTCGGCATCGAATCGATCGCAGACCTCCAAGAGTACAACCGCGAGGATCTCGTAGAGCTCCTTGGCGCCTACGGGGAATACCTCCACGACGTGGCGATGGGCCGAGACGCGGAGGAGGTCGTCGAGCCGAGCGGTCCGCCGGAATCGATCAGCACGGAGATGACCTTCGAGCGGGACCAAGACGCCTACGACGCAGTCTGGCCGGACCTCGAGGCGATGGCGAAGTCGCTCCACGAACAGCTCCTCCATGAGAAGTACGCGTACCGAACGGTGACCCTGAAGACGAAGTACTCCAACTTCGAGATTCGCACGCGCTCGAAGAGCCTGAGGATTCACACGACGGACCTCGAGCCAATTCTCATCCTGAGTCAGACGATGCTGAAAGAGGTCCTCGCCTCCGGTCGGAAGGTTCGCCTCGTCGGGGTTCGATTGTCGAACCTGCTCGAGCGCGCGGCACCGCAGACCACGCTGGCAAAGTGGACGACCGTGCCGGGCCCGCTCACCGAATCGTGAACCCGCCCGACACGACGATTTCGACCGGGATCTCCTCGAGCGTGCGCGGCAGCGCGGCGAGGATCTTCGGGTTGTCGTCCTTCACGTAGACGCAGATGCAGTCCTTGCCCTCTTTCTGCGTGATCCCGACGCCGACGACCCCGGGAATGCGCATCAGGCGCGCTTCGTGCTTGCGCTTGACCGCCTTGGCCGTGAGCATCGTCGGGACCCGGAACGCGCTCCTTGCATATAGGGGCTGTAAGTCAGAACAGACGTTTCTGTCTGCGCCACAGGACAAGAGCGACCAGGAAGATCGCGACGAGAGCCCAGAAGCCGAAAAGAAACACGATGAACTCAGAGGCCGAGAACGCAGGCCCCACCGAGAGGAGAACGGCGAGGTATCCAAGGCCCGCCCACATCAGGAAGATGAGATAGCCCCGGCTCACCGCTGCGAAGCCTCCCTGGATCGGCACAGCATGTTCCTCGCTGGCGTTTCGCACGTAGCTCAGGGTGACTAGGAGCATGAGGAAGACGAGGGTTTCCGCGGCCAGAATTTCCAGCGCGGCCTTCGACAAGGTGAGGGCGTATGCAGCAAGGGCCGATCCCAATGTGACATGCGCCGACACCGCCGCGAGAAGGTACCTCGCATGCTTCCCCCCTCGCGACGCCCCCCAGGTCACCGGATCCCGTAGGCGAGACCCGGCTCATGCCTATTTGCCCGCGGCGTGGTGTAACAGGAATGGCGCTTCACGGAATAGATCCGCGGAGGCCCAGCGTCCGAGTTCACGGCGGAGGCGGCCGGATGAAGCCGTCCTGCATGAGGGACTTCGTCTCGTCGCGGGCGCGGCGAATCATCTCGAGGGCTCCCTGATAGAGCTCGTCGCGGGTCTTCGTCACGCGGGCGATCCCCTGGCCCATCGCCTTCAGCCCGACCGCCGTGGCCTCCCGGGCGAACACGTCGATCTCTTCCATCGTCGGCACGATGTGGGTCTCGTCGAGCCCTTTTTCCTCCGCGACCTTGGCGAGTTCCTCCGCGGCCGCGATGCACATCTCGTCGGTGATCGTGCGCGCGCGCACGTCGAGCGTCCCGCGGAAGATCCCCGGGAATCCGAGGGAGTTGTTGACCTGGTTCGGGAAGTCGGAGCGGCCCGTCGCGATGACCCGTGCGCCGGCCTCCGCGGCCTCCCACGGCCAGATTTCCGGAACCGGGTTCGCGATGACGAACAAGATCGCGCCTTCCGCCATCGACGCGACCCACTCCTTCCGGATGACGCCGGGCCCGGGCTTCGCGGCCGAGATGACGACGTCGGCGTCCTTCATCGCCTCCGCGATCCCGCCCTCCCGGTCCCCGCGGTTCGTGACGAGGGCGAGCTCCCACTTCTCCGCGTAGGCGTTCGCGGCGGCCTCGATGTCCTCCCGGTGGCGGCCGACGATCCCCTTCGAGTCGACGAGGATGATGTGCTCCGGCTTCGCCCCGGCGGCGATCAGCAGTTTCGCGGTCCGGATGTTCGACGCGCCTGCGCCGACGAGGGTGATCGCGACGTCGGGGATCTTCTTCCCGACGACCTTCAGGGCGTTGATGACGCCCGCGAGGTTGATTGTCGCGGTCCCCTGCTGGTCGTCGTGCCAGACCGCAATCTCGCATTCCTTCCGCAGCCGCTGAAGGATGTAGAAGCACTTCGGCTGCGCGATGTCCTCCAGGTTCACGCCGCCGAACGAGGGGGTGATCAGCTTGACCGTTTCGATGATCTTCTCGGGGTCCTTCGTCGCGAGCGGAATCGGGAACGCGTCGACGCCGCCGAGGTACTTGAACAGGAGCGCCTTGCCTTCCATGACGGGCAGGCCGGCCTCCGGTCCAATGTCGCCGAGGCCCAGCACCCGCGTCCCGTCCGTGACGATCGCGACCTGGTTCCACTTGTTCGTGAGGGTCCAGACCTTGTTCGGATCCGCCTTGATGTCGAGGCAGGGCTGCGCGACGCCGGGCGTGTACCAGATCGCGAAGTCGTTGAAGGTCCGAACGGGTACCCGCGGCACAATCTCGATTTTGCCCTGGTAATACGGATGGTATTTCGCGGACTGTTCCTTCGGAAGGTTCGCCCGGCGCAGGTTCTCCTCAACCTCATCCGGGGTCGGCGTCTTCACGGCCTTTTCGCCGGTCCGCTTCTTTGTGGCCACCTGAACACCGAAAAGCGACGGGCCGCTGAGACGGACGATGTCGCTTAAACTTTTGGTCCCAACTCGGTTGCGGTTTCGAAACGATTCGCTCGCGGTGCCGGAGATCGTCACTTTCGCGCACCTCTCCTCCCCGAAGGACCATGTTGATCGGATGGTTTCGATAAGATTGTCGAAAACGGTGAGTCCGATGAGTCGTCGATCAACGATGCGCCGGGTCCGGAAGGGCAAGGCTCACGGCCGGGAATCGGGGTACCTCATCACATGGGATGTGAACAGCGCCGATCGCATATCCGTCAATCGACTCCGCAGGTTCGTCTATGGTGACTCGACGCGGCACGACGGGAAGGAGTACCGCTACCGGGGGTTTGTTGAGAAAGACGGGGTTCGGTATCTAGGCCAATCCGTTCTGTTCGTCCGCCCTCACGCGCTCTCGGAAATCGTGGAGTTCCTCGCCCGTCACTCGATCGACCACGAAGTAACGGCCGCAACAGTGGGCTAGCGTTTTCGATAATTTGATCGAAATCAGGAGTGCGATTGGAGAACCCCACTCCGGGGCGGGCCCGACTTTTTCGATAATCCTGTCGAAATGGGACGTCGAAATCTCGTCCGCCCTCCGGGGGCCACGACGTGCGAACAGGCTTTTCGATAATTTAGTCGAAACCGCCCTGAAGGTTTATCAGCGGCCGTTGCCTCGAACGTGACGTGCTCGTGGCGGTTGTCGATCGGTCGGGTCGGGGTGGCACGCGGAAGGTGAAAGCGGCGTTCGAGGAGGTCACGGAAAAGTACGCGGCGCACGGACTCGCGCTCCGACTCCCGGTCACAGCGGAAATCGCCCGGATGGCGATCATGGGGGCGTCGAAGTCTACCTCGGATCGGCACACCCTTTTCGTCTCCGCGAGGGCCGTGGAGTCCGACCTGCTCGATGGCCTGATCGCCCACGAGATGGGCCACATGCTGCGGACGGAGGCCGGCCATCCTTCGCACAACTCCGAGGTGTTCGGTGCCCTTCAGCACGAGGTCAAGATTCCGCGGGCTGCCGAGGGGGCCTTCGGGCAAGCGTTCAACCACATCCAGGACGTGTACGCGGACGACTTGTCTTTCCTGGTCTTCGCGACGGACGGCAGCGACCGAGCGTACGAGTTCTTCGCGGCGTGGGTCGACGGGAACACGAGCGCAGGCGGGACGAACCGGTGGCAGAACATCGGCCTGGCCACGAGCAACGGGTTCGCGATCGGCAACCTCCTTCGGCACAAGCTCATCGCGTCCAACGACAAACTGTGGGATCTCGCGCGCTCGTTTGATCAGAAGTCAGGTTTCTCCCTCGTGGACGACCTCGCGGCCTTCTACGCGAATCTGCCGTCGGATCCCGCGCCCGCGGCGTTCGTCGGCGAGGTGAAACGCCTCGCGCAGCTCATGTCCCGAGCCGCCGCGACGTAATTGCCGCAACGTTTAATACCCGCGTCTCGCTGATTCGGACTCCTCCGGGTGACACTTGCCAGAAGAGCTTGAGACCGCACAGATTCCGCCCCACATCATGGCGGCGATGCGCGAGCGCATGAAGATGGCGCAGCGCATGTCCCGCATCAAACACAAGATTGTCGTGATGTCAGGCAAGGGCGGCGTGGGCAAGACCTCGGTGGCCGCGAACCTCGCCGTCGTGCTGGCCGAGGAAGGCCCGGTGGGACTCGTCGACGCGGACGTGACCGGCCCGGACATCGCCATGATGATGGGCGTCGAGGACGCCCACGTGAAGGCGACGGAAACCGGGATGGAACCCACCGTCGGGCCCGCCGGCGTCAAGGTCATCTCGATGGCGCAGCTGATCGACCGGGACACCGCGATCGTCTGGCGCGGACCGCTGAAGATCAAGGCGCTCAAGCAGATGCTCTCCGATGTGGAGTGGGGGGACCTCGACTACCTGGTGATCGACCTGCCGCCCGGGACGAGCGACGAGCCGCTCAGCATCGCGCAGGAGATCCCTGACGCGGACGGCGCGGTCGTCGTGACGACGCCCCAGGACGTGTCCCTCCTCGATGTCCGCAAGTCGATTGCCTTCGCCAAGGCCGTCAAGATGGACATCCTCGGCGTCATCGAGAACATGAGCGGATTCGTGTGCCCGCACTGCGGCAAGGAGACCGCCATCTTCAAGGTGGGCGGCGGGGAGGCGGCCGCGAAGGAACTCGGCCTGCCGTTCCTCGGGCGCGTGCCGCTCGACCCGCGGATCGTGATTGGCGGGGATGCGGGCAAGCCGTTCGTGATCGAGCACCCGGACTCTGAGGCGACCAAGGCGTTCCGCGGGATCGTCAAGAATCTGAGGGGCCGCCTGAAGGAAGCGAAGCCGAGGCCGACAGGTCCCCTCGCGAAGTAGCCGCCCTAGTAGGTCAGGTCCACCGGGCGACGAGCGACTCGATCTCGGGTCGCGGGACGGCCCCGATGATTCCGTCGACGAGCCGGCCGTCCTTGAACAGCAACATCGTCGGGATCGACGTCACCTGGAATCGGCTTGGCATCCGAGGATTCTCGTCGACGTTCAACTTCCCGAGGCGCAGGCTTCCGGCCCGGGCCTTGGCGACCTCTTCCAGTACGGGCGCGACCCGGTGGCATGGTCCACACCAGTCCGCCCAGAAGTCCACGAGGATCAGGCCGGGTCGGCGAACCTCCTCGTCGAACGTGGCATCCGTGAGCCGGATTGGACCCGACCAGCCCGCGCTCGTCGGTTTCGGCGCGGAGGCCCCCGCCATCAGCTCGCGCATCTTGCGGGCACGAATCGCGGCGAGTTCCGGGTCCTCCACGGGAACTCCCACCCGCACGCCGGATAAAAGGGTTATGACCCGAGCCTACCGCGAGATCTTCGCCACGGTGCCGAAGTCCTCGGCCAGGGGACCGAGCAGCTTGACTTCGCGGCGGACAAGGGCAATCTCCCGCTCGTTGAAGGCCGTCGGGTCGAACGGCACGAGGAGGATCGAATCCCGCATCACCACGGACTCGTTTAGGTCATGCAGGAGCGCCAAGACGGAGCCGAAATCGTTGTGGGACACGAGGTATTCGAAGCCGTCCAGGAGGACGATGGATTTCTCGCTCACTTCGATGAAGTGCTCGACCGCCATCGCGACCTTCTCCGGAGGACTCGGTCGGACCGCGTTCTTCTCCGTCGCGACACGGCTGAGCCAAAGGATCGGCGTTCGCTCGAGCCCGTACTCGGTCATGACGGTCTTCGGCGCCCGGCGGGTGATGCACAGCCCCTGCGCGCCGTGCGTCACAGAGTCTTTGAAGATCTCGAACGCCTGGCTCGCGTCCCGTTCTAGGACCGCGTACGTGTATCCGCGCTCCAAGGAGAACGTCGGTTTCGTCGGCAGATGCGCCTCCGCCTCCGGGACGATGAGCTCTTGGAGGAACGACTTCTCGCGCACGCCGTACGCGATGAGCCCGACGAGCGCCATCTCGAGGATGAAACCCGGGGCCCGCAGGTCGATCCCATAGTTCGGGAGGAGGATCTCGAACAAGAGTTCGCCCACGGCGAATCCCGAAATCCCGAAGATGATGAGGAACGTATCCCGGCGGACCTCTTCGCCCGCCTTCGTCCGCCGCATGTGGATGCTGAACCGGTACGGGGCGAAGAGGATGACCGTCGCCACCGCGACGCCATTGACGAAGAGGAAGTACGGCTCCAAGGACAGGATCGTCGGGTTCACGGACACGATCGTCACGGGCGAAACCCAGATCGTAACGATTGCGAGGATCATCACGAACAGGTAGAACACGTACGAGTTCGGGAACTCCTCGGTCATGTAGCGCCAGAAATCCTTGGGCGAGCTGATGGCCGGGGTCGTCGCGATGACGATGAAGGCGCCGATCGTGGTCCCGAACAGGTAATCGAACATTCCCTGCACGCGCTTCGAGAGGAGGACGCCCGCCTTGATGGCGGCAACGTCGGTCCCGCTCGCCTGGATCGTGTACACGTTGATGAGGACGTTCAAGATCACCGCACCCACGAGCAGGAAGGTGGCGGAAAGGAGGACGTGCTTCTGAAAGACTTGGTGGGTCTTCTGTCTCGCAATCGCGATGATGATGATGATCGAGAGGAACAGCGCGCTCCCGACGCTCAGATACGTGACAATGCTCGCGCTATCTGCCAGGGCGATTCACCCCGTCATCGTATCGCCGCGGTGGGGTTCGGGCCTATTTAAGCGGTCCTCGCTTGTTATCGAACGTGATTGCACTCCTTTCCACCGCGCGTTCTCAACGTCCAGAATCACCCGCGCGAATGAGCGCATGGGCCTTCATACGGACTCCGAGCCAACCTCGATACGGTCGAGGCCATGGGCGTCGAGAATCCCCTCGGGCTGGGAATCAACCGCGAGGACTTGGACCTGCTGTCGAGGACCGTCGCTCGACTCGGAGGGTACGCAGAGGGTCTCTTCGATTACCACGAGTTCGGCTTCGACAAGGCCGCCCTTCGGGAACACATCACGAAGGTGTCGGCGTTCATCCATGGCCTCAAAGACATCGCGGGCCCGGGCGGAATTCCGCTTCGCCCTCCAAACATTCCGCCGGGCGCGTTCTGGGAGGACCAGGGCGAGACGTGGAACTACCTGCAGACGTTGCGGTTCGCCGCGGGGGCGACGATGATGACGGAGCAGTGGCGGCCGTACATGTCACCGCAAAACCTACAGCGTGCGCTGACCGCCCAGATCTTCCACAAGTGCCAGATCGGGATCCTGGACGACCTGATCGACAAAGGCAACTACTCCTACCTGGAGGCCAAGGACCTCCACCACGTCGTCCTCAGCTCAATGATTGACCCGGACTTTGAGTCCACGACGTTCACCAAGCGGCTCGTCGCGATGCTCAAGCAGGAGCAAGTCCCGCTGTTCGACCTGATCAACAGCATCACGCGGGGCTTCAACGGCCTGTGGAACAACTCGCCGCAGGGAAACGCCTACTTCTATCAGGTGGAGGTCCTCAGCGACCGCATCGCGCTCGGCCAGGCGCTCACCATGTTCCACAAAGAATCTCTGTTCAGCATCCCCAAGATGCGCAAGCTTTCCGAGGCATTCTATGCCCCTTCCGAGGACCTGACCTGGTGGGAGAAGCTGGGAGCCCACACGAGCGCGGCGACGATGTACAACCTCATCGACATGGCTTTCACGAATGAGCATTTCGACCTGAAGGCGCTGCCGAACTTCCTGACAGGCTGGTACTACTACGACGCCGCGATCATCCTCATGGACCATATCGTGAGCATCTACCAAGACCTTCGAAACGGGATTGCGAACCTCTCCCTCATCGCGATGCGGGAGGACGAACTGAGCGGGCTCACGACCTTGAAGGGCTACAACCCGCACCTGACGATGGACGACTACGACCAGCATCTGCGAAGGATCGCATACCTCACCTCGAAAGGCCTCGAGTTCGTAGACAAGGACTTCCACGACGAGTCGATGTACTATCCGTTCATCACGATCATGATGCCCGTCGTCATGATGGCGGACTGGATCGGGAACCGGGACGACATGATCCATGCATTCCTCGACTCGATCGCGCCCGCGATCAAGCGCGTGGCCGGCAACGGAAACGTGCCGACGCGGGCGATCGTTGAGGTCGCGGACGAAGTCGGTCGCCCGGCGTAAGGCCCGCGTGTTTTCTCCCGTCGCCAAGTTCCTCGCCGCGGTCTCGACAGGGTCGGCTCTCCGGAGCAGAGACGCCGCTCGCGTATGCCGCAAATCGTTAAATAACCCCAGACGATAGCACAAATTGGGACCGCCCGGATGACGCTTCCCATGGATTTTGGCGTGGCCGCGGAAATGGCCCTCGTCGAAGCGAAGATCCGGAAAAGCATCGTGTCGGAAGAGCCGCTCCTCGAGGACATCGCGCGCTACGTGATCGAGGCGGGTGGCAAGCGAATCCGTCCGATGGTCACCCTCCTCGCGTTCAAGGCCCTGCGCGGCCAAGACATCGGCCAGGCGATCGACCTTTCCGCAGCGCTCGAGCTCATCCATTCCGCGACGCTCATTCACGACGACATCAACGACGGAGGCGAGATGCGCCGCGGGCGGCCCGCGGCCTACAAGAAGTTCGGACTGCAGAACGCCCTCATCACGGGGGATTTCCTGTTCGTCAAGGCGTTCGGCATCGGCGGGAAGTTCGACGCGGACATCGTCGAGCTCACGGCCGACGCCTGCGCCGCGCTCGCGGAAGGCGAGATCCGGCAGAAGCGCCGTGCCTTCGACATCCGGGTGACGGAAGGCGACTATTTCGACATCGTCACGCGAAAGACGGCGCGGCCGATCATGGCCGGCGCGAAGATCGTCGGACTCGTCGCGGGAGCGCGTCTGGAGCATGTCGAGGCCGTCGGCGACTACGGCCTCAACCTCGGGATTGCGTTCCAAATCGTGGACGACATCCTCGATGTCGTCGGGGATGGCGCGCTCCTCGGGAAACGTGCGGGAACCGACCTCCGCGAGGGGAACATGACCCTCCTGACGATCCACGCGCTGAACGACGGCGGATCGATTGACGCGCGCGCGCTCTCGCGCCTCATCGCGAAACGACGCAAGCGGGAGGACGAGGTCCAGCGAGCGCTCACCTTGATCCGGGACTCCGGCGCGGTCGAAAAAGCCCGTGCAAAGGCGTTCGAGTACGGGCAACTCGCGAAGAAGTCCCTCGACCCGATCCCGGACAGCGACGCGAAACAGAGCATGATCCGACTCGTCGATTTCGTGCTATCTCGCGACGTCTGAGGGAGCCGATGCCCTCGCCCTACGACGTGATCGTCGTCGGCGCCGGCCCGGCGGGGGGTACGGCGGCCCGCTACGCGGCGCGCAACGGCCTGAACGTCCTCCTCCTCGACAAGCGGAGGGAGGTCGGCGTGCCCGTGCAGTGCGGGGAGTACGTTGCCGAGAACGACGAGATCCGCGCACTATTCCCGACGGTCGGCGAGCTCGACGATCTCATGGAGGTCCCCCACCGGGTCCGGGAGGTCGACACCCCCGTCATCCGGATTTGGTCCCCGAACGGCCGCCGATACGACGTCCCGTTCCGCGGCTTCACCGTGCGGCGGGACCGGATGGACCAAGGGATCGTGGCCCAGGCCACCCGGGAGGGCGCGGAGCTGATGACCGAGACGACCGTCCACGGGGTCCACGGAGACGAGGTCGAGACGAACCGAGGGACGTTCCGCGGCAAGATGGTGATCGGTTCCGACGGCCCGCGGTCCACGGTCGCGAAGTCGGTCGGACTCGCGTGGCCCGTGTCGGCACCCGCGATGAGCGCGACGGCCACGGGGGAGTTCGGCGACGCGACGGACATGTTCTTCGGGAACCTCGCGCCGGGTGGATATGCGTGGATCATCCCGAAAGCGGGATGCGCGAACGTCGGCCTGGGGACCTGGCAACACTTTCACGGGAATCTGCGGGACCTGTTCGATCGGTTCGTCGCCCGGCGTCGTCTCGAGCCGGGCAAGGCAACAGGAGGTTTCGTCCCGGTGCTTGGACCGCCGCCGCGGACCGTGAAAGGCAACGTGATGCTCGTCGGGGACGCCGCGGGGATGGTCATGGCGACGAACGGGGGCGGCAACAACCTCGCGATGATCGCGGGTCGGATCGCGGGCCTCACCGCCGCCGACCACCTCCTCGACGGCACCCCGCTCGACGCATACGAATCCCGGTGGCGGTCCGCCATCGGAGGGCCCTTGGCGGAGGGCGTGCGGATCAAGCGGATCGCGGACCGGTTCTTCGGGAGCGATCGTCTCCTCGAGGTGGCCATGCTCTTGCTGGGGCGGCGTCGCATGGCTCGCGCGATCCGCTGTCAGCGCCTCTTCCTCCCGGGCGCCGCGAAGGTCTTATAGACGCCCGGCACATCGACCGCGGAACAGATGGACTTCCAGTTTCTCGGTGGCGCCTCGGAGGTCGGCCGCCTCGGGATGATCTTGAAGAAGGGACCGATCAGCCTCCTCTTTGACTACGGTCTCCTGCCTCGCGATCCGCCGCAATACCCGATGCCCGCGCCGCCCGTGGACGGGATGTTCATCAGCCACGCCCATCTCGACCACACCGGGATGATCCCCTGGGTTACCCGCCGCCAAGACCTCGACGTCGTGCTGACGCCGCCGACCGCGGACGTCGCAGACCTCCTGCTCCAGGACAGCCTCAAGATCGCGGACGCGGAAGGATTCGACGCGCCGTTCGATGACCGCGACCTTCGGACCGCACGGCGCCGCTTCCGGACGATCGACTTCGGCGACAACGTCGACATCGGGGACCTCGAGGTCACGGCGCATCCCGCCGGACACATCCCGGGCGCGACGATGTACGAGGTGAACGGCACCGAAACCACGCTCTTCACGGGGGACCTGCACACGCTGACCACGGACCTGGTCTGGGGCGCTCGGCCCGTGAAGTGCGACACGTTGTTCATCGAGTCGACGTACGCGGGCCGACAGCATCCGGAACGGCTCAAGTCGGAACATGCGTTCCTCCGGAAAATCGAACAGGTCGTGAACCGCGGCGGGCTCGCGCTCGTCCCCTCCTTCGCGGTCGGGCGTACGCAGGACGTCATCCTGACGCTCGCGAAAGCCCGTCACGAGGTCTGGCTCGACGGGATGGGGAAGAAAGTGAATTCGATCTACGTCGAGAGCCCGGAGTACGTGCGGTCCGTGAAGAAGCTGCGACAGGCGATGCACCGCGTCAAGGTCGTCCGGAATCCGCGCGAATCGGGTCTGGCCCTCCGGGGCGAGGTGATCGTGACGACGAGCGGCATGCTCGACGGGGGTCCGGTCCTGCGGTATCTCGAAGCGATCCGCGAGGATCCGCGGAGCGCGGTCCTGCTGACCGGCTACCAGGTCGAAGGCACGAACGGACGCCGGTTGATCGACGAAGGCGTGATCGACTTGTATGGCGTGACGGTCGACATCAAGTGCGAGTGGCAGAAGTTCGACTTCAGCGCGCACGCGGGCCACGACGATCTCCTGCGGTTCATCGAAGGCTGTGACCCGCAACGGGTCGTGCTCATGCACGGGGAAAATCGCCAGATTCTTGCCGACGCGATCGAGGGGCGCGAAGTCCTCCTGCCGGAAGAGGGCAAGTGGTACTCGGTCTAGACGACGACGTTCTTCACGATCATCGCCCGCAGGGCTTTCCCGACGTACTTCAGGAGCCTGGGGTCTTCCCTGATCAGCGCCCAGCCGACTTTCGAGGGAAAATCGATGTCCCCTTTCTTCTCGATCAACAAGCGCATCTCCGGGCTGTCGAAGATGTCGAACAGCTCCTCGAACTGATCGTCCCGCAACCTCGCGAAGCTCTCGTGGATCGCGAGGTCCTTCCGCAGCTCTTTGCCGATCGACTTCGTCCACGCTTTGTGATACCGGTGGAGCACACGTGCGGAGTAGTCGTTCGCCTCGAGCGCCTCGATCACGGTGCGCGAAGCGAAGTCGGAACACGTCAGCGAGGTGAAGATCCCGCCGCCCGAGACGGCTTTCGCCTGGCACGCCGCGTCGCCGACCACGAGGACGTTGTCCGCGTACGTGCGGCGCGGGAAGCCGAGCGGGATCCCGCCGGCGATGTACAGGATCGGTTGCGCGCCCTTCGTGTACTGCTTGACCTCGGGCCGCTGGAGCATTCTCTCCAGGTACGCGTACGCGTTTCCCTCTCCAACGCACAGGCCGACCCGCGCCGTATCCCCGCTCGGGATGATCCAGCCGAAGAACCCCGGCGCGATCTCGTTCCCGATGAACAGCTTGACGAACCCGGCATCCCCGCGCACGCCGGTCATCTCGACCTCAAACCCCGGGAGGATTTTCCTCGGCCGAAGGATGTTGAACCATTTCGCGACGTTCGAACGCACGCCGTCGCATCCGACGAGGATTTTCGCCCGGAGCGTCCTCGGCGCCCCGTCCTGATCGATCGACACGGCGACCCGGCCGTCCTCCCGTCGGGCGGACTGGGCCTGGGCCCCGAGGAACGTGTGCGCCCCCTTCCGGACCGCGTCCGTCGCGATCGCCCGGTCGAACATCGCCCGCTGCACGACGACCGCCTGCGTGTGGTGGCCGTCGATGACGAGCCTCCGGCCGGATGGCGAGAACAGCTCGGCCCCATGGACCGCGCCGATGATCGTCTCCTTACATCGCACGTACTCGAAGACGCGGGGCGTCACGAGCCCGCCGCACTGGATCGGTTCGCCGATCTCACGGTGTTCCTCGACGAGGGCGACGTCATACCCGGCGGCGGCCACCTTGCCCGCGAGGTATCCTCCGGCCGGGCCGGCGCCGATCACGACGACATCGAAGGAGCGCGCCGAGGTGACCACGTGAGGCATCACTCCTTCAGGTTCATGATGATCTCGAGGAAATTCTCCAGGTGCTTCGAGAGGGATGCGTTGTCCGTGTAGCCGCACGCGGACAAGTCCGGCGCCGCGATTAATGCCGCGGATCCGTCCACGATCACGTCCGTCGCGATGAGCCCGCGGCGGTTCACGACGCCCGCGCCCTCGGGGATCTTCTGTCCCGGCTCCGTGATGATCGTGATGCGGATCCCGCGGGCGATCGCCTGCTCGATCTTCTTCCCCATGTTCTCGCGGATCTCGGAGAATGTGGGCGTGGACACGATGCATGTCTCCGTCGCCTGATCGATCAACTCGCCGATCTTCTCGAGGACGCGCGGTTTCGTGACGATCGTGTACACGAGCTGCGGTTCCCCCTTGGACCGCAAGACCTCGTGGAGCAGGTCGAGCTTCGCGAACGTGTCCTCCAGATGGTCGATCACGCGGCCTTTCACCTTGCTCGGCGCCTCCGGCTTGAAAATCGTGGGTCGGCCGCGGGTCGAGATCGCGAAGCCTTTCTGGCACAGGCTTTGGAGCACCTTGTACGCCGACGTCCGCGGGATGTGGGCGGTCTCCGCGATCGTCTCGGCGCTGCCGTAGCCGTGTGCAACGAGCGCGATGTAGCCGCGAGCCTCGTATCCCGACAAGCCGATCGACTCGAGGGTTTTCGTGGCCCGCTCAAACTCCAGCTCGAGGTCCACCCCGCCCGCGAGCAACTTCGACAAATCCTGCGGAACCACGGTCCACGATACCCAATGGCGGTTTTTATCTTTTCGAAAGGAAGCCGGTGCGCGCTCCTGAAATTCGAAGCAAGCCTTTATCGCGGGACCCTTTCCTTCGGCGTCCATGGGCTCGCTGCGCCCGGCGCTGCTCGCCACCCTGGCGGGCCTGCTCGTGCTCTGGAGCCTCTTTCCCCCCGCGTTCGGGCAGAATCCGTCGGGCCACATGGTCGTGACGACGGATTACGAGCTCTTCGGGACCTCCGATTTGAACGGTGGGGGCCACGTGACGTGGACCCTCACAGGGGCGAAAGCAGCGGACCTGCGTGCGAAAATCCTGCACATGTTCGACGAGTACCCGACCATTCCTCGCGGGTTCTTGTTCCAAGGCCAGTTGACCGCGGCGAATCAGGACGGCGTCCTCGAGTCCGTCGAAGGCGTGCGGTACACGGATCTCTTGGAGAACGTCCTCGAGCGTCCGGGTGGCGCCGAGGGGACGATCGCGCAGTACATGGAGCTCTATCCCTTCGATCTCCGGGAGAAGAACGCAGCAGACCCCGGCCTAGGCTTTGAGCGGAGTACGTCCGGTCTGGCGAACACGAACGTCAGCACGTCCGCCGACGTGGAGATCCGATTCCTCTTCGAGGCGAACACGACGACGCGAAACGCTCGCGTCTCCCTCTCGACCCTCGCCCTCGCGCAATCCCTGCATCGGCTCTTTTCGTACGACGCGATCCAGTCGCCGACCCTGACGCCTTCGGGACCGTATCCGGGGTCGTGGCCCTTCCTCATCGAGGGGGGCTGGCACAACATCACGACGAACAGCTGTCCACCGGGGGCCCCCAGCCCGTGTGCGGTGTTGTGGGCGGGGAACGACGCGACCGGGCGGTATGCGAACAACACGGTGGCCGCGACCCGGACGATCGCCGATCCGGCGTTCGCGACGCCGGCCTACATCCCGTTCGACCTGCGGTTCGCTTCCGATGCGTGGGCGACGTTCAACTATACGGGCCAAGTCGCGGATGCGGGGGATCGGCTCCACCTCCAGATCGCCCATGCGCCCGCATTCACGGATTGGACGAATCTCTCCTTCGGAGCCAGCGTCGATCTCAGTCCGACCGCGCCGGGGGTCTGGTCCACCGCGACCGTCAACCTGAGCGGCTACCTCGGCGATCGAGTACGCCTCCGGTTGAACTTCACTTCGAACGCCGCAGGCAGCGCGCAGGGATTCTACATCCGCGACTTCGCGCTCCACGCGCCGTCGTCTTACGGAGGCGAAGTCGTCCAGGCAGACACACACTACCTGATCGGACCGTTGAGTTTTTCGGACCCGTCGCTCGAGTCCGGCGGGATCCAGTTGATTCGCACTCCGGGCGGGGAGATCCTCCAGTACCATTCGACGTGGGACGCGACCGCGTTGGCCGCCGATTCGGTCCAGTTCCGCACGTTCGACGTCACGGAGAATCCGCAGATCTTGTTCGTCGTCATGATCGCCGCGTCCTACATGATTTCCCGCCTGCAGGATTCCGCGTATCACCGATATCGAGAGGCCCACCCCGCCGTCTACCGGCCCGCGCTCCATCGCGGGAAGTGGCTCCACCGGCTCGGCCTCATCGCGATCGTCGTGCTCATCCTGTTCTACTTCGTCCCGACCGCGACCTGGTTCATCGGCGTCCGCATTTTCGTATCCGGCCCCGTGTACTGGTTGCTGGCCGTGGTGCTCATCCTCCTGTTCGGACTCGGGAGCCGCGCGTACTATCGGGGGCAACTCGTCGAGACGCCGCCGCCCGCCGAAGTCGAGGGACGCGTCGTCATGAAGAAGGTCGTGATCCCAACCGGTCCGCCGGAGGAGCCGCCCGAGATGGCCCCGCACAACCCGAGCGCGATCGAACCCCTCCGGGGAGCGACGCCGACCTCGATGCGGTGCGAGTCGTGTGGCGAAGTTCAGACGGTCCCGGAGGGGGCGGACCCGCGCGCGACGATCTGTGCGAGCTGCGGGAAGTGGCTCCGACATCTCGACGAGGGCAAACGATACCTGCTCGTCGCGAGCAATCCGTCGATCGCGTTCGGATGGCTCCGGGACCTCCGGAAGAGTGGGGCACCGGCCCTCTGCATGACCGTCGCGACCCCGGAGCGCCTGCGGCTCGAGTTCGGTGTCCAAGGCGTCTCGATTGTGCAGGTGTCCGCGCAGGCTGCTGGCGGCGTGGACCCGAGAAAACTCGACCCGGCGGGCCTCAAGGTCATCTTGCCCCTCGTGCGGCAGCGGAAAGGCGGCGCGATCCTGTACGACGGCCTCGACCAGATTGTGTCCCAGGCCTCATTGGCGGAGGTGATCCGCTTTCTCCGGAAGGCGAACGACATGGCGTTCGTCCACGGCATGACGGTGATCGCTCGCATCTCTCCCGGCGTCCTCGCAGACGCCGACCTCCGGCGGCTCAATGCCGAGTTCGATGAGTTCATCGACCTCTCGGGCGAAGTCTGACGCGGCTCACTCCGGCCCGGTCCACCGCGACCCAATCGCGTGCTCGACCCCGAGGTGGTCCAAGACCCTCGCCACGACGAAGTCGACGAGGTCGCCGATCCGCTTCGGTTGGCCGTAGAAGCCCGGGGACGCGGGGAGGATGACGACCCCGAGTCGCGCGAGCTTCAGCATGTTCTCCAAGGCGATCGCCGAGAGCGGCGTCTCCCGCGGGACAAGGATGACTTTCCGATTTTCCTTCAGGGCAACGGCCGCCGCCCGCGTGACGAGGTTGTCCGCGATCCCGGTCGCGATCTTCGCAAGCGTCGTCCCGCTGCAGGGGATGATCGCGAAGGCCCGGAACAGGCGCGATCCGGAAGCGGGCCCGGCGGCGAGGTCGTCCTCCCGATAGACCGCGCGGGCACCCGCCGCGAATTCTTTCGTCGAGAGCCCGGTCTCGATTTCGATGACGGCCTGCGCGTCCTTCGTCAGGATGACTTCGGCGCGGTCGCCCAGGATTTCAATGAGACGACGGGCGTATTCGACCCCGGAGGCGCCCGTTACGCCCACAAGAAACGGTGCGTCCGAGACCACGCGGCCGAGACGCGCCGAGGCCGGATGAAGGTTCCGCGGACCATCGGCGCCTTGCTCCCGTGAAAGGACGAAAGTCAACCTTGTTTAAGGTTAACTCAAGGGGATGCGGAAACCCGTAAATCCCTGGCCCGAATCGGGCGGCCGTGGCTCGCGTCCGCGTTCGACGGGCGACAGTCACGGATCTCGATCTGCTCGTGCGCCATCGGCGTGGCATGTGGAAGGCGATTCGGGATCTCTGGATCGAGTCGCTCGGGCTTGTCGGCCCTCGGGCCGCCGGGCGGCCCTATTCTTTCCCTGGATGAAGGACCGCGAGGGCAATCCGTTCCTGCAAGAATGCCGACTCGTCGTCAAGGGGCCAGCTCGCGGGGTACCAAATCCCGGGAGCACGCCTCTCCCGATATCGGCGGAGTTCCCACTCCGTTGGCAAGTCCCCTTCCTTCTCACCCCTAATCTGGAGTTCGAACATTCGAATCTCCTCCCTCGTGACGTCGGTCATGGGTGCCTCTCTATGAACTCCCGGAACGTCACGACCGTCCTCGATGAGCCAGTTTTCCATCATTTGCAGGACGTGGTTGGTGCGCATCGCAGCGACCCGCTCCAGCTCGACCCGCTCCAGCTCGACCTTGGCGAGCCGCTCGTATTCCTCATTGTTGAAGAGCGTCGCGACTCGCTTCATCGTTCGGCCGGATAGGCCCATCACGACCATAAGGAGACCATGCCCCGTAGGGCATATATACCCCGCACCCGAAACCTCGGGGGGGACCGCTGACGACCGCCCGGCCCTATTCCTTCGGAGGGCATCGGGCGTGGCGACGCGCCTCCGCGCCGACGTACGGATCGCCCGGCTCAATCGGCTGCCCGCAAGCGTCGCAGGTCGGCCGGATTCCCGGCTGGGGTAACACGAAAGGCCTGGGCATTGTCGGCGCGAAGGACTCAGGCATCCGGGCGGCCACGATGCCCGGGTTCGACTTCTGCCCCGGCCGGAAGGGCCAGACCGCGTAACACAGGGAGTCCGCGAAGTCGTCTCCCTGGCCCGCGATGTGGTGGAGCGTGACCGTCCCAGCATCCGTCGTCTTGAACTGAAACATCCGGAGCTCAACCGCGAGCTTCGTGTGCGAAGCGGCTCTCCGATGCGAATCCGAAAAAGAAGGAAAGGGCGTGGGCGGTCTTCCCGTCCTCGCATGATGGGAACAGACGGCGGCGAAACGGAGCGCTTCGAATCTTATGTGCCCATACCTGAAGTTAGAAGCCTTCATATACGACCTCGATTTATGAAGCGCGAAACCGACTCGTGTTCCCGATGACGACCGCATATGATGTACCTCCGGGCCTCTTGATCGAGCGGCTGAAAGACCGCCTGCAGGCGGAGGGCAAGATCAAGCCGCCGGAATGGGCGCCGTTCGCCCGCACCGGCGTGAACACGGAAAAAGCCCCGGTCCAGAAAGACTGGTGGTACCGGCGGGTCGCCGCCGTGTTGCGGAAGGTCTACCTGCACGGCCCGGTCGGCTCGACGCGCCTCGCCGCGGAGTTCGGCGGGCGCCGGGACGACGGGTCCGCGCCGAAACATCCCCGACGGGGCTCGCGGTCGATTGCCCGCGAGGCGATGCAGCAGCTCGAGGCGATGGGTCTCCTGACGAAGACGGACAAGAAGGGACGGTCGATCAGCGCGCAAGGTCGAAAACTCCTCGATTCCCTCGCCCACGAAATCCTGCTCGAACTCGCGAAAACGAACCCCGATCTGATGAAGTACGCGGGAGGCGCCTGATCCGATGTCGATGGACGAGGACGAACTCGACACGATCCGTCGGAAGAAGCTCGCGGAACTCCAGCAGTATCAGACCCAGGCCGTCGCGGAGCAACAGTACCGGGATCAGGTCCAGGCGCAGCGGCAGCTCATCTTGCGGCAGATCCTGACGCCGGAGGCGCGGGAGCGGCTCGGCCGGATCGAGCTCGCGTATCCGGAGCTCAAGGAGAACATCGAGAATCAGCTCATTCAGCTCGCGCAGAGCGGGCGCGTGAAGAGTATGATCGACGACGCGACCTTGCGACAGATCCTCGAGCGCGTGATCCCGCGCCGTCGGGACATCAAGATCGAGAGGCGTTGACCGTGGCGAAGCACAAGCCGTACGCGAAGAAGCTCCGTCTCATGAAGGCCGTGAAATCGAACCGCCGGGTCCCGGCGTGGGTGATACAGCGGACGAAGCGGCGCTTCACCCGCCATCCAAAGAAGCGGTCGTGGCGGCGGAACAAGCTGAAGGCGTGAGGCCATGGCCGAGCAGGAAGAGGAGCGCATCATGATCGTGCCCCTGCGGAAGGCATGGGCGGCCTCCCGCACGGATCGCACGCCGCGGGCGATCAAGGCGATCCGGGAACACGTCCAGCAGCACCTGAAGCCGGACCGGATTTTCATTGACGATGTCCTCAACGAGTACCTGTGGAAGCGCGGCCGCGAGCACCCGCCCCACCGGATCCGTGTGAAGGCGATCAAGTTCGAGGACGGCTCCGCCGTCGTCTCCCTCCCGGAGGATTGAGGGACCTATTTGCTCCGGCGGCTCGAAATCGCGGGGAACCCTTACATTGGGGTTTTCTGCGCGGCGAACGACGAGCTGCTCATCGTGGCGCCGGACACCCCGAAGTCCGCGATTAAACACATCGTCGGGGCCCTTGAAGCGACTCCGATCGTGACGAGCGTCGGCCACTCGACCGTCGTGGGCTCCCTCGTTGCGATGAATTCGAAAGGCATCCTGGCGTCTCCGTTCATCGAGGAGTCGGAGCTCGAGGCGATCGGGGACGCGGTCTATCCGCTCCCGCACCGGCTCAGCGCGGTCGGGAACAACGTCCTCTGCAACGACCACGGCGCCGTCGTTCATCCCGGCTACGACGACGAAGCGGTCGCGTTCATCGGGGAGACGCTCGGCGTGGATGTCGTCCGCGGGACCGTCGCAGGCATCAAGACGGTCGGCAGCGTCGCGATCGCGACGAACAAAGGGGTCCTCTGCCATCCGCATGCCCGCCCGGGCGAGATGGAGGTCCTCAAGTCGACGTTGCGGGTGCCGGTCATGATTACCACCGCGAACTACGGCGCCGCGCAGATCGGGGCGTGCATCGTCGCGAACTCCCGCGGTGCGGTCGTCGGATCTCGGACGACGCCCATTGAGCTAGGCCGGATCGAGGAGGGCCTCGGCCTCTTCTGACCCTCCGGATTTACAAACCGCCGGCCAAGCTTGATATATCATGGGACCGGTAGAGACCATGCAATGAAGACCCTGGTCCTCTGCGTCGACCGGGACGACGACATCGGGGTGAAGACCGGGATTCGCGGCCCGATCGTCGGCCGGGAGGGCAACCTCGCCGCCGCAACGAAACTGGGCCTCGCGGATCCGGAGGACTCGGATGTGAACGCGCTCCTCAGCGCGCTCTCCATCTACGACGGACTCGTCAAGGACGGGTCGGATGCGGTCATCGCGACAATCTGTGGGGACGTACACGTCGGGACCGTTTCCGACGTCGAGCTGACGCGCCAGCTCGACCAGGTCCTCGTCGAGGTGCGGCCGGACCGGGTGTTCCTCGTCTCCGACGGCGCGGAGGACGAGGCGTTCGCGCCGATCATCAGCTCCCGGATCCGGGTGGACCACGTCCGCCGCGTGTATGTGCGACAGACGCCGACTGCAGAGTCGCTCTACTACACGATCGGCCGTCAACTGAAGAACCCGCGGGTGCGCCGCAAGATTATCGGCCCGCTCGGTTTCGTGCTCCTCCTCTTCGGCGCGATTTACCTCACGCTCCCCTACGCGGCCTCGGGCCTCGCGTTGATCTTGGCGGGCCTCTACCTGATCGTGATTTCCCTGCCGTTCAGCAGCCTTCGCGATTTCTTCGACAAGGCGGGCCAGCAATACGAGCGCGTGCGGGACTCCGTCGCGACGGGCGACCTCTCGATCTTCTTCAACGTGTCCACCCTGATCCTGATCCTCGTCGGGGTGTTTTTCGGGATCGACTTCGCGGGCCGCTCCGGCGAGAATTCGTACGTCGTTCAGTTCCTCCGCTTCGTGTTCGGGTCGATCTGGTTCTTCGTCATCGGCGCGCTCTGTTTCGAGGGAGGCAAGGTCGTCACCGCGTACCTTCGACACCGGCGTGCGCCGCGGCATGCGCTGGCCGTCGCGGTCTCGTTCGTGGCCCTGGGCCTCCTGGTGCTCGGCATGACGCAGATCCTCCAGACGATCTTCGGCAACTACAACCCGTCCGCCTCGCTGCCGCTGATCTATCTGAGCATCGGCCTCGCCTTGTTCCTCGTGGCCGTCACAGGCCTCTCGTACCGATCGCGGGAGGAGCGGCCGGAGCCGGTCGACGAGACGTAGCCGTGCCGAGGGGTCGGATGGACTTCGAGGCCTGGGAGCCGTTTTACAAGGAGATTCGGAAGGATTTCGGGTTTTCACAGGCCGCGGATGAGACCGTGGCGGCGGAGCTCGACCAGCGCCTCCGCGGCGCGCGGATCGGGGATGCGGATCTCCGCACGCTCCTCCGTGGGAAGGAGGTCACGGTTGCGGGAAACGGGCCCAACGTCGGGGCCGAGATCAAGGGCTCCCGTGGCATCCTCGTGACCGCAGACGAGGCCACCTCCGTCGCGCTGGAGCACGGGCTCCTTCCGGCAATCCTCGTGACGGACCTCGATGGCAACGTCTCGGACCAGGTGAAGGCGAACGCCGAAGGGACGATTGCCGTCATCCACGGCCACGGGGACAACGGGCCCGTGGTGCGGGAGTGGGCGCCGCGTTTCTCCGGTAGAACGGTCGCGACGACGCAGGCGCGGCCCACGGGAGGCCTCCGCAACTTCGGCGGCTTCACGGACGGGGACCGTGCGGTCTGCCTCGCCGACCACTTCGGCGCGGCTCGAATCCACCTCCTGGGCTTCGACTTCGAGAATCCGAACGAAAAGGACCGCGATCGACGGACGAAACAGCGGAAGCTCGACTGGGCGTACATCCTCCTCGGGAGCCTCGAGCGGGACGACCTCGACCTATGAGGGACGAGGCTCGCGGGTTTTCGCCATCCGCCAGCTGAGGAGCGGCTCCCGGGCCGCCTGGACCTCGTCGACGCGCGCCACCGCGGTGTTGTGAGGGGCCGAATGGAGGAGGGCCGGATCCTCCTCCACGATCTTTGTGAGCGCCTCCACGAAGCCATCCAAGGTCTCTTTCGTCTCCGTCTCCGTGGGCTCGATCATCAGCGCCTCTTCGACGAGATGCGGGAAGTAGACGGTCGGGGGATGGTATCCGAAGTCCATGAGGCGCTTCGCAACGTCCACCGTGCGAACTCCTTTTGTCGCCGCGAGCTTCGCGGCGCTCGCGACGAATTCGTGCTTCCGGAGGCCCCCGAACGGCACCTCGAGGACCCCGTCGAGGCGATGCCGGACGTAGTTCGCGTTCAGCACCGCGCGTTCGGACACTTCCTTCAGGCCGTCCCCGCCCATCCGGAGGATGTACGCGTACGCGCGGACGAGGAGCGCGAAGTTCCCGTACCACGCGCGCACCTTGCCGATCGACTTGGGCCGGTCGTAGTTGAGATGGTACCCGCGGCCGTTGAGTCCGATCACGGGGACCGGGAGGAACGGCTCGAGTGGCTTCTTCACCCCCACGGGGCCGGCCCCGGGACCCCCGCCCCCGTGGGGCGTCGTGAACGTCTTGTGGAGGTTGAAGTGGACGATATCGAAGTTCATCTTCCCGGGGGACGAGCGGCCCAGGATCGCGTTGAAGTTCGCGCCGTCGTAGTACAGGAGGCCGCCGGCATCGTGGACGATCTGAGCGATCTCGAGCACGTGCTCCTCGAAGATCCCTAGGGTGTTCGGGTTCGTCAACATGAGCGCGAGCGTCTTCTCGCCCGCGGCCGCCTCGAGCGCCTTCAGGTCCACGCGGCCGTCCTTCGATGGAATCTCGACGAGGTCGAAGCCGAGCATCCCGGCGGACGCCGGGTTCGTGCCGTGGGCCGTGTCCGGGATGATCACCTGGTGTCGTTCCTCCCCTCGGTCGCGGTGGTACGCCTGCGCAAGGAGGAGGCCCGTATACTCGCCTTGGGCTCCCGCCGCCGGCTGCAGCGTCACGGCGTCCATCCCCGCGATCTTCGCGAGGAGGTCTTGGAGCTCGTACAGGAGGCGGAGAGCTCCCTGGACCGTCGACTCGTCTTGGTCCGGATGGATTCGCGCGACGGTCGGGAGGGCCGCGAGCTCTTCCGTGAACTTCGGGTTGAACTTCATTGTGCACGAGCCGAGCGGATAGAACCCCGTGTCGATTCCGAAGTTCATTTGCGAGAGCCGCGTGAAGTGCCGCACGACGTCGTGCTCCGAGAGATTCGGGATCGCGAGCCGCTCCCGCCGAATCTTCGCGGGGACGAGGTCCGCGAGGTCCACGGGCTCGTCCGGCGCGGACCGCTTCTCCGTGATGAGGGGCTCATCCCAAAACGCCTGACGGAAGCTCATCGCACGGTCTCCAGGGCGGAGAGCAATCGCCGCACGGCCTCCGGTGTATGCCGCCCCGTCGTCGCGAACAGAGCGGCGTCGTTCAGTTCGGGGAGATGTCGGGCGAGTGGAAGGCCTCCATGGACGCCTTTGGCTAGGAGGGCCCGGTGGACCGCCTCGTAGCCTTTCTTCCGCTGGACCACGAATTCGTTGAAGTGGGCCCCGTGGAACAACGGCGCGGTGAAACCCGGGATCGCGTCGATTGCGGCCGCCAGTTCCTTGGCCCGTCGGATATTCTCCGCGGCGACCCGACGGAGCCCGTTCGCGCCTTGCACGGACAGGTAGGCGGCCGCCGCGACCGCGAGCAGCGACTCGTTCGTGCAGATGTTCGACATCGCTTTCTCCCGACGGATGTGTTGTTCCCGCGTCTGGAGCGTCATGCAGAACGCCCGGTGGCCTTTCGCGTCCCGGGTCAAGCCGATCACGCGGCCCGGCATCTTCCGGATGTGCTCCTGCCGACACGCGAAGATCCCGAGGAGGGGTCCACCGAAATTCATCTGAGTCCCCAGGGGCTGGCCCTCCCCGATCACGATGTCGGCGCCGAAGTCTCCCGG
>Ga0209160_1000136_pt1 | contig 51433 bp, 46 predicted proteins | sample GraSoiAngelo_153_FD_186167 | JGI IMG/M metagenome (GOLD analysis project Ga0209160, IMG submission 186167) | Grasslands soil microbial communities from the Angelo Coastal Reserve, California, USA - 14_1009_12_40cm (SPAdes) (version 2) | ecosystem: Environmental > Terrestrial > Soil > Grasslands ...
CGGAGGTTGCGGTGGCGCCGCCGGAGGTGGGGATGGTGGATGATGATGTGCCCCACACGCCGTGGTGAACAGCAGGAGCATCACGGCGACCAGCCAGCGAGCCATGACTACCACCCCATGCCCCGCATCACTAAACCCTCCCGCTTTGCGCTTTCCACTCCTGTTTCCGCTGCTCCACGCTGCGCGCGAAGTCCTGACGGTGCTTGTTGAACGTCGCGGCGAGCTGGTCGCTAAAACCGTAGATCGCCCACGGCGCCCGCTCCTGCAGGAAGTTGAGCATCTCGCCGACTTTCTTCTCGTTGCCGGGAATCGTGGCGGTGCCGCCATAACAGTTCACGATCGCCTCATATGTCTTCCCGGTGGGAATGAAATTCACGCTGTGCTTCGTGATCTTCTTGTAGGCCCAGAGCACATCCTGCAGTCGCAGCATGTTGAAGGTGAAAAAGCGGGACCGCACCAGATATTTGTTGCCGAACCGCCAGCCCGCTTTGCCCCGGAGCAGCGAATTGTTGTACTCGTGCTCGGCCTCGACCGCCACACCGACCGGATCGCCCCATTTGGCGATGCGCTGGGCGAGCGGATGCCGTTCGGGATCGCGCCACGCGCGCCAGGCCGGAATCGCCTGCCAGACGAACAGGAGCAGAAAGACGATCCCCACCCCGATCACGACAAAGGCCGGCTGGCGAAACGAATCAGTATCCAGATAGAAGGGATAGAAGGTGCTGCGCAGCGAGCGCATTTCCTGGCTCTCGAACAGCTGCGCCTCGAGGTCCTCCGGCCAGGGGACGAGCTTCCCCTCGGCCTTGCGCGATTCGGGACCAGCGGTCCGGACGACGAGATAGTGATTGCCGATCACGAGCGCGTGATACGCGGCCGACTCCTCGCGCCTGGTCTCGACGCCGCTCTGCGTGCGCACCGTATACTGGCGGATGCCGGTATCGAGCACACGGTCGCCCGCGACCCGCGCGTAGTAACGCGGCGTGCTGGTGACATCCCGGATCGAATCGAGATCCGCCCGCGCGAGCGAGTAGGGGCCGCCCATGAAGTTCGCGATGTAGCGATGGTCGCTCGTGGCCAGCAGCACGCCGCCGCCGAGGGCGAGGGTCCAGACGATGACGCGGCGGAACGAGACCGCGCGAATGCGTTGGGTGATCCAGCTGTCCATCGGCATCCCCCTGCGGAAGTCGGGGGCACACTATAGCGAACGGGGTTCGCAGAAGCTAGCATAGCGTTATGCGTTACATCCCATACAGTTCCGTGATTGCGCTCACCTTCGTGGGAGCGTGCGCCAAGCCGGCGGACAAGCCCGTCGCTGAGGCGGTCGGGGGGGTCCCCGACTTCCACAACCCCGCCGATCCGGCGTTCAGCCAGCAGGCGCCCGACAGTTTCCGCGTCCGCTTCGCAACCACCAAGGGCGACTTCGTCATCGCCGTGCACCGCGCCTGGGCCCCCCACGGCGCCGACCGGTTCTACGGTCTGGTGCGCTCCGGTTTTTACGATGGCGTGCGGTTTTTCCGCGTGATCCCCGGCTTCATGGCACAATTTGGCATTCACGGCGATACCGCCGTGACCGTGGCCTGGCGGCAACGCGTGATTCCCGACGACCCGGTGCGGCGGTCCAATCAGCGGGGCCTGGTGACGTTCGCGACCGCCGGCCCCGGGACACGCACGACGCAGATCTTCATCAACTATCGCGACAACAGCCGCCTCGACTCAGACGGCTTTACGCCGTTCGCGGAGGTGGTGGAAGGGATGCAGGTCGTGGACGGGCTGTACGGGGGGTACGGCGAGGGCGCGCCGCAGGGGCGCGGGCCCGATCAGATGCGTATGCACATCGAGGGCGAGAAGTATCTCGCCCGGCAATTCCCGAAGCTCGACAAGATCAAGAAAGTTACGGTCGAATAAGCTGCCGTAATCTGCCCTGAGCCTCGCCGTTGGTGGAGTCGCGGTGCACCGCCTCGCGGAACGCCGCGATCGCCGCCGCTGTGTCGCCTTTCATGAGATCGATGTTGCCCCGGAACGTCGCGAGGTTCGACGACGTCGGGAACTGCTCCTCGTTGAGCCGTAGAATCGCGAACGCCTCGGTGTACTTGCCCGCCCGCGCCAATCGGAACGCCGAGATGTTCAGCGTCGGCTCGCCGAAGTCGTAGGCCGCGCGGCCGTAGTAGCGCTCGCGCAGGGCGCGATAGGCCCGGGTCGCGGAATCGACGCCCGCCGTTTGCGCCGTCTCCTGGATCAGCTGCTCGAGCGACATCGGCCGGCTGACGCCGCGGTGGCACGTGTTGCATGTGACCTCGACGTGGCTCGTCATCTGCGCGTGCTCGGGCAGCGTATCGAGCCGGCGATTGATCTCGTCGACCATACGCATCATCTGACGCGCCGTCAGCTTCGTGCGCTTCTCGTCCTTGGCGAAATCGAATTGGCCGAGCGGCATCCCTTCCTGGCCGACGTGACAGAACTGGCACCGCACGCCCAGGCCACCGGCAAAGTTTCGCATGATGCCGACGACCTGCATGACGGGCGTGCTTTTTGGAATGACTTTGACGTTGATGAGTGAGTCGGGGGGAAAGTGGCCGGGGGCCTGACCAAGAAGGGCGGCAGGGGCGGCAAGGACGGCAAGGGCGAATATGACAGGGCGTAGGTTCATGGCTTCACAAATACGCCACAATCCCACGCTCCGCTACATGAGCCCCGGCAATTCCAACGAATTCCTGACGAGCGGCTTACATCCCCTTGCTCTTGAGCCACGACAGCGATGCGTTCGCAACTTCCTTCCAACCGCTGTCCACCGTGAGCGAGTGCCCCCGATCCGGGAACACCTTGTAATCCGTCACGCTCGGCGCCTTGCGGTACAGCTTGTAGGTGGCACGCGATACCACCTCCGGCACGGTGTGGTCCTTGCCGCCGCCCGTGATCAGCAGCGGGCCACGCGTCGCCTTCGTGTTCACCTTCGCCGGCGTGTTCGGGAAGACATTGGCGAATGCTGCTTCGAACAGCGGCTTACCGGGCGCCGGAATGTGATACTTGGTATGCAGCGCGTTTGACTCCTGCTCAGAGACGGCGTTGCCGAAACCGAAGTAGAACTGTTTCGGCGTCTGCGAGACCGCCTTCGTGTAGTTGAACGGATTCCCCAGCACCGGGAACGCGCTCTTGAGCTGGGCCAGCGGGAGCGGCAGCACGCCGCGGATCTGCGCGGGGTCGAGCGCGACCGCGGCCGACGCGAGCCCCATCCCCAGCAGCTTCTGCGCGACGAGACCGCCGAACGAGTGCCCGATGACGATGGGCTTCGTGGGAAGTTTGCGGATGATCGCGGCGTAATGCTCGACGACGTCGTCGATGCCCACGTTGGCCAGGCGCTCCGGATGTGCGTTGGATTCGGCGACCGTCGCCGGCTCACCCGGCCACCGGGGGGCGGTGGCGTCGTAGCCCGCGGCGCGGAACAGCTCGACCCAGGGCTTCCAGGAATCGGCATGGAGCCACAGGCCATGGATGAAGACTACGGGGGTGCGGGCGGCGGGCACAACAGGCATGGACGTTCCTCGAGAGTGTTGTCCGCTCAACGATGGGGCCTGACAGGGGGTTCCGCGAGGCTCGGCCTCATTGACTATTGGTTGATCTATGTGCTGTACAGTTCGTCAGGAGTTTGATCGGTCTTGTTGTTTTTGGACAGGCTAAAGCCTGTGCTCGGCTAACACTGTCCTGAAGGACAGTCCAGAATGTCAGCCCATCAGCTGTTCATTCATCTCGCGTGGACGACGCTTGATCGGAAGCCGATGATCGATGCAGCGACCAGATCGTTCCTCGAGGAATTCTTCAAGAAGACCGCATCGCGGCAGGATGTCGAGATAGTCGAGTTGGCGCTGCTCAAAACGCACGTGCATATGCTCATTCGTACGCCATCACGTATCGATTTGCCTCGATTAGTGCAATTCTTCAAGGGAGGCAGCAGCTTCGCAGCAAGTCGCCTATCGGAGAACGTGTTGGGCTTGCGATGGGCGCCCGAATATTCATCGACGAGCGTCGGACCGCGACAGGTGGAAACAGTAAGGAATTATCTACGGGACCAACCGAATCATCATCCCGACGAAGCCATCTAACGTAACGCTGTCCTTTAGGACAGTGTCTGCCGAGCACACCCTTTAGGGTGTGAAAAAAAACAAAACGAAGGGCTCGCTCTTCCTTGTGGGACGACTTCGAGTGTGACGCTTTGAAATCAGTTTTCAATCCATCTCATGCCCTGCCGCATGATGGGCGGTCCGCTGAAACGCCAGAAACTCGTGAATCGCCGCCACCGCGACCGGGTCGTTGCTCCTGATGCGCACTTCCCCTCCCCGCGACCGATCGACGGGCTCGTAGCTGATCGCAGCGCGCCGCGCGCGCATCACCGCCGTGCCGGGCACGGTCTGCGCGTGCACCGCGAACGGCTTGGTGAAGTCGCCGGCGCGGAACGCGGCCGCGATGTCGTGCATGTGCGCGCGAATCGTCGCGATCGCCGCCGTGTCGGACGCATCGTCGCGATCCAGGATCACGCGGCCGCCGTCGGGCAGATCCTCGAAGACGTGCGCGGACGTGTACTGATCGACGCCCATGACGTGCGCGCCGCGCGACTGCGTCGCCGCGAACTCCGAGTCCGATCGCTTGCAGCCTACGATTCCGAGCGCGGCGACGAGACCGATGATTCCGACCGATAGCCGAGTCTGATCCATACCACACACAGGGACGCGTTGAGGGCGAGGCCGAGCGCCGGTCGCACAAAGGCGAGCGCGGTCGCGAGGATGTACACCGACACACCTATGTAATAGGTGCGCCGCACGTTGGCGACCGTTGCGGCGTTCACGTCGGCGCGCAGCAGGTCGCCCCGCACAATCGTCGCAAACAGCAGGTTCCAGACGAGCGCGTTCGCGACGAACGACCCGCAGTAGAACGCGACCGCCGCTTTCGCATCGGGCGTCGCGAGATTGGCAGCCAACACCGCCGTCGGGAACGGGATGAAGGTCACCGTGAGCAGCAGGAAGCCGTTGGCGAAGAGAAACGGATAATTCACGCGCCGCACCATGCGCAGCAGCTCGTGGTGATTCACCCACATAATCAGGATGACCACGAAGCTCATCAGGAACGCGATGTAGGAGGGCCACAGGGCGAGGAGCCCGGCCCACAGGCCGCCGTCCCCGTGCGGCACCCGGATCTCGAGAATCAGGAGCGTAATCGCGATCGCGAAGACGCCGTCGCTGAACGCCTCGACCCGGCCGGGACTCTCAGTCATACTCACAAAGATGCTTTTGCCGAGTAGATTATCGCCATGCGTCGCACAGGTCGTGCTCTCCAATTCGCGCTGATCGCCGGCGGGCTTGCCGCGTGCGGCAGCAGCTCCACCGGCCTCCCCGCCGGGTTCGAGTGTTTGGGCCAAGCGCTCCCCACAACCGCGCCCGCTCTGGTCAATGTGACCGGGATGGTGACTTCCGATGTGCTTTCACCGAAACCCGTAGCTCACGCGTTCGTGTATGGATTCCGCACCGGGGACACGACGCACCTGGCAGGCGATACGACCAATACCCCCGGCCAGTACAGCGTCGCGATCTCGACAGGTGGGACGCCGGTGATCGGCTACCTCGCGGTCTCGGACAGCGGTCACCACATCGACACGTACGCCTATCCGGCTGTTCCGCTTGCCGCCGACGTGACAGAGAACGTTCTCATGGTCTCAAGCTCGGAATTCTCATTCCTCGCGGCGGCGGCCGGCATCAACCCCGTCGCAGGTGACGGATTCATCGGCGCCGTCGTGAGGAATTGTCAGGGCACGCCCATCGCGGGCGCGACGGTGACGAGCATGCCAACGGGTACCGTCCGCTACAACGCGGGCGGCGCGCCGAGCTCATCGGCTACCGCCACGGCGGCGGACGGCGTGGCCTATATCGCGAACGTCGCGCCGGGCAACGTGACGGTACAGGCGACGGCGAGTGGGCAAACGCTCCGACAGCACACGGTCAACGCGCGCGCCAACGCGATCACGCTGACGGAAATACAACCCTAGAAACTCACACCCTAAAGGGTGTGCTCGGCAGGCGTTGTCCTTAAGGACAATGTTGGCCGAGCACAGGCTTTAGCCTGTCCAATCAGGCACGATCCGCCATCACAATTATTTCCGGGCACCCATCCACTACGGGCCCGCGCGCAAAGTCCCCAAACATCTCGCGCACGTGAAAGCCGGCCCGCGCAAGCAGGTGCCGCAGCTCGGCGGTCAGATACCACCGCATCTCGAAGGCCTGCACGTAGCGTTTGCCGTCCACGTAGTAGATCAGCTCCGATTCGCTCACCTGATCAAGCCAGCGCACCCGCGCGATGCGGTAGGCGCGTCGCAACGTGCGCCCGTCCGGTAAGCGCCGCTCAGGCGTGTCCTCGAGCTCCACCCCGCCCCCGCCGACCAGGCGGTCGAAACGCGGATTGAACACGTCAAAGATGAGACGCCCCTGCGGCGCGAGATGGCGAGCGACATTTTCGAGAAATCGCAGCTGATCGTCGATCGTAGTGAGATGCTGCAGCACGCGGAACGGGGCGATGATCAACGAAAACTTCGTGCCGAGTTTGAAGTCGCGCATGTCGTGGGACTCGACGCGTGCCCGCGCTCGGACGTCAGCAGGTTCAGCCGCGAGTTTCGCGCGGCAGCGCGCGAGCATCTGGCGCGAGCTGTCGATGCCGACGATCGAGGAGCCGGTACGGGCGATCGGCAGCAGAATCCGCCCGGTGCCGCACCCCACTTCCAGCACGCCGCCCTTCGCCGCTATCGCCTCGGCTACATAGAAATCGACGTCCTTCCGCTCCTGGTACAGCGGGACGCTGTCGTACAACAGGCCGAAATCGGGGATGTGATCGTAAACAGAGGTCACTGCTTGATCTTCACCGTCAACACGCGGCCCTCGCGCGCGACCTCGGCCTTCGCCGCGCGCAGCGACACGAGCGGCGACTCGATCTGGACATCGCCCTGGGCTCCTGTCGTGACTTTGACGCTCGAATCGGCGCCCACCACCGCCCTGAGCACCTGCGCAGTGCGATCCTGCACGACCGGCGTGTTGAACGTCGCCTCCAACGCGTCACCCGCGCAGGCTCGGAGCCAGCGCGTGTGCAGCAGCACCCCGGGCTCGACCTGCAGCAGATTTTGCGGATCGATCCCGCACAGGCCGAGGTAGCGGCCTTCGACCGTGACGACCAGCTGGACGCCTGGCGCGTTGAGGACGCTGTCGACCTGCGCGCGCCGGTACGCGCGCAGCCGGCCGACACCGGAATCGGCCGCAGTGCGGAGCTTCGCGACCCCGAATGTCGATTCGGCCTGCCGGCGCAGCGCACGCTCCTCGGCGCGATAGCCGGATGCGTCGGCCAACGCATCCTGGACCGTCAGGTTCTCATCGATCAGGCGAGTTTTCCACGCCGGCCCTTCGAGCGCATCGAGCAACAGCCCAAGCGCGGGGCCGGTCGCGTAGTAGCGCAGGCGTATCGACCGTGTCGCATCTTCGGTAAGCTTGCGGAGACCGAGCAGCTTGCCGTTCTGCAGCCGCGTGGCGCCGGCGCGATCGGGGAAGCCGCGCTGCCGCGTGGCGAGCTGCACGGCGCGCACCAGCGTGTACTCCGCCAGCCCTTCATTTAACTCGACGAGCTGCTCGAACTGAGCGAGTTCCGCGCCGAGCGCGCGCTGCCGCGTTTCCCGGACCGCGAGGAACTGGCGGGCGAGGGTCCTTTTCTGCGCCTTCGACGTCGCGCGTTCCGTCGCCTCGAGGATCCGCCCTTCCAACGCCATGCCCGCTTCGTTCTGCGGATCGAACACGGGATAGCTCGTGACCAGAAATGAGTTCTCGCCCTGGCCGAAGCGCCTGCCCTCTTTCTTCGACGCCGCTGCAAAGACGTGAAATGCCTCGTGCGTCGTGAGGCCGACGAGTGCGGCAATGGTTGTGGAGTCGCTCACCACGACCTGCGCCGTGGGTTGGCCGGCGAGCTGCGTTCCGGTGCTGGCGGCGCCGCGGTCGGCCGCCGACCGCCAACCGCTGCCGGCAAGACCGTCGATGGGGAGAAACCCTTGCGGCAACTCGCCACGCCAGCCGAGCAGCAGCGTGCCCTGTCCGGCGACGACGTAGAGCACCGGAATCGTATCGGGGCGGAAGCCGGGCCAGATGGAGTCGCCCTGCGCACGGCCGAGGCGCACGACCCAGTCGTGCGCCGTGGCGATTTGCCGCGTGCGGTCTTGAGGAGGCCCTTGAGCGATCACGGCAAGGCAAAACGCAACTGGCAGCACGAGGTTCTCCTCCCCCGAAGAAAGCCCATATGACCCGCGCCATTCGCGGGGTGGTTCATATGATGCGCCCGCGCCCTCGCTTTGGTCCAGGAGGGCCGCATGTTTTATACGACCCGCAGTATCCTGCTATTCGCGATTCTCGGCCTCGGTGCGTGCGAGCCGAACGGACCGACAGCCGCGCCGCCCGACGCGGGGATTGCCACACCGGAGTTCTTGATCGTTCCGGCCTCGCTCGGCACGCCGCTGCGCACGCTGAGCGGCGCGCAGCGCCGCCAATTCGAGATGGGCCGCGTCGTCTTTTCAACAGTATTCACGCCGCAAACCGGGCTCGGCCCGTTGTTCAACTCGGTCGGCTGCGCAAACTGCCACGAGCAGCCGGTTGTCGGGGGCAGCGGCAACAACGACCCGGCGGAAGGCGGCGAGGACGTCGAGGTTCACGCCACGGCATTTCACGCCGGAGCGCGCTGCGACGATCTTGCGGCGGTCGGCGGCCCGGTGATTCAAAAGCAGGTCACGCCCGCCCTCAGCGACGCCCTGCACATCACGTCGGAGCCGATCCCCGCGGCGGCCACTGATTCCGGCCATCGCACCACGCCCGATCTCTTCGGGTTTGGACTGCTCGACGCGGTCCCGGACGCCGAGATTCTCGCGCGCGCCGACCCGTTCGACCGCAACGGCGACGGCATCTCGGGCCGCCCCAACCGGACGGCTGACGGCCGCCTCGGGCGGTTCGGTCGCAAGGCGCAGGCCGCAACCCTGCGCGAGTTCAATAGGGACGCGTTCGTCATGGAGATGGGCATCACCAATCCCGGCAATCAGACGGAACAGACCGTCGGCGGGATGCCGCTCCCGGCCGGCGTCGATCCGTTGCCTGAGCCGGAGATCAGCGCAGAGCAATTCAACGCGGCGGATGCGTTTGTCCGCTTCCTCGCCCCGCCGCCGCGCGCGCCGGCGGGTCTCGCCGGTCTGCTGGGGTCGGCGGTATTCCGCAGAATCGGGTGTGCCGCTTGCCACGTGCCGGTGCTCTTCACCGGCTTCAATCGCAATCCCGCGCTCCGCTTCCAGGTCGTGCCGGCGTTCACCGATCTGCTGCTGCACGACATGGGGCCGGATCTCGCCGACATCTGTCTGGGTCAGGCGCTGCCGTCAGAGTTCCGGACCGAGCCGCTCATGGGGCTGCGCTTCGCGACCGCGTTCCTGCATGACGGCCGCGCCGCGACGATCCGCCAGGCCATCGAGCTCCACGCCGGGGAGGCGCTCGGCGCCCGCAATCGCTTCTTGCGGCTGAGCGACTTCGAGCGCGCCGTACTGATGAGATTCTTGCGGAGCCTTTAAGGCGACTTCCGCACGAAGATGAGGGTCGCGACGGGCTTCACGCGCCCGTGGATCACGAAGTGCCGATCGTTCGCGCGCGTCGTGGGCTTCTTCGGATTGGTGTCGCGATCCGGCGCTTGGTAGGTCTTGCCGTCGTCGCCCCCCGAATCGTAGGCGGGGAGCGTCAGCGTGCGGCGGGCGACCCAACCGCCGTTCTCGGCGAGGTTCACATTGGTCGCGCCGGTGAACCAATCGGGGCTCGGCTGGATCATGTTGACGACGTCGACGAGGGGATGCGTGTGATCGACGCGCACCGTGGCCACCATGGAATCCTTGAAGTTCTTGAGGCCGCCCGATTCGAACAGCGCGAGCGCGTTGCCCTGATCGATCGCGGTTCTGATCTCGGTGTCGAGCGGCGAGTGCTTCCCTTCTTCGGACAGGCGCTCGAGACCGGGGGTCGGCCGCCGGCCGACAGCGAAGATCGAGTACTTCGCATTGTGCGACGCGCCAATCATCCCCGAGAAACGCGCGCCCGACGGATACTCGAATGGATGGGTCGTCTTCGTCCACGTGCTCTTCACGATGACAGTGTACTCGGCCGGGCCGGCTGGGACGGCGCGCGCCGCCGCGGGTGGCGCAGCCGGCGGTGCGGACTTCGATCCTTTACCACAGGCCGCCGCGAAGAGCGCGGCGCCGGCAATCGCGAATAGGGCGCGCATGACGGTTCTCCTACGCAACGAGATGGACGCCACACTCCGAGCACGAATCACCGTGGATGAATGTGGCACCGCAACGGGGACACCACAAACCCTGTCCATTTTGAGACGGGGGCCGCTGCGCGAGCGAGGCGCGCAACTCTTTCACGTTCACCCCCTCGAGAAACCGGTGTTCCACTTCCCGGCCATTCGTCGCGTCATACACGAAGGGGCGCATCCAACCGACAAAAGCATCCTCGGGGAGTAGCGTGTTGCCGACGACCGCGGGTGCCACGTCGCGCAATGCTTCCTCCAGCAATGCCTCGGCGGCCCGCGGCGCGGCAAATGGCGACAGAAAGGGAAACGCCCAGCCCCAGCGCTTGCCGAGCTTGCGCCCGCCGAAGAGGAGAGCCGTGAATATCGTCAGACAGAGGAGCACGACCGCGCCGAGCGCCGCGAAAAACCCGATCGCCCCAAAGCGCTGGAGGGCGAGCGGGACGCCGAGCACCAGCGCCACTAGCTCCACGACGCCGAGGACGCGCAGGTCGAACAACGGCGTATAGAGCTCGCGCCCGTCGAGGCGGGCTCGCAAATCGGTCACACTCGTCTTCTGGTACGATTGTCGCGGGGCAAGCACGATCGTCGTCACGATCGGCGACCACCACGACAGCAGCCGCAGCCGCTCCGCCGGCTCTGGCCGCTCGACCGTCCAGAGCCCAAACAGCACGCGCCGCAGCACGACCGATCCGGCCGGCACACGGCGCATGCCTTCGATCAACGTCAACAGCGCGAGAATCGCAATCGTCACTGCGGCTGCATCTCGTTCCTTCGGCCGGTGAGCTTCCCCCACATCCGCCTGATGGCGGCGACGGCCGCCGCGATTCCCGCGACGATCAGCTTCCAGAACTTGACGAGCAGCCCCGACTTCGCGAGCGCGACGCCCGCGCCGCCCGCGACGAGCGCGGTGAGCCCATAGGCAGCGACCTTATCGCCCGGGCGCCACTCGGCGTATTTCTGGCCCGGCTGATAGGTGAAGCCCGAGATCATGCCGTTGAACGTCGGCACGAGCGCGTCGAGCTGGGTGGGCGTCGTGACGAGGTCGGCATGCATGACGCCGCCCCGGCCCAGCAACCGGACGGAGTGATTGACGGTGCGGCCGCCGGTGTTGTCGTGAGCAGTGATCGCCCACGTCAGGTTGTTCGTCGTGCGATCGTAAAACGGCTTCGTTGCCCAGCCTTCGACCGACAGCGTGCCCCAGCCGCGGCTCTTGCGTTCCCGGTTCGCCGCTTCCGTGCCGCGTTGGACCGTCTCGAGGATCGCGTCGGCATCGAGCTTGGAGCCCTCGTCGTCGCGCACGTAGCCACTCTTGTCGTAGGAGAACAGCACGAACCACGGGTCCGCGGTCTGGTCCCCCTGGCACATCACGACGCCGCGCTCGTTGCCGCTGGCGATGTTTTCGGTCAGCTGCAAAAACATCTTGACGCCGTCCACGCCGGTGAAGAGACAGCCCGCGGGGACGCTGATGGTGGCTTCCGAACCGAGGGCGCCCCGTGTCGGCCCTTTGGCCCAAGGGATCTTGTCGGCTTGAGCGGCCGCGACTGCGGGCATCACACTCAGGCATACGGCGAGACGGCACAATATCGAGCGCGCGAGCATGCGACCTCCAGCAAATGAGTGCGCGGAGCGAACGGTGGGGGCGCGAAAGCGCTACAACATTGTGAACGCGTTAAAAAATGCAACTAGGGAGCGCCAAACGTCACAATTCCTTTGGGTTGGACGCTACAATCGCGGAGAGTTTCCGTCGGTTCGGTACACAGCTTTAATCGGATAGCCGTCGAGCAGCGCAGGCTCGAATCGCTTCCCCTGCCAATCCCGAACGATGGCGTCATCGAGGTCTTTCATGCCGGAGGTCTGGTTGAGCCTGACGTTGAGGGGCTCTCCGTATTCGGAAACAAGCACCTCGACTTGCAACACTATGCGTCCGCGCCACGGCGGGGATTCGCCAAGGTGTGGCAGTACCACCATGACGGGCGAGGGCCCGCGGACGACGGGTGGGGGCACGGGTGGACAGTACACGGAGCGCTCAAGTGTCAGCGCACGTGATGCCCCTTTGACAATCCGCATTCGGATCCCCCAGAGGTCGGGCTTCTGTGGTCTCACGAACCGCGCGAGGGCCACCGCGGCGATGGCATCCGCGCCCAGGACGGCCCGGACTCGTGGAATCGAGTCGGAGTCGCTGAAGAAGACACTGAAGATCATGGTGTCGGAGGGCTCGTTGAGCACCGCAACCTGCCCCAAGGCTGCCGCGGAATCGATGAGCGTACTTGCTGACGGGATGTGTTTGGGGTTCCCCGTCTCCCGGCAGTCCCTCCGTTGGCCGATCAGAGAGCCGGGAATAACGAGAGATGTGATGAGCGCGATCGTAACGGCGAGCCTGCGCATGCGGACCTCGTACACCCCGGTTGCAAATTGGTGCGCGCAGCTCCGAGTTCACTTGGCAACCGGCAAATCGTTCAGCATGTAGCGCGTGATGCGCCAGTCGCCGGCTTCGCGACGCCAAATGGTCATGAAGCGACCCCGGCCCTGAATCGGCGCGCCCCCCTTCTTCGGCATCTGGATCTCCTCGTACGTCCCGATGTCGATCGCGTGATCGCCGCTGACGATCAAGTCCTGATGATCGAGCTTGAGGAGCGGGACATCGTAGGTCGCCATCTCGTCGGCAAACAGCTTTCGGGTTGCTTCGGGTCCGACGATGTCGGGCACTCCCGAGATCGAGATCCGGATGTCGTTCGACACGCGCCCCAGCGCGGCCGCCGTGTCACCTTGAATCCAGGCCTGGATGTATTGCTGGGAGGCAGCGAGGACAGCGGTACTGTCGGCGGCAGCACCGGCGGAACCGCGGCTGTCGCACGCGAGCAGGGGTAACGCAGCGGCAAGCGCGACGAACTGTGAGGTTTTGGTCATGGCGTGAAGATGGTGGTAACCGGTCGACATTGTCGACATTGCAGTACTCGGGAGACGTGATAGAATCCAACCAAGCATGACGCGTTTCATTCCGTGGCTCGTTGCCGCTGCCATCGCTCGTGTCTCGCCCGCCGCAGCCCAGGCTCCTCGCGACTACACGGCCGCCGACGTGCGGTTCATGTCGGGCATGATCTACCATCACGCGCAAGCGGTGCTGATCGCAGGGTGGGCACCGTCCCACGACGCCGGCCCGTCGCTGCGCACGCTGTGCGACCGCATCGTCGCCAGCCAGAAAGACGAGATCGCGCTCCTCTCGCGCTGGCTCGCCGATCGTCACGAAGCGGTGCCGCACACCGATCCCGAGCACATGATGATGCCGGAGATGGATTCGACGCACATGATGCCGGGCATGCTCTCGGCCGAGCAGCTCGCGCAGCTGGATCGAGCGCAGGGCGCGGCGTTCGATCGGTTGTTCCTGAGCCTCATGATCCAGCATCACCAGGGGGCGATCACGATGGTGAATCAACTCTTCGCCGCGGGAGCCGGCGAGGAGGAACCGGTCTACAAGATGGCGAGCAGCGTGTTCGCCGATCAGACGACCGAAATCGAGCGGATGCAGCGAATGCTCGCCGCGGATTTGTTCGCACCACCCTCACCCAAATAGGATTGGCAATGAAATCGTTTCGCGTGCTGCTCTACGTTGCCGTTGTCGTGTCGCTTGGCGCCTGCGCCTCGGGCGGAGGAAACAACTCGACCGTCGCTCCTATACCGGATCCGCGCGTCGGCCTCAAGCCGGGATTGAAAGACGCCGGCAAGGCCGCGTGGAATCTGAATCTGATCAATAGCACACCGCCGTCCGAGAAGTTCGTCGGCTCGACGAACTCCGATCTGTCGTTCTACAAGAACTACGTAATCCAGGGCAACTACAATGGCTTCGAGGTGTGGGACATCACGCGGCCGTCGAGCCCCGCGCTTAAGGTCGGGTATTACTGCCCGGCCTCGCAGAGCGACGTGTCGGTGTTCCGGAACCTGCTGTTCGTGTCGGGCGAAGGACAGGGCGGGCGGCTCGATTGCACCAGCGCGGGCGTGCACGACTCGGTGTCCCATGACCGGCTGCGCGGGATCCGCATCTTCGACCTCAGCGACGTCGCCAATCCGAAATACATCGCGAACGTGCAGACCTGTCGCGGCTCGCACACGCACACCGTCGTGATCGATCCCAACGATTCGGCCAACGTCTACGTCTACATCTCGGGCTCAGCGCCGGTGCGCTCGCCCACCGAGCTGCCCGGCTGCGTGCGGCAGTCGCCCGACTCGAACCCGAACAGCTCGCTGTTCCGGATCGAAGTCATCAAGGTGCCGCTCGCCGCGCCGCAGCAGGCCGCGGTGGTGAGCTCGGCGCGGATCTTCGACTCGCTCACGGCGCCGCCGACGCACGCCGAGATGCCGCAGGACGTGGCGGAAGCGGCGCGCGTGGCGGACTCGGCGCGTACCCACGGCGGCTTCACCGCCAAGGCGTTCGGCATGGAACACGTGCTCTGGCCCGGGCTCGTCAACCCGCTGCTCGACAGCGTTGCCCGGAGCAACGGCCGCACAGCGGCCACTGCAGCCGACAGCGCGGCGTTGCGCACCAATATCCAGACCATCGTCGACCGCATGTTCGGCGTGAATCAGCCGCGCACCGGCCCAGCCCCGGGACCGAATCAATGCCACGACATCACGGTGTATCCCGCGATCGGCCTCGCGGGGGGCGCGTGCGGCGGGTACGGCATGCTCCTCGACATCAGCGACGCGGCGCATCCGCGGCGCATCGGCGCGGTGGCCGACTCGAACTTCTCCTACTGGCACTCGGCGACGTTCAACAACGACGGCACCAAACTGCTGTTCTCCGACGAGTGGGGTGGCGGTGGGCAGCCGAAGTGCCGCGACTACGACAAGCCGCAGTGGGGTGCCGACGCGATCTTCACCGTCTCGGATCGCCGCATGACTTTCCAGAGCTATTACAAGATGCTGGCGCCGCAGACCGCGAATGAGAACTGCGTCGCGCACAACGGCTCGCTGATTCCAGTCCCCGGGCGCGACATCATGGTGCAGGCCTGGTATCAGGGCGGGATCTCCGTCTTCGATTGGACCGACGCAGCGCATCCGAAGGAAATCGCGTTCTTCGACCGCGGGCCGGTGGACGGGACGAAGCCGGTAGGCGGCGGCTCCTGGTCGGCGTACTGGTACAACGGCTACATCTACAGCTCCGAGATCGCGCGCGGGCTCGACGTGTTCGAGCTGCAGCCGAGCGGTTTGCTCTCGCGCAACGAGATCGAGGCCGCCAAGCTGGTGCACTTCGACTACTTCAACACGCAGGACCAGCCGAAGATCACGTGGCCTGCCACGTTCGTCCTCGCCCGCGCGTATGTCGATCAGCTCGAGCGGTCGAACGGGTTGTCGGTCGAGCGGGTGAAGCTGGTGCGGCAGGAGCTTGCGCGCGCCGAGAAGAGTCAGGGCCAGGCGCGGCGCGATGCGCTCTCGCAGCTGGCGAGCTCGCTCGGGCAGGATGCCGCGAGCTCGAGTGATCAGGCGAAGGTGCGGAAGCTCACTGGCGTCCTGACAGAGCTGGCCAACACGGCGGCGACGGGCGCGCAGTAAGCAGCGGTTGTGGATGCTGCGAATACAAAGGCCGCGGATCGCTCCGCGGCCTTTTGATTCACATCGCCCCGGGCCGATCGGCGTTGTTGATGTCGCGGATGATTTTCCAGGACCCGCCCTCCTGCCGCTCCCACACCGTCAGGTACTTGCCGGTATCGACGATGTCGGCCCCGGTACCCGTCTTGGGATGGAGCGTCCAGCTGTAGGTGCCCCGCTCGATCGCGTAATCGCTGCTGAGGATGACGTCTTTGGTATCGAGTCGTGCGTCCACGAGACTGAATTGCGCCAGGAAGCTGGTGAAACCCTGACTGATGCCGGCGCGGCCTTCCCAGGCGGGCATGTTGGGCGGCATGAGGACCGCGTCGTCGGTGTAGTTCGCGCTGAGTGTGGCGGGGTCCGCACGTTTAAAGGCCTCGATGAAGCGCGCGTTCGCGGCGGTGATGGCCTGGTGGACCGCCGCAGAGTCCGGGTCCAACCCGGTGGCTTGTACGGTGGCAACGCGCCAGGAGCCTCGGTCCCTGACCCACACTTCCAGGATCGAACCGTTCTCGATCTGATAGCGATGGAGGAATGCGGTCCCCACCGCTTGGAATTGCTCGTGTTGAACCGGAGGCGCCGTCGTCGGCTTCTGCTGCTTGATCTGGGCCGAGCGCTGCGCTTTGGTCATCGTGCCCCACGGGAAGACGACGATGAAATTGTCCATCGTCAGCTTGTCCCAGGTCGCCGCGTCGGCTTGCGCGACGGCGAGGTTGCGGGCCTGCGCGGCAGCGCGAAGGTCCGCGGGAGCCTGGGCGCTGCCGGCGCGCGAAACGATGAGGACCAGGACTGCAGCGGCGAGCAATGGCGAGCGCGTGGTCATGACGGCCTTCGGGTGTGAGAGCGTTAGAACTAGCGCCCTTTTGATCGATACAACAGATGAGGAACGCCTTCGTGGTCCACGTCGCGCTCGTAGACCAGGCCTGTCTTCACTAGCACCCGCTGGGAGCCGAGGTTGTCGTGCCGCGTGATGGCGACGATCGAGGAACGTTTCAGCTCGTCACGGCCGAGGCGCAGCAGCTCCTTGGCGACTTCGGTCGCGAGTCCCCTGCCCCAGTATTGCGGGTGCAGCCCATATCCCAGCTCCACTTCGTCCGTGCCGTCGACGTCGAGATGGCGCAACACGCAGCGCCCAGCCACGTGCCCGTCGGAATCACGCAGAATCCAGAGTCCGAAGCCGTGGTCGTCCCAATGCTCGAGGTTCTTCGCCATGTAGACGCGCGTCTCTGTTTCACTGCGGGGACCGCCGAGCAGCGCCATGTATTTCGCATCGCTGTCCATGGCACGGATGTCGTCGAAATGCGCCGCGGTGAGGCGCTCGGCGCGGAGGCGGGCGGTGGTAAACGAATCAAGCGAGGCCACGGGTCACGTTCGCAGCTGCGGCAGCCAGCGGCCCACCCGATTGCGGAGGGCGAGGGTGAGCTGGGACATGACGGTGAAGGTGCTCACGTGACGAGCGCGACTCAAGACTCGGTGCCCGACCTGATACTGCGTGCGGTTGGTCACGCGCTCAACGTGCATGCATCAAGAATTCTCCGCTGCGCACGATCGCGCCCGCAACAGCTTAACAACATGTGACCCCGCACGTCCCAAACCGACAGCTGAAACGCGTCCCTAGCGCCCGTGACTTCTTGGAGGATAAGCCATGCATACCGTACGCTCATCGCTACTCGCGCTCGGAACCGCCGTCGCCCTTGCCCTGGGCGTCACGGCCTGTAACAACGACAGCACTACACCCGCCACGCCCATCATGTCCCAAGTCCAAGCCGAAAGTCTCGCGAACACCGTGCTCGGCGACGTCGCCGGAGAGATCGCGACGGCGACGATGGACGGCTCGAACGGCGCCGTGGCGTCGGCGCCCGTCAATGCGTCCGCGCCCGCGGGCTCGAGCGCGGCAACGCAGTGCATCCCGGCGAAGAGTCCCACGCCGGTCACGGACGCGGACAACGACGGCGTCCCGGACTCGGTGCGGTTCGACTACGCGGGATGTGTCATTTCCCGTCCCCTGTCCGTCGACTCCCTCTCAGGCACCATCGACCTCATCGACCCCACCGCGGCGACGGCCGATCACGCGGTCAAGCGGGTGTTCACGGACTTCAAGCGTATCACGGTGAACCTGGTGTCGGGCGCGAAGTCATCCGTGACGGACAACGGCGTGCGCCAGGCGTCGCATGACGGCACGACGCTGCGCAGCAGCGAGACCAACTTCCGCACCGATTACGTGTACGCGAACGGCTACAGCGCGGAGCACGTGCGCACCTGGGAGTCCATCTTCACGGCCGACGTTGCGGGCTCGATCATGCCGAACGCCCTCCTGCCGAGTGGCACCTGGTCGGTGAACGGCACCTCATCGTGGACGCGGGGGCAGAACTCCTACTCACTCACGGTGACGACGAACCCGGCGCTCCACTACAATGCGAGCTGCACCAACGCGCCGCGCTTCGATGCGGGCAAGATCACGGCCGTCGTGGTGCGGAACAGCAAGACCATGACGGTGACGATCGAGTTCACGGCCTGCGGCGTGTACACCGTCACGCGCTCGTAAGACTGGACGTGGATACGCAAAGGCCGCGGAGTTCTCCGCGGCCTTTGTGTATTCCTACCTTCACTCGATCCTGTAATCTACCGGCACTCTGATCAGAACGCGCACCGCGCGTCCCTTGACGCGCGCCGGCCGAAACACGGCGTGCAGGACGTAGTCGCGGGCGGACTGGTCGAACGCGGTATTGGGTCGCGCGATAACCTTCAGCGAGGCGGGTTCCGCGCGGCCGAGGGTGTCGATGACGGCCTGCACCGTCACGCGTCCTTGCAGCCCGGCATGCTGCAGCGCGGGCGGGTACTCGAGCGGCGGCGCAGACACAATCTCCGCGCGTTCATCGACGGTGGCCTCCGCGTGGACCTGATCGGCGGCCCCCCCATCCCCGTTCCCGCCAGGCGGACACGCCGCATCAACCTGCGCCATATGCCGCTCGAGTCCACGGGCGTTGAACCGGATGAGCTGTGTCGATTTCCCGGACGGACGGATCTCGAGCCGCAGGTCCGGGTGGAACGCGAGCTGCCGTAACAGCGCTCGTGGCTCAGGCGCGAACGCCGACGTCGAATCGGTCGAGCGACTCCACCGGCTCTCCGCCGGGGCTTCGCTGCCCCACTGCATGCGCACCGGCGTCGTGACGTTGTCGTCCGACTCCAGGACCGTTCCCGTCGCCACGAATACGTCGAGTTCCCTGTCCTGGCAGCGCACGAGGAGGACGGGGCGCACCTCGAAGGCGGCCGCGCGCGCCGCCCGCGCCGCCCGCACGGTGTTGAGCGCGGGAAGCTCCAATGTCAGCGATGGTCGGTTGGTCAGCTCGGTGACTTCCCACGGGTCGGTCGTCGCCGGACGTGTCACACCTTGCGCGTAGGCGGATGATGCGAGGAGCAGTGCGGCGATGGAGATTCGCGGTGTGCGCATGACGGTGCCCCCTGTCGGCTAGGGCGACCGGTTCGTCTAGATCATAAAATATCGCCTCAGATCGCGAGTCGTGCTGGTGAGCTTCGACACAGCGCTGGTGTGCCTCGTGGAACGCCGTTTGAACTCATGGCAAATGCAAAGGCCGCGGATTCCTCCGCGGCCTTCTAGCGTGACGAAATCATCACGCAGAGCACTCACAACGCACCGTCATTGTACGCTCGGCCATGGTGCCGAGTCAAGCCGGCGTGCGGGCGGGCTGCTCGGCGTTCCAGCGCGCGGATGACCGCCGCAAATACGGCGTAGGCGATGAGCGCCGTCGCGGCGGCCGCCTTATCGCTGGCCGGCGGAGGACCGAAGAACACGTAGGCCTGGATGCCAAGCATGACGACGCCGAACACGAGCATCGCCGTGCGACGCGCCGTCTGCCGGAGGTAGAGCCACATCGCTCCGAACAGCAGCAGCGCCTCCAGACCAAGCGCCACGGCCGGCAGGTTCCACAAGCCGAGCCCCACCTTGGCCGTGTTGTCGTAGAGCGGGAGATCGGGCTGGTGCACAAGAAAGTCGAGTACCCAATGCGAAAAGACGGCGAGGCCCACGATGGCTGCGGCACGCTCGCTGGTCGAACGGACCGCTAGTCGATACGCCAGAAACGCGACGACCGACCAGCCGATGGCGGCAAGGAGGCTGTGCGTGTACGGCATGTAATACAGATCGAGGGGATTCGAGGCCGTAATCCCGGGGACAATGCGGACCTTTTCTAGGCCGAGGAGCACGAAGGGCGCCCAGAGGACGTCGAGCAGCTGGACGGCGATGAACAGAACCCAGAGCGGAACCGCCGGCTCGGCTTTCTTTGCCGCGAAGCTGACGCCGTAGTGGCCGACGAACATGAGATAGGAGTTATCGGCGTGGACTCGATTTCACAACGGGCACCGGAGGCCGTGCGCTGAAAGCCTGCCCTGAGCGCAGCGAAGGGCGCCGGCTCGGCGAAGACGCGAGCTCTTAAGGGCTTCGGCGTCCGTCAGGCGCCTGAAGCGCCATTTTGGAAGTCAGGCGACCGGCCCGTTAAGCGGAAGGGCGTGGCGTGAAAAGACCCAGCGGTCCGCGTCATTCCACATGTCCCTGTTGACCTTTTGTATCCACTCCGCCTTGCCAGGACCGCTGCGACCGGGTGCACCCTCTGGTGTTATTACCAGCGACACCTCGGGCTTTAGCGGAAAGACCCATACCGACCTACCTCTCGTGAATCCCATGTCCCAGCTCGTAAAAGCGTCTGCCCGCCCGTCACATTTCACGATGCCCACGTCGGATGTTACGAAATCCACTCCCTCGGCGCTGTAGACTCGCAGCCACCTCATGCGGTGAATGCGTTCGCCTACCTTGTTGATCATACTCTGAATGAAGTCCAGCCATGCATTAGTTGTAACGTCGAATTGGTATTGGTCGAGCATCTCAAGGATCGCTGCTGGATCGTGACGCACACCGTGGTCTCGGGCAATCGCGGCGGCCAACTCATCAGGCTTAGAGCGCCAGCCTGTCCAAGTCCCGTCAAGACCTGCCCGGTAAAGGGAAAGCACTCGCTTCTTGGCTCGTGGTGTTCTCAGGTCTTGGGCTGCAATGAACACTGAAAGAGCGGAACGCACCTTGGGAGCTAGTTTAGGCTCCGTGGCTGCTGCCTCGAGTGCCGACGCGGCTGGTCCATCAATTTCCTCATTCAACCAATTCTCAAATGCCGCTGCATCTTCATCGGGCGGTTCGACGACGGTATAAAGACCCTTCTCGAATCCGATGTTGGGGGCGCTCTGCTGGAACGGCGCGACCCGTCCGGACCGGTCGTAGGTCCATAGTAGTCCCACGTCATCAGTGAAATGCCTGAGGTGAAGGATCGGCCGGTAATGATCGCGAGCGTTGCGAGGCATCTTAGGTGAGGAAATCTAAACCCCTCACATCAATGGTCTCCAATCGGGTGGACGTGGTCTCAACGGAACTTCAGCTGCTCCTCCTTTTTCCGGTGTTAGCTACGAAAGCGCGACCCGACGAGAGCGTTCCTCTCACCCCACCCCCACGCCCTTCGCATACAACGGAAACTCTTCCACCATCGCCCGCACCTCCCCCTTCACCTTCTGCACCGTGGCCTCATCCCGCTTCACCAACACCTCGTCAATCAACTCCGCCACCCGCTCCATCTCCGCGACGCCGAAGCCCCGCGTCGTCACCGCCGGCGTGCCGAGCCGAATGCCGCTCGTCACAAAGGGACTCTGCGGATCGCCCGGAATCGTGTTCTTGTTCACCGTGATCGCCGCGCGATCGAGCAGCTGCTCGGCATCCTTCCCCGTGATGCTCTTCTTGCGCAGATCCACGAGCATCAGATGGCTGTCGGTCCCACCCGACACGATCGCGTAGCCGCGCGCGATCAGCGCGTTGGCGAGCGCCTGCGCGTTCGCCACGACGTCCTTCGCGTACTGCTTGAAGTCCGGCTGCGACGCTTCAAGTAGTGCTACAGCCTTCGCCGCGATCACGTGCTCGAGCGGACCGCCCTGCGTCCCCGGGAACACTTGCTTGTCCACCGGCTTCGCGAACTCAGTCTTGCACAGAATCATCCCGCCGCGCGGGCCGCGCAGCGTCTTATGTGTGGTGGTCGTGACAATTTGCGCATGGGGGACGGGGGACGGGTACACGCCGCCGGCGACGAGCCCCGCGAAATGCGCCATGTCCACGACCAGCACCGCGCCGACTTCGTCCGCAATCGACCTCAGCGCCGGGAAATCGACGATCCGCGCATACGCGCTGCCGCCACCGATGATGATCCGTGGCTTCTCTTTTTTGGCGACGTCCCGCACTTCGTCGTAATCAATCCGTCCGGTCTCTTCGCGAACGTGATACGCCGTCGCCTTGAAGAGCGTGCCGGAGAAATTCACCGGCGAGCCATGCGTCAGGTGCCCGCCATGTGGCAGCGCCAGGCCGAGCAGCGTGTCGCCGAACTTGGCGACGGCGAGATACGCCGCCATGTTCGCCTGCGCCCCCGAGTGCGGCTGCGCATTCGCATGCTCGGCGCCGAACAGCGCCTTCGCCCGATCGATCGCGAGCTGCTCGACTTGATCGACGATCTCGCAGCCGCCGTAGTAGCGCTTCCCCGGCAACCCCTCGGCGTACTTGTTCGTGAGCGCAGTACCCATGGCTTCGAGTACAGCAACAGACACGAAATTCTCGGACGCAATCAGTTCGAGGCCATGCTCCTGCCTCGCGACCTCACGACGAATGAGCTCTGCGATCTTCGAATCCACTTCGGACAATGGTGCTTGGCGATCAGTCATAGGTTTTTGAAGTACCCTTCCCTCTTCCCCCGTCCCCCTTCCCCGTTACTTGTCGATTTTCTCCACGCGGCGTTGATGACGACCACCCTCAAATCCGGTTTCCAACCACTTGTGCAGGATATTGATCCCCTGCTCCTCACTCACAAACTGCGCCGGCAAGATGAGCAGGTTCGAGTCCCCATGCTCGCGCGACAGCTCCGCTATCTGCTCATTCCATGCCAGCGCCGCCCGCACCTTAGGGAACCGGTTGGCCGCATACGACATGCCCAAACCTGTACCACAAGTGAGCACCCCCCGTTGCACTTCTCCACTGCTCACCGCCTTCGCTACCGGCTTGGCGTAGTCGGGGTAATCGTCGGCCGGATCCAGCTTCTTGGGCCCCACGTCGATCGGCTCGTAACCAAGCTTTTTCAGCTCATCCACGAGCCGATTCTTCAGGTTGAACCCGACGTGATCGGCGCCGACAAAGATCTTTTCACCCATCGCTAAACCCTCGCTCCTCGTTCCTTCCTTCTAATACGGCGACGACCTGTCATCCTGAGCGCAGCGCGCGAAGCGCGCGTAGCGAAGGACCTCAAAAGCAGGATGACACGCTTGTCGCTCTCGTGAGAGAGGGAGAGAGAGAAAAGGGAGTCAGACAAAGTTCTGCCTCACCTTGGCTATCGCCGCTATGCGACGTTCAGCCAGGCGATCCGCCGCCTTATAGCTCGGGATCCCCTCCTCCGCCGCGATATCGAACACCATCAGAATCGTCTCGTAAATCTCGCCCGCCTTGTTGCGCGCGCGCTCCATCGTCCACCCCTCGAGCTCGGCATTCACATTCACTAACCCGCCGGCGTTGATCACATAGTCGGGCGCGTACGTGATCCCCTTCTCTTCCAGCAGATCGCCGTGCCGCTCCTCGGCGAGCTGATTGTTCGCGCCGCCGGCGATGATGGCGACCTTGAGCTGCGGAATCGTCTCATCGTTGATGATCCCGCCCAGCGCGCACGGCGCGAAGATGTCCGCCTCGACGCCATAAATCTCGTCTGCACTGACGGCCTTCGCGCGGAAGTCGTCCACCACGGCCTTTACCTTGGCTGCGTCGATATCGGTCGCGCACAGCTGCGCCCCTTCCTTATATAGGAGATCCGCCAGGTAGTAGCCGACGTGGCCGCAGCCCTGGATCGCCACCGTCTTGCCCTTGAGCGCATCGTCGCCGTAGCGGTGCTTGGCGCACGCCTTGATGCCGCGGTACACACCAAAGGCCGTGACCGGAGACGGATCGCCCGACTTCCCGATCAGCCCCGTCACGTGATCGGTCTCCGCCTTGATGAACTCCATGTCGCCGACCGACGTGCCGACGTCCTCCGCGGTGATGTAGCGCCCGCCCAGTGCCTTCACATGGCGGCCGTGCGCGCGGAAAATCGGCTCGCGATTGCGAATTTTGTTGTCGCCGATGATGACGCTCTTGCCGCCGCCGAGATTGAGACCGGCCACGGCGGCCTTGTAGGTCATGCCGCGCGCCAGCCGCAGGCAGTCGATCAGTGCATCACGATCGTTGGCGTAATTCCAGAACCGCGTGCCACCGAGCGCCGGGCCGAGCGTCGTGTCGTGAATGGCGATGATGCCGCGATAGCCCGAGGAGGGCTCGTACACGAGTGACACCTGCTCGTGCTCGTGCTCCTCGAGCAGCGCGAACAGCGCCGTCGCTTCTTCTTTTTTAGCTGTGGCGCGTGAGGGCGCGCGCGATGACGATCCGCTGGATTTCGCTGGTGCCTTCATAGATCTCAGTGACCTTTGCATCTCGGAAAAGTTTCTCGACGGGGAAATCTCGCATATACCCATACCCCCCGAAGAGCTGAATCGCCTGCGTCGTGACCCACATCGCCGTCTCGGACGCGAACAGCTTCGCCATGCTGGCGTAGAGGGTGACGTCCTCACCGGCATCTTTGCGTGCCGCCGCCCGCTGCGCCAGCGCCCGCGCCGCCTCGATGCGCGTCGCCATATCGGCGAGCTTGAACTGCACCGCCTGGAAGTCCTCGATCGCCTTGCCGAACTGCTTGCGCTCGGCGCAGTACTTGAGCGACAGCTCGAGCGCCTTGCGCGCGATCCCCACCCCCTGCGCCCCAATACCGAGCCGCCCCGCGTCTAGGCCTTCCATCGCGTAGACGAATCCCATGCCCTCGTCGCCGAGCATCTGGTCGGCGGGGAGACGGAGATCGTTCAGCTCGATGCCCGCGGTGTTTGATGCGCGCAGGCCCATCTTGTCTTCCGGCTTCGCGGGCTTGTAGCCCTTCGAATCGGTGGGCACGATAAACGTCGAAATGCCTTTGGCGCCACGGCGCGCGTTGGGCGTGTCGGTACGCACCATGATCATCATGAGATCGGCCGTGCCGGCGTTCGTTGCCCACGCCTTGGCGCCGTTCAGTACCCAGTGCTTGCCGTCCTTTATCGCCTGCGACCGCAATGACGCCGCATCCGAACCTGCCTCCGCCTCCGACAACGCGAACCCGGCGAGTAATTCGCCGCGCGCCATAGGCTTGAGCCAGCGCTCCTTCTGCTCCCGCGTCCCGTGCTTTACAAGCATCGTGGTGGGGATGGCATTGTGAATGCCGATGGAGACGGCAAGCGCGGAATCGGCGGCAGAGATTTCCTCGAGCACCATCAAATACGTGATGGTGTCGAGGCCCATGCCCTCGTACTCCTCCGGCGTGCACATCCCCAGGAAGCCGAGTTTGCCCAGCTCGTCGATCACGTCGCGCGGGAAGTGGCTGGTGCGATCCCACTCGGCGGCGAACGGCTCGATTTTCTCGCGCGCGAACTCGCGCGCCAGCTCGACGACCTGCTCGCGGACGTCAGTCGCGGTAGGCATAGAACCCCTGGCCCGATTTCCTGCCGAGCTGTCCTTTGGCGACCATTTGCTCGAGCAGCGGGGCCGGCCGGTACTTGTGCACGTCGAGCCCGTCCTGAAGCACCTTCATGATTGCGAGGCACACGTCGAGCCCGATCAAGTCGGCGAGCGCAAGCGGACCGAGCGGATGATTCATGCCGAGCTTCATCACCTGATCGACTGCCTCTGGTGTTGCGACGCCCTCGTCGACACAGAAGATCGCTTCGTTGATCATCGGCATGAGCACGCGATTCGACACGAATCCAGACGAGTCATTCACGATCACCGGTGTCTTCTTGAGTTCCTCCACAACCTCGACAACCCGGCGCACGGTCTCATCATCCGTTAGATGCCCACGCACAACCTCCACCAACGGCATTAACGGCACCGGATTCATGAAATGCATGCCGATCACTTTGCCCGGCCTGTCGGTGTGCTTGGCGAGCTCGGTGATTGAGATGGATGAGGTGTTGCTGGCGAGAATGGAGTCGGGAGCCAGGAGCCGGGATACAGTGGCGAAAATCTCAAACTTGATCTTGGGATTCTCGGTCGCCGCTTCCACGAGGATTTCGGCACCTTTCACGGCATCGAACGACGTACTCGCCTTGATGCGCGCGAGCGTCCCAGCTCCTGACTCCCGGCTCCCGACTCCTTTTCTCACCAGCCGCTCGATGTTCGTCGCGATCGTCTTCAGTGCGCGTTCCAATGCTTCGGGTTCAAGATCCACCAGCGAAACGTCCCACCCGTGCTGCGCAAACACGTGCGCGATGCCGTTGCCCATCGTGCCGGCGCCCACGACCCCCACTTTGCTCATCCGGCGAGCCAGGTGCGCGGCTGCTTCACGCGTGCGCCGATCACCGCCAGCGTGCCGGCGATCAAGACGATCGTCGTGACGATGCCGCCCTCGGGGCCGAACGGGCCGCCGTCGACCCACGCGTGCCACCCGGGGGTGTACTCGACCACGGGGACCTGAAAGGCATAGCCGCTGACGGGCGCATCGAACAGAATCGCGAGGCCGGCATTCCAGCCGAAGTGCAGGCCCCAGGCGAGCGCCATGCCGCCCGCTGAGAAGAACGCGAACGACAGCCAGACTGCGGCGAGCGCCACGTTCACGGTGCTGAAGACGGTGGCGCTGGGATTCCGCGCGTGCGCGATGCCAAACAGCAGCGCGAGGATCAGCATCGCCGGCAGCGCGCCGATCGCGTCGGCGAGGCGGCGCAGCGGGTAGCCGCGGAACATCAGCTCCTCGCCGAGCGCTGCGAGCACCAGCCCGAGCCCGAGCGGCACCACGACGCGCGGCCAGGCGCTCCAATCACCCGTGAGCCGCACGGTCGCGCGATCGATGACGAAGGCCAGGCCGATCGCGAGCATCGCCATGAGCGCGCCGAGTCCAATGCCGCGGAACAGCCGCGGCATCAGGCCACCGGGTTGCGTGTGCCAGCCCATCCGGTCCCAGGAGTACTGATTGAGGAGCTTGCCAACGACCACCGTCGCGACGATGAACCCGGTCACCTCGTACGCGCCGTTGCGGAACACGTACCAGCGCGGCCCGCCCCAGCCGGGGACCAGGTTGGCGATGCCGATCGTGATTGCGAAACCCACGACCCCATAGAGCACGATCCACCCCAGCGCGATCCCGACGCGTTTCATATCCTCAAACGAAACGCGCGCCATCAGAGGCGCGCGCGAATCGTTGGGGTGAGCTGCGTCAGGACCGGCACCAGTAAAGCCAGCTTCAGCAGGTCTCCGAGCAGGAACGGCCACGTGCCGAACCGCGCGGCCGCCGAGAGGTTGCCCGTGAGAATCGCGAGCTGGGCGAGACCACCCAGGTGGATCAGCACCAGCCCGGCGAATACGCCGCACGCCACACGCAACACACTCGATCCTTCGGTCACAACTGCGCCAACAGCCCATGCCGCGACCGGATAGGCGAGCAGATAGCCACCTGTCGGTCCGAACAGCCGCGCGAACCCAACCAGCGGCACAGTCGGCGTGAACACCGGGAGGCCCGCCGCGCCCATCGCGAGATAGAGAATCATGCTGAGGGCACCGAGGCGCGGGCCGAGCAACCCGCCGACGAGCAGCACGGCCATCGGCTGCAGCGTCATCGGCACGGGCGTCCCCGGAAGCGGCACGGACACCTGCGCCGCGCCGGCAACAATCAGTGCGCCCAAGACCACGGCGGCGGCGCGGCGAATGCTCAATGTCGAACGTCCAATGACCAATGTTGATTCCATCAGAGCATCTCCACAGAGAGAGCGACTGCGTTGCCGCCACCGAGGCACAGTGTGGCGAGGCCGGTCTTCTTGCTGTACTGCTTGAGCGCATACAGCAGCGTCGTCAGCACGCGCGCACCGGACGCACCGATCGGATGGCCGAGCGCGATGGCGCCGCCGTGCACGTTCACGCGCGACCAGTCCCAGCCGAGGGCCTTGCCATCGGCGAGCGCCTGCACGGCGAAGGCTTCATTCGCTTCGATCAAATCGTAATCGGAGATCTTGGCGCCCGTCTTCTTCATCAGGTTCTGCACCGCAACGATCGGCGCAAAGAACAGATCCTTCGGCTCGCCGCCGCCGGTCGCATACCCCGTGATTTTGGCGATCGGCGTCACGCCGTGCGCCTTGGCAAACGCGAGCGAGGTCACGACCAACGCGCTCGCGCCGTCGTTCAAGCCGGGCGCGTTCCCCGGCGTCACCGTGCCGTCCTTCTCGAAAGACGGCTTGAGCGCGGCGAGCTTCTCGAGCGACGTGTCGGCACGCGGGCCCTCGTCCTTCTCAACTTTATCCACCGAAACGATCTCAGCCTTGAAGAAACACGATTCCATCGCCTTAACCGCTTTCCGGTGACTCTCCAACGCAAACTCGTCCTGCTCACGACGAGAGACGCCAGCCTTCTTCGCGGTGTACTCGGCGAGGTTGCCCATGTGCGTGTTGGAGAACGAATCCCACAGCCCGTCGCGAATCATGCCGTCGACGAGCTCGCTGTTCCCCGCCTTGATGCCGCTGCGCATACCGTAGACGTAATGCGGCGCGTTCGACATCGACTCGAACCCGCCGGCCACGACACACTGTTCGTCGCCCGCCTTGATCGCCTGCGCCGCGAGCATCACCGCCTTGAGCCCCGAGCCGCAGACTTTGTTGATCGTCATCGCCGGGATCGTGCCCGGCAGCCCCGCGTGGATCGCCGCCTGACGAGCTGGCGCCTGCCCCTCACCTCCCTGCAGCACGTTGCCCATGATGACTTCGTCGACCGTGCTGTCGGGCACGCCGGCGCGGCGCATGGCCTCGCGAATGACGAGCGCGCCGAGCTTCGGCCCGGGCAGCGGGGACAAGCCGCCGAGATACTTGCCGATGGGTGTGCGGCAAGCGGACAGGATTACGGGCGTGGTAGTGTCAGTCATGAAATCAGATGTCCCATTCGTGTTATCGACACCCTGAAGGGTGCGCTCGGCACTTCACTGCCCTTAAGGGCAATGACGGCCGAGCGCAGGCTTTAGCCTGTGAACCTCAAATTAATGGCTTAAGACTTCTACTGTGTACCTCTTGCTTCAGCTTCTCCACAAACTCCTGAACCGGCATCACGACCTGCTTGTTTCCCGACCCCCGCACCCGTACCGCGACGGACTTGGCCTCGGCTTCCCGCTGCCCCACGACCGCCATGTAGGGAATCTTGTGCGTTTCCGCGTCGCGGATCTTGTAGTTCAGTGTCTCGGAGCGTTCGTCGAGATGGGAGCGAATGCCGGCCTGGCGCAGCGTCTCGTGCACCGCCCGCGCCGCGTCGAGCTGCCCATCCGCGATCGGCAGGACGCGCACCTGCTGCGGCGACAGCCACAGCGGGAACGCTCCCGCGAAGTGCTCGATCAAAAAGCCGACGAAGCGCTCGAGTGTGCCGAAGATCGCGCGGTGAATCATCACCGTGCGGTGAGCCTTGTTGTCGGCGCCGGTGTACTCGAGCTTGAAACGCTCCGGCAGCTCGTAGTCCAGCTGGATCGTGGCGCCCTGCCACTCACGACCGATCGCGTCGTTGAACTTGATGTCGATTTTGGGGCCGTAGAACGCGCCCCCGCCGATGTCCATCCGGTACGTCATGCCTCGGCGCTTCAACGCGCTTTCCAGCGCCTTCTCGGCAACGTCCCACATCCGATCATCGCCCAGCTTCTTGTCCGGTCGAGTGGCGAGATCGAGCCGATATTGAAGCCCAAACGTCTTCCCCATCACCAGCTCGACGATGTCGAGCAGGTTGAAGATCTCCTCCTCGATCTGATCCTCGCGCAGGAAGATGTGCGCATCGTCCATCGACAAGCCGCGCACGCGCAGCATGCCGTGCAACGTCCCCGAGCGCTCATTGCGATACACGTTCGCGATCTCGGCCAGGCGAATCGGCAGATCGCGATAGCTGCGCTGCTGGCTCGCATACACGAGGATGTGCATGGGGCAGTTCATCGGCTTGACGCGATAGTGCACTTCTTCCGACTCGCCCTCACCAGCCGCCATCGCGGGGAACTGGTTCGCGGCGTACAGCGGCAGGTGGCCCGAGCGCAGGAACAGCTGTTCGCGCGTCACGTGCGGCGTGTACACGAGCTGATAGCCGCGCTGCAGGATGATGTCCTCGATGAAGCGCCGCAACTCGAAGTTCAGAATCGCGCCGTTAGGGTGCCAGAGAATCAGCCCCGGCCCGACATCCTCCTGAATCGAGTAAAGGTCGAGCTGTTTTCCGATGGTCCGGTGATCGCGCTTGCGGGCTTCTTCGAGCCGGCGAACGTAGCCCTCGAGATCGTCCTTGCTGAACCACGCCGTCCCATAGATGCGCTGCAGCATCTGCCGGCGCTCATCGCCGCGCCAATACGCTCCCGCCGCGTGCAGCAGCTTGAAGTGCTTGATACGCCCCGTGCTCGGCACGTGCGGCCCACGGCACAGATCGACGAACGGGCCGTCCGTGTAGACCGAGATGACCTCGTTCTGCCCAAGATCGTCGATGCGCTCGAGCTTCAACGGGTCATCGACAAACCGTCGTTTTGCCTCTTCTCTACTCACTTCTTCGCGCGTGAAGACATAATCCTGCTTGGTGACCTCGGCCATTTTCTGCTCGATGGCCTCGAGATCCTCCGGCGTAAACGGCCGGCCAATGTCGAAGTCGTAGTAAAACCCGTCTTCGATGGGCGGGCCGAAGCCGATCTGCGCTTTGGGGAAGAGCTGCCGCACGGCGGTCGCCAGCACGTGCGCCGAGGAGTGTCGGAGCACGTCGAGCGCCTGCGGATCTTTGTCCGTCAGGATCGAGACCTTCACGCCATCCGGGAGCGGCCGCTGCAGATCGCGTACGTCGCCGTTGACGCGAATGGCGAGCGCGGCTTTGGCCAGGCCCGGTCCGATCGCCTTGGCGAGGTCCGCGCCCGTCGCGCCCGCCGGCAGGGTCTTCTTGCTCCCATCCGGCAGGACGACCTGAATCTCGGAAGGGGACATGTCTAAGGAGTGGCGGTAGTCGTTGCGCCGGCGGCGGGCGCGGCGCCCATCGGCGGCGTGCGCAAACCGAACCGGAAGTAGAGTCCCACCGAAAGCAGAATCACGCCCGCGAGCAACACCCAGCGAACGATACGACCCGCCGGCAGTGCGTCATCGGATGACGATGATTTGGGAAGCGTCATTGGACGATATTCTAGTGGGCGCTTCTATATTAAGGAATGGCATACGATCCGCGGCCCGTAGAACCAGTCATTTACAAGCGCTGGCTCGACGCCGGCGTCTTCCAGCCGCGGCCCGATGGCGACCCGTACGTCATCGTCATTCCGCCGCCCAACGTAACCGACGTGTTACATGTCGGGCACGCGCTGAACAACGTCATCCAGGATGTGCTGATCCGGTTCGAGCGGATGCGCGGCCGCGCCGCCGAGTGGCTGCCGGGGACGGATCACGCCGGCATCGCGACGCAGAATGTCGTCGAGAAACGGCTCGCCGCTGAAGGCAAGACGCGCTTCGACCTGGGTCGCGAGGCATTCGTCGCGCGCACGTGGGAATACGTCCGCAAGACCGGCAGCACCATCATCGAGCAGCTCAAGATCATCGGCTGCTCCTGCGACTGGAGCCGGCAGCGCTTTACGTTCGACCCCGAATACGTCGCTGCCGTGCGCGAAGTGTTCGTGCGGCTGTGGGACGAAGGCCTGATCTACCGGGGCCACCGCGTGATCCACTGGTGCCCGCATTGCTTGACCGCCCTATCAGACGAAGAAGCCGAGCACCACGAGACGCAGGGGAATCTGTACCACATCAAGTATCCGCTCGAAGATGGCTCTGGCTTCGTCACCGTGGCCACCACGCGGCCCGAGACGATGTTCGGGGACATCGGCCTCGTGTTCAATCCGAAGGACGGTCGCTACAAGAGCCTCAAGGGCAAGCGGGTGAAGATCCCGCTGGCCGGCGTCGCGATTCCGATCGCCACCGATGAGGCGGTCGATCAGGCGTTTGGCACGGGCATGCTCAAGGTCACGCCGGCGCACGACGCCAACGATTTCGATATTGCCAACCGGGTGTGGCCAAAGGAAGCGAAGCCCCTGATCATGACCGAGGACGCGAAAATGGCGGGGACGGGGGACGCGGGACGGGTACCTCCGGAGCTCCAGGGGCTAGACCGTTTCGATGCTCGGAAGAAGATCGTCAAGCAGCTCGAACGGGACGGATTGCTCGTCAACGTCGAGCAGCATCAGCACTCGGTCCGCCGCTGCTACCGCTGCGATACCGTCGTCGAGCCGCGGCTCTCCGATCAATGGTTCGTGAAAATGAAGCCGCTCGCGGAGCCGGTGCTCGTCGAGTATCGCAAGGGCTCGTTCGCGATCATTCCCGAGCGGTGGCGGGCCACGTTCGAGAATTGGATGGAGAACATCCGCGATTGGAACATCTCGCGGCAGCTGTGGTGGGGACACCGGGTGCCGGTATTCACCTGTGCCAACGGGCATCAGTGGGCGGATCGCGAGGACCCGAAGCAGTGCCCCACGTGCGGCGCGAGCGTGGAGCAGGATCCCGACGTGCTCGACACCTGGTTTTCGTCCTGGCTCTGGCCGTTCGCCACGTTCGGATGGCCGCACGACACGCCTGACCTGCGGCGCTTCTATCCGGGCCATACGCTGGTCACCGCGCCGGAGATCCTGTTCTTCTGGGTCGCGCGCATGCTGATGTCGGGCTACCACTACATGGGCCAGCGGCTGCCGTTTCGCACCGTCTACCTGCACGGCACGGTGCGCGACACGAAACACCGCAAGATGTCCAAATCGCTCGGCAACGGGATCGACCCGCTCGACGTCGTGAAGTTGTTCGGGGCCGACGCCCTGCGCTGGACGCTGATCGCCGGCAGCTCGCTCGGCGCCGATGTCATGCTCGATCCCAACGATTTCGAGACGACCTTCGCGCCGGGCCGCAACTTCGCGAACAAGCTGTGGAACATCGCGCAGTTCGTCCTGGGCCAGCTGCCGACCAGTGTGCCTGCCATCGGTGCGATCGATCGGCGCTCGCTCACGCTGGCGGACCGCTGGATTCTGTCGCGGGCGCAGGCCGTGATCCGCGAAGCAACGGCGTCGCTCGAGCAGTTCCGACTCGACGAAGCGGCCAAACGCTGCTTCGAGTTCGTGTGGAATGAGCTTGCTGATTGGTATGTGGAGGCCGTGAAACCCAGGCTCGACGATCCTGCAGCCAAAGGGGTCCTGGCGTACTGCCTCGACCTTTCGCTGCGCCTGCTCCACCCCATCGTCCCCTTCATTACTGAGGAGCTGTGGCAGAAACTGCCCGGCCGCAAACCGAACGAGCTACTCGTGACCGCGCAGTGGCCGGCGCCGCGGCCCCAGCTCGACGATCCGCGCGCCGATCAGGAATTCGGCCGCGTGAAGACGGCGATCGAGCACATTCGCTCGATCCGGGCGGAGTACCGCGTCGCGCCGAAGACCAGGCTCAAAGCCACAATCGTGGCGCGCGGCAACGACAAGGCCACGACCTTCGACGGCGAGCGCGACACAATCGTGCGGCTGGCCCAGCTCGAGAGTCTCGCGCTCGACGGCGTGCCACAGGGCGTCGGCGCGCACGCCGTGTTCGGCGACGGCAGCGAAGTCGTCGTCGCGCTCGAGGGGGTCGTGGATCTGAAACATGAATGTCGCCGCCTGTCGGAGGAATTCGAGCGCATCGACAAGCAGCTCACGAGCCTCGCGGCTCGACTCACCAACGACAGCTTCGTCTCGCGCGCGCCGCAGGAAGTGGTAGCGAAGGAGCGCGAAAAGGAAAAAGCATGGCGCGATCAGCGCGACGTCCTGGCCGGCAAGCTCAAGTCACTGGGCTGCTCCTAGCCCTGCTGCTGGTCGGGGCCTGGGAGGCCTCGGGCGGCTGCGCGAGCGTCGGCACCCCGCCGGGCGGGCCGCCTGACAGCGCGCCGCCGCGCATTCTGCACGTGCGGCCCGAGTCCGGCGCCGTCGTTCCCAATTACGGCGGCGACGTGGTGATTCAATTCGATGAAACGGTGGACGAGATGCCGGGCGCCGGAACGGCCGGCGGGTTGGAGCGGCAGGTGTTGCTGTCGCCGGTGGCGGGTGCGGTCAAAGTGAGCTGGCACCGCAGCAGCGTGACCGTGAAGCCCAAAGAAGGCTGGAAGCGCCGCGCCTACCGGCTCGAGATTCTGCCCGGCTTTCTCGATCTGCGCCACAACCGGAGCGACTCGGGCAAGACGGTGCTGTTCACAACAGGTCCGGAGATCGGCCACGCGCGCATCGGCGGCATCGTCCTCAAGTGGATCGAGCAAACGATTCTCGCGCGCGCGCTGATCGAGGCAGTGCCGTTGCCCGACACCGTCGGGTACTTGACCTTGGCCGACTCGGGCGGCCAGTTCAACCTCCAGAACCTCGCACCCGGACGCTACATCGTGTACGCGACGTCGGACGACAACGGCGATCGGCGCCGCAGCCCGCGCGAAGCCTATGACTCGACGCTGGTGACGCTCGACTCGAGCAGCAACGTTGCCCTCCTTGCGTTCCCACACGACACCATTGCGCCGCGGCCACGCGGTGCGACCTATGTCGATTCGATTACGGTGCGTGGCGACTTCAGTCAGGCGCTCGATCCCACCGCCCCGCTCGACACGGCGCACGTCCACGTGCTGCAACTGCCCGACTCGACGCCGGTCGCCGTCGCTCAGATTCTCACGCAACAGCAGTACGATTCGCTGACGAACGCCGTGCGGCAGAAAGCCGAGTCTGCCGGCGCCGCCGCCATCAAGCACGACACCGCGGCCGCGCCGAACATTCATCCGACGGTACCGCCAGGACCTCCCGCGCAAGCGGCGCCTCCTCCGGCACCTCCGCCCCCGCCCCCCCCCCCCCCCCCCCCCCCCCCCCCCCAGCCGGCAGGACGTGGCCGCGGCGCTGCAGCGAGGCCGTCGCGGCAGCCTGTGGACACGGCGCTCGTGCGCAAGCTGCTCGCGCAGCGTCCCGTTCCGTCGGATAAGATCGTGATTCGTTTGGTGCACCCGTTGAAGCCCGAGACGCGGTATGTCGTGCGGATTGAGAGCGCGATGAACCTCATTGGGAAGAAGGGTGGCGGCGATATCGGCTTCACGGTGCCGAAACCAGTGCCAGTGGATACCACGCGCCGCGCACCCCGCGCGATGCCCAAGCCTCCCCCGCCTCCCCCTCCGTGACCGATCCCCGGCGGCAGCTGCCTTCGATCGACGCACTCCTGGCGGGCCCGGGCGTCGCGGCGCTCCTCGCCGAGCATCCGCGGGCGCTCGTCGTGAAAGCGGCCCGCGCCGCGGTCGATGCCGCGCGGCTCTCCGGTGGCGCGGCGCCCGCGGAGGGCTGGGATGCGGCAGTGCGCGCGGCGGTCGTGCGACTCGCCGAGCCGTCGCTCGCGCCCGTCATCAACGCGACGGGCGTCGTGCTGCACACGAACCTGGGGCGAGCGCCGCTGGCCGCGGCGGCGATCGCCGCGATAACGCGGGTCGCGGTAGGCTACGCCGCGCTCGAGTACGACCTGGGCCGCGGGACGCGCGGCTCCCGGCATGCCCACTGCCGCGATCTGCTGGTCGAGCTGACGCGTGCGTCGGACGCGCTCGTCGTGAACAATGCGGCCGGCGCGCTGCTCCTGGCGCTGAGCGCGCTGGCGCGCGGTGGTGAGGCCGTCGTGTCGCGGGGCGAGCTGGTCGAGATCGGCGGGTCGTTTCGGATTCCCGACATCATGGCTCGCTCGGGGGCGAAGCTCATCGAAGTCGGCACCACGAACCGCACGCATCCGCAGGATTACGACCGGGCGCTGACCGCAGGCAGCCGAGTGCTGCTCAAAGTCCACCGCTCGAACTTCCAGGTCACCGGCTTTACGGCCGACGTCGCCGTCGTCGAGCTGGCGGAGATGGCGCATGCGCGAGGGATCGCGTGCGTCTACGATCTCGGCAGCGGGCTGCTGATGAACCTTGCGGAATGGGGACTGAGCGGTGAACCGACGGTTCCCGAAGCTGTCGCCGCGGGCGCCGATCTCGTCGTCTTCAGCGGCGACAAGCTGCTCGGCGGCCCGCAAGCCGGCATTCTCGTAGGCACGGAACAGGCGATCGCAGCGTGCCGCGCCGATCCGATCGCGCGCGCGGTGCGCGCCGACAAGCTGACCCTCGCCGCCCTGGAAGCGACGCTGGCGCTCTACCGCGACCACGCCACGGCGCGCCGGGAAGTCCCGGTGCTGCGGATGCTGACGGAGGATCCGGAAAGTGTGAGAGCGCGTGCGGAGGCGATTCTCAAAGGCGCGGAAATGCGCGGCGACGCGCAGCTCGTGCAAGGTGATTCCGAGGTTGGTGGTGGGTCGTTCCCAGGTGCGAAGCTCCAGACCTGGCTCGTCGGCATCAAACACCCGGCACCTGACACCTATCTGGCGCAGCTGCGCTCGTTCGATCCCCCGATCATCGCGCGCGTCGCGGGCAGTCGCGTGTTGCTCGATGCGCGCACCATCTTCCCCGAGCAACTCGAGACCGTGATCGCGGCACTCCGTGGCTAGTCCCGCGGTCTTCCTCGATCGCGACGGGACGGTCATCGAGGACACCGGCTATGTGCACGAGCCCGGCAAGGTCAAGCTGCTCCCCGGTGTCGCTCAGGCGATCAAGCAGCTCAACGAATCCGGGTTTCTCGCGGTTACAGTCAGCAACCAGTCGGGCATCGCGCGCGGGCTCTACACCGTCGCCGACTACACCGCCGTCCAGCGCCGGCTCACCGAGCTGCTCGAGGCGCACGGCGCTCATCTCGACGGCGCCTACTTCTGCCCCCACCACCCCCGGTTCACCGGTCCCTGCGAGTGTCGCAAGCCCGGTCTCAAGTTGTTCCGCGACGCGGCCGCGGCGCTCGACATCGACCTGCCGCGTTCCTGGTGGGTGGGCGACCGGCTCACCGACGTGCAGCCCGCCAGGGCGTTAGGCGGCAAAGCGATTCTGGTTGCGGCGGGAGAGGGCAATCTCGATCAAGGACAGGCGCGGGCGATGGGAGCGAAGGTCGTCGCGGATTTGACGGCGGCGGTCGCAGAAATTGTGCGCGCCAGCGTCGCTCCATAAATTAGGCTCGCCCCGCGCCCCCCCGTGTCCCGTTGGCTAAGGAGCCTCCTGTGCGCTCAGTTCTCCTGCTGACAGCGCTCGCCATCGCCGCTCCGGTGGCGCTCTCATCGCAGATCCCCGTACGAGTGGGCCAATCCATCACCGGCCGGCTGACGCAGACCGATCAGAAGTTCTCCGACGGCTCGCGCTACAAGATGTACGCGTTCGTCGGCAACAAAGGGGATACCGTCGCGGTGGACCTCACGTCGGACGACTTCGACGCGAACCTCCTGATCGCCGACGCGTCCGGGAATTCGCTGGCGCGCAACGACGACGGCGGCGAGAACTGCAATGCGCGCTTGACGTTCGTGCCGCCGGCGACCGGGAACTACCGCATCTACGCGAACTCGAGCTCGCAGGCGGAGATCGGCGAGTTCAAGCTCATGGTGGCGCGCGGCAAGGCGCGCGTCCCGGCCGATAGCGTGTGCCGGGGCTTTGGCCCGGTGGCGGGAATGATCGAAGTCGGGCAGACGATCACCGGCAACCTCACGGCGGACGATCCCGAGTTCCACAGCGATTCGACCTATTTCGAGCGCTGGGTGCTGCCCGTCAAACCGAACCAGGCGTTCACGGCCGATCTCCAATCCGACGATTTCGACGCGTATCTGTGGCTCACGCGCGGGCACGGCGACAAGATCGTCGCCAACGATGACGGGGGAGGCGGCTGCAATGCGCGCCTCGTCTACACGCCGCAGGACGACCACCCGTTGCGCCTGATCGTGAACACCGCCCGCCCCCCGCACTCGACCGGCCGCTTCACGCTGCGGGTAACGGAAGGCGAGTCGACGATCGAGACCAAAGGCAACTGCCGCTTGCGCAACGTAGCGAGCAACACGCAAACGCTGCAGCAGGCGACGAGCACGACGACGCAGCCCGGCGGGGGGGGCGGCCAGTCCGCGTCCCTCCAGGCGATCCGCGTGGGCGAGACGGTCAACGGCACGCTCTCGAGCAGCGATTCGCTCTATCCCGACAACACGTACTTCAAGTTCTATCAGTTCACGGCCCCGACCGGACCGGTGACGATCGACCTGGCCTCCGACGACTTCGATCCGGTCTTGATCGTCCGCGGCGACGATCTCGACAACTCCATCATCAACGATGACGGCGGCCCGGGCTGCGCGGCGCGCGTGTCGCGCACGTTCCCCAGCCGTGGCCCGTACCGCATCCTGGTGAACACGACGTCGACGCCGCAGCGCCAGACCGGCCGGTTTTCCCTGTCGATCACGCAGGGATCGAGCCCCATGCGCGATGACGACAATTCCAACTGCGGCCAGCGGGCGGGCGCCGGGGGAGCGGGCGCGGCGGGCGGCGAGCACTCGATCCAAGTCGGCCAGACGCAGCAGGGCCAGCTCACCCGCAACGACGTGCTGCTCACGAGCGACAGCACGTACGCGCAGCCGTGGACGATTCAGGGCCGCGCCGGCCAGACGATCACCATCGATCTCGAGTCCGACGCGTTCGATTCGTACCTGTTCCTGCGCGGGCCCGGCATCTCGGGCGGCCGCGACTTCCAGGACGACGACTCGGGCGGCAACTGCCACGCCCGGCTGACGGCGACGTTCCCGCAGAGCGGCGAGTACGAGATCGTGGTGAACACCGCCGATCATTACGCGACGGGCGCCTTCACGCTCAGCGTCACCAGCGGTTCCAAACCGAAGTCGGTCGCGCGCTGCACTCGTAGCAACTAGTGCCCCACCCCCTGCCGGTTCGTGTCGCCGTGCTCGTGTCGGGCGGCGGCACGAACCTGCAGGCACTCCTCGATGCCCTTCACGATTCCCCGCTGGCGCGCGTCGCGCGCGTGATCTCCAGTCGCGCCGACGCCGGCGCGCTCGCGCGCGCGCGCCGCGCGTCGGTCCCCACGGCCGTGCTGCGTGACCCCAGCGACCCCGCCGAGCTGCTCGCGGCGCTGGGGGATGCGCAGCTCGTCGTGCTGGCGGGATATTTGAAGCTGGTCCCGACGCCGGTGGTCTCCCGGTTTCGCGACCGGATGATCAACATCCACCCCGCCCTGTTGCCCGATTTCGGAGGACCGGGGATGTATGGGCAGCATGTGCACGAGGCGGTGCTCGCGAGCGGCGCCACCGAGTCGGGCGCCACGGTGCACATCGTGGACGAGGTATTCGACCGCGGGAAGATCATCGCGCAGGAGAAGGTGCGGATCGAACCTGGAGACACGCCCGACACGCTTGCGGCTCGGGTGTTGGAAGCGGAGCATCGACTGCTAACCAGAGTGGTTCTGGAACTTGCCCGGAGGATTGGATGATGATGGAGCAGGCGGTCAAAAGACAACTGCGACGGTCAAGAGACAACGGCGGCGGTCGGGCGGTCGCAGTTGACCGCCGCATTTGTTTCTTGACCGTCTCGACCGCCGCCTTTGCAGTCTTGACCGCGAGCCTATCCGCCCAAACCGTCGATAGCCTTGCAATCCGTTTCTCAGGGATGACGGCGATCACAGGTTATGAGCAAGCCGTCACCGATTCTCTCCTCTCGCTCCTCCCCGGCAGCACCCGCGACCGCCTCGGCAACGTCACGCTGACCCTCGGTCGCGGCACGCCCAGGCGGCTGGTCTATTGCGCGCTCGATGAGGTGGGGTACGTGATCGGCAACATCACCGACGACGGGTACCTCCTGCTGCGGCGCGTGGGCGGTGGACAGCGGTTGTCACCGCTGTTCGATCAGCAGATCGAGGGCCAGCGCGTCACGCTGTTCGGCCGGAAGGGCGCCGTGCCGGGCGTCGTGGCCGTGCGCTCGACGCACCTCACCCGCGGGCGGCCGGCGCGCGAGGAGCCGCCGTTTACGGTGGACAATGCCTACGTCGACGTCGGCGCGAGCTCGCGCGACGAGGTGCTCGCGCTGGGCATCTCGATCCTGACACCCGTGTCGCTCACGAAACGCCCCCACCGCTACGGCGACCGTCTCCTCGCCGCGCCCAACGCCGGCCGCCGCGCCGCCTGCGCCGCCCTGGCGTCCGCGGCGCTGTCGCGCCCACGCGTGCGCGGCTCCGTCGTCGTCGCCTTCACGGTGCAGAGCCTCTACGCCGACACCGCTGGGCTCAGGACGGTCCTGAGCACGCAGGGGCCGTTCGCGGGGGCTCGACCGGTAACGGTGCCATCCAAGTTCGCGGAGACCACGGTGGAGACGGTGGCGCTGAAGGACGTGGAGGCGCTGGTGGCCGACGTCATGAGATGGATTGGAGGTGGCCAATGAGGGCGTTGGAAGGTTGGACGGTTGGAATGTTGGACGGTTGGAGAGTCGGAATGGTCCTGCTGTTCCTTTCCAACCTTCCAACATTCCAACTTTCCGCTCAGGATAGCAGCCGCATCTCCGAGGCCCAGACCGTCCTCGCGCAGCTCGTCGAGAGCTACGGCGTGTCAGGTATGGAAGCACCAGTGAGAGCCACAGTCCAGCGCCTGCTGCCGAGTTGGGTGAGGACGGAGACGGACACCGCCGGCAATCTCTGGGTGCGCACGGGGGGGGGCCAAGGCGATGGTCCCGTCGTGATCGTCGCGCACCTGGACGAGATCGGCTTCCGCGTCGACACCATCAACGCCGACGGCACGCTCGGCCTGCGCAATCGCGGCGGCTTCATTCTGTCGCTGTTCGAGGGAAAACCGGCGCTGATTCATGCCGATCGCGCCGACATCCCCGGCATCTTCCTGCCGCGCGACACCGGCCTCACGCGCCGCACGCCCCCGCCCCTGCGCGTCAGTGTTGGCGCGACGTCGCGCGCGGGCGCGGAGTCGTTGGGTGTGAAGCTGGGCCAGACGATCACGATGCCCAAGCAGTACGTGCGGCTCGCGGGCACGCGCGCCACGGGCCGCTCGTTCGACGACCGCATGGGCTGCGCCGCCTTGATTCTGGCGTTGCGGCGGCTCGATCGTACGAAGCTCAAGCATCCGGTCGTCTTCCTCTTCAGTACGCGCGAAGAGATCGGGCTCGAGGGCGCCGAGGCGGCCGCGCGCCAGCTCGGGACAGCCACGCACCGGGTCCACGCGATCGACACATTCGTGTCCGCCGATTCGCCCCTCGAGCTGCAGAACTTCGCCGTCGCACGCCTCGGCCAGGGTGCGGTCGCGCGGGCGCTCGACAACTCGTCTATTACGCCGCCTGCGTACGTCGACTCGCTGGCCGAGCTGGCCCGGGCGCGCGGGATTGCGCTGCAGATCGGCACGACAAACGGCGGGAACGACGGCTCGACATTTGTGCCATATGGAGTCGTAGATGTCCCACTGGGGTGGCCCCTTCGATACTCGCATTCCCCGGTAGAAATCGTGGATTTGAAAGACTTGGTGAGCCTGGCTGACTTGGTGCGGGCGGTGGCTGAGGACTGGTAAGAGAGGGCGGTCAAGAGGCAAATGCGGCGGTCAAGAATCAAAGGCGGCGGTCACGACCGCCCCGACCGCCGCAGTTGCAGTTTGACCGCCGCCGTTGTTTCTTGACCGCCTCATGAGAGCGCTCCTGTCTGTTTCCGACAAACGCGGCATTGTCCAGTTCGCCAGAGAGTTAGTAGCCCTCAAGTGGGAAATCGTCTCGACCGGCGGCACGGCGGAGGCTCTACGGCGTGAACAGGTCCCAGTCATCGGCATTGAGGACGTTACGGGGTTCCCGGAGATGATGGACGGTCGCGTGAAAACGCTGCACCCCAAGATCCATGGCGGGCTGCTGGCGCGGCGCGACAATCCCAGCGACCTCGGGGCGCTGCAGCAGCACGCCATCACGCCGATCGACCTCGTCGCCGTCAATCTGTATCCCTTCCGCGAAACTGTCGCCAAACCGGCGACCACGTTCGCCCAGGCGATCGAGCAGATCGACATCGGCGGGCCTTCGATGCTCCGCTCGGCGGCAAAGAATCACCAGGCGGTGATTGTGATTGTTGATCCGGATGACTACTCGAGCGTGATCGAGGATCTCAAGGTTGGCGAGGTTGTCGATGATAAACGGCGTGCGCTGGCGGCAAAAGTCTTCGCACACACCGCGGCGTACGACGGCGCGATCCTGGCCTACCTGTCGCGGTCGCAGGAATCGTTGGCGCCGAGACTCAGCCTGGTCCTCGAGCGGCAGCAGGCGCTCCGCTACGGCGAGAATCCGCATCAGCGCGCCGCGCTGTACGTGACGGACGAACCCGGCATCGGGGATATGCAGCAGCTCCACGGCAAGGAGCTGTCGTTCAATAATCTGCTCGACGTCGATGCGGCGGTCATGGCGATCGTCCCATGGCAGACCAAGGACGCGCGCGCGGCCTGCGTCATCATCAAGCACACCACGCCGTGCGGCATCGCGCTGGGCCGCAACGCCGCCGACGCCTTCGCGCGCGCGCTGGCGACCGATCGCACCTCCGCGTTCGGATCGGTGATCGCGTTCAACACGGTCGTCGACCGCGCCGCCGCCGAAGCGATGCGTGAGCTGTTCGTGGAAGTCGTGGTAGCGCCGCGCATCGACGCCGCTGCCTTGGCGGTATTCCAGGAAAAGAAGAATCTGCGAGTGGTGGAGGTGCCCCCCGCTCGTGCGGACGATCAGCCGACGCTCGACTACAAGCGCGTGCGGGGCGGATTCCTGATCCAGGACCGCTTCCGCTACAGTGACGTCGCGGATGAGTCCAAGTGGCGGATGGCCAGCACTCGGCGCCCTACGGATGCGCAATGGAACGACCTGCGCGTCGCGTGGGCGGCCGTCGGATCGATCAAGTCCAACGCGATTATCCTCGTGAAGGACGAAGCCGCCATCGGGATTGGCGCCGGGCAGATGAGCCGGGTGGACTCGTCGTTCCTGGCCGTCCACAAGGCGCGCCAGCAGGGGCACGATCCTCGCGGTGCGGTGTTAGCTAGCGATGCCTTTTTCCCCTTCCGGGACGGCGTGGATGAAGCCGCCGCCGCCGGGGTCGCCGCTATCATTCAGCCCGGTGGGTCCGTCCGGGACGCCGAGGTCATTGCGGCGGCGGACGAGCACGACCTTTCCATGATCCTGACCGGTATGCGACAGTTCCGTCACTAGATTATTGGGCCTATGACGACCACGTATCCCAATCGCGCAACGCCCGTGAGCCGCCAGGTGGACTACGTACCTGCCGCGCCTCTGAGCACCGTTAGTCCGCCGTATCTGATGGCAGGGTGCGTGTCGCTGGGCGCGCTCATCCTGTACGTCCTCACCCTGGCTCCCACGACGCAGTTCTGGGACACGTCGGAATACCTCGCGGCGGCGTACACGCTCGGCATTCCCCATCCGCCGGGGAATCCGCTGTTCGTGCTGATCGCCCACGTGTTCGGCATGCTGCCCCTCATGAAGGAATACGCCGCGCGCATCAATCTCTTCGCCGCCGTGACGAGCGCCATCTCCGCGGGTTGCTGGTTCCTCGTCACCGAGCGGTGGCTGCGCTCGTTCGTGCCGGCGCTGTGGCCGCGGCGGCTCGTCGCGCTCGCCGGCGCGCTCGTCTCCGCCACCGCGTTCACGGTGTGGAATCAGTCGGTCGTCAACGAGAAGGTCTATACGCTCAGCCTGCTGTCCATCGCGCTGATTCTGTGGCTGATCGTGCGCTGGGATGATCAGCCGCCCGGAGAGGCCCACGACCACTATCTCCTGCTGATCATCTATTTGCTCGCCTTGACGGCGACGAACCACATGATGGGCGTGCTCGTCGGACCCGTCGTGCTCGTGCTCCTCTTTCCCCCGCTCAAGCAGAACCGGCCCGCCTCCGAGCCGGAGCGGCGGATCGAGTGGTCGCAGTTCCTCGTGTTCACGGGCGTGTGGGCCCTGCTGCTGTCGCTGGGCCTGGAAAGTTGGGGACCGATTGCCGCGGCCGCCGTGCTGTTCGCCGCCGCCCTGGTCTACGCGTTCATGGCCGGCAACGTGAGCTTCGCGGTCGCCGCGCTGCTCGTGGCGATCGTCGGGGTGTCCGTCTACACGTTCCTGCCGATTCGCGCGGCGTTCCATCCGCCGATCAACGAAGGGGAGCCGACCAACTGGGAGGCGCTGTGGGCCGTGCTCACGCGCCAGCAGTACGGCAAGCCGTCCATCTTCGACAATCCGACGCAGGGACCGGGCTTCGGCAACACCGGCCACACGGCCGCGTTGTACTGGGGGCAGCTCGTCAACTACGCGCAGTACTTCAGCTGGCAATTCGCACACGACTGGTCCGACCGCGTGCAGCGCGTGCTGGCGGTGCTGTTCGCGTTCCTCGGAATCTCGGGAGCGATCCGCCACTGGCGCGCGGACCGGCGCACCGCCATCGCGATGACGCTTCTCATGTTCACGTTCACGTTCGCGCTCGTCTTCTATCTCAACTTCAAGTACGGCTACTCGCTCCACCCCGGGGAGCCGCTGGCGGCACACGAGGTGCGCCAGCGCGACTACTTCTTCCTGGTGTCGTTCGCGCTGTGGGGCATCTGGGTCGCGATGGGACTCGCGGCCGGCATCGAATGGGTGGGCCAATGGTTCCGCGAGCGCCAGCCGAACGAGGCGCGTCGCTGGGTCTACGGCACGCCGCTTCTGGCGCTGGCGTTGATCCCGTTGATCGGCAACCGGCACGCCGCCTCGCGGAAGAACGAGCGGCTGGCCCGCGACTTCGCCTATGACCTGCTGCAGTCAGTCGAGCCGTACGGAGTGCTGGTGACCGCCGGCGACAACGACACCTTCCCGCTGTGGTACGCGCAGGAGGTCGAGGGCATCCGCAAAGACGTGACGATCGTCAACCTGTCGCTGGCGAATACCGACTGGTACGTGCGCCAGCTGCAGCGCCGTCCCCTCACGGCGTTCGATTCGACCAATGCCCCGGCGATCTATCGCGGCCGGCAGTGGCCGATGCCGACCGGCAAGCTGATGAGCTTCAGCGACCAGCAGCTGGCCGCGCTCGAGCAGTTCTACATGTTGGAATCGAAGCGCGACGTGAAGCTCGGCAGCGGCGCCGACACGATCCGCGTCACGCTCGATCCGCAGATGCTCGGCCGGCCGTACGTCGAGCGCGCCGACGTCATCGTGCTCCAGGTGATCAAGGATCAGCTCGGCAAGCGGCCGATTTACTTCTCACGCACTGTCGGCTTGTATGCGGATCAATTCGGGTTCACGGGGCATCTGGAAGGCCAGGGCTTCGCGCGCGTGCTGCGGACCAAAGAGCTCGTGCCGTCCGACAGCATCAAGGGAGTGCAGTCGCTCGGCTACGTGAACATCCCGCGCACGACGAAGCTGCTGTTCGACGTGTATCACGCGGACGAGGCGGCGCGACCCCGCCCGCTCGGGTGGCTGGACAAGCCGTCGGAAGGAATCCTCCAGCTCTACGGCTTGACGTACTACACGATGGCGCAGGAGCTCCAGGCCTCGAATAGCCCGTTCTCGGCGCGTGCGCAGCAGATCGCGCAGGCGATCTTCCGCAACACCGAGACGACGCTGCAGCCGCTGCCGGAGCGGCCGGTCCGCTAGTGCTTCGTTGAGTCCTTCCCGGCTGGCGCGGCGCTCCCGCCGGCCGGCCGTGTCGTCGCGGCGGTCGACTCCTGTCCCGCCGGCGCACCGCGGTGCCGCTCGACCACGCGCGCCATGACGGGCGCGTTCGGGAACAGCCGCTCCAGCCCGCCGACGACCACCTGGTCGCCGGCTTCCACACCACTCTGGACCTCAGCCCAGCCGGCGGTCCGAACGCCGACCGTCACCTGGCGCTGATTGGCTTTGCCGTCCTTCACCACCCACACGAACGTCGCGCCCTGCATCGGGAGCAGCGCGTCCTCGGGCACGACGACGGCATTGGGCCGGATGGCGGTCGCGAGCCGCGCCTCGATGAACATGCCAGCCTGGAGCTGATGCTCGTTGTTCGGGACGCGCGCCTTGATGAGAATCGTGCGGCCCGGCAGCGAGACCACGGGGTCTACAAATACGACCTCGCCTGAGAAGTTCTTCCCCGGGAGCGCGGCGACCTGGAAACTCACAAGCTGACCGCGGCGCAGCCGGTCGGCGTAGCGCTCCGGCACGTCGAACGAGGCGTGTTGCGGATTCACCGACTGCAGCGTGATCAGCGGGGTCTGCGACGAGACGTACGTCCCGATGCTCACGAGGCGGCGGCCGATGACGCCCGCGAACGGCGCGCGGACCACGGTGCGGTCGAGTCGGGTCTTCAGCACATCGTGGTTGGCGTCGGCGCCACGCGATTTGGCCTCGGCCTGCTCGAGATCTGACGTCGAGGACGCGTTCTGGGCGATCAGCTGCTTGGTGCGCTCCAGCGCCTGGCGGGCAAGCTGCCGCTCGGCATCGGCCTGGGCGACCTGCGCCTTCAGCTCCGCGTCATCCACCTTGAACAGCGGCGTGCCTGCGCCGACCTCCTGGCCTTCCCGCACGAGGATGTCGGTGATGCGTCCGGAGACTTCGGGCCGCAACTCGATCGACTGGATCGCTTCGATCTGGCCGGTTGCCGCGATCGCGTCAACGACGGTGTCGCGGATGGCGGCAGCGACCTCGACGGGCATGGCGAAACCACCGCCACCGGGTCCGCCACCTGCCCCGGAGTTGGCCTTTTTGCACGCGGCCGGAGCCGCGAGCAGGAGCAGAACAGCAAGGGCGCGGTACGACATCACTGAGGTTCCTTGTCGGTAAAGAGTCTCTTGCCCAGAATGGTCTCGAGGCCGGCGAGCGCGAGCCGCGTTCCGTAGCGCGCGGCCACGTAGTCCGCCTCGGCCTGGGACAGGTTCACTTCGGCATCGAGCAGGTCGAGAATCGTCGTCGCCCCACTCTGGTAACGGGTCTGCTGAATGCGGAAGCTCTCGCGCGCGGCCGCCCGAGCCTCGGCAGAGAGCCCAACGGACGTGCGCGTCGTCTCATACGCATCGTACGCCGCGGTGACGTCGTGCTGCACCGCCCGCTGCATGTCGTTCCGAATCGCACGCGCAACGTCACGACTCACGCGCGCCTGCGACAGTGACAGCTCGCGTCGCATGTTGTCCCACAGCGGAAACGAGATGGCCAGGGACAACTGGGTGAACTTGGCGCCCGATGGCACGAACTTGTTGTCAAAACCCACACCCGTCCACGATAGCGTGGCATGCGGCAAGTAGTTGCCGAGGCGCGACCGGTAGTTGGCGGCGGCAGCGCGTTCATCCGCCGCGACCCGCCGGTACTCCGGGCCCTGCGCTGCGGCCTGGGTAATGGCATCCGCCAACGAAATCGGCAGCTCCGGCGCGAACGTGGAATCGAGCGGCGCGGCATCGACCGAGCCTGCCGCGCCGATGCGGCGGCCAAGTTGCAGCCGGGCGATGCGCAGCTTGGAGGCCTGTTGCAGCTGCCCGATTTGAGCACGCGTCAGCTCCAGGCGCAGGTTGAGTGAGTCCGTCTGGACCGCGGCGCCCGAGGACACCTTCGCACGCGCGACCCCGAGCTGCTCCCGCGCGCGCCGCAGCCGGTCACGCGCGACCCGATCGAGCTCAGCATTGGCCAAGACGTCGTAATAGTCGGACTCGGTCAGGAACGCGGTCGTGAAGCGTTGGATAAGCTCGCCGGCGTGCGCGCTCTCGAGCGCAGCGCCCGAGCGCGACAACTCAGCGAACTTCTGGCCGCCGAGGAAAAGATCGTACGAGGCCGTGATCGACCCCTGCACCGCGTACTTCTCCGGGCGTAGCGTCCCGAAGTTGAAGAACGGCGGATTATTCCGCGTCGCCGTCGTCGCGAGTGAGATCGACGGCAGGATGAACACGGAGAACGCGCTGCGGCGCGCCCACACGGCGTTGTCGACCTGACCGAGCGCCGAGACGTAGTTCGGGTCGAGCTGCGCGGCTCGCTGCAACGCCTCCCGCAACGTGACCTGTGGCAGCGTGTCGACCGCGGCCGGCGCTGCGGATCCCTGCAGCGCGAGTAACAGCGCCAGCATCAGTCGCCCTCCGCCGTGAGTGGCTCGCGGCGACGGACGAGCCGATACAATCGCCGCGGCAGACTGCCGATCCAGTGAACCACCGACGGCAGGACCATGTACGCCACCGGCACGACGAACAGCGTGAGCGCCGTGGAGAAGAACACGCCGCCGACGATCGCATAGCCCAGCGGCTTGCGCGACGCGGAGCCCGCGCCGACGCCCCATGCGACCGGGACCGCACCCATGATGGTGGCCACCGACGTCATGAGAATCGGCCGGAACCGGATCCGGCCCGCCTCGAGGACCGCCGCGACGGTGTCGAGTCCTTTCTCCCTGAGCTGGTTCGTGTACTCGACGAGCAGAATCGAGTTCTTACAGACCAGTCCGATGAGGAGAATCATCCCGATTTGGCTGTACAGGTTCATCGTCGCGCCCGACCGATGGATGATCGCTGCGAACTTCAGCGTCGCCAGTGCACCGGTCACGGCGAGCGGGACGGCCATGAGCACTGTCCAGGGATGCAGCAGCGATTCGAACTGCGAGGCGAGCACCATGAACACCACGATCAGGGCGATCACGAACGCGAAGTAGATGGCGCTCCCGCTCTCCTTGTACTCGCGTGATTCTCCGGCGAGCGCCGTCGTGGTCCCGGGCGGCAGCAGCTGCCGCGCGACCGCATCGATCGAATCGAGCGCCTCGCCCTGCGCGAGCCCCGGCATCAGCGACGCCGACAACGTGAACGAGGGAATTCGGTTGAAGTGGTTGATCTGCCGCGCGCCCACCCCTTCCTGCACGTTCGCCAGCGCGTTGAGCTGGACCAGTTGCCCGCCCTTACCTCGCAGATAAATCCCGCCCATGTCGCTCGGCGTGGCGCGATCCTTGGGATCGAGCTGCACCATCACGTAGTAGAGCTTGTCGTTCCGCGTGAAGGTGCTGACGCGGCGGCCGCCGAGGAACGTCTGCAGCGCGCTCGCCACGTCGCGGACGGGCACCCCCAAATCCTCTGCCCGGTCACGGTCGAACGTCACCCGCAGCTCGGGCTTGTTCACAAACAGGTCAGTCTGGACGTTCGCGAGACCCTTGACTTGTGAGACGCGACCGACGAACGGTCCCATGATGTCGGGGAGTTTCGCAAAATCCGGATTCTGCACGACGTATTGAATCGGCTGTGAGAAGCCGATCGCGCCGGGCGCGTACGGAAATGCCAGCACTCCCGAGAGTCCCATGAGCTGGGGAAACAGCCCGCCGATCATCTGCTGCACGCTGGTGTGACGCGCGCCCCAATCCTTCAGGATCACGCCGATGAACGCGCTGTTCACACCACCCGCGAAGCCGCCGACGATCGTGAAGTACCCGTTCACGTCGGGCGTGCGCCCGATGATTTGTTCCACCTGGCGCACGTAGCTGTCGGTGTACGGCAGCGACGCGCCTTCCGGGCCGCGCACGACCACAAGGAAGAAGCCGCGATCGTCTTCTGGGATCAGCTCCTTCTGCAGCCGCGTCGGCGGGAAAATCAGAAACGCAAAGACGGAGACGGCGACGACTGCCAGCGTCCCGAGCAGGACGGCAACGCGGTGATCGACGGCGCGCCGCAGCAGCTGCGCATACCGCTCCGACAGCGCATTGAACCCGCGCTCGAACAGCTGGAAGACCTTGCCGTGCTGGTGCTGCATCCGAAGGATCTTGGCGCAGAGCATCGGCGTGAGCGTCAACGCGACGAAGCCCGAGATTACGACCGCGCCCGCGACGGCGATGCCGAACTCGCTCAACAACCGGCCCGCGGTGCCTGTCAGGAACGCGAGCGGCGAAAACACCGCCACCAGCGCGATCGTGGTTGCGATGACGGCGAACGCGATTTCGTTCGTCCCGCGCACGGCCGCTTCCTCCGGCTGTTCGTGCAGCTCCTCCTGGTGCCGGAAGGCGTTCTCGAGCACGATGATCGCGTCGTCCACGACGATGCCGATCGCGATAGTGAGCGCGAGCAGCGTAAAGTTGTTGATCGAGAAGCCCAGGAAATACATGATCGCGAACGTCGCCACGATCGACGCCGGAATCGCGAGCCCGGGGATGATCGTGGCCCGGACGTTGCGCAGGAACACGAAGATGATCAGGACCACCAGGATCGCCGCAATGAGCAGCGTGAGGCGCGCGTCGGCGATCGAGTGCGTCACGAACACGGACCCGTCGTACGCGCTGTGCAGCTTCACGCCGAGCGGCAACGTCTGCTGGATGGCGGGGAGCGCTTCGCGAATGTTCCGCGCGACATCGATAAGGTTCGCCTTCGACTGCCGTACCACGCCGATGGCCACCGACGGGGATCCGTTGTAGCGGAAGATCGAGCGGTCGTCCTCCGGGCCGAGCTCGACCCGGGCCACATCCTTGAGCTTGATGAGCTGGCTGCCTTGGCTCGCCACCACCATTTCGCCGAATTCCTGCGGCGTTTTGAGCTCGCCCAGCGAGCGCACGGAGAACTCGCGCCGGGTAGATTCGATCCGGCCGGCGGGGATTTCGACGTTGCGCGAGACGATCGAGCCTTCGACGTCCTGGACCGTGAGGCCGCGCGCCGACAGCGCCTCGGGCTGCACCCAGACGCGCATCGAGTAGCGCCGCTCACCGAAGATCTGGGCGCTGCCGACGCCCGGCAGGCTCTGGAGCCGCGCCTTGACGAGCCGGTCCGCGATGTCGGACAGCTGCATCAGGTCGTAATTGTCGCTGGAGAGCGCCAGCCAGAAGAACGGCTGCGCGTCGGCGGACTGCTTCGCGATCACCGGCTCGAGCACGTCCACCGGCAGGCGGCCCCGCACGCGCGACACCTTATCGCGCACGTCCTGCGCCGCCACGTCCACCGGCCGGTCGAGCGTGAACTCGAGCGTGATGTTGCTCGTCTGCTCCGCCGACGCGCTGCTGAGAGTGCGGATGCCCTGGATGGTCGAAAGCTCTTCCTCGAGCACGTCGGTGACCGCGGTCTCCACCACCTGCGCGTTCGCGCCGGGCAGCACGGTCGAGACTGAGATGATCGGAGGATCGATGTCGGGCAGCTCGCGCACCGAGAGCCGGGTATAGCCGATGAACCCAAAGAGCACGAGCGCCGCCGACAGCATGCTGGCGAGGACTGGGCGTCGAATGGCAGTTTCGGAGAGTTTCATACGCGAGAATTCTTCCCAGGAAAGTGAACGGGCCGGACAGTCTTGAACGTAACGGGCTGTTTAAGGTGCGAGTTCCAAGGTCCGCTGCTAGTACGTCGAAAGAGAACGCGGGAAATCGACATTGGTCGGTCCCGTTTTGGTTCGAATCGAGGGACCCGAAGATATACCGAAGTGCAAGAACCTGGCAAGGGGCGCTCCAAAGCTGAACAATCTGGCTAGGTTAAGGAGCAAAGGAGGGCTGGCCGAATGGCTAAGGCACCGGTCTTGAAAACCGGCGGGCGCAAGCCCTTACAGGTTCGAATCCTGTGCCCTCCG